>Ga0209061_1000438_pt1 | contig 107587 bp, 93 predicted proteins | sample Coa_R1_10_FD_187157 | JGI IMG/M metagenome (GOLD analysis project Ga0209061, IMG submission 187157) | Surface soil microbial communities from Centralia Pennsylvania, which are recovering from an underground coalmine fire - Coalmine... | ecosystem: Environmental > Terrestrial > Soil >... | reverse complement strand
AGAGAAAGCCAGTAAAACAACCTGTCATGCAGTATTCCCTACAGACTCTGGAATGTTACACCTGTCACTATCAACGTGGTGTACATAATGTTTTTACCATGCGGTATCCTGATCTGCAATTTAGTCGAGAGTGAGGTCAACTAACATGATGAAACGAAGAGAAATCGCTCTGATTGTGGCAGCGCTCTGTGGCATTGCCTTCATCGTCTATTTTGCATTGCGAAATCATGGAAGCCATGCGGAGACCGAGCATACGGGCGTACCTATCAATACGGGTGGCCCATCCGATAACCCCGTCGCTCGAGAACATGATGCCGAAAACTTCGCCAAAATGGGCATAATGAGCAAAAATGACTACCTCCGACTGGCTCAACTCCAAGATAAGGCTAACACACAGGGACACCTGTCTGACCAGGAGATCGCCTGGGCTGCCGCGCTCATGAAAGCCCCTTCCCAAGCTCCTCCCCTCGCTCATCTGCCCATCCTTGCTCTCTTCTCAAGCCTTAAGCAGATCACCCCGAAGCAAGAGGAGACCATCTTTCAGTCCACGCTCCCTTCTTTAGCCAGCAACGATATGGGGAAGGATGATCTCTACATGGAGGCGAACGCCGCCCTCGACCTGATGGAAAAATTGAAAGACCATCGGGCCATTCCCTATCTCCTCCCCCTCCTCAAAAACCCTAACGCGAAGGTGAGGGCGAAGGCAAAGCGTGTGCTGGCCGAGCTGGGCTATTCTGCTTCTTAAATGCACGAGGCAACCAATGGGTAGCGCAAGTTGGTGGGCATGGTTCCTATTTGGTAGCTGCTGGCTGGCACCGCTGCAGAGGGGTTATGCCCAAGTGCTGCCGAGCAGACCAAGTCCTTTCCTGCTGAAGTATCTCTGCCAAGCGACCCCACTTCATGGCACGCCTCCCGAAGGGAATCATCCCCACTCTGTGATCACCATAGCCTACGATGGGCGTTACCTATGGTACCGTTCCGACGACGGCACCGTAACCATCACCCTCGCCTACGACGGCAAACAGAGCTTTGTTTTCTACTCAAACCAGTTACAGATCACCCCAGGCCTGGCCTCCATCCCAAACACCATCTATCCTCTCCCCGGAATCCCCCTTCCCTATCTCCGTGCGGCCGATGCGGTGGGTGTTCCGACCTCGCACCCGTCTGCACACTGGCAACGAGCCGTTCGCGTAGACGTTTGCAACGAAAATGAACGCTTTGCCCCTCCTCTTACACTGCGAGGTGTGGAGGAGGGAGTTTTTCTTAAAAAGAAACCGTTCCTCGCCCAATGCACCCTTTTCGGGCCCGATAACACCCTGCAGCAGTGGGACTATCAAAAGCCGATCCCATTCCAACATGCATGGTTGGCCTCACTGGTCGTTCTCACTATTTTCCGTACCGACCCAAATAAGCATCCGATCCCTCTTGCACAACGGCGTTATCGGCTCTTTCAAGCCCTGCCGACCTTCCCATCCGGCTGCTCGCTCTCGTTTAAGAAACTGCTGCAACCGGGAATGACGGTAATGGATTTGCATACCGATCCCTCTACCGAGTTCGTTTTCTACCCAGAAAATGGCTCCTTCGCTCAACAGTGGTCTGCAGCACAACACAAACTTTCTTCTTTGTACCGCTCCTATACACACAGTGCGGTCAGCGGCATGGTTGTGTGGGTTGCCCTCTGCCTGTTGGCGTTTTGGGGCTTTCGGCATTCTGCTTTATCTGATAAGCCGAATACGACACAACATCCCTCTCTCCGACAACGGTGGCCTCTTCGTTCTTTTGCCATCGCCCTTGCCGCTTGGCTTTTGTGCGATGATGTGCTGGGCCACACCCCCATCGAAAAGTTAACCCTCCAATATCGGTTTCAACCGCTACGATGGGGCTTCCACGATTCGTTTTCTCTCGTATTGCTAATCGCTGCCGCCACGCTGACGTGGCTCTGGTACCTCCCCACCTCAAAGCACCGAGATGGATGGTATCTTTGGGGAGCAACCGGCACCCTTTTAATGGCCTACTGCCTCACCGCGCTCCTCACCACGGAGCAGGGGCTGCCGCTCGTGCTGTGCACGTTGGCAATAAGCGCGATGACGATTGGTCTCCTTTGCGCCAAACTCTGCGGCTCGCCCCAAACCCTCTTTCGTCTGCTTGCCGGGCTTGGAACGGTGCAGGCCGTCCTCGCCATTACTTTACGTATTTTGGGTCGGGAGCATTTTCTCTCTGGCACCGTTATCCGAAGCTCGGGGACGTTCGACGATCCCGGCGCCCTTCACACCGTGATGCTGCTCTGCACGCCCATCGCGCTCGCCTTAGCACTTCACGCCTTAAAACGATGGGAAACATGGCTTTGGACGCTAAGCACCGTGCTCCTCTTCCTCACCGATCTACTTACTTTGTACCGGTGGGGCATTCTTGCTACCGCCATCGCCATCCTCTGGGTTATCGCTGCGAAATATCCCAAACGGGCCTATATGCTCGTTGCAGCCTGTGGTCTTCTAGGTCTGGTGCTTTTTACAACCTATCTTCGCACACATGGACATGCGAACTTAACCTCCTCCGAAGGCTCGTGGCAGGGCCGACAGTTTTTAATGAGCGCTGCTTGGCACCAATTTCTCCGGCACCCCCTCACCGGTGTGGGGCTGGGAATGCTCCATCTCTGGGCGCCGGTTGGGGGCGATCCGGAGATACACACCGTCGCCTCCCAGTCTTTCAATATGGAGTTGGATTGGCTGGCACAAATGGGCATAGCCGGTTTTCTGCTGCTCGGTCTCTTCATCTACGGCTTCAGTCGCGTGCTGAAGGCAGCACAGCATCCCCTGAAATCCGGCCTGGCCGCTGTGTGGCTGGGTGTCTTGATCAACGGTCAGCTCGAGGCGCCCCTGATAGCCAATGGTTTTACCGTCGCCTCTGCACTACTCGGAGCGACCCTCCTGATGGCGCTGCAAGGCGACGAAACCTTGCGTGAAGGCTACCATGTCGAATCGGTTCGTTTGGAAACGAACGGTGCCGTTTCATCTGTTATAGATAGTTAGACATGCACTCGATAGCGAAAGTTGAAGTTTCTATGTCTGTACCCGAACGAAGTCAAGCTGTCGCAAATGCGCAAAGCTTCGTAAGAGCGGTTGTATTGCCTCTGCTCTACTTGCTCTGGACGGAAAGCGTTGTTAAAGACTGGTTCCTCTCCACCGCCGATAGTTATCCCTACCGCCTGGCCGGGTACCTCACGTTGGCCGCATTCGCCGGCCTCACTCTGCTCCTCACCGTGCACGACCTTCGCAAAGTTTGGATGGGTCTGTTGGTAGCCCTTAACGTTTTTACCGTAATCGGCCTCTTTCTTCACGGCGGGCCCAATTTGGGGCTTTGGACGACCTTGCCCACAGCGCTTGCCGTCGCCAGCCTGTGGGACACCAAGGCACGGAAGTTTGCCTGGCCATTTCTTCTCTTCGGAGGGGTGGTTACCCTGCTCTGCAGGCTTCCCCTCCTCGAACACCTCCTCCTGTTGCTCGCCCCAACGCTTACCGCCCTACTGCTTCTGTTTCAAAAAGCGCCAACCGGGCTTCGCGTGGCTTTGCTTTGTTGCTCTATGGCCGGTTTTGCTACGCTGGTCTGGCAAACGGTGCTGCCGCATCCGGTTCTTCACCTCCTGCACGCCGACCCCTTTGGCAGCGGCCTCGACACCAATACAACCTCTTCCTTTGCCGGTACCTATCTTCTAGAACAAGGGCCTTTCGCCACTATCAGTCTCACCCTCCTACTGACGGTAGCCGGCCTGCTGGCTCTGCACCTCGCGCTCTTTCCCGGGTCACAGGCGCATCCCCATGAATCGCGGCTGGCCGCTAGCGCCTCGGCTACCCTTTTGGCTCTCCTCGCAGTGAATGACATTCGGCCTGCCTTCCTTACCGCCGATGCGGCCCTCGGCACTTGGCCGCTAGCCCTCGCTCTAGCCCTGCCCGGCTTCATACACTCCCCAAAGCCGGCTCCCTCCGCCGAAACGCTTGCAAAAATCCGTGCCCGACGCCGCAGGTGGCTTCTTTTTACAGCTCTGCTAAGCGGCCTATGTATGGCATGGCTTATCGCCTTTCTCTATCATGCCTATCGCCTCATTCTGCCCTATAAAGGGCATGGAAAGCCGCCGGGCTACGGCGTGTACGTGCCGCTTAACCACATCTCTCAAGCCATGCAAGACGCCACCATCGCCATGGAGGATGGCTCGTTCTACCAAAACTACGGAGTGGATTGGGATGCCACCGATCGCGCTATGCGCATAGATATCCGTGCCGGCGAGATTAAGCTCGGCGGCAGCACCATCACTCAACAGCTCGCCCGCAACCTATTTCTCACGCCGCATAAAACCCTATCCCGCAAACTGGAGGAGATAGTTATCGCTCTTCTCATGAACCGAATGCTGCCAAAACAAAGGATTCTGGAACTCTACCTTAACACCATTGACTATGGACTGGGATATCATGGCATCGCACAAGCCGCATGGGGCTACTTCTATACAACGCCCGATAAACTAACGCTGGCCCAAAGCGCCCTTCTTGCAGGTCTTGTGCCCCATCCTCCCAAACCCGACCCCCGGTTGGCTGCCGCCGGTGAGGTGCAGTATATCCCCCTCGATAAGTTGGCGCATTGGCAAGAGATCGCGCTCGGTCGCCTCGGCGCCTTCTTTGGAAACCGCTATCCGTCCTCTCAGCTCCAGCAGGCCGCCCAAACGCCGCTAGACCATCTCGTGCGCCCTTACCGCGATGCCTACGATAGAGGCGCCACCGATTCGATTCCGCCACACTGGCTAGGCGTGGCCTTCTACAGCTTCGTGAACCCGCAAGCCCCTGCCCCTATCCCCTTCGTTGCACCATGCCTGAAACAACACCTGGCCTCCTTCCTCCTCACCGCCCATAAAACACTGGGGTTGGAGGGCATCCATCATCTGGGAGTCTATAACGACCGTACCATCCGAAACGATCTAAAACATCTCTCGGCCCATGCCTATGGTCAGGCGATAGATATCGCCGGCTTTGTCTTTGCGAATGGGACAACAATTTGGGTTAAAGATCACGATAATCCAATTGTGAAGCAGAAGCTGTTAAAGGTGGAGCAACTGCTCAAACGCCATTTCGACCTCGTTTTGGATTGGCAAAATAATCCCTCAAAACATCAAACCCATTTCCATTGTGAGGTGCGAGGGCCACGCCCACCGGCGCCAACGCCTCCGCCCTACATGTTGCACAACAGCATACCGAATAGCGCTGCTGGTTTCTGATAGGAAAGGAAAACCAAGATGAAACGATTAGCTTTCACCCTCATCGAGCTGCTTGTGGTCATAGCGATCATCGCACTACTGGCTGCGTTGCTCTTTCCTGTGTTTGCTCGAGCGCGCGAGGCCGCGAGGGCTACAGCCTGCCTCTCGAATGTGCGCCAAGTAGGCCAAGCCGTGCTGATGTACACACAAGACTATGACGAGGTCTTTTGTCCCTATTACAGCACTCTCGTCTACATTAACAATCAGCCGAACTTTGTATCCCCCAACCAGTTCTGGCCGCAACTCGTTTGCCCTTACGTTCAGGGAAACGTCATCGGTCACGGTCATTTAGGGCAGGCGCTTATCACCGACCTACCGGCCATCTTCACCTGCCCCGACACCACGCCGGATAAAAACTCCCAACTGGCCGATTGTGCCGGAAACGGCTATATCGCCTCCTACGGCATCAGCGATGATATCGTCAACTGGCGCGGTCCCGACTCGCATAGTGGAACCCACCTGCCCGCACCTCTAGCCGCCGTAGCGGCTCCGGCTAACACGGTGCTGCTCTCCGAGACCTTCGACTGGCTCTGCAGCGGCAAACAACCTGGAGCAGCCCTGCTGCTGAGCTACTTCGATGTCTCCGGTTCCAACATTCCCTCCGGCTCCAATGGAGCTTGGTGGACGCTAGCGGGTCGCCATAGTGCCGCCTATGTGCGCACAAGCATTTCCGGCAACCCCTCGCTTCCCGATCCCAAATCCACCAACAACACCTTCTTCTGCGACGGGCACGCCAAAGCCATGCACACCTCTGACCTCGCCACCAACGGGAACTATTGGAGCCTTAGCCAAAATAACCAGTGGCCCTAACGGGTTGACTTCGCTTAAAAGGGTTGCCGGCTATAGACAAAGGAGCGGCGGATAGGCCGTAGGGGTAGGCACAAAGCCTACCCCTATTTGGGTCTGTTTTGAATAACGGGAGCACAGACGGCCGGTTACAAGCCTTTTGCCTCCTGTACTACCCATTTCAACACCGCCTCAAGGATGCGAGGGCCATTCTGATCGTCACGTAGCAGCACGTCGGAGATGTAGAGAATTCGCCCACGCTTTCCATCCGGTCCCGGGGGCAACGTGGCGAGAGCGGCCGCAACGCCGTAGTCCTTGCCGGAGGCGCCAACTACCCGATAGATCGGCTCCACAGTCGAACCGGCAGGCACGGATGCCATATCTACGCTGCGCAGACGGGGGTCGCCATCTGGATAGGCGAACCGTTGGGGCAAACCGCTCAGCACATGTTGCCCCTCGATCTCCTGCACCTCAAGTCTATCTTGCGGCATGGTCTCAATGGCGTTGTAGAGTGGCAATCCAAGGCGGGGCAGCAAAGGATCGGCGTGAGCCGGCTGCTCTGAAGCCTGAGCGTAATAAAGAGGATAGGGCTGGCCGGTTAGCAGCACAAGCGTTCCGCCTTGTTGAAGGTAACTTTGCAGAGCTTCTGCCGCATCATGGGGCTGTTGTACCGTATCTAGGTAGTCTTCACCGTCGAGGTCAAAAACAACCTTGTACTTCTCGGCATTGAACGCCTGCGGGTTCACAAGCTGCTCTGGCGTGAGTTGGTCACATCGAGGCCGAAAATCACCGTAGTCCAAAAGGTTCGCTATAGGGCTTCCGTTCTCGGTATAGGGAAGGATGGCAAGTGCGCCTTCAGGCACCTGCACTGCTAGTTGTTTGATCGATTCTGCAATCTGTTCAGAACGAAGCATGGCCGTCCACCGGAGCACATCTTGATGCATGGCCCCCGCCACTCGGCGTGCTATCGCTTGGCTTGCCGTGCTCGGCAACCCCATAGCCGCGATAATCGTCCTCCCATTTGGATTGATGCTCGCTACACGCTGTCCTGCTGGTACCTCGTAACCTGCCAATAGCAGCCGAGCCGTCATAACGGGCGGCCATGCCTCCCAAGCAAGCGCAGGGGTTGTATAGATCGGCTGTGCCTGTTGGCCGTTCTCCAAAAGCACCTGCGGCGCCACCGATGTATCTTGCCCTTCAGGAAGGGCTATATACAATAGGTAGACGTTCCGAAGCCCGGCAAGTGGGTGCGACCAACGAACAGGCTGCGATGCGCCTCTCAAAGGTCCCTCTGAACGCACAAACGGAACCCAATCTATCCATTTCAATCCTACCCATAGGCCGGCGAAGGCCTGCTTATCGTTCCAACTCGTCGGCAGAGTCGTGTCGGTAGGCAACGCCAATGGAACGAAAGGCACGTAAGCCTGCGGAGAGATGGGATTGTCGGCAGCCGTTAAAGGCGGAAGCACCGGCAGCGACTTCGCGTGAGTCAGATCGGGGCGACCAACAATAACCGTATCGCCAACATACACGCCACGCACGATCACCGTCCAAAGCGCTTTCGGATCGCGTTGAACCTCCACAGCACGTTCCTCCCCATTTGGAGCACGGACGACAATAGGCTCTGCAGAGAGATCTCCATAGGGAAAGGTGATGGTAACACCGAACGGCCCCGACTGCGGCCCCGTTAAACGAAATGCGAAGTCGCCATCTCCCGTACAAACATAGCGTGCGAGCCGGAGTTGGGAGTTCTCTCGGTCAAAGGCCATGGCCGCCTTTTCTCCGGCCAACACACGCACTACGGTATCGCCCACCGGGTCCATCAAGGCAAAATCCACGCCGAAGCCGTAGTGGGCATGATGACCGGGATAGAAGGGACTGCCGGGCGCCAAGCCATACTCTTCGGCGAACTCGGATGGCAGATAGTCATTGAGAGAAGGATGGTAGTTATCTTGGTAGAGCCGATACCAACGAGAAAGAGAGCCTTGCAAAGCCCACATCAAGATGGGATCGCCCGTGTGTACGGCCACCTGTGCGAGCGTATCCAAGTCCCAGAACACCTCGTTGGCGCAGGCCGCCCCCGTCCAATCTCTTCCCGAATTCGGCTCCCATAAAAAGGCGCTGGAGACGCTATCATCCCGTCTGCTGTCGGCCGTCCACATCACCATATACCGATAGACGTAGGAGCGCGCTAATTGCAGCGCCTGAATCGCCCGATCGTGGCGGGTAGGGTCGCTTTTGAAGGTGAAATAGTAGTCCAACAGGAAGGCGATGGGTAGTGTGGCCCCGATGGCAAAGGGAGAGGAGGGCACATCGGCAAACTCACAACGAGTCCACACCATCTGCATCGCCCAGTTGTAAGCCCCATCAATATAGGGTAAATAGGCTTTCTTGCCCTCATAGTGGTAGAGATCGAGCAGCAGGCGAGCCGCGGCAAAGCCGTTAGCATTGTGCATTGTGGTTACCGGCTTTCCTCCCCAAGGGTCTGTCCAACGCCCCACCAGAGGCTTCTCCCAATAGGTACAGGGCCTTCCGTTCACGGTGAACCGCTTGGTGTACTTTAGAAAGATAGCCGCCTCCCGTTCAAGCTCCTCTATCCGCGCGCTATCCCCCTGTTTAGCCGGCGCCGCCACGGCGCTCTCGTTGTGCCAATACCATCCGTTGATCAGCAAGCTTCCCGAAATCTGAAAATTCCCCTCCGGCCCCGCCAAAAGACTACCGCCTGGTGCCTCCGGTGGCGTCTGCATGTGACCGGCTGCGCCGATATAGGAGAGGTCTACCGTCGTGGGAACTCGCGGCAGCCTTGCCCGTACAAAGGGGTTCCTCCACCATCGGTGCCAGTTGAAGGAGTTTGGATCGGTGGTAGGGCCAAGGTTCCTACTGAACACTAGGTCGGCGAAAGAAGCGATGTGTGTGCCATCGGTCGGATAAACACACTGCTGGTACCCTACTCCTCCATAGGGATAGACCAGCGCCACAAATTTGCTCTTTCCCACTCTATCCGCCTGACGCTCACGACGCTCCAACGGAGTAAGAGCGGACTCCCCGTCGTCATCAACCCCCTCTTTAAGGGCGTCGGTGGGTGGCACTTCCCCATTGGTCGGCGTGATCAGCCGGTTACAAAAGCCCGATGCGATATCTCGCTCAGAGTTGTCGGCGAGTCGTGCCTCCTGAAAATCCCACGCTACATAGAGGCCATGGTCTGGGTCCCACAAACCCGTCAGCGGGAGCGGCTGCCCTGAAAAGGGAGGGGTCGTAGACCATTCGCGGTTATAAGGATAGGCCGATAGCTCCGGTGTGCCTATATGTACATCCAAAAGCAAGGGAAACAGGTCGGCACGGGGTGTGGCGTTAAGCCATCCGCCATGTTGCCACAGAAGCGCACTCGGCATGAGGATTTTGAGAAAATGAAACGGCTGCTTCCCCACCTTTTGCTGCCATGCGGCAGGGGAGAAATGCGCTAAGGTGAGGTCGAAAAACACTTTTGGAAAATGTCCCGCCCTCAACACCACCTCAATGCGACTGTGAGAAAGTTCGAGACCGCTATGGGGCGGGGCCTGCAGCTCAGGAAAAAGCATACGAGAGAGACTTCCCGTTTGCCGAACTTCGATGTGCGAAGCAAAGATAAGCCCTTCAGAACTAAAGTGAACGGGGGCGATCTGCCGACCGTCCTCTAGCACTTCAAAGCCGATATAATGCCCCGAACGTTCCAAAGCCAATATGGTGATGACATGCCCATCACGCCGTTGCTGAATGGTGGGAACGGCACCGGCAGAGACACTTAGCAGACTAAGCCCCAACACAACAAGGGAACTTAAGCTACCCTGACGACAGACCATTATTGGTCATCTACTCCTTCTGTCTACTTGTTTTAGAGAGTAGCTTTCTGTTAGCCAAACACCGTGCTTTTTCCTGCCACACGCTACCGGCCATGGGCGGCATTTAATAAAAGGTAGAATAGAGTCAAGCGTTTTCGTGGAAGGAGAGACCGTGTCCAATCTAGGGAGGATTTTTACCGCGATTGCCGGTTTCAGCGGCTTTCTTTCGGTGGCCTTAGGTGCTTTTGGTGCTCACGGACTGCAGGCGCATTTGGCCGCCCTACAGATGACAGAAGTCTATCATACGGCTGTTCAGTACCATATGGCGCACACGCTGGCGCTTCTCGGCGTGGCTCTTCTTATGGAACGCATGAAGCCGCCTCGCTACCTTGCTTTGGCAGGTTGGCTTTTCATCGTGGGTATTGTTCTCTTTTCCGGCAGTCTCTACGTACTCGCCATCTCCGGCATCCGAGTTTTAGGGGCCATTACGCCTTTTGGGGGTCTCTGTTTTCTGGCAGGCTGGTTGTGTTTAGCGGTAGCCGCGCTTGTGCGTAGTTAGGCGCGGCTACCGCGGCAGGCTCTATTTGGAGGGAGGCACCTCTTTGGTAGAGGGAACAGAGGCATAGCCTGGTGCCTGCCCAACGAAGGCAGCGCGACCGAGGGCCGCATCCAACTGGGCGCGGGCGATGTTGTAGGCGTAGAGTGCTGCCACCTGGTCGCTCTCGGCCTGTGTCAGCGAAGTTTGGGTGGTGTTCAGCTCCAAGATGGGCGAGACTCCCTGTTGCTGCGAAACGCCCGCCTTATAGCGCACCTGGGCTAGACGGTAGGCTTCTTGCGCCTGTGCAAGCGTCACATTGGCTACCGCAACGCGGTCTTGAGCCTGGATAAGGTTGATGTAGGCTTGCCGCACATCGGCGCTTACCAAGTCTACCGCGTTTCGATAGGCCACCTCAGCCTGTGCTAACTGGCCGTGAGCCTGCTCTCTTCGCGCACGTGCTAAACCGCCATCCCAGATGGGGATGTTCACATTGAGCGTGACCGCCGCTTGGTTAAACAAGGTAAAGCCGGCTGCGTTGGGATTAAGCGTATAGCTGAAGCCAAGGCCAAAGGTAGGCAGTTCGCTGGCGTTAGCAAGGGTTAACCCTGCTTTTGCGGCATCCATCTGCGCCTCTGCCTCCAATATCTCCGGCCGTTGGTGCAGGGCTTCTTGCACCAGCTTTTGGTACTCCGGCCCAAGGTTAAGAGGGTCGGCAACGGTCAACGGCTTGCCCCCACCAATACCCTCTTCCGCCAAGGTGGCCGCTCCCGGCACGATCTTCTGCATCTGCTGGGTAGGTGAAAGTACCCCCTGCCCGCTGTCGGCATTCGCCTCTCCCGATGGGGCGGTAGATGAGGCGTTCTGAGGCGCTGCCGTATAGAGAGGCACCCCTGGTGGAGTCGTTATAGCGCCGGCATCCGTTATCTCCAACGGCGCCGAAATGGAAAGCCCCATCACGTTCTTTAAATTGGTAAGGCTTAGGCTCAGCTGCTGCTGGGCGCGAAGGTAGGCGTCTTGCGCGGCGGCAACGTCGGTTTGTGATTGAATCACATCAAAGCGCGGTGATACACCGGCTGCATAGCTTTTTTGGGCTGTATCCAGCCGCAGGAGAGTCGTTTGCAATGTATCGGCAGCAACGGCCAGCTGTGCTCTCGCCTGAAGCACCTGATAAAAAGCATTTCTTACCTGAAAAACGATCTGGTTGCGGATGCGATTCACCTCCAGCCGCGCCGCCACCTCTTGGAACTGGGCTTGGGTTTTAGCCGCCTTCAGCGTGCCAAAAACGTCGAGCGGCAGCGATGCCTGTGCAACCACAATCGGGTTGAATGTGTAGAGTAGCGGCAGTGTAACCCCGCCGAAGGTCGCCTTGTTTCCTCGGTTGAATTCCGTGATCTGGGCGTTTACTCCCACCGTTGGATTGAAAGCGGTGCGCGCCTCCTCTGTGCGCCCCTCGGCAGTGAGAAGGGCGGCCACCGCCTGAGCCAACTCCCGATTTGTACCCAATGCGATGGCCACCGCCTGGTCTATTGTTACCGGCTTTCCCTGTAGGTAGCTCTGCAAGGCGTCGAGGCCTGGGGAGTTCATCAGCGGTTGGGAGGGTTTCGGTAGGGGGAGAGCCGGCTTCGGCACCGGGCCTAACGGCGTTGTTGGCGGAGCTTGCTGGGGCAAGGGCACCACACCCGTTGGCACAGGCAACGGTTTCACTTGTGCCTGTTCTTGCGGCGTCTGCGCATAAGTGGCCAGCGGCACGGCCAAAAGGCAGGTCGCGATAGAGAGTAGGCCGCTTCTTCGTCTACTCGGTTTTCCAACCCATGGTATGGTGTTCAAATCTGTATCCTCCTTCTGCATGCCAGCATCTGTTCCGATTGTCAAAACAGGAGAACGGATGCAAGCATTTTCAAATAGGTGAGTTTCTGCTCAATTTACGATTGAACAGGCGAGGTTACTCCGTAGCAGTCGCGATACGCAAAGTCGGTTTCTGCGATGATCTGCTCTTTGCAACAGTTTTGGCCGTCTAGAGCGTCTATCTACTAACATCGTGGAAAGGAGACAATCAACATGTTTGTAAGGCGCACATACCAAATAGTGCTTTCTGCTTTCTTGCTTGGCTTTCTTTTATCCATAAAACAAACGGCCTACGCCTTCGATGTAACGGCCACCCTGAACAATCAACAGGTCGTTATCGGAGATTTAAGCTATTCCGTGGGAATCGCAAATGCCAACACAGGGCAGGAGACAGGGACTTTCTTGCTTAAACAGAAGTACAACTACCTCATGGACGACAAAATGGGTTGTCAATTCCGGTGGTTCCAAATCATCATCCAAGATGACTGTCCGGCAAAGTACAAAGGCAAGCCACTAGCAGTCGCAGTAGACCCTCCTTCCGGTGGGTGGGACTACCAGAAACCTAATGGAGGAGCCGACACCTCACCCTACTACGAGAATGATGATAATGGAAACTATGCCTATCCTAACTATGCGCAAAGACATGATAAAAACTACAACGGCGGCCCCGGGTTCCTTGGGATGAGTTGGACAGACGACTACCCAGGCATCTGTGATGGGAAGAACGTTAAGACCACCTGGCAAACCTATCTTGTGTTCACCGGCCCTAAGATCAAAAACGAGTTCGACATCCTTTTCGGTTACCAGTGGACGGTCGGTAGAGATAATAATGGCAATCCGGTTTTCAATAGCTACGATAATAATGGGAACGGCATTGACCCTACAAAGCAGATAGACGTCACCCAGACACCTCCGGTAAACTATCTGGATGAAGCGTTGAATAACTCGGGTTTCAGCGGCTGGAAATGGGCTTTTGGAAAAGACCTCGCACTCTACTGCCCCGCGGCATCTACTCCCGAGCTTTCGGCGGGTCTTAGCTTGACCATCGCTCTATTGAGCGTGGTTCTGTGGCATAGATGTCGTAGCAGACGCTCGATGGCCACAAAACACTCTGAAGGATAAATCTCTCGAATAGCAAAACCATGCTTTCAGCCAAAAGGTTTACCCTTCGATCCATCAGGACATTCTCCCGGAGGGAAGAAGCATGAAAAGTTCTTCCCTCCGCCTAACTATCGCTGTTCCTAGTTGGCGTGGTTCGCGTACGGTCTTTCTCACCGATCGTGCGTCCCATTTTCATATCGCCCTTGAAAACATTTCAGAGCACCCTATTCGCCTTTGGAGCGAGGCCTGCTCTTGGGGCTATGAGGCTTTGTCCTTTGAAATGCAGACACCGAATGGCATCGTTGCTATCAAGCGTAAGCCCACCAACTGGAAACAAAATATCCCTGATTCCATCCTTCTAAACCCTAGCGAGCTACAGATTTTTGATATCTACTGCGCTACCGACGAATGGACGCATTTCCCTCTTCCCTCTCCTCAACACTCACGAACCGTTCTTCTCAAAGCCGTTTATCTCGTAAGACCAGACCGCCTATCGAAACAATATAATATCTGGTCGGGTCGGCTTACATCGGATTGGGTTCCTCTGTTGTTTGTGAATCATCTTGTCTCTTAAGTCCGGTTTCCTCCTCCGTTATTTCCATATCACCATCTAGTAATGCATAAAAACGGCATCGTCTGGCGTATAATGTACACTAAACATCACTGTGTGGAGAGCAACATGGTTTCCGGCAAATCCCTGCGAAAAACGGCTTTTGCGTCTCTTCTTCTGCTCGCTTTCTGGGTTATCGGTTGTGGCCGCCAACAGACTACCACTTCCGGCCCCACAAACGCCTCTCCAGGAGCGCCCTCAGGGCAACAGCCTTTTCGAGTTGCCCTCATTATGTCCGGTTCAACGACCGATCATGGCTGGAACCAGGGCGCCTACGAAGCCTTAAAAGCAGTGGCTAAAAAGCTCGGGCTTAGCGATAGCCAAATCGCTTTTAAGGAGCAAGCAACCTCTGCCGATAGCCAACTAGAAAGCCTTCGCGCCTTCGCCTCCCAGGGCTACAATGTAGTTATCGGTCATGGTGAGGAGTACGAACAGCCGGCACTGCGCATTGCACCCGAATTTCCGAAAACACTGTTCGTTATCTCATCAGGCAGTCAGGTTGCGCCCAACGTCACCCCTATCGTCTTCAAGCTGGAAGATGGAGCCTATCTCGAAGGGATGCTTGCTGCCGGAATGAGCAAAAGCGGCATCATCGGTGCCGTCGGTGCCGATCCCATCGGCCCGGTCAAAAGCGTTTTCTCCGCCTACGCACTCGGCGCCAAGGCCATCTCCCCTCAGATCAATGTCCTCCAACCCCTCTATACCAACGATTGGGACGACGTTGGCAAGGCGAAACAGGCCACTCTCTCCCTCATTGGCCGCGGTGCCGATGTGATCATCCAAGACCTCGATAACGCCGCTCAAGGGGTGTTCAATGCCGTAGAACAGAGCAATCGGCCCGGCCACCCCGTCTATGCGCTCGGAACGAATAGTGACCAAAACGGCAACGCCCCAGATGTGATCCTGGCAAGCGCGCCGATCGATCTCTATCCGGCTTTCCTTAATATTATACAGGCTGCCAAAGAGGGGACTTTTAAACCAAACGCAACCCCTTATGGCCTCAAATCCGGTGTGATCGGCTTCGTGTATAACCCTAAACTAGAGCCTAAGATTCCTGAAGCGCTAAAACAAAAAATAGATGCGGCCAAACAAAAGATCATAGATGGAACCCTCGTTATACCGAAAGCGGATTAGCCATGAACTTAGCGCGTGACACCGCGGCATCAACAACTCCGCTTGCAGCGCCATCTTCTACCGTCCCCTCAGTGCAGATGCAGCAGATCGTCAAGCGCTATGGCGCCACGATCGCGCTGAATGCGGTGGACTTCGACCTTCAGGCAGGCGAAATCCATGCCCTGCTAGGCGAAAACGGCGCCGGCAAATCCACCCTCATGCACGTTCTCTCGGGCATGACCCAGCCCGATTCGGGAACCATTCGCATCAACAACGCCACGGTTAACATCGCCTCTCCTAAAGAGGCACGTCGGCTTGGCATCACGATGGTGCATCAACACTTTACCCTTGTACCGGCCTTTACGGTACAGGAAAACCTAGCCCTCGATGCCGACGTGCCCCTACATGCTCTTCGCTACCGCACGGAAGAGGCCGCTAAGCCGGCCCTAAACCAGGCTGCCGCGCTCGGCTGGCAGCTCGATCCTTACGCTCGTGTTGAAGACCTTCCTGTAGGCATCCAACAGCGCATCGAGATCGCGAAAGCACTGGCGACCAACGCACAATGGCTTATCTTCGATGAACCCACCGCCGTGCTTATCGGTGAAGAGATCGAAGAGCTTTTTCGCGTCCTCCGCACACTTCGGAATTCCGGGAAAGGGGTGGTGTTCATTACCCATAAACTGCCCGAAGTGATGGCCCTTGCCGATCGCGTTACCGTGCTGCGTAGGGGGCAAAAAATCGCCACTGCCTCTATCCATGAGGTCAATCCGACCCTCCTCGCCCAATGGATGGTTGGCGAAGCACCCAAAGCACATCCTCTGTCGGAAAGTAAACAGGTTTCACGCCCCCTCCCCAAAACACCCGCCTTCCGCGCCGAAAATCTTACCGTGCTTGGAGATAAAGGAGAGAGCGTTCTGCAAAATATCTCCTTCGAGGTCTATCCTGGAGAGATATTCGGCATAGGTGGTGTGGATGGTAACGGTCAAACGGAGCTTGCCGAAACGATTGTGGGGTTACGAACTCCGAAATCCGGCCGACTGCTTTGGTATGAAGGCGAGTTTCAGCCCGGCCAACATCCTCGCATCGGCTATATCCCGCAAGACCGAAGACGCCATGGGCTAGCCCTCACTATGACGGTAGAAGAGAACCTTCTCTTTGAAGCGGTGAAGGAGGCCAAATATCGTTTCGGCCCTTTCCTGCGTCGTGCCGCACTACATGAGTTGGCCGAAACGCTTATTCGCGAGTTCGATATTCGAACCCCCAGTGCAAAGCTTCCGGCCTCGGCCCTATCCGGCGGAAACCAGCAAAAGATCGTCGTTGCCCGTGCTTTGCATCACCGTGCCGAATGGATTGTCGCCGTCAACCCGGTACGTGGTCTCGATATTAACGCCACCCAGTTCGTGCATGCCCAACTCCTCAATGCAAAACAACGTGGTGCTTCTATCGTGCTTATCTCTACCGATCTCGACGAACTGGCTGCTTTGGCCGACCGCACGGTCATTCTCTCCAACCATCAAATGCATCCCATAGACCTCACCCAACGCGACGCCACCCAAATCGGTCTTCTGCTCGGTGGCGCCTCTATCAAGGAGACGCCTTAATGTCTCTCGCCAAGCGCCTTCCCGCAAAACTCACGCCGTTCTCCCTCCTAGTGCGCTTCTTTGTCATCGCTTTTCTCTACATCATCGGCTTTCTTATTCTTTTGGTCGCAACTTTTGCCGTTTTTGGTGTTGCTCCCAACAAAGCGCTCTTTGCGTTGCAACAGGGCGCACTCGGCGGTGGCCCCATCTCGCCTGCCTATGCCATCTCTGAAACTCTCGTGCGAGCCACCCCGCTTCTGCTCACCGGACTGAGCATCGTTGTGGCCTGGCAAGCTGGTATGTTCAGCATCGGCGGCGATGGCCAGCTTCTTATGGGGGCGCTTACCGCAACCGTCCTTGCGCAACTACAACATGTGGTCAACCCGAATCTGCTTATCTTTCTCATGCTGGTGTGTGGAACCCTTGTTGGCGCCCTGTGGGGGGCCATTGCCGGCTGGCTTAGGGTAAGGCGCAACGTGCAGGAGGTTATCAGCACCATTATGCTCAACTACATCGCCCTCTATCTCGTGGGCGCTGCGGTGGTGGGGCCGCTTCAAGAATCCTCCCATAGCAACCCCGAATCCAACCTGCTGCCCGATAAGCTTCTCTTCGCCCACATTCTACCCCCCTCGTGGTCTGGAGGCATTATAACACGGCTCCATAGCGGCGTGCTTCTTGCCTTCCTCGCAGTGCCCATCGTCTGGCTCTATCTCTATCGAACCCTCCAAGGCTTCCAACTTCGTATTGTAGGTCAAAACCCAGAAGCCGCACGCGCTGCAGGGATATCGGTAAACCAAACTCGTGTCCGCGCCATGGCGCTCTCCGGTGCCCTCTGCGGTCTGGCCGGTGTCGTTCAGCTTCTTGGTACAAGCGAGCGCCTAAGCGCCAACTTTTCTCCCGGATGGGGCTATACGGCCATTCCGGTGGCCTTAGTCGGTGGTTTACACCCCATCGGCACGCTCCTTTCAGCCCTCTTCTTTGGCGCCCTTGAGGCCGGCTCGGTGAACGCTGAACAGACCCTACAGGTGCCTGCCAGCCTCATCGCCATCGTACAAGCAGCTGCTGTATTGGCCATTATCGGCGTCAACGCCTGGCGCCAACGCTACCCCACCGAACTGAAGGATTAGAGAAACAGAAATGAGCATCGTTGCAGGAGTTCTCCTAGGTACCTTGGCGGAGACGACCCCCCTTCTCTATACCGCACTCGGCGAAACGGTAGCCCAACGGGCCGGGGTCATCAATGTGGGGCTAGAAGGCATCTTACTCACAAGCGCCTTCACCGCCAGCTTCGCAACGTATCATATCGGAAACCCTTATATCGGTGTAGGTATCGGCATGTTAACCGGCATCGCTTTCGCACTGTTATTCGGCTTTTTCGCTCTTGTGTTGCATGCTGACCAAGTTGTTACCGGGGTCGTTTTTAACCTCTTTGCGCTTGGCATCACGGGCACGCTCTACCGCTTTCTTTTCGCCTTACACGATAAAAGCCTTATTACTTCCCAGCTTCCCCTCATCCATCACACGGTAACCATCCTTACACCGCTCTCTCTACCTGCCGTTGCCTTTGTTTGGTGGTGGCTCTACTCTACGCGCAGTGGGCTTGAGCTGCGCGCCTGCGGCGAACAGCCGCTTGCAGCCGACGCAGCCGGCATCTCCGTTCGCAGAACACGCGCCATTGCCCTTATTTTTGATGGCGCGATGGCCGGTATTGCCGGCGCCTTTCTCTCCGTTGCCGACTCCAACACCTTCGTGCCGAACATGTCGGCAGGTAAGGGCTTTATCGCCCTCGCCATCGTCACAGCAGGCCGCTGGAACCCTATCGGCTGCCTGGTGGCCTCGCTGCTGTTCGGTTTCACCAATTCTCTGCAGTTTCAAGCCCAGACGCTTGGCTTCGACACACTCTATCGCCATACAGCTGCAACCCTACATCTCACCATGTTCTTGCATCGGCTTAACCTCGACCATTTTCCGTATCAACTTTTCCTTGCTCTTCCCTACGTCGTCACCATGCTTATTCTCTTCGGCAGCAGCCGCTCCACGCGTGCCCCTGCAGCACTTGGTCGCCCCTATCGTAAAGAATAATGGAGGAATGAAGCACCCATGCTGATAATGACGCGCCGTCTCTATTTTGCTGCCGCTCACCGAGAACTTCCCAACTCGGAGCTAACCGGAAATACCTACACCCTCGATGTAGCGGTAAGGGGCCCTATCAACGAACGCACCGGATTACTTGTCAATATCAAAGAGCTGGATCGTATTGTAAAAGAGCGCGTTCTCAACCAAATAGATGGGAAATGCTTGAATGACCGTATATCGTTTTTCCAAACGCAACCGGCAACCCCGGAAAATATCGCCACCTATATCGCCGAAACCATCCAGCCGCTTCTCCCTTCTGAAGTGCAACTGCACTCCATACGGCTTCAACCAACTCCCGTCCTCTACACCGAGTGGTTCTCTCAACTTACGGAGGCTGCCAACATGCTCCTGACAAAAATCTATGAGTTCTCTGCCTCTCATCGTCTTCATAGCGATCATCTGTCAGAAGAAGAGAATCGTGATCTGTTCGGGAAATGCAACAACCCCAACGGACATGGGCATAATTACGAACTCGAAGTAACGATCTGTGGCCCCATCAACCCGACAACCGGCCGAGTGCTTCCACCGGAATGCCTTGATGCGATTGTAGAGCGCGAAGTCCTCTCTCGCTACGATCATCGCTATCTCAATTTAGATGTGCCAGAGTTCGCTCATGTGGTACCTTCGGCGGAGATGATCGTAAAAACCATATGGGAGCGCTTGCGCCCGTGCATTCCGACGCCGGCGCGTCTCTATCGGTTGCGTCTTTACGAGACGCCGCGCAACCTATTCGAGTACTCAGAAGCAGATCAAAAGGAATAACAATGAAATCGAAACTTGAAGAGATTTACGCCTCACTTCTTGAAGAGATAGGCGAAGACCCAGAACGTGAAGGGCTTATCAAAACTCCGCATCGCGCTGCTGAAGCCATGCGATTTGTTACACGCGGCTATCGAATGAACCTAGAGGACATCGTTAACGGTGCCATTTTTAAGGCCGATTCTGACGACATGGTCATTGTACGAGGCATCGAGTTCTTTTCAATGTGCGAACACCACCTCTTTCCCTTCTTCGGCCACGCCAATATCGCCTATATCCCGGACGGGCGAATTATCGGGCTTTCCAAACTCGCTCGCATCACCGAAATGTTTGCCCGCAGGTTACAAGTTCAGGAACGTCTCACGGTGCAGATCGCCGAGGCCGTACAAGAGATTCTCAAACCGAAAGGAGTGGGGGTTGTTCTGCAAGCAAAGCATCTCTGCATGATGGCACGTGGAGTGGAAAAGAAGAGCAGCGATATGGTAACAAGTCACGTGTTGGGCGTCTTCCGAACCGACCGTAGTACACGAATGGAGTTCATGAACCTCCTCGACCTCAAGGAGACATGAAAAAACCAAGTCCTATATAACCGCTTCCTAGAGGCACTCCCACTAGAACGGTTTGACAGGCTTTCCGTCTACTCGCACCTCAAAATGGCAATGCGGACCAGTTGCCAAACCGGTGGCGCCCACACGCGCGATAACTTGCCCCTGATGCACCGTCTCGCCTACATGCACCAACAACTCGGAGCAGTGACCATAGAGAGTTGTCAAGCCGCGCCCATGGTCTATTACCACCGTATAACCGTAGCCGTTCAAATAGGAGGCCACAATAACAGTGCCGTCTCCTGCCGCATGAATGGGCGTTCCCTCAGGTGCTGCGATATCCACACCGGTATGCATGCGATAGCGGTGTAGAATCGGGTGATAGCGCATTCCAAACTCCGAGGTGATCACTCCATTCACAGGTTTTATCAGCTCCCCTCGCCAGATGGGGGCAATAGCAAAATGCTCCTCGGCTTGGCGCAACTCACGCCTCGGAGCATTGGGATGCGCCGCACGCCAGGCGGCCTCCTCCTCACGGCGTCGTTCTTCCAACAGCCCAGATAGAAACTGAATTCGCGCCGTCATCGCCTCGGCCTCGCCTTCCAGCTCGTCTAATTCCTCCTCTTCTTGCGTTCTCAGGGCTACTGTGTGGCTCAAAGCCTCCTCTTGCTGCCACTGCAGCGCCAAGTACTCTTTCTTCCGCCGCTCATAAAGCGCGGCGAGCTGCTGTTGCTGAGCCTCTTGGGCCTCCAACCGACGCTTATCTATTTGAATCTGCACGATATCGCGCTGCACCGAGTTGATCAGGGCCATATCGCTCCGAACGATCTGCCGCACATAAACTCCGCGCGACAGAAGGTCGGAAACGCTGGCCGCCCGCAATAAAACCTCCGCGTAGCTTATCTGGCCCCGCATATAGTTCTCACGGATGCGCTCGGCCAACATTTTTCGTTGAAAAGCCAGTCTCTTCTGGGTGGCCGCTAAATGTTCCAACACCCTCTGATGCTGATGTTCTAGGGCGCTCATCCGGTCGCTAACATCCTGCAGACGCGCACGCGCCGCATCTACCTGTTGCTTGGTTACGTGCAGGACGACGTGCAGATGGTGCTCTCTCACCTTTGTGGCATGAATTTTTGCACGCACTACAGCGATATGACCTCGTAACCCGTGCAGCTGAGAGGCCAATTGCTGTTTTTTTCTAATCGCTTCGCGTGCAAGCTCAGCCGTTATCTTCTGAGCCTTTTTGTGAGACCGTTTCAACGGCCTCGTAGGGTGCGATAGATGACGACCAGGAGACCCAATGCAGCTACGCCCGGCCAAAGAGCACAGGAATAGGCAGAAGATGAGGAGGATAGAGGAGGCGTGTCTCATGTTTGCCTCAAAAACCGATGAATTGCGAGCTGACTTCCTATGATGCCGATAAAGGCCCCCGTACAGATAAGTCCGACGATCACCTCGACGGGTGTTATCTGCGAGGGAATGTCTCCTACAAGTGGTGAATGTAGGCTGCTTACAAAACTACTTACCTGACGTGCCGCAAAAATGAGCAAACTCGCGGCGATGGTTCCCCCTAGAACGCCGTGGAAAGCCCCCTCTAACAGCAGTGGAAAACGGATGAAGGAGGCGGTCGCCCCAACGAGTTGCATGATGCGAATTTCGCGTCGGCGGGCAAACACCGTTAGGCGGATAACGTTCTGAACGCTAAACAGGGTTGCTACGAAAAGCGCGATCGCCGCTGTTCCCCCTAAAACACGCACCATGCGTTCAAACCCTCTTAGCATCTGCACTTCTGCATTGGCGTCGTTCACCTGTTGCAGTTGAGGAAAATGCTTTTTATTGCGGAAGAAAGCCGCCAACCTACCAACATCGGCGCTATTGCGCGCCTGCACGGTCAGCTTGTCCATTAAGGGGTTCATCGGCATGGCTTGGGTCAGTTTTGGTTCCTCGTGCTCCAGAAGCGACCACGCCTCCTCTTTCGTCACCAAATGTACCGAGGCTACGGTTGGCAGCGCCTCAATCTGATGCTGCAAGGCAATGACTTTGTCCCTCGGTACGTTCACACGTAAGAAAAGATCGATCTCGTTGAACTTCTGGGGCTGTGCAGCGATGTACTCATTGATGCGAAACCCCAACCACAAGCACCCTCCAAACACGGTGAGGGCCACCGTCACCGTCCCTAAAGCTGCCAACGACATCAGGCCATGCCTACGGATGTTCAACCACGCCTCTTGTATGAGGAAAAAGAGACTATCGAACCTCATTGTCTCCTCTCACGATAACGGTTGCATATGCGCCTTGTGAATCGTCCCGCACCAATCTTCCATCGGAAAACTCGACCACACGGCGCTGCAAGCGGTTTACGATCGCCACATCGTGCGTGGCCACCACCACCGTCGTCCCATTGTGCCCATTGATGTAGGCTAACAGGTCAACGATGCCCGCCGAGGTTTCGGGGTCTAGATTGCCGGTTGGCTCATCGGCAAGCAGAAGGTGTGGTTCGTTGACCAGAGCGCGTGCGATGGCTACACGTTGCTGCTCACCTCCGGAAAGCTGGTGTGGGAAGGCATCGGGGCGACTGGCTAGTCCCACCATTTCCAATACCCTGGGCACACGTTGCCTAATTTGGCTGCACCCGGCCCCAATAACCCGCAGTGCGAAGGCCACGTTTTCATAAACTGTGCGATCGGGCAACAGCCCAAAATCTTGAAACACCACTCCCAAACGGCGACGGAAAAAGGGGATGTCGCGCGGTCGAAGGGCGCTTACGCTAATGCCATCTACGATGACCTCCCCTTGTGTGGGTACCTCGGCGCGATAGAGCAGCTTTAGCAGTGTGGATTTGCCCGCGCCGCTCGGCCCCACCACAAAAACGAACTCCCCCCGTTTCACACAGAGATTGATGTGTGATAACGCGGGAACTCCTTCCGGATAGATCACCGATACATTGCGGAGCTCGATCATAAGCCTTCAGAGCTAGCTTCCGGGAAGCCGCTTTCTTGCTGCGAGGATAACAGATTAAGACATTTTTTCTAGCTTTCTGTCAACCCTTCACCTCTAGTTGCTCCTCTAAAAAGGATTTTAGCACGAGCGCGTTGTTGTGTTCCCTATCGCGCGCACTGTAAAGCAGTGTAATGTTGCCCGCCTTAGCCGCTGTGATTAACTCCTTTATTGCGATGGCATCGGCCTGCTCCAGCTCAGAGCGATAACGCTGCTGAAACTGCTGCCACTTCGAGGGATCATGCCCAAACCACCGTCGCAACTCGGTTGACGGAGCTAAATCCTTTAGCCAGCCATAGAGATGAAGCGCATCTCGCTTGACCCCTCGCGGCCACAAGCGTTCCACCAAATAACGCTTCCCGTCATCTGGCTCTTCTGGATCATACACACGTTTCACTTTGATCACTGCCCACCCCTCCGGCTATCGTTACTTCTAAAGGCGGTCGGCCGTCAATGGTCTTTTGCGGGTTGCCCTCGGCAAAGTCCGGTCGTACCGGTTTTCGATGCGACCAGATGGAGTAGCCTACCCAGCCTAAAAAAAGTATCGCCAAGCCATGGCTGTACAAAGCCAGAGAAAACCATTGGCAAAGCGCAAAGATGCCAAAAACGATGAGCAACAGAGAGAGGAACTCCATAAACTGTGCGAAGCGCCCCGCAAGCATCTAACTCTCCACCCCCCCGGAATTGGTGAGGCAAAGCGTCGTTTCTGCATCGAACAGGTGCGCTCGGCACTGCTCAATACGCATATAGAGGCGCTGCCCTATCTGCGCCCGAAACGTGGGGCCACCTCGCACTTTAAAAATATGCGGCCCAAGGCTTACATCCACAATGGTCTCGGCTCCTAAAGGCTCCACTAAATAGACCTCCACCGGCTCGAAGTCAGGGGGAGCATCGGAGCGTAAGAGAACATCCTCCGGGCGCACCCCAAGGATGAGCGGCTTCTGCGTAGGCACCTCACGAAACCGTAAGCGAGCCTCTGCCTGTATCCCCAATGCGATTCCGCCCTTCAGAATCAGAGCCTTGCGGTCATCAGAGAGAGAGCAGGGCACGAAGTTCATTGCAGGAGAACCGATAAAACCCGCCACAAAGAGATTGACCGGATGGTTGTAGACGTTGGCCGGAGTATCGTTCTGCTGAATGATGCCTCCATACATCACGGCAATGCGGTCGGCCATACTCATCGCTTCTAACTGGTCGTGCGTTACGTAGATAGTCGTTGCCCCCAAATCGGTCTGTAAGCGCTTAATCTCGGCTCGCATCTCCGTTCTTAGCTTCGCATCCAGGTTAGAAAGCGGTTCATCCATTAAAAACACCTTTGGCCGCCGCACGATAGCACGGCCGATGGCTACCCGTTGCATCTCTCCGCCAGAAAGTTTTCCAGGCTTGCGGTCGAGTAGGCGCTCGATGTGTAGCTTACGCGCCGTCTCCTGCACACGCTCCCGAATCACCTCCCGCGGCGTTCTTACAGCCTTCAAGGGAAAGGCAAGGTTCTCCGCGACCGTCATATGTGGGTAAATGGCATACTGCTGAAAGACCATCGCAATATCCCTTGCCGACGGCGGCCATTTGGTAACATCCTGCCCATCTATAAATATCTGCCCCTCATCGGGCAGCTCCAAGCCCGCAATGCAGCGAAGCGTCGTCGTCTTGCCACAGCCCGACGGTCCCAGAAAAACCTGAAACGTCCCATCTGGAACCAATAAATTGACCCGATTGACTGCAACGTTCTGATCGAACCGCTTTACGAGATTCCTCACCTCAACCGAAGCCATACCGACTCCTCTAGTTAAACGCTTATCTTTTCGTTTATCGCTTAATTGCCCCGAACGTAACCCCTCGCAGTAGATGTTTTCGCATCGCAAACGTAAAGAGCGTCACAGGGATGAGAAAGATAACCGTTCCCGCTGCGATCTGCCCCCAATCGGTTCCCCCAGCCCCCGTACGCGACACAATAGAAGGAGGCGCGGTAAGGGGCGATTGGGTAGAGAGTATCTGTGCAAACGCGAACTCATTCCAGGCGGTTATAAAACAAAACACGGCGGTTGCCGCAATCCCCGTTACAGCCTGCGGCAAAGAGATTTTGCGAAAGACTTGTAGCCGCGTATACCCATCCAGCAACCCCGCGTCGTCGTATTCGTGGGGGATATCGTCGAAAAATCCTTTTAACAGGTATGTCGAAAAAGAGAGGTTGAAAACCGTGTAGAGCAGCACGAGGCCGGTGCGCGTGCCAAGCAGCCCAAGCGCACGATACATAAGAAAAATCGGTATCACCACCGCAATGGCAGGTAGCATGCGCGTGCTTAAAACGAAAAACAACAGATCGCCACCGGCTTTGATCCGAAAACGGGCGAACGCATAGGCCGCCATCGTTCCCAGCCCCACTGAAAATAGAGTGGATAGTATGCCTATGAGGAGGCTGTTGCCGATCTGCAGAGGAAAATCCGACAACCCTAAGATACGGCCCGATGGTTCGTTGCCCTCATGTTGAAAAATCAGCATACTGTAGTTTTGAAAGGTCGCTCCAAAGAACACAGTCTCTTTCGTCAACGGTTCATCCGGCCTTGCCAAATGGGTTGGAATAAGTCGTGGAGTGAGTGCGGCTATGAGGCTCGGAGGGGTAATGCTCGTTACAACGATCCAGTAGATAGGAAGAAGATACACCACCACCACGATCCCGATAGCCCCGTACGCCAGCAGATTGCGTAACAGTTGCGGCAGTCTACTTACGCCTAACGCCACAAATCCAACAAGGGCAACCAGGCCTACAAATACGAGCAATGGAGTTGGCCATTGGTGTGTTCGAAGGGCCATCAGACCATACCATAGAACTCCCATTCCCACTACTATCGTTATGGATCGCCCCGGAGTCTCCAGTAGCCATCGTAATCCGGGGATGGGAGCGGCCTTGACCTGAAGTAGTTGCCAGAGACTCTCCGCATCTGCGATGCCTTCTCCACGAAGGCGACCGAGGTACTTTATGAACAGATTCGTCAACCCGATGATCAGCAGCAAGATGACATAGGCGAGGGCGCAGGCTAAGCCGGTGCGATGCGAGTCGAAAGCTAGTTTAAACAGCCGATAAGAGACGGTCTGAGTTGAGGTTCCCGGCCCGCCCCCTGTTAGCACATACACAATGTCAAACAGTTTGAAGCAGTCAATGGTTCGGAAGAGCAGTGCGATGAGCAGGAGTGGACCGACCATAGGCAGTGTAATATAACGGAACTTGAACCAGGGCGAGGCTCGGTCCACATCGGCGGCCTCGTAGAGATGGGGTGGCACCGACTGTAGCCCGGCCAGCGCGATGAGCATGACAAAGGGCGACCACATCCAGGCATCTACGATGACGAGAGACCAAAGCGCATTTTGTGGATTATTAAGCCAATCTGCTGGCGCAAGCGGGTTTTGAAGGTGCGCTTGCTGTAACAGCCAGTTGATTAGGCCATTCGACGACTGAAACATATAGTTCCAAAACAGGCCCACCACCACGGGCGAAAGCATCATCGGCACCAGAAGAAGCGTGGTTATCATGCCACGTGCACGAAACGTACGATGCAGCAGTAGCGCCATTCCAAACCCGACAGCTAACTCTACCCCAATGGCGAGCAGCGTGAAACGTGCTGTAACCTGAAAAGTGTTCCAAATATCGGTGCTATGAAGAATCTGATGATAATTGGCCGTCCCTACCCAACGTGGGGGAATACTAGCCGTGTCCACATATTCACAAAACGAGAGAAAGAGCGACCAGAGTAGCGGAAAGATGTTGATGGCCAACAACAGAATCACCGTAGGAATCAGGAAGAGATTCGCCACGGTGCGATCGCTCAATCGGCCTTTCAAAGAACGAGCCTGCGCGTCTATGCCGTCCTTTATAAGAGCTTTCACCTATCTCCTCGCCTCTATTTCAACAAACCGGCGCGTTTCAGTATCTCTGTATGTTTCTGGGCCACGATATCCATCGCCTGTTGCGCTGTTACTTGGCCTGTGGCAGCCGCGTTAAACTCCTCTTGTGTCACATTGAGGAGGTCTGCATAGGCGGGGTTGTTGTAGAAATCGCGTAATAGAGGCACACTTTCGGCAAACACCCTATTAAAGGGAGTGGCATTTAGAAACTCTGGGCTGCTGAGGACTTTGCTATTGCAGGTAAGACCACCAAGCAAGGCCCACTTTCGCTGGGTATCTTCACTGGAGAACCATGCCAGAAACTTTTTTGCCTCGTCAATGTGTTTTGAGTAGGCGGAGATGGAGATGCCCTGGCCGCCAAGGCTGATCCAGTGTCCGGCCGGACCGGCAGGCGATTCGAAAAACCCGGTGACATCCGCATAGCGGTTTTGAGATTTATCTACTAAGGCGGGGAAAAAGGTGAACCAATCGAGCGCCATAGCCACCTCGCCCGACTTGAAGGCATCCAATGTTTCGTTAAAGTAGTAGTTCTCCGAGTGTGGGGGCGTAAACTGCTTAAGCTCGCGGGTATAGAAGTCTAGCGCTTTTACCGAGGCAGGGGAATTGACATAGCCCTCAACTGCGCCCGTCTTTGGGTCGAAGAACTCACCTCCGAGGCACCACAGAACCTGCATAAATCCCATCGTTACCCCATCGTAAGAGACCGGCCCGGCATAGAAGAGGGCACAACCGTAGAGGTGTTGTTGAGGGCGTGTGAAAAATTCGGCAATGTCACGAAACTGCTGCCAGGTCTTAGGCGGTGCAAGCGGGTACCCGTATTTCGCTTTAAAATTGGCCTGCTCGGTGGGGTTCTCAAAGAGGTCTTTGCGATAGGCAAAGCCAAGCGCATCGGCCTCGCAAGGCAGCGCCCAAATTTTGCCGTTGTATTCACAATAGAACTTCTTAATATTGTCCGTGTAGTCCTGCCAGGGAACGTTGGTTTTAGACCAATCGGTTAGGTCTACATAGTGGCCTTCGGTTGCCCCGTGTCCCAACCACTGGCTATCCCCGACGATGAGATCGTAGGCGTCACTCTTTCCCGCCCAAACATCCGTTTGTATCTTCTGTTGATACTGGCTCCAAGGAATCTGCTCAACCTTCACAGGGATACCCGTTTGTCGTGTGAAATCTTCCGAGAGAGTCTGTAAATAGTCGGAAGGCTTCCACTGGGCCCAGGCAATAACCAGGGTGTGGTTCCCCAATGCCGATGCCCCTCGAACGGTCGGGCCTGACGGGTTGGAGTTGCTGTTGCAACCTGTGAGGAGGAAAAAGACCGAAAAGAAAAAGGCCACCTGAAAAAAGACTTTTTTGTTCACCATCGCCTCCTTGAGATGGGCATATTAGACAGAAGCCACATCCGCGTTTTTCAACCGATTGATAGGCATTATAACACAGATGGCGGCTACTGTCTACTTAAAGACGATAACCCCCCTAGCCTATGAGTTAGATACCTCCGCCTAAAGGCAGGGGGGCCTCACACCGCAATTTTATAGTAATTTACGCTTTGAAAACCCCGCTGCTTGTCCGTTGGGATAAAAAACCGCGTCCTGCTTAGCAGGACTTTTCCTTTCGTTTGCGGGAGAATGGCTCTGTTCGTTTGAGTGGTCAAACCGGTCTGCGAAGGCAAAGTTTCCTGTGTTTGCGCTTTGCGAGCACCAAGCAGGGCTAGGAACACAAGGTTGGTTGCCCTTTCGAGGTGACGGTGTGCCACGCCCCCTACGAACAAGGTTGCGTTTTCGATAATGTTGGCGGCAGGACGTGCCGACACGCGAAATGCCTGTGGAGCAAACGGTAGACTTGACACGTCAAGCAGTCTGCGATGAAACAGGAAGCCACATGGCTCGTCAGTGTGGTACTTCACGAGGCGATGTTATGCACAATTGTAGCGCGTTAACGACATGAAGGCTTGGCCACCGTCGCCCGAATGACCAGTTCTGTAGGGAGAAGCTCCTTAATGCCGGGCGCACGCTTCTGCTCGATCTGCTCCAAAAGCAACTCCGTTGCGCGGGCACCGATCTGAGCTAACGGCTGCCGCACCGTTGTTAGCGGAGGCTGAATGGTCGAGGCCGTGATAATATCGTCAAAACCGATCAGAGAAATATCCTCGGGTACCCGCACTCCATGCTCCATAAAGGCCTTCATAGCCCCAATGGCCAACACATCGTTGGTACAAAACACAGCAGTGGGACGCTCATGAAAGGGAATTGCCAGGAGCTTTTCCGCCTGCTGGTAGCCGAACTCTTCAAAATACTTGCCGGGAAATACCCACGTATCACAAACCGGAAGGCCCGCCGCTGCCATCGCCTGGCGGTAACCGGCCAGCCGCTGATGGGTGCTATCTAGATTGTCCTGACCGCAAAAAATAGCAATCCGTTCATGCCCCATCTGAATGAGATAGTTCACTGCATTGCGTGCAGCCGAAACGTTGTCCACATCCAGGCATGTCACATCCTTGCGATCGCTCATATAGTTGATCAGCACAAAAGGCACTTCGCGCGCACGCAGCTCCTCTATAACGGTTGTGTTGTGGGGCAAGGCCACTACTAAAAGTCCATCACAGCGCCCATCACACCAGCGCATGAGGTTTTTTGTAACGTCGCATTGCAAGCTCTCGGTGAATAACAACACGCTCTGGTCGTGCTCCATCGTCGCTCCGAGAATGCCCTGCAGCACTTCCAAAAAGTAGAGGCTTGGAATCAGATGATCGTAGTGCGTATAGACGACCCCAATGGTGTGGATGCGCTTCTGAACCAAGCCACGCGCCAGGGCATTGGGGGTATAGTTGAGGCGGCGCATGGCCTCTTCTACACGCGCTCGTGTGCGAGCGCTAATGCGACGTGGGCCGTTGTTGATAACGTAGGATACGGTGGATGGTGCCACCCCACTTGCTTCTGCCAGCTCGCGAATCGTAACCCCCATAGCTTTCTGTCACCTTTTCTTTATTATTTACCTAACGCCTGTCACGCTCCTTACATGCCTATATGATACAATGAAAAAAGGTCGCTGTCAAGAGAAACGCACACAAAAAGGAACAGATGAAGTCAACAATGATCGCCTCAACCGGACAAGCCCCTTTTCGACCCACGCTCCTTCGTGCACTGCGCCTTGCTATGCGCGATCTTTGGGATCATCTGGGCTTTGTCATCTCCTTCAGCCTCCTGCACAGTCTGCTTATCCCCTTACTGCTCTCCGTTCCCCTCAGTCTCACGAAGCTTATTCACCTCCCACCTAAACCGGGCTACCTGCTGCTTACCCTACTTGCACTCCCTATTTTTCCGCCTCTTTTTGCGGGCTACTGTTTTGTTGCTTACCGTATCTGCTTAGGACGCTCGGTATCTTGGGTCTATTTGCTCCAAGGTTTCCGTCAGCACTACTGGGCGGCCGTTCGCCTCGGTCTCTTTCAGCTGGTCATTACCTTTGGATTACTTGCAAATCTTCTTTTTTATACTTACTGGCATCACCCTTTCGGTTCTCTCTTTTCCCTCTTTTGGGCCTACATTCTCCTATGTTGGTCGCTACTTCTGCTCTATCAATACCCACTGCTGGTTCTGCAGGAGAATGGGGTCTTCGACGAAGAGAGCCGACGTGCGCGTCGTGGAGCGTTAGCTGCCATCCGCCGCTCCTTTTTTCTCACCCTAGGGAATCCGCTCTATACTGTAGGCCTTCTCTGCATCACCGCGCTGCTCGTGCTGCTCTGCTTTCTTACCGGCATCGCTTGGATACTGCTTTACCCCGCACTTCCTCTACAACTTGTCACGCGTGCCACCTGCCTTCTGCTTGCGCGCTACGACCTTGTCCCACCTCCACCCAAAGATGCACCTGTTGCAGATACCCCTTGGCATGTCGAAACGAAGTCCGAATAAAATCAATGACACTCCGTAAGGTCTAAAACCCGGCGGCTTCTCGCAGGTGCCTGCGGACTAAACAAACATAGTAGGGTAGGCCTTGTGCCTAACCTATCTCTACCGATGCCTAGCCTTTCGCCGCTGGCGAAAGCCCTTCTTTGTTAGGTTTGTTAAAGAACGATGCGTGGGTGTAAGCCTCTGCATGTACGGCAGATCACACCATGGCCTGATGGGTGTCTGCTGCCTATGTTTTATGAGCCGAACTGGCTACTCCAAAAGAAGCCGCTTTGCCAAACGCGCCAGAGCGACTTCACCCGGATTATCTGCCGTCCAGCGTACCACCTGCAGGTCTTGACAGAACAGTGCCAAAGCAACTCGGTTGCCCTCGGCGTCGCTCACGATGCCCACATCGTTGCGAGCCTCGTCTATCGAACCGGTCTTGCCGGCATAACGCCACTCCTCCGGCAGATAGCGTGGGATGCAATCGCGATAGTGCTGCTTGGAAAGGATAGCTAAAAACTCTTCACACAAGTCCTCACTTCCTAATTTGCCGGTCGCGATCATCTTAAGAAGTCGCAACATCTCCCAAGGCGTCGTCACGCCTAATCCGTAGGGATTGGGCAGGGCATCTCTGGCATACACTTTGCGAAAGCAAGTTGTTATCTCCAGCCCAATAGCTCGCATCCGCGCATTAATGGGGTTCACTCCGCCCACATGCTCGATAATCATATTTGTGGCGGTGTTATCTGAAAGGACGATCATCAACACACATACATCGCGTAAAGTTAGCTGTAGGCCTGCCGTTAATTGCGAAAGAATGCCCGAACCGGGCACCTTTTCCTCGTCGGTCAGCACCAAAGGCTCATCCCACGCCAACCTTCCCTCTTCAATGCTCAACCCCACATGCACCAAAATAGGCAGTTTGATGACGCTGGCCGTGCGGCATTTATGCTCTGCATTGCGGTGCACAACGGTCCCAGTCTGCAAATCTTCGGCGGCAAAACAGAGCACTCCGGTTGAAGCCCTCTCAATAGCCGCTATATCGGCCCAAAAACGCTCATCCGGCGCCACAAGGCGCGCAACCTGCTGCATGGCGTCCCTCCCATCCAAACGTCCCTAACATTGTGACATAGGAGGCGCACACAAACGCAAAGCACGCCCGATTTATACCGTGTGAAGGGTACAATAGCATTATGTCTGAAACTTTCTGAGGAGAAATTCCACGCTTGAAACGTTCGCCGCTATCGCTGAATCGCTTCGGGCTGCCTCTCCTGGCCGTTCTGATCGTCGTGACGGCCATCTATAGTGAGATGATCGCCCATCCTACCTACCATGACGGTAAAATCCACGTCATCTACTGGGAGAAGTGGACCGATTTCGAGGGCGACGCCATCCGCAAGACGGTCGAAGCGTTTAACCGATCTCAAAATCGCATTCATGTAGACCTCCTCACCGTCAGTGGCATTGAGAATAAAACGCTGCTGGCAATAGCCGGTGGCGACCCACCCGACGTGGCCGGCCTCTACGGCCCTAATGTGGCCCAGTATGCCGATGATAACGCAATTATTCCCCTCGATAGCTATTGCAAGCGCTACGGTCTTGATCGAAACCATTTTATCCCCGTCTTCTGGGACATGGGGCACTATCACGGCCATCAGTACGCTTTGCCAAGCACACCTGCAACAACCGCTCTGCACTATAATATGGCGATGCTTCAGGCTGCCGGCATCACCCACCCACCTCAGACCATAAAAGAACTCGATGCCGATGCCGCCAAAATCACCACTCGTGATGCAAACGGCAACATACAGAAGGTCGGCTTTCTGCCCACGGAACCCGGATGGTGGAACTGGGCTTGGGGCTATTTCTTCGGTGGAAAACTGTGGAACGGAACGGATAAAATCACAGCAACCGATCCCGGTAACGTTCGCGCTTATCAATGGATACAATCGTATTCTAAAAAATATGGGCCCGGCAATCTGCAGTCGTTCCGAAGTGGCCTCGGAACCTTTTCCTCTCCTCAGAACGGTTTTCTCGATGGAAAGGTCGCCATGGAACTGCAGGGCGTTTGGATGTACAACTTTATAAGTCGCTTTGCCCCCCAAATGGAAAAACCAAAGCGTATATGGGGCGTTGTGCCGTTCCCCTATCCCGCCGACCGCCCGGATTTGGCCAATACCTCTGTGGCTGACGAGGATGTTTTGGTGATCCCGCGTGGTGCAAAACATCCGAACGCTGCATTTGCGTTTATTCGGTTCATCGAATCGCGTAAGGGCAGTGAAATGCTGTGTGGCCTTCAAAGAAAGTTTTCTCCCCTTCGCCACGTAGACCCCCAGTTTTATGCGACCCACCCCAATCCCTATATCAAGCTTTTCGTACGACTAGCCTATAGTAAAAACGTGATCACTCCGCCAAAGATGGGCATATGGCCGGAGTACGGCAGCGCCCTCTCTAACGCAATAGACGAGGTAACCCTCATGGAGAAAACGCCCGAACAGGCCCTCGAAGAGGTACAACAAGAGATGCAGCCGAAATTGGATGAGTACCTTCGACGCCTCCATTTACGCCAAAAAGCCATGTATGAGGCTCAGTCCAACCTAGCACACGGAGACAACCGATGAAACAGAGCCGACGCGAAACGCGTACAGCGCTTCTCTTCGTTTTACCTTGGTTCATCGGGTTTACTGCCTTCATGCTCTACCCGGTGGTCGCCTCCATCTACTTCAGCTTCTGCGACTATTCCGTTCTCCATCCTCCCGTCTTCATCGGGCTTGCCAACTATCGTGACCTCATTCACGACGCCATTTTCTGGCAAACCGTTCAAAACACGATCGTCTATACCCTTTGGGCGTTGCCCATCAGCGCCCTGGTGGCGCTCTCGCTGGCTCTGCTACTAAACACAAAAGTGCGTGGGATGGCCTTTTATCGAACTATTTTCTTCATTCCTTCCCTTGTGCCCATGGTAGCCCTCGCCATTCTCTGGCAATGGATATTTAACGGACAATACGGCATCCTCAACGCCTTCTTGCAGGATTTGGGCATTAAAGGGCCTAACTGGTTGGGTGACCCCGCCTGGTCAAAAACGGCGCTCGTCGTGCTTTCGGCATGGGGCGTTGGCAACGCCATGGTGATCTATTTGGCCGGATTGCAGGACGTGCCCCGACAACTCTACGAGGCCGCAGACCTCGATGGAGCGGGCTGGTGGGCAAAAACGATTCACGTTACCCTTCCCATGATCTCCCCGGTCATCCTCTTCAACGTCATCATGGGAATCATCGGTACCCTCCAAATTTTTACCGTGCCCTACGTCATCTCGCCTCAAGGCGCTCCGGCCCGCTCTATCTATTTCTATGCCATGTACCTCTTCGATAACGCCTTCATCTACCATAAAATGGGTTATGCCTGCGCTATGGGGTGGATACTCTTTGTTGTCATCCTCATCCTCACCCTTATCGCCCTTAAATTCAGCGAACGCCACGTGCATTACGGCGGTAATTAGAGGAGTTTGTGGATGAACGAACAGCAAGCTCCCAATACCTCCGCAAACCATCAAACCCTGGAAGGCTTTCTCGATAAAGATGGCCTGCAGGCTCAGGCTATTTTGGCCAGCATCACCGATGCTTTTTTCGCATTGGATACGAGCTGGCGCTTTGTGTACGTTAACAGCAATGCAGAAAAGCTCCTCCGCCGTTCCCGCCAGCAGCTGCTTGGGCAAAATATCTGGGAGGTCTTTCCCGAAGCGGTCGGTTCCACATTTCATGTGCAGTATCATCGGGCGATTGAAGAAAGATGCTCTGTCGCGTTTGAAGAGTTCTACCCTCCTTTAGAAACCTGGTTTGAAGTCCACGCCTATCCCTACTCCCACGGGCTTTCCGTCTATTTTCGCGACATCAACGACCGAAAACGCGTGGAAGAGCTTCTGCAACGAGCGCATGAAGAGGATCGCCTCTTCACTCAGAAACTCACCGCCCTTCAAGAGATAACCAATCAACTCGCCCTTGCACCCGATAAAGAGACCTTCTATAAACTTGCCGTGGAGCTGGGACGAGAACAACTTGGCTTCGACAGGCTGGGCATCTGGTGCCTAAAAGAAGAGAACTTCATCCATGGCACTTTTGGCACAGATGAAGGAGGTAAGACCATAGATGAACGTTCCGTTCGACGCCCCATTCCTCCCCTGGAGGCTGTGGATCAAATACGGCATAGCCCCCAAGCCATCGCCGTCATCGAAAATACCACTCTTTATAATGCTCTTGGGGAGCCGGTTGGTCATGGAACTTTGGTTTTTACCTCCATTTGGAATCATAACCGCTGTATAGGCTTTCTGAGTGCCGATAACCTGCTTTCCGGGCAGCATTTTACTCCGCAGCGCCTCAAGCTGCTCTGTCTCTACGCCAACGCTCTCGGCCATCTCTTTACTCGGCTGGAAATTCAACTCTCCTTACAAGAGAGCGAAGAGCGGTATCGCTCCTTGTTCAGAAGCATTCCAGACCCCGTCTGGGTCTACGACACCCACACCCTTCAGTTCCTCGATGTAAGCGATGCGGCGATCGCTCACTATGGATATAGTCGGGACGAATTCCTCAACATGACCATCCGCGATATTCGCCCTCCGGAAGATTGGAAGGCATTGGAAGCGCGCCTTGCACACCTGCAACCAGGCTATTCTCCCCCCACCCTTTGGAGGCATAAACGCAAAGATGGCACTATTTTTGACGTGGAGATCACCTCACACGATACGATCTATGCCGGCAGAGAAGCCCGCATCGTTTTGGCCCGCGATGTCACCGAACGTAAGCGCCTCGAGACACAATTGCTGCAGGCACAGAAAATGGAAAGTATCGGGAGACTTGCCGGTGGCATCGCACATGACTTCAACAACCTCCTCGCAGCCATTGTAGGATACCTAGAGCTTTTAGAAGACCATGTCCAAACGGATGTCCAAGCGCAAACCCATCTGCACCATGCCCTGCAAGCAGCCGAACGCGCAAAGCAACTTACCTCCCAGCTTCTCGCCTTCGCCCGGAAACAGATCACTCGTCCGCAAAATCTCGACATTAACCGTCTTATTGTAGACATCGGGCAACTCCTGCGACGCATTATCGGTGAGGATATCGAACTGACTTTTCGACCTAGCAGCAGCCTCTGGACGGTTAAAGCGGATCGGAGTCAAATGGAACAGGTGCTTATGAATCTGGCCGTTAACTCGCGTGACGCCATGCCACACGGCGGACATATCCTTATCGAGACTCACAATAGAATCGTTTCCGACCAGCTCACCTTCGCCCAAACCGTGATTCCACCTGGGGAGTATGTCTATATCCTATTCCGAGATGATGGCGAGGGCATGAACGCCGATGTGCTGGCACGCATCTTTGAGCCTTTCTTCACTACGAAAGAGGTAGGTAAGGGAACCGGGCTGGGGCTTTCTACCTGCTATGGCATCATTCGGCAAGCGGGTGGATACATCGCCGCAGATAGCGCCCCTCAAGAGGGAGCCGCTTTCCATATCTTCCTGCCGCGCAGCCAAGAGGAGCCGGAGGCGTCGTCTGTTACTGCTTCCTCCCCACCGGCAAGTGGCACCGAGACGATTCTGCTTGTTGAGGACGAGCCGCTTGTGCTGCAGACTTTAACGCTTTCCCTAACCCGCAAAGGCTACCATCTTCTTACCGCCGAAAACCCTAAGGAAGCTCTGGAAATTCTCGCAAAATATCCAAAACCTATTGACCTGCTTATCACCGATGTGGTTATGCCCGAACAGAGCGGACTTGAACTTGTGTCTCAGGCATATCGCCTTCGCCCCAACCTGCCGGTGCTCTACATATCCGGCTATACGGAAGAGCACACCAAAATACAGAGCCTCGTCCATGAGGGCATCGCCTTCTTACAAAAGCCTTTTACACCCTCCACTTTAGCCCGCAGAGTGCGCGAAATTCTAGATGCAGCCAAATCAAAATCTGTTTAATACACGGAGAACGTCATTCGCCATGCACAAAAAACGTTATCTCACCGCGTTTCTCATTCATATGGTGCTTATCGCGCTTTCCCTTGTGTTCGCCTTCCCTCTGCTCTGGATGATCTCAACATCGCTGAAGCCGATTGATCAGACCATGCACATGCCCCCCATCTGGATACCGCATCCCATCGAGTGGCAAAACTATGTTGCCGCCTTCACCTACGAAAGCAACCAGTTACACTATATCCCCTTCCTTATCTATGGTCGCAACACCCTCATTCTTGAAATTCTTGTGGTCAGCGGCACCGTTTTTTCCAATGCCCTAGTAGCCTATGGTTTCGCGCGGCTTCGGTGGCCTGGTCGCGACATCGTCTTTAAGCTCACGCTTGCCACCATGATGATACCCTTCCCCGTCCTCATGGTGCCCACGTTCGTGCTTTTTGAAAAGATTCACTGGACAGGCACCTATCGCCCCCTCTGGGTGCCGGCCTGGTTTGGGAGCGCCTTTTATATCTTTCTGTTGCGCCAATTCTTTCTCACTATTCCCTTCGAGCTTTCAGAGGCCGCAAAAATAGATGGATGTTCCGAATGGGGCATCTTCCGCGAGGTCATTCTTCCTTTGGCAAAGCCGGCCCTGGCCGTTGTAGCCCTCTTCACATTCATGGGAGTATGGAACGACTTCCTCGGCCCTCTTATCTATCTAGCACATCAGAACATGTATACACTCGGTTTAGGCCTGCAAAACTACCAAAGTCAAAATGGGGGTACCCAATGGAACCTCCTTATGGCCGCCTCCACCATTGTGGTAGCTCCGGTTATCGTGCTCTTCTTCTTCACCCAAAAACAGTTCATTGAAGGAATCGCCGTCACCGGTTTGAAAGGCTAGCGGTGGAAGAAGGGAGCGCACTCACCCCTGAGATTGTTCGCTTTCTCGCCACGGGCGAAGGGCAAGCATTATTACACTTCGCCAGCACTCTACCTTCCGAACGCCTCACGCGCCTATCGCGTTTGCGAAGGTTTTGTCAGCCTGCCCTTGCTGCCGCGATAGTTGAGCTTTTGGAGTTGCGTCGGCGTGCCGAGCAGCGCTTCTCAAATTCCGAAGTGTTGTTCTTTACCCCTGAAGCTTTGGAACAGGCCACCTCAGAAGTCTTGGCGACCTGGCGCACTTCCCACTTTCCAAAGAACACTCTCATACTTGACGCCTGTTGCTCCATCGGCAGCGATACCCTCGCGCTCGCTCGACGTGGGCCAGTTATCGCTGTGGATCGTTCGTTGCTACGGCTTACATGTGCCCATGCCAACCTCGCCGCGGTAGCTCCAAAGGCACCGGCTACTTTCCTATGCCAGGATGTCGGCACGCTCGATCTGGTGCGCTTGCGTCGCAAAGGAGTCTCTACGGTATTCTGCGATCCTTCACGTCGCATTTCAACTTTACAGGGAACGCACCGTCTTCGCCATCTGGAGGCTCTTAGCCCCTCTCTACCCTGGCTTAAGGAGCTGAAGAAGTACTTTGAATGGGGTGCGATGAAGCTTCCGCCTACGGCCGATCTCGCGCCTCTTCTCGATGAACACTGCATCGTGGAGTATGTCGGAGAAATTGGAGAATGCTCAGAGGCGACTTTATGGTGGGGAGAGGCCATAAGCAGACTATGCGATCAAACGGATTACATGCCTCCTTTCACCTGCGCCACCGTGCTTCATAAAACGGGCGCTGCATCTACGCTTCTACCTACCTCGAAACCTTCGTGTAGGCAGCCGTTTGCGGCAGCTTGCTCAAACCCTCTTGAATGGCTTTACGAACCCGCCCCAACGATAATACGCGCCGGACTGGTCGAGGAGCTTGCCTGCCAACTCAGCGGCCATCTACTCGATCCCCATATCGCCTACATCACCTCAGCACGACAGGTGAATACTCCCTTTGCCCGCTGCTATCGCATAGTGAACTGGACGCCCTACAACCTAAAACACGTGCAAGCCTATTTGCGCCAACAACACTGGTACATAGCAGAGATCAAACAGCGGGGACTGCCCTTCGACACGCGCTCGCTGCTCAAGCAACTGCGTGCCGTAACCGACTGCACAGCCCGACCGGTAACGCTTGCACTAGCCCGGGTTGGCAATCGGCCGCTGGCGATGTTTCTAACCCCATGCGACAAACCCGAGTTGGAAACCGTCCCTAATGCCCAGCAGCCTTAGGGTGATAACTCCCCATTTTGGACGGCCAACACAAACTGCATCATCTCTTTTTCGTAGCCGAAGTCTTGCGGTTCATCATCCGGCGGGCGTAGATACCCTTCCTCTGCAATCCGCTGATGAATCTCCCTTCGCACCAAAGAAGCGATGGAGCAGCCTTCCCAATAGGCTCGCCGTCGCAACCACTCGTACTCTTCAGGCGTCAGGCGAATAGATAACACACGTTCGCGCAAGAGAACACTCCTCCTTTATTTCTGCCTTATTTTGGTGACCCCTGTTTTGCTCTGCGGCTTGCGCAGCGCGTCCCCGGCGGCGTATCAAACGACACTCCACGTCGGTCGGCCATCTCACGCCCGATTGCCTCTAACTCTTCCGCACTTAATAACGTTGCCGCTACCGGGAAAAGTACCCGATCCTCTATTCCGATGTGCTGGTGATAGGTGGTGCGCAGAAAATAGAGTTTTTCCAGAAGCTCCCTCAACTCCTGTTTTTCCAGGTATCCCTGCTCCAGCCACTTTCTCCCGATCTGCCCTATCCTCCTCTGCAGTTCTCCTACAACGTCATGATCGGCCTCTAACGTTGCGATAATGCGATCGGCCTCCTCATTCTTTTTTGCCCGCAGACGGGGGAACAAAGAGACCTCCTCGTCGGCCGTATGAAGCGGCTCGGCGTTTTCAAAATAGCGTAAAGCCGTATCGAGCTCATCCCGATAGGCCTCGTTCAATCCATCGCCCTGTGTCTGTTCGGCCACATGAATGAGCTCTTGCAGAAACCGCTCGATGCGCCGATGGCAATCGCTTAGCAGTTGCAGCGGCTCGCGGAAGCTGCCTTCGGCCTTCCTCCCAATCTGTATTGCCATCTTCTATCTCCTCACAAAGATTCTACTCTCTTTAGAGGGCTGAAGGGGAACCCTCCAGCCCTCTTTGCATAACGGTTTAGTCGGCTTTTGCCGCTCGAAGACTATCCTCCTTCGCCAGCGCCCGTGGGAAGAGAATGTTGTTCTCTTTATGGATATGCAGGTGCATATCCTCCTCTAGCTCGGCAAGCCCGGCCAGCAACACGCGGAATGTGTTACAGGCATCTTCCGGCGGAGTGAAACCGTTCGTCAATCGGCGCATCTCGGCCAAATCGTCTCCGGCGATGGCATGGTCACGCTCCATAGCCTCGATGGGATGTCGCAATGTGCCGGCGCAAAAGGTGCGTGGCACCTCCGTAGCGGTATCGAGCAGCTTGCACATCGGAAAGAGCACGGCCTCCTCTTTGGCCATGTGCAGTTCCTGCTCGGGCTTAAAACGTTCGAAAAGCTCGTGCACCTGCACCATCTCCGGGTGCCGATCGCCATGTACCAAAGCCACTTTCGCAGCCATCTCTTGCAGACGCGGAAGCTCTCGGCGTAGGTACTCGTGATGGGTTGTAACGATGTGATCCACCAACTCGCCCAAAGAAGCTTGGCTCCAATCCCTCTCTGTAGTTGATGGTGTCGCCGCATCGTGCTCTCGGAGGGCTGCAACTACCTCGTCCGCATTCTTGCCTTTTTCGGCGCAGGCCTCGCCGATGGTCTTCTTACCCCCGCAGCAGTAGTCCAGGCCAAATGTCTCGAACACACGTGCTCTATCTGGCTGCTCGGCTACAAGCTGCCCTATCGTCTTTTGCACATCAATCTCAACCATGTTCTTACCTCCTTCGAGATTCGGTTTAAGGTCAAACCCCAACTCCGTGAGTGCCGAAAGCGATTTTAGGCAACCTCCTTTACGTACGACCAACCGGTCTTCAAACCTAGCACGAACCATCCAAGTGCCAGAGCGCCTACGGCAAATGTGGTATCTCCTATCAGTCGCATCCACCGCAGCGTCTGCATCACCGGCATCTGGGTGATCTCCACCGAGCGTGCATACCACATGCCGTGAGTAACGCTCGCCCAGGTCTGTATCAAGCCTATTGGCAATAGGCTCAAGATCACCATCAGCATGAGTCCTATGTTGATAGCCCAGAAGGCGAAACCGAGCACCTGTGTGTTCCAGGTCTTCCGTGCCGTAAAAGCCCGAAAACAGAAGAGCATCAGACCCAATCCCAGCATCCCATAAACCCCGAAGAGGGCGGTATGCGCATGCACCGGGGTTGTGTTAAGCCCCTGCATGTAGTAGAGCGCAATCGGCGGATTGATGAGAAACCCAAAAAGACCGGCGCCGACGAGGTTCCAGAAGGAGACAGCCACGAGAAAGTAGAGAGGCCAGCGATATTTCTGCACCCAGGAGAGCGTTTTATGTAGCGCAATATTGGAGTAGCCCTCAAACCCTATCATCACTAAAGGAACGATCTCCAGTGCGCTAAACGTGGCCCCGAAAGCTAAAACGGCGGTTGGAGTTCCGGTAAAGTAAAGATGGTGGAACGTTCCGATAATTCCGCCAGCCAAGAAGATGATCGTTGTGAACAACACAGAGGCTGTGGCCGTTCGAACTCGAATAAGCCCCATCCGTGCAAACAGAAATGCGATGACTACAGTAGAGAAGACCTCGAAGAACCCCTCTACCCACAGATGCACAACCCACCATCGCCAATACTCCTCTATGGCGAGATTTGTTTGTCGGCCATACAGCAACCCCGCCCCGTAGAAAGCCGCAATAGCCACGGCGGAAAGCACAAAGAGCGTAAGCAACTCACGCGATTCATCCTGCCTAGTGAGGGCCGGCCATAACGCTCGCACCATGAGAAACAGCCATAGAAATAGCCCGATCAGAAGGAATATCTGCCAAAAACGGCCTAAATCTAAGTATTCGTAGCCCTGATGTCCGAACCAGAAATTGGTCTTTAGACCCAGATCGTGATGAACCGCCAAATACTGCCCAAATAGCGACCCAGCCACGATGATAAGCAGACAGACGAATAGAAGATTAACTCCGAATCGTTGGCCTTTCATCTCTTTTCCAGATACGACCGGAGCAATAAAGAGACCTGTTGCAAGCCATGCTGTCGCAATCCAAAAGATGCCGAGTTGCAGATGCCATGTGCGGGTAATGACATAAGGTATCCATTTCGCCAATGGAATCCCATAGAAGCCCGATCCCTCCACTCCGTAGTGTGCCGTAATCCCGCCCATGATAACCTGAATCACGAATAGGGCTATGACAACCCAGAAGTATTTGAGAGTGGCCCTCATCGAGGGCGTTAATGGCATGCGGAGGAAGGGGTCTTCATTGGGAATGCTGGCTAAGGCCTCTTCATCTCCATGATAATACTGAATGGCATAGTACCAGGCCAGCCCTCCGATTCCGGCAAGCAGAAGGACGAAGCTAACAACCGACCATACCACCATTGAGCCGGTAGGCCGATTGTCCACTAAAGGCTCTGGAGGCCAGTCGTTTGTATAGGATATCGTCTGCCCCGGCCGGTTGGCGACGCAAGCCCAGGTAGCCCAGAAGAAAAACGCATTCAATTCCTGCTGATGAACCGCATTGTCCACCGTTCCGGCGGGCATAGCATAGGCATTCCGAACGCCGGCAAGCCCCGGGTACTTTCCAAAAAGCTCTGCATAGTATTTGTTCATGGCCTCTATCGCCTGGCCAACGATAGGCGGCACTATAAGGTCACCAGTATGTGGGTTATAACCGTTCGTTCGCAATACCGTCTGCAAACGTGCCCGTAACCCGGCCTGCTGTTCCGGGGTCAGCTGATCGTAAAGTTTTTGATGCTCTTGCCGTGCCCAGGTATTGAGAATCCACATAGATTCACGATGCAAATAGTCTGCTGTCCAGTCAGGCGCTACATAAGCTCCATGTCCCCATACCGTTCCAAGCTCCTGCCCTCCTATGGTCTGCCAAACGTTTTGACCGTCGAGAATCTGTTGACGTGTAAACAGCAGTTTTCCATCTGTCGTTATCACACGCTTAGGGCGCGGTGGCGCTTGCTGATATATCTCACGTCCTAACAGGCCTAAAACGGCAAACGATCCCGCGACAACAAGCCCTAAAACAGTCCATAACCTCGCGTAACGCATCAATGACCTCCGTATTTGGATGATGAGCAACTTATTTATGGATATTTTTATCCAGTTATCAATATTATACGCTTTGGGGTACACTACATGTCAACCTTTTGGTAAAAAAATTTTTGGAGAACGATTTGGACGACCATGATCTCACAGACTGCTGAATATGCTCTGCGTGCCATTGTCTATCTCGCAAAGGAGCCGAGTGTCGCCAAAACAACCAAAGAGATTGCAGAGGCTACTCGAGTACCGGTAGGCTACCTTTCAAAGGTGCTGCAAAACCTAAGTCGGGTGGGGCTTATCAGCTCGCAACGCGGCCTCTATGGTGGCTCACGCCTCTTGAAAGCCCCCTACGAAATCACCATCTACGAGGTAGTCAATGCCGTAGACCCCATCCCGCGCATACGCACCTGCCCGCTGCAGCTGGCCGTCCATGGGGAGAACCTGTGCCCGCTACATAGGCGCATTGATGGCGCCGTGGCCCTCATCGAGGAGGCCTTTCGTTCCACTACTGTAGCCGAGCTTATTGAGGAGGCGGCCATAGAGAATAAGGTTTGCCATTTTCCCAATATAACCCTTGAGGAGGCGGCTATGTAAGTGCCTAATCGTCTGTAACCTGTTCCCGACGGCCTCCAATGCGCAAAAACCGTGCATTGAAACGGTATTATTGTGTTTTTTTGTCGGTATGCCGAGTTGCCGTGAAACGCTTCGCGCAATAACAACGTCTACTCTATCAAATCAACAGCACGGAATAGAGGTCATGCTCGGAACGGTATCCTTTGATCGCCACTATAGGCTGCAGACTTCGGCAGTGCCCTTTGTAATGTACTGTTTCGCGATCGGCCTCGAAGTGGTGCTGATCGTTTTCATCGGTGCGTACATCCATGAGCATCTCCACACCGATTCCGCACCTTGGTCTTTTACCCTCGCCGTATAGGCACTCGGTTTGTTGATCTACCTACTCGGCGTAACCGGAACAAAGGCCCCCTCGCAACTACCGCGCCTCTTTGTCATCACCAACGAGAGCATCAGCGTTCGACAAGGCCGTTCGTTTCAACGCATTCCCATAAACAAAGTTCGCCTGTGTGTTCTCGATGAACGCCTGACCGATCTAGATACCCCATGCCGGATGGCCCTGTGGGGTAATGGGATATTCCTACAAATTCCCACGAACATCGCCCACGGAATGGAGATCAAGTCCCTAATCCTCTCTCACATTGCCGCACAAACAACAGCACAGATTCGAGAAGGTTACACGATATTACGAGCCGAGCGCCTGCTGCAATCGCTCGAACGCTGTCGTTTACGCCTAATCCTGCTCCTTCTCTTAGTGGCTCTTTTTGGGACACTATTTCTCATGCTGCCCGATTCTGAGCAGAACGCCGTCGGAAAAAGTTTTCAGCTTTGTATTGCCATCGGTAGCTCGTTCCTATGCCTGCTATTGTGGGAACGCGCCTATTGGCTCAAACCTAGAAAACAGCATATTGAGAACGATATGCTCGCCTCGCTCACAAAGCGTAGCATTCCCTTCCTTATCGAAAAGCTTCATCTGTTCTGCGATCCACAGCGATTCGATGTTTGGCAATGCTATGGTGCACGGCAGGCGTTGGCCACAATTATTCCTGCCCTCCCACAAACCGATCGGCTTGAGCTACCGGCCCGCAGCTACCTTCGCATCTACACACTTCTCTGCCCCAAGCGCAACCTAGAGTGGAGACAGGCGCTCAAAAGTTGCCTAGACCCGGAGAACCTTGAAGACGCACTCATAGCAAGTATGCTAGCCGTTTGCGTCTTTGGCTTGTGCATGGTCATCCCGTTTCTCGATTTGCTAAGCGACTTCCTAATGTTCTTCTCCTCGGCTCCACGTCCGGCAACCCTAACCGAACAAGAGAACGCCTTTCAAGACCATCAGACGCGCCGTGTTCTGCTTCAACTCCTTACGAAAACCGGTCAACACCACACCCTACCGGTACTGCAAAGCTTTCTTGCCGATTCGGAAGCTGATATAGCCGACTCCGTCCTAGCAAAGGAAGCCGAAAACTGCATCGAGGCCATCACGCGGCGTTTACAGGCAGAAAAAAACGTCCTTTTTCGTGGGCACTTAGCAGCGCAAACGAAGAGCAAACAAACCCCGTAACAAAAGCCCAACCTGATCAATGCCCGAGAGACGAAGGCGGCATAAGGTGAAATAAGAATAACAAAGGTAATTCTCATTCCCTATCGCTCGGGTCGCTTGGCTAACCAGCACCTTAGCCTGCGTTTTATCCCCACTCCCACGTGAATAAACTCGTTACGCGCCAAGCGGGCCACATTAACGAGGGCTGCCAGCAGACGCACCGGAAGCGGTGCCGTTTTACGGTAGTAGATGAAACTGCTTTTTAAAAGCAGACGGGCCATCTGCCGATACTGCGTTTTTACGCTACCCATCCAGTGATGAACAACCTCCGCCTGTGGCAAGTAGATGACCCGATAGCCTGCTCGCTTTATGCGCCAACACCACTCCACCTCCTCGTAAAACATAAAAAAGGCCTCATCCAACATCCCAACTGCTTCGATAACCCTTCTTGGCACCATAATACATGCGCCCGAAACGTGGTCTACGTCCCACTCCACATCAAAATCGTCACGGCCAAACTCGAACTTCAGCCCCAACAAGCCTGAGAAAAACTTCCTGATAATATCGAAGCCGAGAAGTTCGCGCAATGGGGAAGGAAAAGGACGCCCGTTTCGCTGAAGGCTGCCGTCGCTGTTAAGCAGTTTTGGCCCCACGGCACCCACATCGGGGTGTGCATCAAGATAGTCTACCATCCGCCTTAACGCGCCCGGCTTTGGCTCGGTATCCGGGTTCAGTAAAAGACAGTATCGCCCAGAGGCCCGTTTCAATGCCAAATTGTTGGCCTTAGCAAACCCCAAATTCTGCTCACTCGCGATCAGCTGCACCGTAGGGAATTCCGCAGCCACCATGTCGGCGCTGTTATCTTGCGAAGCGTTATCCACCACCCAAACTTCATATTCCAGGCCAGAGACTGCCGATGGCAAACTTTCTAAACAAGCACGAAGCAAATGACCGGTATTGTAATTCACAATAACAATAGATAAATCCATTCTGCCATCCAAATAAGGTAGAATAGTGTGTAGGAGGGAACGATCTATGCCTTCATCCCTACAAAAGGATACCACGCCAACCTTACAATTAGGCGAAAAGGCTCCAGATGCCCACGTCCAACTGGCCGATAGCGGAGAGGAGATAGCCCTCTCTTGCTTTTGGTCTCAACGTCCAACCCTTCTCGTGTTCCTCAGGCACTTTGGCTGCCCCTTCTGCCTTGAACTGGTCAATCAACTTCGTCAAGTAAAAGAACTATTTATTCGTTCCAACGTGCAGGTTGCTCTTATTACCATAGGCACCCCGGAACGCACCCAAACGTTCTGTCAACAACAACGCCTAGAGGCGCCCTTCATCTGTCTTAGCGACCCCACCAAAGAAGCCTACCGCGCCTTTGCCCTAGGACGTGCGGTACTTACCCAGTTCACCTCGGGACGTGTCATCTCTGGTGCCTTCCGCGCCATGCTGCATAAACAGTTTAGCCTGCTACCGCAAGGCGATCCGTTTCAAATGCCCGGGGTGTTTCTGGTAGACGATCAGGGCACCATCCGTTATGCGCACTACTACAACGACATTGCCGACAACCCCACCATAGCCGAATTGCAAGAGGCCGTCAGCCAACTGTAGCAATATGCCTCGACGGCTAGGCCTCCTACTTACTGCTGAACGCATGCAGGGTTTGAAAACCTTGCCCATCTACGTTCAGTTTGAACACAGTACCGGTATTGCCTTGCCCGCCTAATATGGTAGTTCCGTATAGTGTCAAGCCGGACGGATCGAGAATAAGGTCAAACCGCAATGCGCCATCGGCGAACCGAAAGATATGCAGCTTCTGGAAATGGGAGCCGTCTGGTCGCATTTTGTAGACGATACCATCGCCACCCCCACGGTCTCCCTCTAGCTGAGCGGTGCCATACAGCTCACCATCAGGTGCTTGCAAAATCGTCACGGGCATGTGGCCGGCTTGCAAAGGCCAAAACTGATGTACGATGTGAAAGTCGGTGCCGTCCGGCTTCAGAGCAAATATCACCCCATCGCCCTTCCCACCGTGGTCTGCTACCCCAACTAGCTCTCCATCCTGTGTCTGTATAAGAGCTACCGGCTGTTTGCCATCCGTTCCCCGAAAAACATGCAACACCTTAAACTCGCTTCCGTCCGGAGCTACGCGAAACACGGTGCCCGCATCGCTGAGGCTGCCGCCCGCTTTTGCCACACCGTAGAGCATGCCATCACGCCCCACAATCAATTGAAACGGATCTAGCCCATCCATGCCGTTGAAATTGTGCAAGATATGAATCTCGTGAGGATGTAGAGAGACCTCGTATATAACCCCATCGTTGTTTGGGCCGCCCGCCTCGGAAACGCCATACAGACATCCCTGCCCGACCGACAGAAGACAACTCGTGTTCGACACTTTGTCCAGCCCAAGCACATAGGCCTTTTGTAGCCGATCCTGATCGAGGCGGAAACGATAGATAGTCAGACAGGCATAGTAGTCATTGCCAACGGCAGCCCTATAGACCCATCCATCCGGTGCTTGCATTAGCGCATAAGGCCCTATTCCAAAGCTGCCGTCGAAGGTGTGAAGTAACCCGGAAAGCGCCGTTTTGAGGCGATAGACGGTAGAGCACACCATGCCCGTAGATGCCGCCACTATCTGTAACTCCATAGATGTACCCGTCGTCTCCGCGAATAATGGTCATCGGATGATAGCCATCTGCGTTGAGGAAATCGCCCTTTTGGTAGGCGCCCCAGCGCTCGACATGCTGCCGTAGCACACCAATACCAATCGCTATCATCACTGCAAGCCCGATCAGACCGAGCAGGGAAAGCAACAAGCTATAGAAAATATAGCGCCGATAAACGGCATCCTGATGTGGTTTCTGCATGTTTCATTCCCTCCTCAATAGCCTAACGGCCTTCTGGAATATCTGCCGATCTCGCTATAGCCTGTTGTCGCCTCATGAGGCGTTGTTTTACCTGCCACGGCACATAAAATGGAGCGATAATACCAAAGACAATAAGCAGTCCACTGCGCCACAACCACCCACGTGTCTGCTCCTCCCCTATAGATTGTAGCAACATGCATCGTGCCGGATTGTTGGGAAGATAGATCACATGTACTGGCATCCCCGGCCTAGCATAAGACCAGGTATCATAGGTAACGGGCTAGCCCCCTCATACGTCTGCCCGTTCACCTTAAACAGATAGTCTGTCAGATAGATCGTCGTTCTCGATCCTGTTGTATACCGATAGTTCACCACTCCAGGAGCGCCCACTCCTTGGCTCTTCAGCAAGTGGTACAAGGCCAACTTTTGGTTCGCCTGTACTATTCCGGCAATGCCCATGCCCACACACAGAACGGCGCCAATTCTTGAGAGAATAGTCACGGTTTTTAACTCTTTGCTTATCTGCTTTTCAGCCTGCTGCTCGCCCTTTTGTCTAACGGAGGCAGGAAGCACATTCTCTAGGTAAGAACGCAAAGGAAGGTAGCCGGCGCGCTGACTGCTATAGCTGAATTTCTTGCCGGAATAGTGAAGGCGTAATATCTCAAAAGTGCCATAACGATGAACGAAAGGGTAGACATAAAAGCTATCAACCTTTTCAAGGGGAATCTCCATGCTTCGCCAAATTCCCCTCAGAACGAGTTTCTGCCCATCCACATGCAAGGTTTTCATAAAACTATAAAGCGCCCCTAGCAAGCTTAGAAAGCCCCCAACGAAAAGCGCCACTTCCACGGATGGGTAGGATAGTTGAGAATTGGCCCCTCCATGCGCCGCAAACTCGGAAGTATGCGTTACAAAGAAAACCAAGCCGACTCCGAAAAAGGTGAGCGATCCAAGCAGCCACAACAACGCCAGGCTACGCACAGGATGAAGCTCTATCCCTTTAGCGCGTATTCGATCGGCCTGACGCCGTAATACCTCTTGCAAACGTCGAATAAGCTCCGCCTCGAAAACCTCCGATGACCCTACAACTTCCGGGTTAATCGTCAGCCTGCGACCATCTACACCCCACAACACGATACGGCGCCATGGATATACTCCTGTGTCCGTCACAGCCTCTATCGAGTCCCAGCGCAGTTTTTGAACGCCTAGCGGCGTGAGCTTTACTAACTCCTCCTCTTCCAAACCATAAGAAACAAATGAATCCCATAAAACTGGAGCGGCGTAAACCAGCAAGGCGAGCATCCCCCAGACGCATAGCACAAACGCGATCATCATTGTGATAAAAGCTGCTGTTGGCTCGCCCTGCATGGCCATATTGTTCAACAGCCCCCAGAACCATCCAACGGGCACCAGCAGTAAAAAGATCGCTATCAGCATCAAGAATAGAGCACCTAGGCGATTCCACCAAGACCCATAGTACCCCTGCATCTTCTTCCTTCCTCCCTCTCACACAGCTTGTGACACTCTGTTAGGGCTAAAGACCTACAGCTCTCGCAGTTGCCTGCGAGCTAGGTGAACATGAGGCAAATACCTCAGTCAATCTTTATGAACTTCCCCACTGCCACGCGAGGATACCTCCCGAATAGCCCGACTTCAGCTGCACCTCTAACCGCAGCTTTGTCGTCTCTACCGGAACAAAGTCTACACGATTGAAACAGTTTTTTTGCACCCCATAGTCGCCATTCGTTTCTACAGGCTGCCATTGCGAGCCGTTCCACCACAAAATCCTCCATGCTGCAGGCACGCGACATCCACCGCCAATCGTCTCATCATCGAACCAGTAGACACGGCACCAACTTACCCGCTCACTCTTAGCAAAATCGTATTCCACCCACTCCGAAGTTCCTCTGTGATCCCACCACGTAAAGCGGGGTAGGCTCTGGTCGGCGGAACTTGTTGGAATCTGCAGGTTTTTTAGCGCCTCCACGCTATCGCTCGGATTACACCAAGAGGCCGAAGCGGTTGCCCGATTTTCTGGAATCCAGTCATGCGCGTCCGGTCCCTCTCCTACTAGCGGAAAGGCCGAAACACGCAGACGCGCACAGCCCATCGGAATCAGCGCAACGGTCTCAGTTGGCGACGCAGATCGAACAGGACTTTGCTGCAACTCCCCAATAAGCCCATCTGGCTCTGCCGTCCACTGAGGAATCTGCTTTGCCCTCACTTTTAGTACAACCGGAGCGCTGGTCGGAGAGAACGGTTGGACGGGAAAGGGGTCTTTGCGTTCTTCAACAGAAACGGAGGTGGACGGATGGCGCAAATCAAGCACTAGTCCATAATTCCATGAGGTGGTTGGAAACACCTCATACGCCGGCCATTTCGCGGTGCCACCGTAGCGCACCCACCGCTCTCCGATGCGTAGAGAGTAGGCCAGAGGCCCTCGGTAGAGAGAGATGGCATTGTGATTGGCACGCCAAACCTTCACCCGAACCGACATCGGAAAGGTAAGCTCTACGGTATCATGCGACCGCCACAGCCTCTGCAGCACAATCCAACCGCCGTTCCCTATCGTGGGCGCATCTCGCCTCTCACCGTTCACTTTAAGGACAGGGTGTGTACACCACGCCGGTACCCGCAGCACGAGAGGAAACGCTGATGCCCTCTTCATAGAAAGCCTCAGATAAATGTGCTCGTCGAACGGGTAGCGTGTCTCTTCATGGAGGGTCACCGTTTCGCCATGCCCCACCCTCGCCGTTACCGTACTGGGCGCGTAGAGAACAGCCGCTAGGCCATTGCCACCCGTGGCCATCCAAAGGTGTTCGGTAAAGTAGGGCCACCCAAAAGCCACATTATGTTGGCAGCAACGATAGTCGTAGGGGTTATAAGAGAGCATGTCGCCGCCATCTTGTAATAGGGGCGCCTTGCTTGCACGATCGAGTTGGATCATATTGGGTGCCGTAAGATAATGCAACCCTTTGAGATCGGGCGTCATAGAGGCAGGGAGCGAGTTGAACGCCACGTCTTCACAACGATCGGCCCAGTGCGGATCGCCGGAGATGCTCGTGAGCATCTCGTCACTGTACATTACCTCCACCATGGCGCAGGTCTCTGCGGCTTGACGAGGCCCTGTATACCCAGGCCGAGCATTCTCATCCGCCCCAATCATGCCACCTGGCACCTGACCAAAAAGCCCCCAAGCGGTATGATAGTCTCTCACCGTGTCCTGGTAGTAGCGCGGGTCACCCGTAACTTCATAGAACTCGGCCGGTTCCCGAAATCCCTCGCATAGGTTTACCCCGTGCCAACTCGCCACTCCATCCGCCCAATCGGCGGTATGCTCATGGGTGCGCTTGGCCAAATCAAGCAACCACTTCTCTCCGGTACGATTGTAAAGCCAAAGAATGCTATCCAAGTTGTCCCCACCACGCACCTTCTGCCAACTATCCGGCAGGAACTGATTGAGGGGCAGCCCGGCTTCCCAACGAAAATAGCGCTCCATAAAGGGGATCACGCGCTTATCGCCGGTCGCCTCATAGTAGGTGCGAAGGGCATACAAAGCCAGCATGTTGGGCCACAGGTCTTTGGCCTCCCTATTCGCCTCCGGCCCAAAATAGCCATCTGGCCTCTGGCTGTTTAAAATGCCATCAATCCAGCGTCGTGCTTCCCGAATAATGTGCCTATCCCTCAAAAGATAGCCTAAGCTTGTATAGCCTCGGAGCCAGTAGGGAAGCTCTTCCCAACCGTTCTTGCCCTCGCCCGTTGGGCTTACCCAAGCGCTGCCATCGAACTGACACCAGGGGCTTATCTCCGTGAGATGTCCGGTGAAACCATTGCTCATCAACACCAACTGCTCTTTTAGCCATCCCTCCGGCCGAACTGCCCCCACAGGCAACGGTATGAGCGGTTGAGGTACCAGGGGCGGACGATTGCCCGTATAGAATGCGTTTCTTCCCAACCTAGGTAAAACGGCGTATGTCTTTACCCGTATAGGCTCTGGCTTTTGCTGTTGTGCAGCAGCACGCAGTCCTATACTACAAACACTGCCTAACAGCAAAACCGCAAGCACCGCGTTTTGTCTTTTCATCGTTGTCCCTGCTCTAAAAAGTTATTGCCTGTCATCGTCGTGATGCACGACTTTAACCGCAATTTCCTTATCTATCAAGCTTTTCGATCTGAAACAGCCGCCACAGCTGGCTGTAGAGCTACCAAAAAACTAGCCCTTTCACCATCGGCAAAGAGCAATGGCCTATCAAGGCCTCTCGCTCTTGACAAAACCGCTCTACACAGGGGTACAATGGTTGTAGCAATGGGCGGTTGGCTCAGGGGTAGAGCGCCTCGTTCACACCGAGGAGGTCGCTGGTTCAAATCCAGCACTGCCCATTTTTATTTTGCGTAATTCACCCACAGCACATCAGTACGTTTATCCTTTGTGGAATGGATGGTTCGCGTCGGGCCGACGTGTTTGAACCATTTCGGGCTTGGGTAGAGACGATCCATCTGCTCGCATTCGTAACCCGACACCGCTACAAGCCCTTGAACCGAATTGAGCATCCGCGCAAGCTCCTCATGCTGTTCATTGCTCATTTCATAAGCATAGGCCCTTCTATCGCCGCGCGTTTCGTGGAGATAGGGCGGATCGTAGTAGAACAAGGTGCTAGGCGAATCGTACAACTGGATGACCTCAAGTGCCGGTCTATTCTCGATTTGAACGCGCAGCAAACGCAATGCGATTTCGGGCAAGTCCTCAACTGCCCCTAACCATCGAGAAACAGCGCCGGCCATGCCCGAACGACTTGTGTTCCTACAGTTAGCCCAGCGGCCGATTGAGGCCGATTGCGCTAAGCCGGTACGCACCTGTCGTGCCCGCACATAAAAACGTCGGGCGCGCTCCAAGGGGTCAAGCGTTGGGTCAATTTGACAAGCAAGGGCAAACTCCTCCCGCGAGAAAGGCGTTAAAGCAATAGCGCGAATAAGTCGCTCGGCATCTTCACGAAGAACACGAAAGAAGTTCGTCACCTCTCCATCTATATCGTTATAAGTTTCAACCGGAGAGGGATCACGATTTAACAACACGGCACCCGACCCCCCAAACGGTTCGCAGTAGTGATGAGTTTTGGGCAGCAGACGAAGCAACCAGTCTAGATGAGAAAACTTTCCGCCGTACCATCCGAACGCAAGCAGTTTCTTGGAGCTTTGTTTTACCACAGGCGAAGACGCATGGTTCCTTTTCATCGTCATAGAGCCGATTCTTCTTTCCTAAGGGAGGTCGCTTCTATAATACCTTAATCCTTCTTCCTCCTAACCAAGATCTGCTCTCCTGTTGACATCACCTTAAAAGGTCGTTATAATTGGCACAAATTCTGTGGCTTTTCGGAGAACTGGCTTTGGAAATACGCTCCATCCCTATCGATCAGATCGTTGCCGATACGGCACAACCCCGCAAACATCACGATGAGGAGAGTTTGCAGGGGCTAGCCGACAGCATTCGTCAGCATGGTCTGCTAAACCCTATAACCGTTACGCCCATCCCCGGCTCTTCTCATTACCGCATCGTTACCGGTGAACGGCGTTGGCGTGCCGCCAAGCTGGCCCGTCTCGAAACCCTTCCCTGTGTGGTGCGTGAGATCACCGAAGAGGAACGCCTCACCGAACAGATCATCGAAAACCTCCAACGCGAAGACCTCCAGCCCCTTGAAAAAGCGCGCGCCATCCAGCAAATTAAAGAGACCCTCAACCTTACCACACGTGAAGTGGCCCGGCGGCTGGGTTTGTCGGAACGTACCGTGAACTATATTCTCGACCTGCTCTCCCTCCCTGAAGAGATCGGCGAGGCCGTGGTCTCTAGTCCCAATAGGCCGGCAGCCGGCCAACTTACCGAAAAACATGCCCGCTACCTTAAACAGTTGAATCCCTACCCAGAACTGCAGCAACAGGTGGTGGAACACATTCAACAGGAGCGCCTTAACAGCGAAGAGACCGAAAAGCTTGTTCGCGCCATACGCACCGACCCCAAACGCGCCCATGAGATTTTGGAGTCGGCCCCCGAGCAGAGAGAACAGATTTACCAGGAGCTTCGCCAAGCCCCTATGGAGGAGGATCGCTACGCCGTTGTAGAAACCTATGCGCCTCGCAGTCAGGCTGCCCAAAAAGTTTTGGATATGCTGCCACTGCTGGCCGATATCGAGGTCTCACATCTTCCGAAGGACGACCTCACCGCACTTCAGGAGGCCCTCCGCTCCCTACAGATGGCCGTTGAAAGCCTATTGCGTGCCTGTGAACAACGTAGCCCAGATTTCTAGCAATACGGTACACTATAGCAAGAAAATAGGGGCTTTTGCCCCACAACCAATAGCCTTTATGGCGACGCTCTGCAAAGAGGAACAGAAACCATGACACAGGTTGCACCTCGTGGCCCGTTGGCCTTTCGACTGATTATGCGCGAGGATGGCATCGCGCGGGAGCTTGGTGGCGAACTGACCCAGGCCGTTAGCGAGACCGACTTTCTGTTGCGCAAAGCACTCGACCTCGGTGCTTCCGACATTCACCTGCAGCCGGAACGCAATCGCATGCTTGTTCGCTATCGCATAGATGGCGTAATGCATGATGTGGGGCAACTTTCGATAGACATTGTGCCCAACATTCTCGCACGCCTTAAGCTTGCTGCCGGCATGCACATAGACGAACGAAGAGAGCCACAAGACGGCCGCATTGACATGGAATACGGCACCCGAAAGCTGAGCGCTCGCGTCTCCGTGTTGCCCATGCTGAACGGGGAAAAAATGGTGCTGCGCATCCTCGATCCGGTTGGCGCCCGCGTGGAGCTAGATAAGCTGGGAATGCCGCCCGACGTGCTGCAAAAATGGAGCCAGGCCATCCAATCTGCCTACGGTATGGTGCTCGTCACCGGCCCCACAGGCAGCGGTAAAACCTCGACCCTCTATGCCTCCATCAACAAGTTAGACCGCACCCGACGTAACATCGTTACCGTAGAAGACCCCATTGAGTATGAGTTTGCCGACCACATCACCCAAGTCCAGGTTACCGAACGTATGACCTTCCCTCGCGTCATGCGGGCCTTCCTTCGCCAAGACCCCGACGTCATGATGGTCGGAGAGATGCGCGACCCCGAATCGCTATCAATCGGCATCCAGGCGAGCTTAACCGGCCACCTTGTCCTTTCGTCCCTTCATACCAACAACGCAGTGGAGACCATCGGGCGTATGATGGATATGGGTGGGGAACCCTATCTCATCGCCTCTACCCTCCAGGCCGTTATGGCCCAACGCCTTGTACGCACCATATGCCTTAACTGCAAACAGACCTACCAGCCTCCTCGTGACGAGCTTATCGAAATAGGTCTCAACCCCGACGCCATGCAAGGAAAAACTTTCTACAAAGGCGCCGGTTGCGAACAGTGCCGTAAAACCGGCTTCCGTGGGCGCATCGGCATTTTCGAGATTTTGGTGAGCACGCCGGAGTTGCGCGAAATGATAGCGCGCCGAGCCACCATCGGAGAGATTTATGAATACGCACGCAAAAAACAGCAGATGCGCACCATGCTGGAAGACGGACACCAAAAGATTTTCGCCGGGCTTACAACTCCCCGAGAGGTCTTCACCGCCGTCTACTCCACCATGACCTCCGGCTTGACCCCCGGTATGGAAAACGGAGGGCTGGGATGAGAAGCCGAAGCTTCTTATCCCCCCTCTGTTTGCTCCTTCTCCTCTGCTCGCTCGGCCGCTGCCTAGGGCAAGTCGATCCGTTTGCTCATAAAGACAACCCTTTCCTCATCGCCTTCACCCTCGCCTGGCACGTTCCCTTGCCCGATTACACGGAACTTATCGAGCCTTTCCCTATCCGGCAAGATAAAGAAGACGACCTCCTACTGCTGATCGGCTCCGCAAGCAGCACCGATTTTCGACGCCAACTGTTGCTCACCCATTGGGACGGCTTTCGCTTCGCAACCGATGCCACGGCATCCTTTATCGGATGGGCCACCGACCCTCTCATCGCCGGCCATTTCGCCGACTCTTGGCCAACGCTTGCCACGCCGGAAAACACCGACGCTCAACTGCCAAAAAACAAGATCGTGAAACCTCAAAAGCTTCCCATGGTGCAGATCGTTACCTCCGGCGGCATCTTCATGTGGAAAGGCGGAGGTTTTGAACGCCTCAGCGATCCCCCTCCGGCGCTTCGCTTCAGCCTGATCTGCCCTGCTCAACTCGACCGTCTTGCCTGCGGCAACGGCGACAATACCTCCATTTGGACGCTCAACTCCGGCAAACTCGTAACCGATGACCTTCACCTAAACCCCACCGAGGAAGGCTACCCTCATTGGGGCGTCGGCACCTACCCTTTTGAAGGCCGGCAAAACCTCACCTCCAACATCCTCTATGCCCAAGCCTACTGGCAAGGCCAACGAAGATGGCTCATCGGGGTTTTACCATCGGACACAAGCGGCGATTCGTCGCCCGGCAACGACCGCCTCATTGTCTACGTCCCAAAAGCCGACGAGCGCGACAAAACCTTCTGGCAATTGACTCGTTTTGACGATTATGAAGAGAGCTGGCGTAGCGACCCACTGCCGGGGAAAGTCCTCGATGTGCGTATCGGCGACCCACGAGACGAGGGGAAGATAGGTCTGCTTGCGCTCGTAGATGAGGGCAAAGGAAAACGCGAACTCTACTGCTTTCAACCGATCCGCTGACGCCATCTCCAACAGAGTGAACCTAATCGTTTAGTTTTCACAAAAAACACACGGAGAGACCAGACAGCAGGTAGTATGAAAGATCAAACTCGTTCAGTTGTCGTAGGTATAGCCGGTGGTTCGGCCTCCGGAAAGACCACTCTCGTTCAGCACCTTACGCATGCACTTGCCAACGGCAGTCCTCCGCTCCATACGGAGGTGCTCGGCATGGACCGTTATTTCTATCGTGGTGCACCCGGCGGGCCTACCTTCATCTCTCCCACTACCGGCGAACGACTTCCCGATAACAACCACCCAAACTCCGCCGATAATACACGGCTCATCGCCGATATTGAGGCGCTTCGCGCCTCAGAAAACGCCCCCGACGTCATCCTCGTGGAAGGCCTGATGGCACTTCATGTGCCCGAACTTCGCGAGTGGTTCGACCTTCGCCTCTTTGTTGAGCTAGATGCCGACCTACGTGCCCTTCGACGCCTTCTTCGAGATATGCAGGGCGGACGCGGAAGCACCGACCCCCACTGGATCGCCACCTACTATCGAGAGTGCGCTCGCGTGGGGCACGCTGCCTATGTAGAACCGTCGCGCGTCCATGCCGACCTCATTGTAAGAGGTGACGCCGATTTTCAACGCATTGCCCCCTACCTCGCCGCCATCGTTCGTGAATTGTGGAATACTCGAAGGAGCCAGCATGAATAGCGACCTCACTATCGCACAATCCGTGAATCCACGCCCCATTAGCGAGGTGGCAGCCGACTTAGGTCTTACTCTCAACGACCTTGAGCTTTACGGTACCTATAAAGCCAAGATAGGATACTCTGCAATCGCTCGGCTTTTGAACACTCCCGCTCACTCAGAAGGCAAAATTGTGCTGATGACCGCCATCACACCCACCACTGCCGGGGAGGGCAAAACCACGGTGACTGTGGGCTTAGGGCAGGCTCTTTGCCGACTGGGAAAGCGCGCCATTGTCGCCATTCGTGAGCCTTCTATGGGACCGGTTTTTGGCTTGAAGGGTGGCGCCGCCGGAGGCGGTTATGCTCAGGTTATCCCCATGGAGGACATCAACCTTCACTTCACAGGCGACATGCACGCCATTGGCGCCGCCCACAACCTGCTTGCCGCCGCAATAGACAATCATTTGCATCACGGCAATCGTCTTAACATAGACCCTCTTACCATCTCCTTTCCCCGTGTCGTGGATATGAACGATCGGGCTTTGCGTCATATCGTCATCGGGTTAGGAGGCACGCAAGGAGGGATCCCCCGCGAATCGCGCTTTTTCATTACCGTTGCCTCTGAAGTCATGGCTATTTTGTGCCTCAGCAACCACCTTGGAGAGCTGAAAGAGCGCTTGGGCAAAATCGTCGTTGGACGCAACCGTGACGGTGAAGCGATAACGGCCGCCGATCTCAAAGTGCATGGTGCCATGACGGTTCTCTTGCGCGATGCTCTCAAGCCCAATTTAGTGCAAACTTTGGAAGGCACACCCGCCTTCGTGCACGGAGGCCCCTTTGGCAACATAGCACACGGTTGCAGCAGCATCATCGCCACCAAACTGGCGCGCCGCTTGGGCGAGATCGTCGTTACCGAGGCCGGATTTGGGGCCGACCTCGGCTTTGAAAAGTACTGCGATATCGTCGCCCCTAGCGCCAATCTACCCCCCGATGCCGTGGTCATTGTTGCCACCATTCGCGCCCTCAAAATGCATGGCGGCGTTCGTAAACAGAAGCTTGACGAGGAGAATCTCAAGGCACTTGAGGACGGACTGGCCAATCTCGAACGCCATGTGAGCATCGTGCAGCAGGTCAAAATCCCCTTTGTGATCGCTATCAATCGCTTCTCCTCAGATACAACCAAAGAAATCGAGCTTGTACGAGAGTTTGCGAAAAGCAAGAACTGGCTTGTTGCCTCCTGCGACGTGTGGGGACAGGGAGGAAAAGGCGGAGAGGAGCTGGCTGTAGCGGTTCTACAGGCACTAGAGCAGCCCGCCCACTTTACCCCGTTCTACACCGAAGAAGGAAGTCTCTTCACCAAAATGGAGACTATCGCGAAGCGAGTGTATGGAGCCAACGGCATTGCTTTGGAGCCGGCCGCTTTGTCTCAAATGCGCTGGCTAGAGAAAAGGGGGTTTGGCCATCTCCGCGTCTGCATGGCAAAAACGCAATACTCTTTTAGCGACGACCCAAAAGCAGGCGGTGCACCCACCAACTTTACCATCCACATTCGGGAGTTGCGTCTTTCCGCAGGTGCCGGCTTCGTCGTGGCTCTTGCCGGTGATATTATGACCATGCCCGGCCTACCCGAAGTCCCCGCTGCCGAAAACATAGATATAGACGATACCGGTCGCATCATAGGGCTTTTCTAGCCTAGAAGCGATGGGCCAAAACAGAGCCTGCTTTGTTAGCTGAGGTGATCACATGAATTGTGTTGCATGTTAGATACCATTGCGTTTTTAGCCGATCAAGCAGCACAAAACACGCATCCAAGCGTAATATTAGGGTACAATCCCTAAAACGAACCGGTGATTCTTCGTAGACTAGCGATATACCACAGAAAAAGGAGGCTCCTTACGCAATGCGTTATCCTATAGGGTTCATGATGGCGCAAGCCCGTCATCGCTCCAAAATGGAAAAGGCGGGCATAACCCGCTATCCCACGGTGCTCATGCTTGAGCCCCTCTATACCTGCAATTTGGCCTGTATCGGCTGCTCCGTAGAGCGCCATACCGGCAAGCTAAAAGACCGTCTCAGCGTGGAAACCTGCCTCAAAGCGGTTGACGACTGCGGCGCCCCTATTGTGAACCTCTGTGGAGGCGAGCCTACCCTCTATCCGGAACTTAAAGAGCTGATCGAAGGGCTATTTGCACGCGACAAATACGTTATTCTCTGCACAAACGCTCTCAAACTCGACACGAAGGTGTTTGGCGTTATACCGCCCGATCCGCGCCTCTTCATTATGATCCACCTCGATGGACTTCGTGAAACGCACGATTACGTGTGTAATCGTGCCGGTGTGTTCGACAAAGCTATCGAGATGATGAAGCGCGCCGCCGAGCTAGGCTACTATGTCTATATCAACACCACCGTATATAAAGAGACCTCGGTAGAAGAGGTGGAGGCGCTCTGCAAACTGGTGGATGAACTGAAAGCTCAGGGCATTCTCGTTTCGCCGGGCTATGAATACGAAAGTGTGGAGCGCGACATCTTTCTTACCCGAGAACAGATTCACGAAAAGTTTCGACAGATACGTAGCTTTGCCGGCAAATACAAAGTCTGCGCCACCCCTCTCTTTCTCGAATTCGCAGCCGGTCTACGCGAGTTGCCCTGCTCGCCTTGGTCTACCGTCAACTATACCCCCATGGGGTGGAAGTCGCCCTGCTATCTGATCGGCGATCGCTACATCCCAGATTGGGAGACCTTCTGGAATACCACTAACTGGGAGTACTGGGAATCGCGCCTAGACCCGCGCTGTCAAAACTGCAAAATGCATAGCGGTTTCGAGCATAGTGCCGTCACCGAAGCTATGAAAACCCTCAAGGGGAAACTTCAGCTCGCCGCCTGGTCGCTTAAATAAACGAATGCCTTCGCTGGTCACCGGTGCCACAGGCTTTGTCGGTTTTCACGTGGCTCGTCTGCTTACAGAGCGCGGCCAACCTATCCGGGTGCTTACCCGCCCGACGAGCCGTCGAGATAATCTTTGCGCTCTTAATCCAGCGCTTTACGAAGAGGTGTGTGGCGATCTAACCGATATCGCCTCGCTTCGCAGAGCGGTGGCCGGTTGCGATGTGGTCTACCATGTGGCCGCAGACTACCGCCTCTGGGCGCGCGATCCGCAACAGCTTTACCGAGCAAACGTGGAGGGCACAAAAAACCTCCTGACCGCAGCCCGTGATGCCGGTGTAAGGCGTGTGGTCTATACCAGCACCGTAGGAGTACTAGGTATCCCTCGCGATGGTTCGCCTGGAAACGAAGATACACCGGTCTCCTTGGCCGACATGATAGGGCACTATAAACGCTCGAAATTCTTGGCCGAGGAGGTTGCCCGTCAATTTGCGGCAGAGGGTCTGGATGTGGTCATCGTTAATCCGAGCACGCCCGTGGGCGAAAACGATATTAAACCCACCCCTACAGGCCGCATCATCGTGGATTTTCTCAACCGGCGTCTGCCCGCTTACGTAGACACCGGTTTGAACCTTGTGGATGTACGGGACGTGGCGGAGGGTATTCTGCTAGCTGCGGAAAAAGGGCGCACCGGTCAACGTTATATTCTCGGACATCGTAATGTAACTTTGAGGCAGATGTTAGAAATGCTCGCCCAGATATCGGGGCTGCCCGCTCCGCGCCTTCGTCTGCCCTATGCCCTCGCCTGGTGCGCCGTAGGCCTAGAAAACCTTGTGGTCGCAGGTTTGCTGAAAAAAGAGCCGACGCATCCCTTCGAAGGGGTGAAAATGGCTAGATATAAAATGTATTTCGACTCAACGCGCGCTGTGCGGGAACTGGGAATGCCCCAATCGCCCATAGAAAACGCTCTCGCCCGCGCAGTGGCTTGGTTTCAGGAGAAAGGTTATGCCAAAAAATAAAAACCATAATGTGGCCAGCACACCGTCTGGCCGAACTGTGATAATGGCCAGCGAGGTGGGCTTCTGCTTTGGCGTTAAACGCGCCATCAATCTCACCCGTCAAGCCCTCGATGAACGTAAAGACGTGTTTATCCTCGGTGACCTTGTTCATAACAAACGTGTTACCGATGAACTCGAAAGCAAAGGCCTTCGGAAAGTCGAGGACTATACGCAGAGCCGTGGTGGAACCATGGTCATCCGCGCCCATGGACTTCCTAAAGCGAAGATCGAGGAAGCTAAGACGCAGGGCATCGAGGTTGTAGATGCCACCTGTCCCATCGTCTTACGGGCACAAGAGGCCGCACAAATTCTGGAGCGAGACGGCTATCAGGTCGTGATCATTGGGGATAAAAACCACGCCGAGATCAAAGGCATCCTGGGCTCACTGGAAAATCCGGCCCTTGTGATTGATAGCGTTGAGGAGCTTTATGAGGCCAAGAAAAACTTCAAACTTCTGCGCAAAGTCGGCGTGATCTTTCAAACGACCCACGCGCTCGAACTGTGCCACAAAATCATCAACGAGATGTTGATGATGTGCAAGGAGATACGCATCATCAACACGATCTGCCGTCCTGTGCAAAACCGACAGGATGACGCCATCGAGCTAGCCCAGAAGGTGGATTTGATGATCGTGGTCGGCTCTCGTACAAGTGCCAATACCATGGAACTGGCCGCGCTATGCCGGCACTATAACTCCAACACCATTCACGTCCAAAACGCCGAAGAGCTGCCCATCGAAGTGTTGGCCAACTGTAAAACCGTCGGGATCGCTTCCGGCCTCTCCACTCCCGAAGACCTCGTTGAGGCCGTACGCCAGAAGGTGCTTGAATGTGACATCGCGCCTCCTTCGGAAGAGCCGGTGGCGCAGCCATCCTAACAAGAGAAAGCACGACTGCGAATCGGAGTGTTATTTGCGCTGCCTCAGGAGAGAAGGCCTTTCCGACCGATGGAGGCGGTGCAACAAAATCTTATCGTTCAGTGCTCCGGCGCCGGCAGGGAAAATGCAGCACGAGGCGCTCAGCAGCTCCTTGCACAAGGCGTTGGGTGCCTTATTATCTGCGGATTTGGCGGCGGCTTGACGGAAGAGCTTGTGCCGGGCACGCTGTTGATAGCCAATCAGGTGCTCGACGGAGTGGCATCGTCGCCAAAAGCCTATAAACCCAATGCGGATATGTTTTGGCAAGCACAACAGATCGTGCTGCCGCAGGTTCGCCTGGGGATAGGCCCCTTGGCAACGGTAAACCGCGTTCTGCTAAACTCGGCGGAAAAAAGCGCCTTTTTGCAGAAACTCTCTGCAATTTACCCAGAAAAACCTTTAGGAATCGATATGGAAAGCTTCGGCGCTGCGCAAATTGCCACCACACATAACTGTCCCTGGATAGTCGTGCGCGCCATTACGGACGGCTACCAAGACCGTATGCCCTTTGATTTTAACGTACTTACCGATACACAAGGCCACATTCGTCTTTTTCCATTCTTGCTTACCGTCTTGAAACAGCCCTATAACCTGCCCGAACTCTATCTATTGGGCAAGAGAGCCGCCTACGCCGCGAAGACGCTGGCGTTATACCTTCAAAATTTCATCGCTGCGTTGCAGGAGCCTAGCCCATGATCGTTCGTACCTGCTTCCTTATAGTGGCTATGCTCATCGCGTGCAGCGCGTCTTTATGCCGTGCACAAGAGATGGCCACCTCTCTCACCATCTCTCAGGCCATCCAAATCGCGCTTCAACAAAGCCCCCAAGCACAAGCCGCCCGCTATGAGTTGGCCTCTGCGGAGGCTGCAGCCGACCCCGACAGACCGGTGGCTCGCCCCTCTATCACCGCAACCGCATCCGGTACCGAGCAGGGTCAGGAGGTGCGACTGCCCGGCATCTCCGCACCCCCAGCCCTTCCAGAACAGTTCGGTCAGATAAAGTTGGAGTTCGATCAGCCTCTCTATCGCGCCGGGCTAGGGGCCGCCAAAGAGCGCTATCTGGCCGAACGCGCTATCGCTCTACAAAACTATCGGAAAGAGCTAGCCGATATCGCCTTTTCTGTCGCAAAGGCCTGTGTAGACCTGTTGCGCGCTCAGGCCGGCCTCAAAGCGGCAGAGGAAGGGGTCGCATTCGCAAAACAGTACGCCGCACTTGTGGAACAGCAAATTACCGCTGGGTTCGGCAAGCCCATAGATCGCACCCTAGCGCAATCTCAAACCGCCGAGGCTGAACTGGGTATGGCGAAGGCGCAAGGAGCCTACCATTTAGCCAAAATGAACCTCAATCGGCTCCTAGGGCGCCCGCTAGAATCCGCTATCCAGATCGTGCCTCCGGCCTCGTTGCCAGAACCACCCCCTTCCCCGGAAGAGGCCATCGCCACGGCACAAACGCAACGTCCCGATCTGCTTCTTCTAAACCTCCAACTGCAGGCCGCCAAAGCTGGCCTCTCTCTGGCTCGCCTCGCGATGCAACCCTCTCTTAGCTTTCATGCCGAACTAGCCGAACAAACTCGAACGGCCATCGTGCCGCAACACTATGCCGCAGCTACCATCGAACTTCATTGGCAACTGTTGGATAAAGGGGAGCGTAAAGCAGATAGAGCGCAGGCTGAAAATGCCGTTGAACGCCTCGTGGCCCTTCGCAAAGACGCCCTGTCCGGTATTATTCTCGATGTAACACAGGCGTGGCAGCAGATGGAAGAAGCTAAAGCTCAGCTAGCCCTAGCCCACGTTCAGTTGGAGAGCAGTAAGGCGAGTTTAACCGTGGCAGAGAAAGCCTACGAAGTGGGACAGGGTACGGCACTCGACATAAAGAACGCCCGCCAGGACTATATCACGGCACAACAGAGCGAACTTCAAGCACAATACGATCTGATCGCAGCCGAATTCGCTTTTCGGTACGCTCAGGGAACTCTTGTTCCGCAACAAATTTCTAAATAGAGATCATGAAAAACTTCGTCAACTGCAGTCGTTTCATTATATCCATTGCACTTATAGGTCTCTCGGTCATAGTGCTCATCGCCTGTGCACGCCAAGAGATGCCAACGGCATCTAAACTAGCCGCTGCTCCCGACCTCACGCCAACCTCTACCATGGCATCCACAGCCACCAAAAGCCTCGATCAATCCGTAGCGCCAAAGCCAGAACCTCTGCAATTGATCGGGCTTATTCAAGCCTCCGATCGAGCTACGCTCTCTATCTCACAGCCAACCAAAGCCCTTGCGGTTCTTGTGCACAACGGCGATCAGGTTTCCATCGGCCAACCCCTCATCGTTCTCGACGATACCCAAACACGCGCCCAATGGGATCAGGCCGAGGCCGGCTATCGCGCCGCACAAGATCAACTTCGCAAGGCCATCGTCGGCGCTAAGGCTCAACAACTCAAAGCCGATAGCGACCTTCAAACCGCCCAAGCAGCCCTCCAACAGGCCCAGCAAAAGGAGCAGCAGGCGCAAACTGCCCTGCGCGCAGCCCAAGACGCCAATAACGCCGATGCCGTTGCCGCAACCGCCAACGTACAAAAAGCGAAGATCGAGCTTGAACAAGCTCAAAAAAACCTTCGCTCGCTCCAACAGCTTGCCTCGGTTGGAGGTGTCTCGCAGTTGCAACTCCAAGGAGCGCAAGCCCAAGTGGAGACCGCCGAGGCCGATCTCAAGGCAGCTAAAGCGCAACTGCAGCAGACCATGGCAGCCCCTGGTGGCTCCCTACCCTATCGCGTTGCCCTTGCGCAGCAAGACCTCGATCAGGCGAAATTCGGAGTTCAGCAAGCCCAACAAGCGGTTCAAACGGCGGCCAAAGCGCGGCTTCAAGTCATCGCCATCGCTCAACACGATGTCGCCGCCGCCCGAGATGCCGTGCAGCAAGCCCATGCCGCTTTAGTCGCCGCCAAATCCGTTTATCGGGCGAACCAACTGATCAGTCCCATCGAGGGAATTGTCACCGACTTGGCGGTTCATACCGGCGACATCGTGCAGCCAGGCTTACCCCTGCTTGCCGTAGTCTCCACAAACCACCCCTATGTAGAGGCCTTAGCGCTCGCGCGTCAACTCCCTCTGCTGCATATCGGCCAAGCCGCCCAGGTGTTTTTGGATAGCCATCCCGGTGCAGCCTATGCGGCAAAACTTACTTATATATCGCCGGTGGCCGAGCCGGATGGCCGCTCGTTCCGTGTGCATTTCTCTTTTCTCCACCTCCCGGCGGGGCTACGAATTGGCCAAAGCGCCCGAATTCTGGTTATGCTTCCGTAGACCGCTATGTGGATTACCCGTCTCGCCATATCACGCCCCCTGCTTGTGTGGATGGTGCTGCTCGCCATAACGGCGCTGGGCATCTTTGCCTATTTCCATCTCCCCATAGACCTCAATCCGCGTGTAACGATTCCCACCATCACAATTACAACTGTCTATCCAGGGGCGGCGCCCTCGGAGGTCGAAACAGAGGTCACTAAACCGATTGAGGATGCCGTAGGTTCCGTCGCCGGCCTCAAAAACGTCTACTCCAGCTCCCAACCAGATGTCTCCATTATCAGCATGGACTTTGTCGCAGGCACCGATGTGGCGCGTGCTCTGGCCACCGTTCGCCAGCACCTACAGTCCGTTCACCTTCCTGCCGGTGCCCAAATACCCCAGGTCTCCCCTCTCGATATAAACGCCCAACCAGTGCTCTATCTCGGGTTAGAAAGCTCTTCGCTGAACTCGCTTCATCTGCGCCAACTTGCCGACGATGTGATCGCCCCACGATTGCGCCGAGAACCCGGAGTCGGCTCGGTAGAGGTCTACGGAGGAAGAACACGCGAGATTGATATTCGGGTAGACCCCCTGCGGCTCCAGGAGAACCATCTTACGATTGCCGACGTCATCAACAGTCTACAGATGGGTGGTCATGATGTACCGGCTGGCTCTATGGTGCAGGGACAACAGCAGATCGAGGTTCGTTTCGCCAGCGCCTATACCTCTCTGCGGGCGCTGCGCAATACCGTTCTTCTGCCCTCTGCCCCGCCCCCATCTCTCCCATCTCCCACATCTACTCCCCCTTCCCCCCCACTTACCCTGGCCGATGTCGCCGACGTTTCAGAGGGATACGCCCCGCAAACGGTTATCACACGCATCAACGGCCATGAGGGGGTGAGCCTGGTAGTGGTAAAAGCGGCAGATGCGAGTGCCGTGACCGTGGTGGAGGAGCTACAAAAAGCCCTCGCGCAACTTCATCCGATACTACCACCGGATGTGCATATCATCACCCTACAAAACACAGCCACCATCGTGCGTGAAGCGCTGCAGGACGTGGATTTTAGCCTTATTCTAGGGGCATTTCTGGCAATGGGCGTGGTCTTGCTGTTCCTGCACAACCTTCGCGGAACCCTCATTGTCTCGCTCGCCATCCCTACCTGCATTATCGCCACTTTCCTCGTGATGTACCTAGTAGGCTTCACCCTAAACCAAATGACCCTCCTAGCTCTCTCACTCTCCGTGGGTATTTTAGTAGACGATTCGATAGTGGTTCTTGAATCGATCACGCGACACCTCAATCGCGGAGAAACACCGATCAAAGCCGCCTATCGAGGGCGAGCCGAGATCGGGTTTGCAAGTTTGGCCATAACGCTTACCGATGTTGTGGTTTTCGTGCCCATTGCCTTTACCGGTGGCATCGTGGGCAGTTTCTTTAAGCAGTTTGGCCTCAGCATCGTGTTTGCTACCCTTTTTTCTCTGCTCGTCTCCTTCACCCTAACACCTATGTTGGCCTCCACTTGGTATCGTTCAGGAGAGACGATCGGAGCGCGCAGGGGAATCTACCGCGTTTTAGAAGGCCTTTATGTAAAACTGGAGAACCGCTACCGACACCTCCTGGGTGTGGCGATGCGTTACCGATGGATGGTACTGACAGGGGGCGGCGTTATCTTGGCGGCTGGGGTTTGGTTTGCCTTGCCCCACCTCGGCTTTGAGTTTCTACCGGGCATCGATCAAAGTCAAATAAGCGTCACCATAGAAATGCCTCCTGGCAGCAGCCTCAGTGCCACCGACCGCATCGCTGCACAGGCAGAGCGCATCATCGCCGCCATTCCCGAAACAGCCCATACGGCCACAACGGTCGGGCAGATATTGGGCGGGTTTGGCTCCATCCCTCAACAAGGCCCGCAGTTCGCTCAGATCAACGTACAGCTAAAACCGCGTGCAAATGTCTTCGCACGCTGGCTGCACATGCCTCTGTCGGGGACGCGCCTTAAGAGCGATAGCGCGATCGCACAAGAGCTTCAGTCCTCTTTGGCTCCCCTAGCCCAAACAAGCGACGCCCGCATTGTAGCCACCGCCGTGCGCTCTGTGGTAGGAGTTACACAACCCATAGACATCCAACTGCGAGGTGCTGATACACAGAAACTAGCCCAATTTGCTGCCGTTGTTCGCGATCGTCTCGCCCGAATACCCGGTGTGCTCAACCCAGATGTTTCCGTGCGCACAGGCAAACCAGAGGTCACAGCGACCATCGTGCCTTTTCGTGCGGCCTCCTTTAACCTTCCTCCCCTTCAGGCCGGCACCATTCTACACGAGGCCATTGCGGGTGCCTCACCCACTGTTTACAGGGATGGCGACAAAGATATCCCCGTACGTGTGCATCTGTCCGGCTTTGATCATGGCAATCAGCAACAGGTTGGTAACATCATCATCGGCTACGATTCGTTCGGCCAGCCCATTCTTCTTGCCGATGTGGCCGATCTCTTCCTGCACAGCAGCCCCACAAGCATCGATCGCCAAAACGGTGAGCGTATGGTTGCCGTAACCGCCGATCTCGCGCCCAATGCGCCGCTGGGGAATATTCAACAAAGAATACAACGCCAAATTTTGAACAAACTGCCCCATGCCGGTATCAAGATTCATTGGGGTGGCGATGCGGAAACGCTGAACGAAAATGTCGTCCCTTTTGCCACCTCCGTTGCCATGGCCGCTCTGCTGGTCTATGTGGTCATGGCGATCTTGTTCAACAATCCGGGCACTCCCTTTGTCATCATGTTCACTCTGCCCATGGCGCTTGCCGGCGCCTTAGGGGCCCTTGTGCTCACCGGTGAAACGCTATCGTTGGTTGCTGCCATCGGGGTGATCATGCTGCTAGGGCTTATGGGCAGGAACGCCATTCTGCTTTTGGACTATACCAACACGCTGCGGTCTCGGGGTGAACCTCGCGATCTCGCCATTCAAGAGGCCGGTGCAACCCGCCTGCGCCCCATCCTCATGACGACCATTGCCACGATTCTGGGCATGTTACCCATCGCGCTCCGCATTGGGCAGGCATCGGAAATTAGAGCTCCCATGGCGATTGTGGTTATCGGGGGCCTGTTGGTTTCCACACTTTTGACGTTGGTGGCGATACCGGTTATCTACACGCTGTTCGACGACCTCGTTCTGTGGCTGCGCCAACATCTTGCTTACCCTACGCGCGAACCGCAAAACATCGAAAAACCCGCTTCTCAGGGTGTAGGTGAACGGTGAAAATGCACCATCTTCCAAGCCCCATCCCGCTTTACAAAGACCCTTGTTTCGTTATAGCTCTTCCAATAGGGCACGCCATCCTGTTCGAATGTCTGTAGACGGGTATAGGTTACGATGCCACAATCTCCGTAGATTTGCACACGAGGGGAGAGCATATCAAAACGGATTGGGGCGCGTTCCGGGCTTCTTCCCATGAGGCGAATAAGATCGAGGTGAAACTCAAGACCATCAATGCGATAGGCGCAAACGTCCTCAAAACAAGAGAGTTCTTGGGATGAGAGGGCCGCATAGGTTTCGGCATCGCCCGTATCAATGGCGTGAAGCATCCGCCAGGTAATCTCCAAAAGCTCGCGTTGAGCCGCATCGAATCGGGCTGCGTCCAACACCTCTTTTTCAAGCGGCATTTTATGTCATATCTCCTGCCACCATGCGCCGTACCTGTTCCACGTAGCGTGCATCGTAGGGGTCCAGACGTCCGGCGTTGCGATAGTGTCGAAGGGCTTCTCGATCGTAGCCTAGCCCCGCATAGACATCTCCTAACAGAGCATGATAGGAGGCGTTATCCGGGTCGAGCTTAATGGCGCGACGCAGGGCATCTGCCGCCTCATGAAGGTAGCGGAAGCGCAGGCAGAGCACGCCAAGGCGCACGTTGTAGTAGGCATCGCGGGGAGCGAAATGGGTGGCCTTCTGTAACGAGGCAATAGCCTCTTCAATACGTCCGGCGCGCACATACAGGTTTCCTAGGGAAAAGTGGTAATAGCTCTCTTCAGGTTTCAGATCGCGTGCCCGTTCCAACTCCACAATAGCCTCTTCGGTCAGCCCGATGCCGGCATAACATTCGCTCAACCGAAAGCGATAGTGGGCGTTATCTGGGGCATACTCAACGGCCTTTCGATAGGCCTGTGCAGCGGAACGCAGAAGGCCTTTGCGACGAAACTGCTCGCCTCGGTTAAAGTGAGCCGTCGCGGAACGCATATTAGAGGCTCCTCTTGCTCTCCTTCCGCCCGTCTTTTCCGTTCCCTGTTTCGCCGAGTGCGGCTTTTCCAAAGTATCAACTCCCAAAACAAATGTTGCCTTCATTAAACCTAAGCGGGCACTCCTGTGTCAAGTCAACTAACGACACTTCATCAAAGAGGTTTCCGCATTGGTTATGCAGATGAACACATTAGGCGGAAACATCCAAACGTACTTGGTATTCCGATAACGATTGCCGCCACAATTCACTGTCAGAGCCATAGCCTACACGCTCCATCGTAGAGGCCTAGGCTCTAACTTGATCCTGCCGACAGCACGAAATGGCCTTTGGTTTTTTTTCATGAGGTAGCCCAAAAGAAGGTAAAATCTTCTCCATGCTTAGAGATTTAAAAAGGAGCAGCATTTCGTGAGCAGCGAGGCTCATTCGGTACCATCATCGCGTTCGTCAAAAGCCCTACACCGTGACTGGGGCCTGTTTCTGACAAGCGTTTTCCTCTTTTCTTTCGGCTTTGCCATCTATTCGGGTGACTTTCAGAACTTCCTTCGCGATCATCTCGGTGCCAACCCTCTCATGTTAGGAGGCCTCGAATCGCTACGAGAAATCCCCGGCCTTCTTGCCGCACTTATGGCCGGAACCCTGGCCATGCTGCCCGAAACCCGCATCGCCTCTCTAGGCCTCATTATTATGGGCGTTGGCATTGGGCTTTCCGGTACGATCTCCTCCTACTGGCTGCTGGTGGTCATCACCGTCTTCTGGTCTATCGGTTTTCACTCCTACTCTCCCGTAAGCTCCTCCATCGCACTCGCGCTGGCCGAAGGTAAAGAGGGTGGAAAGCATCTCAGCCGTATGGCCGCCATTGGCAAACTGGCCACGATCTTCGCGCTGCTCGTGGCATGGCTTCTCGCCATCGGGATGAGTGCGCTAGGCTTTCGTCCCCATCATGGACACACTCCCGCACCTGTGTACCTCGTAAGCTTCGCCTTTGCCGGATTTTGCATTGTCATTAGCGGTTTCCTCTGCTTGGGCATCTCGCATCACGGTTCCACCAAAGGGCCGAGGGCACGCCTTATCGTTCGCCGTAAATATGCCCTCTACTATCTTCTTACTTTCCTCGACGGCTGCCGGCGGCAGATATTCAGCATTTTTGCTTTCTTTTCCCTCGTCCTGGTCTATAAAGTGCCGCTTGAAAACATGCTCTCTATTCAGTTCATCAATGCCGTGCTCATTATCGTCTTCGCCCCTATTATCGGAAGAGAAATAGATAAACGCGGGGAACGCGGCCCATTAACCTTCTACAGTATTGGGCTGATTGTGGTATTCCTCGGCTACGCCACCATACGCACGGTGGGCGCCCTCGTGGCCCTCTTTCTCATTGATAATGTGCTCTTTAGCTTCGGGGTTGGTTTTACTACCTATCTCAATCGCATCGCCGAGCCGAACGAGATCACGCCCTGCCTCTCGATGGGGGTAACGATGAACCACATCGCCGCCGTCACCGTTCCTGTCGGAGGTGCTTGGCTCTGGATGCACTATCACGACTATCAACTACCTTTCTGGGTGGGGGTAGTCATCGCCACGATCTCGCTAGGGGCCACCCGCTGGCTTCCAAAAGAACGCAAGCCGCAAGTTCCTGTCCTGGAAGAGGTTGTGCTACGTGAGGAACCGCTTCTCACCGAAGAGCTAGAGCCTGAGGGATAAATCGCCTCTACGAACGCCTATGCTATACTTTTGATATGCAGAACGAACAAACTCCTTTGGTTGGCATCATCATGGGGTCACAGTCCGATTGGGAAACGATGCGCCACGCCGCCGAAACGCTCTCTCAGCTCAACATCCCTTACGAGGTGCGTATTGTATCCGCGCATAGAACTCCCGATCTGCTTTTCGAATACGCTTCTACGGCGGAATCGCGTGGCCTCAAAGTCCTTATTGCCGGAGCCGGTGGGGCTGCCCACCTTCCCGGCATGGCGGCAGCGAAAACTCTCTTGCCGGTGCTCGGCGTGCCGGTGCAGTCGCGGGCGCTTCAAGGCCTCGACTCGCTGCTTTCCATCGTCCAAATGCCGGCAGGTGTGCCGGTGGGTACACTGGCCATCGGCACCGCGGGGGCCGTCAATGCCGCCTTGCTCGCCGCAGCGATTCTGGGCACCCAATTGCCCGTCGTCCGCGAAGCCCTCCGTCATTTTCGCGAGGAGCAAACCCATAAAGTGCTCTCTTACCCCGATCCACGGGAGGGCGCCTCATGAGAATCGGAATCATTGGCGCCGGCCAACTCGGTCGCATGCTTGGTCTGGCCGGAATCCCTTTGGGGCTTACCTTCCGTTTTCTCGATCCTGTCTCTAGCGCCCCTGCTTCCGCCGTAGGTGAGCAGATTGTAGGTGAGTATAACGATCCACACGCATTGGAGCGATTTGCGAAGGATATTTCCCTCATTACCTACGAATTTGAAAACGTCCCAGTTGAGAGTGCCTGTCGGCTGCAAGCTCTGGGCAAGGTGGTGCTGCCACCTCCTAACGCGCTTGAAACCGCCCAAGATCGCCTGCTAGAGAAACAGTTTTTTCGATCGCAGGACATCCCTACCCCACCTTTCCATCCCGTGACGACCTACGCGGAGTTACAGGAAGCGGTTCGTATGGTAGGGCTACCGGCCGTGCTAAAAACGCGCCGTTTCGGCTACGACGGCAAGGGACAAGTCGTTCTACAAACGGAAGCCGAGCTTGTCCCGGCTTGGGAAGCCCTTGAAGGCAGTCCATCGATCTTAGAGGGTTATATCCCTTTTGAACGCGAACTATCGCTTATTGCAGTGCGTGGGCTGCAGGGAGAACTCGCCTTCTATCCTCTGGTACAGAATCATCACCGTGAGGGAATCCTACGGCTTTCGCTTGCGCCCGCGCCAAATCTTTCGCTAGACCTTCAGCAAGAGGCGGAAGAGTACGGCAAACGAGCGCTGACCACACTAAACTACGTGGGCGTTTTGGCCATCGAGTTTTTTGAAAAAGAGGGCCATCTCATCGCCAATGAAATGGCACCACGTGTGCACAACTCCGGCCACTGGAGCATTGAAGGGGCAACAACAAGCCAGTTCGAGAACCATCTTCGGGCCATCTTGGGCTATCCCTTAGGGGCTACTACACCACGAGGTTATAGCGCCATGATCAACCTTATCGGCTCGTGGCCATCTCCTGAAACTGTGCTGGCCATCGAGGGTGCCCACCTTCATCTCTACGGCAAAACTCCACGGCCACGGCGCAAGGTAGGACATATTACCCTTACTGCCGAAACTATAGAGAAAAGAGACGCTCTCGTCGAACGGATACGTCGCCAGCATATCGTAGACTTCTGAGCGTCATCCCATTTTATCTCATACGGATGAGAGGAGGAGGCATCGTGTTTCTTCGCGACATCCTCATTACCTTACTGCTTTGTGCACTACTGATCGGAGCTGTGCGTCTATCGGCGCAAGAGACCACGCCCACAGTGGCAGTGCCGCCGGTTCCTCGCGAGTTTCGCGCCGTATGGGTGGCCACCGTGGATAATATAGACTGGCCCTCGCGCCGCGGCCTCTCGGTAGACCAACAAAAGGCCGAACTGATTCGAATCCTTGACAAGGCGGTGCAACTTCATTTGAATGCAGTTATCCTTCAAGTGCGCCCCGCTTGTGATGCCTTCTATCGCTCCTCTATCGAGCCTTGGTCTATCTATCTCACCGGCCACCAAGGCGAAGACCCCAGCTACGACCCGCTCGCCTTTGCCATCGAAGAGGCCCACAAACGTGGGCTGCAGCTTCATGCCTGGTTCAACCCCTTTCGTGCCTACCATCCCTCTGCGCACGGCCCGCTAGCGCCTAACCATGTGGCACACACGCATCCCGAATGGGTTCGCCACTACGGCGATATGCTCTGGCTCGATCCCGGAGACCCCCAGGCGCGTGCCTACTCTCTTTCCGTCATTCTCGATGTGGTGCGACGCTACGATATAGATGGAGTCGCTATTGATGACTATTTCTATCCCTATCCCATTTCGGATAAAAACGGTCACGAGATTCCTTTTCCCGATCAGACCACGTACCATCGCTATCGTCAACAAGGCGGTACGCTGGACTTAGCCGACTGGAGACGCCAAAACATCAACGATTTTGTGGAAAAGCTTTATGAAGAGGTTAAAGCCATAAAACCTTGGGTGTTGGTAGGTATAAGCCCCTTTGGCATATGGCGACCGGGCCATCCCGAACAGATTCAGGGTTTCGATGCCTACAACGAAATCTCCTGCGACTCGCGGCTTTGGCTTCGGAAAGGATGGCTCGATTACCTTAGCCCACAACTCTACTGGCCTATCGAGAAAAAAGCCCAATGCTACTCGGTTCTTTTGAACTGGTGGCTAGATCAGTGCAACAGCGATGCCCCTCGGTATGTCTGGCCTAGCCTCTACACGGGACGTGTGGGCGACGGCGCCTGGCCTGCAAGCGAGATCGTGCATCAGATCGAGATAGCCGAGAAAAACCCTACCAGCGATGGCTGTGTTCAGTTTAGCATGAAAACGCTAATGGCCAACCAAACGCTCTCCGATGCGCTGCTGAACGGCCCCTATGCGCAACCGGTGCTTGTTCCAAGCTGCCCCTGGCTGGGTGGTTCTCAGCCCGATAAGCCCAGTGTGGAGGTGGAAACACCCCCAAGCGATCACAGTGTAACGCTTCGGTGGTACGAGGGCAGCTCTTCCCAGGCAAACCTCGTGCAGGTATGGGTGCTGCAGATGCGCCTGCAGGGTGCTTGGCAAACACGGATTCTGCCGGCCGATTGCCATACGATAACGTTTGCATCCGATGCTAAACAGCTGCCCGATGTTGTGGCGATCTCCGCCGTCAACAACTACAACCTTCAAGGCGTTCCGGCAGTTATCTATACCCCGCAGAGGGTGGCCGATAAAAATGAACCATCGCACGGAACCCGCTAACGCTTTCCACGTCGCTTTTTGGAACGCGATGCATCGAAGTTGGCTCGGTCGCCTTCCTTAACGATTCGCAGGTCGGGTGGCAGAGATTCGAGGGCTTTCCGAAATATCTCTGCATCGTTGGGTGGTTTGGATATAGGAGACCTTGACAGCGGCGATGCGGATGGCTTCGGTCGCTCCGGCGGCCTCAGCAATTGAGCGACTACCTCAGGAGCAATTCGCTCTCCTAGCGCCACACGAAGGGAGGTTCTCTCGTCCGCAGGCTTGATCAAGGGCGCTCTTAAGAGCGCCCCATAGCGTTTTTGCAGCTGACTGAGATGGGCTTCGACAAGAGCCGCATGGGTTCGCCTCCATAGAGCCCATTCCGGCCAAACGATACCCGGTAGGTTGAGGTCGGCTAGAGGGATGTAAAACACTCCCGACCCATAAATGAGATAGGTTGGCTCCTCCTGAAACAGCGTCCCTAAAGGTTCTGCGCCCTCACGTGAAGAGAATAGGGTGCTACAGGGATAGATGGCGGCATAATAACCAATGCGTTTCACCACCAGAACCGGGCGATACTCTTTATCGCTGAACTCTTTTCCTAGATTGCTGTGAAGCGTGTAGCACCAATAAAAATAGCCTACTCGGGGCTCCTCATTCAGCATAAACACAACACCTCAAAAACTCTCTTCTACATCGCCAAAGAGCGCCTGCAGTCGCTCCGAAGTATGCTGCTCGATCTGGTAGAAAGATAGCTCAAAAGCCATAAGCCACAGCGTAATGAGGGCCTCCTCTGTGGGTTTCTCAAGAACGCGAACGAAGAAGTCTTTGAGAATCTCCTCATAAGTGGTTTTGCTTTCATTTAGCTCGATCCGTTCGGGTGATGAAGCACCAAGCAGGCTCTGCTGACAAAGCAGCATAAACTCGCGCACGTTGGCCGGCGTGGCCTTTTCCAGATTCTGCCCGAACTGCTTCTGTACAAGAGCGCGAAATCGCTCTAACTTCGAGGCGCCGCCATCCTCTTTCCAACTCATAAAGGTCTTTCCTCTCCCCTCCGATAAATATGCTATACTACTAAAAACGTTGCCAACCTATCCCATCTGGACACTAAGGGTAGCCGGTGTGAAGGAATTTTCCATGCTTCAATATACACGTTACCTAAAACATTCGTTCCATGGTCTGTTGGTGCCGCTGACGCTGGTAGGTATCTGCCTTTTCGGCGGCTGCAATCGCCTTACCACCTCCCTCACCAAACCGATCAGACTTTCAACCCTATCTATTGCGAGCGCCACACCCTTGCCCACGAAATTAACTCAGGCCGAGCTTGAGCGCATCCGTCCGAATGAAGTGGGCTTCATCCCAATTTTAGAATATCATAATATCCACTCTGGACGCTACATGACATGTCGTTCGGCAGCCCTCTTTCGTGAGGACATCGAGAGGCTTTACCGACTCGGTTATCGCCCTATCTCGATGAAAGAGTACCTAGAAGACCGAATCGATCTCCCTCCCGGCAAAAAGCCGGTTATCTTCACTTTTGATGATGCGCTCCTCAGTCAGTTTCGTTATTTGCCAAACGGCCGCATCGACCCAAACTGCGCCGTGGGCATTCTCATGCGCTTCCATGCACTTCATCCCGACTGGGCGCTTAAGGGTGTCTTCTTCGTGGTGCCCACCAACGCTTTCGGCAGCCGGCATCAGTTTCAAAAGAAGCTTCTAACGCTGCAAAAGATGGGGTTTGAAATCGCCAATCATACCTATGATCACAAATATTTCAATCACCTTTCCGATACCGGTATCGAAAAGGAGATCGCTCTCGGTAAAGCGCTTATTGATAAGCTAGACCCAAAAGCCGAAACCTCCGTCTTTGCCATTCCCGGTGGCTGTACGCCGCGCTCACACCATTGGTGGATCATGTGTCGAGGGCGCTGGCATAACATTGCCTATAATAACCAAGCTATTTTACTGGCAGCCGGAGGCCCCGCTCCCGCCCCTTGCTCACGCCGCTTCAACCCCTACCGCATTCCACGCATTGTCGCCTACAACGGGCCTGACGGGCTGTGGACTTGGATAGATTGGCTTCAAAAACATCCACAAAAGGTCTACATAAGCGACGGCGATCCGAACACCATCACCATACCTACCGACCTGAGCGATCTGGTCAACAAGAAGCATCTTGCCCTAGAAGGTCTTACACTTCAAAGCTATGGCCTTCCCATCCCACCCTCATCGCGTCATATTGCCGTTCGACGGCCTCTGCATGCCTCTCATCTTCTGGCGAAGTTACACCATCGGAAACCGGTGAAAGCAAACGGGCTGCATATGGGCTACTCAGGAGAAATACGCAAATCCGCATCAGGTAACTGCAACAACTGAATAAGGTTGTTTTCCGTATCCCGCAACACGGCGATCTTTAGCCCGTTTTGTATGGTAGGCGGCAAAAAGAAGGCCACACCGCGCTCCGTCAGCTCTCTATAAGAGGCTACTACGTCTTTTACAATTAGCGTTAAGACCACGGCATTGGCCTCGAACCGCACCTCCGTGCCCGCCTCGGGAGCAGTTTGTAGCCCTACGCCCTCTTGAAAAAACACCCAGTCCTCCTGCTCCTCCTGAACGGTAAAACCGAGAAGATCACGATAAAATCGCAACGCCCTCTCAATGTCTTGTACCATCACAACGGCCATGACCCCTTCAAACTCGAAGCTCACGGTTGTCCTCCTCGGCGATCGTTGGATATACGAAAGGCCACAAGTATGATACCTGTGGCCCTCACATCTTGCGACCGTCCCATTATGAAAGAACGGCTACACTCCCCTTCGTGTTTCGGATACGACGCCCTCGCCTTGAAACCCAGAGCGTTCAGCGAGCTCCTCCAGGCATACTGCTGGGGGCAGGAAGCCCTCCGATGCTTCCTCCTCCGTAAGGATTTTGGTTTTGCTTCTGCGCCCCGATGCCGATCGTGTTTGGATGGGCGAACTCGGCGCGAATCGCGTTTTCCACTTGCGGGTTTGGCCCCGGCTTCCCCGTTGAGTGCCACAGGAAAAACGCCACGATCAGCACCACTACAACGATGATGACCCCACCAACTACCGGTGAGAGAGAGACATCCTTTAGACTCTTCCAATCCGCCATTTCTGCACCTCCCATGATGTGGAATGAGGGCTGGCCTCACACAACGCAGACCAGCCCCTCTCGCTACGCCCTAACCCTACGGGACGTACTGGTTGCATCCGAGATCGGTGGCCTCTGGGCAGCGAGGCCAGTGATAGTCGTATCCTTGACCTGGCCACCACGGTGCCCTTAGCAGAATGGCGTCAATTGGAAACGACTTGGCATGGCCGTCGGCAAAGGTGAAGTTCATTTTTGCCGTTGGGGCCATACCCGAAGGCGGGTTCTGCCCACTGAGCCACGGCAGGTTTTGGGTGCGATTATCATGAAAGACCCACAGTTCGTGAAAGACAAACGTATCGGCGGGCTTGGAGAGCGAGGCCTCTTTCACCGGGGTCAAAGCCCCAAAAACGCTGCCGCAGTTGCCCGCATTCCCCGGCAGCCCTGATGGACTTGTGCTTACAAACCCCGAATAGAAGAAGAAACGATAGTGATAGGATGTCCACCTTTGGTTGACCTGCCACTGCGTGGTGACCCCAGAATCGCTTGGGCAAGCCCACAGTTGCCAGTTTTTGATGTAGGGATAGAGCTGACCACCAATGCTATATTTTTGAATGGCCGCAGCAGGCACCTGATAGTTTCCAGTGCCAATAGAGCCGTGCCCACCGTAGACCTCGCCACAGATATCGGTAGGGTTATTTGCAAGGTAGGTCATATCCGGTACAGGAAACGTCTCGTCGTAGTCCTGGACATACATCATGATCCCCAAGCCGAGCTGCTTGAGATTAGAGAGACAAGTGATAGCTCTCGCCTGCTCTCGCGCTTTGGCGAACACCGGGAACAGAATTGCAGCCAGAATCGCAATAATCGCGATGACGACGAGAAGCTCGATCAGAGTAAAAGCGGTCTTCTGTTTCTGCATTTCACATACCTCCGAGAGTAGAATGAATGTATCTGTCGACTCGGACAAGAGGGAATTCTGCTTCCTCTGCTTCTCCGATCAGTTCTATTTTATCATAATTCTGTTTTCTTGTCGATTTGAAACACGCTGAAAAACCTAAAATAGATGCCAGAGATATTTTTTAGGCAGACCTCTCAGAACAATATTATTGCGTTGCCTGACGTGAGGAAACACAGATCGATCTAACTCACTTCTAAATTTAGGGACTTTTCCCCTCCCCAATGAGTACGGCCTTAACAGTTATCTCCATGGGCTTACTCAGGTTACCGCCTCCAAGATCGGTATTTGTAAATGCCACTATCTCATAGGTATAAGTGCCTGCCGCCGGCACCCTATCCTGATACCGGGTCGCATCGGTTTTGCCGAGCAGCACCATTCTATCGGCCGCTCCTCGCCGATATATAGCATAGCCCGCAATATCCTGGCTTGGGCTTTTAGACCATGTCAGCGTTATCATGGAACCATCAATTTTTACCTGTGGCTCTGATGGCGGCAGTGGAGGAGTAAAACAGAACTTCGAGAAGTCATATCTTTGCGGACCTGTCGTCACCATGAGTATAGCAGCCAAACTCTCCACACCACTTGTATTGACCTGGACAAGCCGAAAAAGATAGTTGGTGTCTGTTTTGAGATTGGCCACCCAGTACCAGGTGCTTTGCCGATGCGGCAAAATAGCCAATAGATCGTTGTTGCCATCATAAAGGCGATAACAATAAAAATCAGGTGCTGTGCTGGGATCCCATTGCAAGGCAAGGTTCTGCCAAAAACGACCGTAAAGGCAGCTTACCTTAAACCCTGTTGGTTTCGGCGGGGGTAGCTGACTCAGCTGAGCTAATGGTGCTAAGGATATGGCAGATGAGCTACTTCGGCCACCTGAACGATCAATGGCGTAGACGCGATAGGTATAGGAAAGTCGGGGTGACAGCATAGCTCCAGGCCCCCCACCAAGGTCGCCTCGATCATCTACAGCGGTACCTTTTCCCTCATATACCAAATGGGTGTGCTGTTCTCCATCTGCATCTTTCCACGTGCGCCAAACCTCATAGCTTTCCGCCCCGGCAACATCACTCCACGATAAATCTACCCCTCCATACACCGGAACCGCCTTCAATTGGGGCGTTGCCGGTTCAGACAAGGCGGTAATTGGCACACGTTTGTCAAATTCAAGATAACAGATTGTGCATGGTCTTATTGTTATCGTTACATTTCCATTAGCATCCACCTGTGGCGGCCCTAAGGCCGTTAGACCTTCACCGACAGCTCCTGCATCGTAAAAACTGTTGTTTTGGTCGTTAATATCCCAACGATAGCAACGTGCATGTGCCCATGCCTTCCCTAATCGAAGGGTTAGAGTAGGAGTGAGATCAGGTCGAGTACGCATATAGACAAGATAGATTCCTAAGCGCGTGCCGTCAGGGCTGATGGCTGCATGAGGATAAAACTCCATTCCTCGGCTCGTCACAGCAACCTCTTGCCAATTTGCCATGCGATTCCACAAAACATCCTCCCAGGCGGTTGCAAAGATATGATTGTCGGCGCTATAGCGGCCATCGTAACTAGTAGGGCCTCCACCATTGCCTAACGCACCAATATAGTCACACTTGAATAGATAGCCTAAGCGCTGTGCCTCGGATAACACAATCGCACGATAGGCAGCTCCGTAAGCGCTGATGCGAGCGTTTTGGAAAGCCAAATAGGTGTAGTTTGCCGTCTGTGCGTAGTTACGGGGCGCATAGTGCCCATCCATGGCGGTCTCACCAATGGCCAGCGCCAAATGACGCCCCAAATGGTACTTTTGGGCATAGGCATCCACAGCCCTACGCATCATCTCAAGAGCATTCGGATCGTTGCTATATTGGTGATAGGTAATCCCATCTAAAGGACAATCGTTCCCCTTTGTAGCAGCCCATGCGATGATACCGGCTACTACCTGATCCTCTTTTGTGGCACTAGAAGAACCGTCGGCTGGCCCACTTGTCTCCCCGGCAAACCAGAACGGATGGTGAACTTGGTCGAGATACGGTCTCAATGAGACATTATCTCGAACGAGTTTCATCACAACCTGATAGAACGTTGATATATCCGCTCCGCCACCCGGTTGATCCGTCGTGCCGGGCGCTCGATAAGTTAGGTTCGGCTCATTGTAAAAGCCGATATAGAGTTTTGATGGGGGGAACTTTTTGACAGCGAGAATATAGTAGAGAATATCCGCCCAGATATCGGCCAAGGTTCGCACCGTAGGATCCTGCTCTGAGATGGATAAGGACGGCACTACTGAGGCGGCTCCAACCGAATCGGTTAATCCATAGTGGTCTTTGCGCAGAGTTGCCCCTCTACCAGCGGCATAAGCGATGCCCAGCAGTTTTGCATCTGGCGCTCCATCCAAATTGAAATAGATATCTTGATTCGCCTCCGAAAAGTATCGCAATGTTCTATCCCATACTCCTGTATAGAAGTAGAACCCGGTCGTTGGTCCACGCCAATAGCCAGGCTGAGGCGTGAACGATATCATGGAGGCCTCTATCCACGAGTTCACACGCTGCATTCGGAAGCCCGTTCGGTAACGCCAGTAGGAATCCTTACCAAGTACAAACCCACCCGATAGACCACACAGCAGAGGATTGATCGTCACTCCCAAAGGTTGGTTGACATGCACTTCCAAAACATTTACAGGCTCTTGCACCGAAACCATGGCTTTCGTGAGACCGTCTGGCCCAGGAAAATGTGGCTGACTGTAGATTCGTAAATTCGACAGAACCCATTCCGGTCCGGACGGCCGAGTTGGCGCATTTCCAAGTAATAGCATCGTCCCGAAAAGTGGAGGCATCTCTGCCACTGTACGCGAGCCTATCAATAGAGCGTCCACATAGAACCAAAGGGTTGTCCCGTCATACGTGATTGTGATCTGATGCCATGTGTTAGGTCTCCAGGACGTTGTATCGCAGGCTCGAGTTGTTGCCGTAATTTGATACGAGGAGCCTTCAAGATGAGGTCCAAATGTCTGGAGAAGTAGACGAGGAGAGCCGTTGGCAATGTCTACCTCAAGATGAGAAACCGTAGAGCCAAGGCTGAGAATAGTGATGTATTTACCTGGGTAGCTTGTCCAACTGTTTTGTGTATTCATAAGATCAAATACAATAGTCCAACCCGTTCTGTTAAATAGCCCGACGGCATCAAACTGGAGAGGATGGCCACCCTGCTCTGCTGTTCTAAAACCGGTCATTCCACCGAAGCGACCTGGAGCAGGCAAAACGCCAACAAATTGATCGTTTTGAGCTGGGATGTTGTTGAACGTAAAACACCCGCCAAAACCCATCATTAAGCGGGCTTCAGTTACATAATCATGCAATGCGAAGACCAAATCGGGAAATGCATCCAGGCCCTGGGAGCCTGATAAATGCTGTGTCCCTGCGTTATGGCGCTTCGGCGTTGTACCGAAAGTTTGATAGGCCCCAACTGCAACCAACAGCGTGGCTAGTAGGGTGCATAATAGAGACCAGAACCGGCGTCTATACATCAATCACCTCTCTATCGTTCCTGCAGTCGCTTCGCGGTGGCAATAGAGCCAATGCGCTTCTCCAACCCAAGATGATACTGCAGTATTGGGTCTGGCTTGCCCGTCTCGTCAATACGCCGATTCACCCATGCCATCATGCGGCTCTTGAGCATGTTCAGCACCTCCGGCTCCTTGGTGGCTAGGTTCATATTCTCCTCCGGGTCCTCTATCAGGTTGTATAGCTCAACCGGTGGCTTCTGATGAAAATCCGGTTCTAGTGCACCTATGAACTTCCACTCTGCCGTGCGCCAACCCCGTTTTCGCATCCAAGTGCATTCGGTGAGGTAAAACTCCGAATAGTTCGTAGCTCTTTCACCCCTCAATAAGGGGAGAACGCTCTTACCATCAAACTCACGGGCTTTTACAACCACCTCGAGACCGACATATTCCAACAGGCTAGGAACCAAATCCTGATGAAGCGTGTATCCACCGATCACCTTCCCTTGGGGTAGCCGACTCGGCTGGCAGAGGATCAGCGGAACGTGAATGGTCGGTTCATAAAGCCCATGATGGTCGAAGTAGCAGCCATGCTCGGTAAGCGTCTCGCCATGATCGGCGGTAAAAACTATGAGCGTGTTCTCGGACTGCCCCAACTCCTCCAGCCGATTCAACAGAACTGCGATACAAGCATCCATATAGGCCAGAGCGCCATCGTACATGGCCACAGGATGGGCTATGTCACGTATGCCCTCCGGCATCCACGAAAGATGAAAGTCGGCAAACGGCGGAAAATCACGCACCGGCCCCATCGTATCCGGCAAGTTTGGATCGGTGGGGTCTTTGCCGTAAAACAGGCTGTCAAACGGAGGTGGAGGCAGATAGGGAGCGTGAGGGTCCATATGGCGTATGAATAGCAACCAAGGTGCGCCGTTGTTAACAAGCTCCTCTAAGGCGGGAAGCGCCACCTGATTGAGATTCTCCGCCTTGCGTGCCGGGCGATCAGGCCAAGCAAGCCAGCCTTCGTCGTAACTTACATACTTATCGAAGCCGCGAAAAAAATCTCCGGAAAATCCCACACGAATCGAGGCATACCCGCCCTCCTCTCGCAACAGTTCCGGCAGCGTGGGGATATTAGGGTCAATAGGCCCTTTTGGCGTGAGAGCAACCATCTCATGTGCCATCACATCCCGACCGGTCAGGATGGTCGTATAAGCCGGGGTTGTAGGAATGTAGGGGCTGAAGTGGTTCTGAAACCGCACACCCTGGGCGGCAAGCCTATCTATATGGGGCGTGGTAAGACGGTGATACCCGTAGCAACTGCAGTGATCGGCTCGCAGGCTATCTACGGCAAAGATGAGCAGATTAGGTCTTTTCTCCGGCATCGGTTTCCTCTACGCTTTCGTGTTTGAAACCATGTTTCGCCAAATTCATCGTGGCTTCCTGCTAAATCTATCCGATCTAGGTTCAATCTGTGGAAAATTGAAAGAAATTGCCAAAAACCAAAGCAAAGGAAACCACATAAACTCCTTTGCGTAGAGTAATATATAGATGTCGGATGTTACGACAGACAGCGGCCTTTGGCAGCGACGCCAAAGGGGCCGAGCTAGTCTCCCGCTGGCCCTGTTTTCGTCCGACAATGCAGCGATTCGAGGAGGAATCCATTGAGCACACAAACCGCAACAACGACAGAAAACCCTCTGCCTTCCATGGACCGACAACACATGACAACCGCTCTCTCCGAACCCCTTGAAAGCACCAATCCCTACGAAAACGCCCTTCATCAGCTCGACATCGCGGCCCGCTATCTGGAACTCGACCCCGGACTTCATGAAATCTTGAAACATCCGGAACGTGAGCTTACCGTTCACTTCCCCGTCAAAATGGACGATGGCTCCATCAAAATCTTCACGGGCTATCGTGTGCAACACAACCTCGCGCGAGGACCGAGCAAAGGCGGTATTCGCTTCAGCCCTAAAACCGACCTCGATGAGGTGCGTGCCCTCGCCATGTGGATGACATGGAAGTGCGCCATCGTCAACATCCCCTTTGGTGGCGCCAAAGGCGGTGTGGTATGTGATCCAAAAACGCTCTCTCCAACCGAGTTAGAGCGGCTTACTCGTCGTTATACATCGGAGATCAGCATCGTGATAGGCCCGGACACCGACATTCCAGCCCCTGACATGGGCACCAACGCACAGATCATGGCCTGGGTTATGGACACCTACTCCATGAGCTGCGGGCGCACGGTTCCTGCCGTTGTCACGGGCAAACCTGTCTCGGTGGGCGGCTCGGAAGGTCGCAACGATGCCACCGGACGAGGCATTGTGGTGATGGCTCGGGAGGCATTGCGAGAGTACGGCCGCCAACTACAGGGGGCTACAGTAGCCATCCAGGGTTTTGGAAACGTGGGCAGCGCCGCCGCCAAAATCTTCCACCAGATGGGTGCGAAAGTGGTGGCTGTAAGCGATGCGCTTGGAGGCATCTATAACCCCAATGGGCTTGACATTCCTGCCCTGCAAGAGTGCGCTAACCGTGACGGCACGTTGACAACGCACGCCGGTGGCGAGAAGATCGGTGTGAAAGAGTTGCTTGAGCTGGAAGTGGATGTGCTTGTGCCGGCTGCCGTTGAAAACCAGATCACCACCGAAAATGCCGGACGCATTCGTGCGAAAATCGTTGTGGAGGGCGCCAACGGTCCCACCACACCGGCGGCCGACCGCATTCTCAATCAACGCGGCATCTTCCTCGTCCCCGATGTGTTGGCCAACGCCGGGGGCGTTGTGGTCTCCTACTTTGAATGGGTGCAAGACCTGCAGTTCTTCTTCTGGCAGGAAGAGGAGGTTAATGCGAAAATGGAGGCCATTATGGAACGTGCCTATCGTGACGTGCGCAGCATGGCACGTCGTGAAGACGTAGATATGCGTCTTGCAGCCTACCTCATCGGGGTAAGGCGCGTCGCCGATGCCACCACCACGCGCGGCATCTACCCATGAACGAACTATCTCCCTCCGTAGCCCGCAGGCTACGGAGGGAGTTTGGCTTTAAGGCTTTAGATAGCGGTCGAAAAACCCCTCTGCTATATCAAAATAGAGATCGGGCTGTGGGCTAAGAAAAGCATGGGGAAGGCCGTAGGCCAATAGCAGAGTAACGTTTGCTCCGGCTTTGTGGAGCGCATCATAAAGTCGCTCCGACTGATCGGGCGGCACAAGCGTATCCGCTGTTCCCTGTAAAATCAGAAATGGTGGTGCCGCCTTGCTGGCATAAACCACCGGAGAAGCCTCGCGGTAGAGGGCAGGGTCCTCCCCGGGCTTCTTCCCTAAGAACATTGTGAGAATATTCGTGACAATAGTATCTAGGTGTGTCTCAAAAGTCTGGTGCCCAGGCGGAAGCGACGGAGAGATCGTATAACGTCTGGAGGTAAAAGCATTCAAGTGTGCCTGCTCAGGAGGTATGGTAAAGTCGGTAGGGCCATAAAAGTCCACCACGCACTGCACCTTACTGCTGTAGTTAGCCAGTGTAGGATCGCTATTATCTCGCGTGTCGCACAGCCCTAGAAAAGCGACGAGGTAGCCTCCGGCCGAATCGCCCATCGCCCCGATTCGCTGCGGATCGAGATCGTAATCGGCTGCGTGGGCGCGTAGAAATCGTACCGCACGCTGCACATCATCGAGTTGTGCGGGATAATGAAATTTTGGCGCCAGCCGATAGTTCACCGAAAACGCATCGTAGCCATGTTTGGCAAAAGCCTTGCCGATATTCGCATAGAATATCTTGTCACCTCCGATCCATGCACCTCCATGTACCAAAACGATACCAGGGTGCTTACCTGCTACCGTTTTAGGCAAGTAAACATCCATCAGTAGCTTAACGCCATCCACTTCGCCATAAGGCACGTTCTTCTGCACCCTGACATCGTCTGAGGCCGCCTGAGGAAGCGCCCACACGGCCGGCTTGGAAAACACCAGAGCAAGTACGACAGCAACGAAAACGAGCGTCCTCTGTCGTCGTAACATAAGCGTTCATCCTTTCGAGAGTTTTTTAGATAGGATTAGGAAAGACCACAGCGTGTTTCAATGAGGGCACAAATCTCTTCGACCACCGACTGCACGAGGGCCGCATCGGTGCCTTGCGCCATAACGCGCACCAGCGGCTCCGTGCCCGAAGCCCTCACCGAAAGCCACTCAGCACGTCCTAAGCGCTCTCGCGCCCGCTCGATGGCCTGTTGTACCACCGTATCGTTACGCCAGGCCTGACGGTCTTGTACGCGCACATTCCGCAATACCTGCGGGCAGGTCTGCACGACACTGGCTAGCTCCGAGAGGGGTTTGCCGGTTTGCACCATAATTGAGAGAACCTGCAGGCCCGTGATCATGCCGTCGCCCGCCGGACTAAGATGCGGCAATAGAATGTGCCCACTCTGTTCGCCCCCTATCCCTGCACCCAGAGCTTCCATGGCTTCGGCCACATATCTATCCCCCACATCGGTGCGATGGAGGCGTATTCCTTCCCTCTCTAAAGCCTGTTCAAGCCCTACGTTGCTCATAATGGTTGCGACAACCACACGGCCTGGCAAGCGTTCTTCACGTGCCATCTGCAAGGCCAAAATGGCCATGATACGGTCTCCGTCTACGATGCCCCCTTGCTCATCGGCCATGATAACCCTATCGGCGTCCCCATCGAAAGCAAGACCGGCGTGGGCCTTGTGCTGTTTTGTCGCTTTGGCAAGAGGTTCTGGATGCGTTGAGCCGCACTCCCGATTGATGTTTACCCCGTCTGGATTCGCATTAAGCACCACCACTTCGGCCCCTAGATCACTAAAAATATGTGGGGCTAGTGCGTAGGTGGCCCCATTGGCACAATCCAGTACCAGCTTCAAGCCGGTCAGAGGTTTCGAGCCGAGGGGACGGAGGGTCTCCTTTACACACCGGGCATAGGCTTCCGCCAGAGAGGTATCGGTGCGGATGCGGCCTATCTCCGCCCCTTTTACCCTTGGCAGCGATTCGAGCAGGGGGATGTGTGAGGCGATAGTATCTTCCATAGCATCCGGCAGCTTCTTGCCGTTGCTTCCTAAAAACTTGATGCCGTTGTCGTGATAGGGGTTATGCGAGGCAGAGATAACGGCACCTGCCACCGCCTGACGCAAAAGAACCAACCGCGCGACTCCAGGCGTGGGCACTATCCCAACATCCACCACATCTATCCCCATAGAGGCAAATCCGGAGGCCAACGCCGCCTGAAGCATCTCACCGGAAAGCCGCGTGTCCCGCCCGATAAGCACCTCAAGGCGTTTGGCAAGCCCTGCAGAAAGGGCCTGTTGGCGCAAAAACTCTCCCGCCGCCATTCCCAAATGCAATGCGAGCTGCGGAGTTAGGGTAACGTTGGCCTCTCCGCGCACACCATCTGTGCCGAAAAGTCGCGTTCCGCTCAAGCCTCGCTTTGCTCCTTTTCCTGCACCACCCGTACCAAAGCTGGCCTTAACACCCTATCATGCAACATATAGCCTCGCTGCACCTCCTCGGCCACGGTGTGGGGAGGCAACTCCTTCGATTCTGCCGGGCCAATCGCCTCATGCAGCTTCGGATCGAACTCCTTGCCAACCGCCTCTATCGGCACTAGGCCCACCTTTTGCAGAGCATCCTGTAGGAGACGTTGCGTCGAGCGCACTCCCTCTAACAACGCATCGAAGTTGCGTGTTTGCTCTGCCGCCTGCAAGGCACGCTCAAAGTTATCGAGTACCGGTAGAAGCGATTTTACCAGTTCGCCAACAGCGTACTTTTGATCGGCACGATACTGCTCTTCTTTGCGCCGGGAGATATTGACAAACTCCGCTTGAGCGTAAAGCAGCTCCTTCTCGGCCTGCTCGGCGCGCGCTCTTATCTGCTCTAACTCCTGCATCAAGGCCGCAAGCTTTGCCTCGGCATCCTCTTGTTCTTTCTCTATGGTTTCCTCTGCCTGGGCTAGCCCATCCTTCGCTTGGTCTAGCTCAGCCGCACTTGGCTTCTCTTCCATTGTCATCTCGCAAACCTCCTTTAAACAGGTTTTCGGCGACCGGTGCGGACGGTCTCGCGAGTGACTCTCACGATACAATGCGCAGCGGTCGCCCTAGAAGAATTCTACCAGAGTTAGGTGCTATTCCCTTAGAATCATACGCACCCAAAAGGCTCGGCTTCTTCTAAGCCAAGCAACGCGCTATATACAATAGCTACGCTTTGCTACGAATCTAAGCTGAGGTTGGTTAATATGTTCGAGAGGTTCTGTGCCATTATCTGAACCGCAGCCGTAGCTCGCCAGTACTCCATGCGTGTTGGGCCTACCACACCCAGATAGCCTACCGGTTGCCCGGCCACCTCATACGTGGTCGTAACAATGGCACACACCTGCAACGGCTCCCACTCATTTTCTGAACCGATGACAACGCTATAGGAACGGCCTTGGGCACTCACCCGACTTAACACCTGCAGAAGGGCCTGGTGTTGCTCTAAGGCGTTTAAGAGAGTTTCTAGTCGCTGAATATCATGAAATTCCGGTTGCCGTAGGAGCTGGCCTGTGCCCTCTAGGTAGACCCTTCGGTTGGAAAGCGAAGCGGCCATCTGTGCAAGCGTCTGCAGCACCTGCTGTAGCAGGCGCCGATAACCCACAAACTCTTGAGGCACCGTGCCCAAAGGGATTCCTCGCAGCGTCTCTTCAAGCGTATACCCTGCCGTTATCGAATGCAAGTAGCCCGATAGCGCCAAGAGGTCTATGGAGGAGGGTATCACCTCGGTCTCCAACAAAAGATGTTCGACATGCCCTGTGGAAAGCAGCACGACCAGCAGAAGATGTCGGGCGTCGGCCTCCGCCAAATAGACTCGGCGCAGACGCACGCTCTCCGTTACCGGATGCGTCGCGATAGAAGCGTAGTGGGTGAGGTGAGCCAAAATGCGACAGGTTTGCTGCAACAACTCCTCTACCTCACCTTGTGGCAAGCGTATCTGCTGAACCTCCTCAGGCTTCAAAGAGATCCGGCTATCCATCAACTCATCTACATAATAGCGATAGCCTAAGTCGGTGGGTATGCGCCCGGCCGAGGTATGGGGTTGCGCCAAATAACCCATATCGGCCATCTCTGCCATCTCATTCCGAATGGTCGCCGGCTTGCACCCAAGGTCGCAAAGCTCCATCAGGCGCTCGGAGCCTACCGGTCGGGTGGTGTGAACATAGTCTTCAACAACCGTCTGCAAAATGCGCACCTTTCGACCATCCAAAGTCATCATCCTCTAAAACAGCCTCCCCTCAACTTCAACTGTTCGTGATTTCGGTGACTAACCGCTCACAAATGTTCAAAGATATCACGAGAGCCGACGGCTTTCAAAGATATTATAATCGGCCTCTACGTTCACTGTCAAGAAAGGCTACGGCGAAGCGTCGCCACCGCCGAACAGGCGATGCCCTCTTCACGACCAATGAAACCCATCCGTTCGTTTGTAGTTGCTTTCACACTAACACGCGCCGGTGCGATCCTTAAGCAATCCGCTATCGTATGCTGAATGCGCTCACGATAAGGCCGAAGCTTCGGAGCCTCGGCTACGAGGGTAGCATCTACATTTTCGATCTGCCACCCGGCCTCTTGAAGTCGATCTCTCACCGCCTCAAGCAGCTTTAAACTCGAGATATTTCTATAGGCCGGGTCGGTATTGGGAAAAAGAATACCGATATCCCCAAGTGAAGCCGCACCGAGCAGCGCGTCGCAAATAGCGTGAAGCAACACATCCGCGTCAGAATGCCCCTCAAGGCCGCGAGTGTGGGGGATTTCAACCCCGCCGAGCACAAGTTTACGACCTGACTGAGGCTCTGCAAAGGCATGTACATCGTATCCAAAACCGGTTCGGTAACACAAGCTCATCTCCACATCGTGCCGTTCGGGCATCATCTTCTCTTCCGCTTGGGAATGCAATAATGCATAGAACTGTTCGGCGCGCGGCAGGTCTTCCGGTCGGGTGATCTTAATATTAAAAAAATCTCCCTCCACTACGGCTACCGGTTCCCCTAAGGCTTCAATGAGAGAGGCCTCGTCGGTTGGCTCGCCATCCTGAAAAGCCCAATGCGCATAAGCGCGTCGCAAAAGCTCCACGCGCGCCCCCTGCGGTGTCTGCACAGCTGTTAATCCCCCGAGCGTACCCTCTGCCGTGCGCACCGTTCGCGGCACCGTTGCCCGAACAAATCCCTCCCCGTCTACCCGTTTCACGGTGTCGGAGAGCGGGAGCCCGGGCACAGCGGCGCCGAAACGAAGGGTAGCCTCTAAAACCCTTTCGATGAGGGCGAAGGAGACCAGAGGGCGGGCGGCATCGTGCACCAGCACATACTCACAGGCTGCGGGGAGCGCCTCAAGGCCTTGATAGACCGACTCGGCCCGCGTCGCCCCCCCTACAACCACACGATGGACTTTTTTGTAGTCTTTAGCAACGTCTTCAACTGCGTCTCGCTCTGTAGCACCTGCCACAACAACGATGGTGCCAACCCTTGGGTGCGTCTCAAAGACGGCTAGCACATGTTGTAACAATGAACGGCCGGCAAGCTCTGCCCAAATCTTGTTGTTACCGCTCGTAAACCTTCTTGCCTGTCCGGCGGCCGGTATTATCACCCCGACGCGCTGTGTATCCGGTAGAATGGGACGATTGGGTTGATGATGTGGATTCACCGGAATCTCCATTCTCATTATCCTCTGATGTTTGTATGCGTGCGAAGATCATTTTACCGGCAGCCGTCTGCCAAATGCTTGTTACGATAACATCCACCGTAGAGCCGATGCTGTTACGCCCATCTTCCACCACGATCATCGTACCGTCGTCGAGGTAGGCCACGCCCTGATCCGGCTCCTTGCCCTCTTTCACAATGCAAACGCGCATCTTCTCACCAGGCAACACGACAGGCTTGATGGCATTGGCCAGCTCGTTGACGTTCAGAACGGGCACACCCTGCAAAGCGGCCACCTTGTTGAGGTTGAAATCGTTAGTCACGATGGTGGCATCGAGAGCTTTGGCCAGCTTCACAAGGCGCGTATCCACAGGGTCATGCTGCGAGGCGCGGTCGAGCAGCTTATCCCACGAACGCACGACGAGAGGCAAATCTTTCTGCATACTGTTGAGGATATCCAACCCTCGGCGCCCGCGGGCCCGCTTCAAGTCGTCGCTTGAATCGGCGATATGTTGCAACTCTTCTAGTACAAACCCGGGGACGTAGAGTGTGCCCTCCAGAAAGCCTGTTCGACAGATGTCAGCGATCCGCCCGTCTATGATAACGTTCGTATCTAAAATCTTTACGTTAGGCCCAGGGCCGGCATCGGTCTCGACTTCGGGAGCAGGGCGTAAAAAGGCAAACTCATCCTTCATTCCAAGTGCACCTCGAATGCCCAGATAGAGCGAGGCCACCGTCACTGCAATGAACAAAGGAATCCCGATTCCGTAGGGAACCCGTAACAGGAAGGGGGCAAAGACCAGAGAGATGAACAGCCCCACAATAGAGCCTAAGCCGATAGCCACCTTGTCGCGAGCGGGCATCTGTTCAAGGGCATCTCCAGCATTTTCCAAGGCGCTGGCAGCCTTCGGCCCGAGAATAACCCCCACACACACGCCGAGAGCCCCCAAACATATCATCAATACCTGAGGGTATATCGGGAAAGTATCGGACACATCTTTAATGTGTTGTAAGAGAGGCGAAATTCTCGCCCCTGCCGTGGCGTGCGCTACCGCGTTATGAATGAGTATCCCCACCCAAAAGCCGGTAACACCAAGCACCGCAGCAAATAATATAGTTAAAAACTTACGTACAGACATCCTCTTATCCTGGTCATCTCCTTTATTTGTCAACCAAGTAGCACAGACACATAGTCTTATAAGGGCAATGTGCGATGTAAAAGTGTATTTCTACCTAAAGAAACAAGCGTTTCATGCGAAAGGTTCGCTTCTCTTCGCCCTCCTTTACGTTCTGAATAGAGAATGTTTCTTTCTCCAACACAAGATACGGCGACAAACATCGGAGATGGTTAAACTATCTTAAGTTCCTTTCTCATAGAAGTTGGGAAGCATCCTTTAAAAATCATACGAGAATGCCTCTCTAGATTACGCCCAGATTACATTATACCCCCCTCAGGTGCCGCTTATCGGGTAAAACGTAAGGGTATGATCGCGGAAGAAATAGGCTTCAAGACCGAGCCGACCCAAACGGTGCCTCCCCGAAAGCTCTGGGGGCTGCGACTGGCACTTCTTTCGGCCCTACTGCTGTGGCTGGCCAACCCTCCTGCCGGGCTATGGCCCCTGGCGTGGGTCGCCCTGGCACCGCTCATCGTTGGTGTGCTAAGAGCGCGCCATTTTGCGCAGGCCGCATGGCGAGGTTATCTGTTTGGCTGGGTTTTCCTCGGTTCTCTCTGGTACTGGATCGGGCTGACGATCAGCGCATGGACCGGCTCGGCCATCGGCTGGGTCGCGTGGTTCGGCCTTACCTTTATTTTGGCGGGTTTCTTTGCGCTCTGGGCCGGTGCCGCTTGGTGGCTCGATCGTAACGTGCCCGAACAGTGGGCTGTTACCGCCTTGGCGGCGGCCTGGGTGGTCATGGAGTGGGTCCGCACGCTTGGCGCTCTCAGCATGCCTTGGGCACAGCTCAGCTATACCCAATACCGCTTCCTGCCCATCCTGCAAATTGCGGACTTCACCGGCGCCTACGGCGTCAGTTTTCTTATGATGCTGGTGAACGGAGCGCTAGCCTATTTTTGGATGGGACGCGACAAGCCCCTCCGGGCGCGTCGGCTATGGGCTGCCTGCACCCTCTGTTTCATGGTGTGCCTCTACGGCCTTGCGCGCCTGCAACAACATGATGTCGGGCACTCTCTCCAGGTGGCCGATCTGCAGACTAACGTCTCTTCCTATCAAACTCCATCGCCAGAAACACAACTTCAAATCATGCATCGCCTTGCAATAAACGCCAAGGCTCACGTGCCCAATCCCCAGCTGTATGTGTTCCCAGAATCGGCCTCCCCTTACGACCCGGTTCAAAATCCGTCGGGCTATCTTTTCTTCCATCAGCTTGCCGATGCCACAAAAGCCGCCATCCTCACCGGAGCCGAGATTCATGCCAGAGGAGCCGATCACAATGCGGCCGTTCTGTTCGTCCCTGACCTTCCACAGCCGCGAGTTTACTACAAACAGCAGCTCGTGCCGTTCGGAGAGTTCATTCCATTTCGCAGCATCCTCTCCCCTCTGTTTGGGCGTCTTTTCGACTTCCCTAACACCGATCTCACTCCGGGCAGCCATGCGCGAGTGCTGCAGGCAAACCTTCCTAACGGCCTTTCGCTGGCCATCGGGCCTTTCATCTGCTACGAGTCTATGTACCCCGCCCGTGTCCGTGCCATGACACGGCAAGGAGCCTCGCTTTTAGTCACCATCAGCAACGACTCTTGGTTCCTCAGTCGTGCCGCCATGCAGCAACATCTGGCTGCCGTTGTGCTAAGAGCCATCGAAAACAGGCGCCAGGTCGTACGTTCTACCACCACCGGCATCACCTGCATGGTAGATGCTGAAGGCTATCTTCTGGCGCAACTGCCCACCAATCAAGAGGGTTTTTTGGTGCATACCATGCACCTCCTGCACGGGCAGACCCTTTATGTCCGTTTTGGCGACTGGTTTGTTGGGCTTTGCTTCCTTCTATTGTGTGGTCTCTTTATAACGCAAATGCGGAGGCGCAAGGCACATACATCATGACGCCTATTCGTCCCACCGTCTATCTGGAAAAAGTACAAATTCCCTCATCGGTAGGGATGTTAGATGCCCTGTTTTACCGAACTGCCCAACCCTCATCAAAACCCTTTTCTCTTGTTCTCATGCACGGCCTTACGTCGGGAAAGTACAGCCTGGACGGGCTGGCCAACTATCTATCGACTCACGGCTACCCTTGTCTTACTTTCGATTTTGTGGGGCACAAGTTGGGCGGCACGGGTGGGGAACTGCATCATCCGGAACAGATTGTGGAGAATGCCTGTGAGGCGCTTCGGTGGTTGCACACAACCTATGCTAAGCGCGTCGTAACCGTCGGCCACTCCATGGGCGGATATGGGGCTATCATGGCCGCGGCAAGGCATCCCAACCTGGTTGCCGGCGTCGCCACTCTCTGCACGGGCACCCATCCAATACGAGGCTTTCTTACGCCCGTGGGCCAAGCCATGCTGCGTCAGCGCGCCGATTACATCGCAGGGGTTTCTATTATGCAATTTCTCGAACAGTTCGACAGCTTAACCATTCCTAAGCTACCTTCTCTGCCTATCCTTTGCATTGCCGGCACTCAAGATATTGTGGTTTCGATGAACCAAGTGAAGGAACTCGCCGATCTTTTAGGCGAGACCCCTCAAATTGCATCCATAGAAACCTCTCACCTCGAAGCGCCCGACCGTTCGCGCTCCACCCTGCTCTCTTGGCTCAAGGCCATCGAAACCGTTTAAAAAGCGCCTGCGTTCCTGCTTGCCACCTTAGGCCCCTATGTGGAGTTCCTCACCGAGCAGGCAGAAATTCCTCTCTGTGAACGAAAAATCAAAAATACGGTAGACTATGCCATACAAACAAGGAAAAGGGGAGTTAGCAAATGGCCACGATCACCTGTAAACGCTGTGGGCGCAACGTTGAGGCGCTCACCGAGCCACCTATAGGTGGCTCGCTCGGGCAGACGATTCAAAACCAGATATGCCCCGATTGTTGGCAAGAGTGGTTGGCCCAGCAGGTGCTCTACATCAATCACTACGGTCTTCAACTGGCCGACCCCGAAGATCGTAAACAGCTCATCCAGGTAATGAAAGAGTTCCTCGGGCTATCAACAGCTTAAGTGACCCTTAAGGCGACTACACGCAAGATGGCCTTCTCGCCTGTGCCGCTTTTACCTGAAATCCTGCGCAACCGATTTCGAGGCGTCCTGCTTGGGTTGGCTTTGGGTGACGCCTTCGGTGCCCCTCTCGATGCGCAGCCTCCTCCCGGTCCAGATCAAGCGGTGACCGACTTAGTCGGTGGCGGCTGGCTTCGGCTAGCCCCTGGAGAGTGGACGGATGAGATCGAGCTTGCCGTGGAAACAGCCAACAGCCTTCTACAGAGACAGGTTTTTGACCCCGACGACATCGCCGAGCGCTTTGTGGGTTGGTACCGCAGAAATCCACGCACCATTGGGGAGCACACACGTAAGGTACTCGAACGAACTGCCCATGGCACCCCTTGGGCAGATGCGAGTTTGGCTGTGCATCGGGAGAATCCAGAATGGGCTTCTAGTGGCTCTTTGCGACGTTGCGCCCCATTAGCGCTCTTTTTTTACCATAGCCCCCAGTATCTACCTGTTCTCTCCGCCATCCTCTCTCGCATTACCCATGCACACCCCCATAGCGAAGCTACCTGTGTTGCGCTGAACTTAATGCTTGCCTATCTGGTGGCAGGTCTCGATAAAGAGGCGGCTTTCTACGAGGTTCTAAAAATGGCTGCTGAGCTTCCGCCGGAAGTTGCCCTAGCAATAGAACGTGCCGGAGACCCCTCTCTTGATGCCTCTCCGTCCGGTAATGCGCCTGAAACGCTTGAAGTGGCTCTACGATCTCTATTGCACACTACCCGCTTTGAAAATGCTCTGATCGTAGCCGTGAACCACGGCGGCGATGCAGCCGTAGTCGGTGCTGTTACGGGCGCCCTCGCCGGGGCTTTCTATGGTTGCACCGCCATCCCCTCCCAATGGCGCGAACTCCTTCATCAGTGTGACCAACTGCAGTCTCTCGCCGATCGTCTTCTCCTTCTAACACAAACCACACAGAAGCGGGTATAATGCACACTAGCCAATGCATACTTGCGCTCGGTCGCCCAATTGCCCCAAGGAGAACGATGAAATGGCCGGTCGAAGCCGAACGAACTATACACCGCCTCAAAAGCAGCCCTCCCCTGTGGTGCGCATCTTCTTGAATACGCTGCTCTTCATTCTACTTGGTACCTCCTGTTTCTTGTTTGGTTTCTTTGTATTGTCGCGCTACATCCCCACAGGCAAAGGGCCGGATACTCCTAACAGCGCCCCTGTGTCGCAAAACCCTCTACCCCCCTCTACGCAAACAGGCCAGCCGGCACCGAATCCGCCTACTTCACCGCCACCACCACCCGTTCAGCAGAACACTCCTCTGCCTGGAGCAGCTACTCCGGCGCCGACTCCACCATCTAGTCCCACTAATAACAGGGGAGATCAGGAGGTTGGAGGGCCTATCGTCATTCCTTCTACCAACGGTTCGGCACCAAACTCGGCGCCTCAAAATAGCAGTGTCTCCCCCCAAAATCCTTCTAATAGTCCGCTATCTCGGCCACAGTCGCCTAACAACTCCGGTGTCCAACCACCCGCTCCCTTAGGAACAGAGAATCAAAACCCAACCTCAGGCGACAACCCATCCCAAAATGGGGTTCAACAACCGGCTAACGGCGAGAACGACTTCGGTACCAACAACTCGCAGCGATAGTTTGGCCTAATTGATAGCAACCAAACAGTAAAAGGGGCGGCGAAAGTGGAGTTCTTTCGTCGCCCCTTCCCTATGCACACACAATACTTACGAACCCATCATAACAGATGATGCACGGGAGAAAGGTTTCTCCCGATTTCTGAGGGGGTGATGGTTTTTAGCGAGAGGTAGCTAGCTCCTCGCCTTCTCGGGCATAGCCCAACTCTGCCAGAATGTCGTCGGGGTCTGTTTCAAGCAGCTCGGCAATAGCTCGAATGAACTCGAGCGAAGGCCCTTCTGGCATGGCGCTCTCCGCGCTCTTCCACTCGGTCTGGTTCGTTTCCATGGGTGGTTACCTCTTGCGCGCTAGTCGTGGCAGGCACATCGCTGTCCTACCCGAGATGACACACATTATATAGTATATCACAGCTGCATATGGCACGTCAACAGCCGCGTAGATGTTGTGCCATATTTTGGAGCATCTTCCCAATACGGGGAGAGCATTCTCGCGACGGCAATGTACCTACATCTCATCATACGGGTTCCAACCCCTAGCGAAGTTTCGTCGAACTACAAGAGCGACACCGTCGAACTTCCTTTTTCCAAAGCTCCAGTCGAGCGCCCTGCATCCCGATAATAGGAAGAGAGAAACCGTTCTTAGAAGCAATGCGCCGTTACAACGGCCTCGCCCACTCTTTCTGCCAAGGGAGACCTATTATGTCCTCACAAGAGGTGCTCGAAGCCGGACGCACCATGCTTGTCGTTACCCTGCAACTCTCGCTCCCCCTGCTGCTCTTCGGCCTCGTTGCGGGTGTGCTCGTCTCTATCTTCCAAACGGTTACCCAGATTCAGGAATACACACTAACATTCGTTCCCAAACTCCTCGCGGTTGTGGCGGCCCTTGCCCTTTTCGGCCCTTGGATGCTCGCCTCGCTGGTGCACTTTATGCACTACGCATTCGACCATATGCCTCGCTAGAATCTTATGAACGTTCCCATCACCGCCGCACATACCTTTTATGTGCTGTTGCTGCTTCTCGGAAGAACAGCCGGAGTGCTTATTGCGGCTCCGATCCCGGGCAATCGGCCGCTGCCACCTTTGGCCACCTTGGGGTTTTCACTTTGCCTTTCCTTTGCCTTGCTTCCCCACATCGCCCCTCATGTAGGCCCTGTTCCTACATCGCTCCTCATTTTGGCCTACTTCATCGCACAAAACCTCGTCTTTGGCATTATGCTGGGCTATATCGCAAGATTTCTCTTCACGGCAATGGAAGTGGCAGGGTCGCTTTCCGACTCACAGATGGGGCTTGGTTTCATCAACCTTATTGACCCCTTCTCCGAGCTGCAGTCATCGCTGCTGAGCGCCTTCTATAATCAACTATCTCTCGTGCTTTACCTTCTTATGAACGGCCATCTCCTCCTTATTGCGGCGCTTGCCACAAGCTTTCGGCTTGTCCCTCCCGATGCCCTCTTGCTTCATTCCGCACTAGGGCTTGCCATTCTGCCGGCTATTGAGGCGGTGTTTCTCATCGGGCTACGCCTTGCCCTGCCGGTTATCGGGGTACTTTTCCTAGCCGATGCTGCCCTTGGCTTTATGGCACGTATGGCGCCCCAGGTGAACGTTTTCTTTGTGGGGTTGCCGGCAAAACTGCTGATCGGCATCATGACCGTGGCGATTCTTTTGCCGGCTCTTGCCTTCGGAACCGGCCAACTGGTGCTCGCCATAGACCATTCTCTCAATCTACTGCTTACGAAGGCACACTAACGCATGGCAGGAGATAATCGCACAGAGGCCGCAACCCCCAAGCGCCGCTCGGAAGCACGAAAACGTGGACAGGTACCTCGTTCGCCCGATCTCTCATCCCTTTTTGTACTTTTCGGTCTTGTCTTGGCCATGCCTTCCCTGTTCAGCAACGCCGCCCTGCAGATAGCGCTCTTCTTTCGCTACGCCTACACGCATCTTCTGGATACTCCGCCTACCGTGTCTACCCTTATGCAGCTTGGGGCATCTCTGGGCCTTACCGTTGTTAAAGCCATAGGCCCTCTCGTTGCGCTCGCGGCGGCGCTAGGTGTCGCCATTAATCTGGCGCAGACCGGGCCGCTTTTCGCTTTCCAGCGCATGCAACCCGACCTAAATCGTCTCAACCCTTTGAATGGCATAACCCGCTATCTATCGCTAAACGCCCTCGTCGAGCTTATAAAAGCCCTCTGCAAACTCCTCCTCGTGGGCTGGCTATGCTATAACACCATTCATAGCGCCTACCCGCTCTTCATCGTCCTCCCGAGAGTAGACCTGCTCGCAGAGGTTCAGCAGGTGTTGGAAACGGCTCGTCAGATGGCCATACGAGTCGCTCTCACAATGTTGGCCATCGCCGTGTTGGATTATGCCTACCAACGCTACGCTTATGAACGATCGTTGCGTATGACCAAAGATGAGGTAAAGCAAGAACATAAACAGCTTGAAGGTAGCCCACTCGTCCGCAGCCGCATTCGCTCGCGGCAACGGCAGATGGCCCGCAAACGCATGATGAATGCGGTTCCTACGGCGGATGTTGTGGTAACAAACCCTACCCACTACGCCGTTGCACTGAAATACGAACCGGAACGAATGAATGCGCCCATTGTGGTGGCAAAAGGGCAAGACCTTGTGGCCCTTAAAATTCGTGAGCTAGCCCAGGAGCACGATGTCCCTATTGTTGAGAACCCTCCTCTCGCCCGCACACTCTACCGCCAGGTTCCTCTCGAAGCCGAGATTCCGCCAGATCTCTACGCAGCAGTCGCCGAGGTTATGGCTTTCGTCTACCGCATCAACGAAGAACGTCGCCAAAGAAGACTTGCCCATCGCAGATAGCCGGCGGCGGAACGTACAACGGCGGTGTTTCGTCTCTAAAAGAGATACTCTTCTTGAAGGGTTGAAGGGATGCGTGAACGTAAAGAGTTCTGGATGGCTCTCTGCAGTGGCCTGCTTTTGCTATTTCCGGTGCACGCCCGTGCCGACATTCCCGAAGCACAAGCGCGCCAGATTTTGGCAAGTGCCCATCGCATTATTGTGATCTCGCCCTTTTATGGAACTCAAACCCTGCTATCCAACCCCAAAGAGGAATCGAAGCTCAGCCCCAAACAACTTACCCAGCAACGAAAGTATCAGGAGATCCTACAGCGGCTCGAAAAACATGCTGCCCATCAACTGCCCGTCTGCACGGCAGACCGCACGGCTTTCACGGTTATTCCCGAATCGAAAGTGGAGGCCCAACTGACAGCCGATCATTTCACTCCACGCGATCTTTTTACCGATAACGGCCTCCTACACGGCGATACCTTTCCGGTACCGCGTGTATACACGGCGCAACAGCTTTGCAGTCAGCTCCATGCCGATCTCATCCTGCTAAGCGTTCTAGACGAGCCGCGCCGGGTGAACGGCCACTATATCTACGATCTCCTCGGAGGCCTTGAACATGTGCCCTCTCATGTCAACTGTCGTGGTGTGTTCTATCTGCTTGATGCCCAAGGCGACACGGTTTACCACGGCATTTACTCCGTAGACCAGCCCCTAACCACCATCGCAGGCCATACCTACCTCTTCGCGGATTGGCGCGACGCCGTCAATATCCTCATCGAGGATTTCTTTGATGACCTAAACCGTCTTCTACCCGACCGTTCTCTTTCCCCTAAAAGCTCTTCACCTATTTCAACACATTAAAAGCTTACGAGGCAAAACAGGTAAACTACCATCGGCCACTCTCTCGCGCCTGTTGAGGAAACTATACTGTCAGATACCCCTGGCTAAAGCGCAGGGGCTTGTGCCTGATTGGAAGCGTGTGCCTCCGACCGACACAATAGGGCGTCTGAACATTCGCCCCGTGCTTTGAGGTTTACCGCCGCATTGAAATCAGCGTTCGCCTCAAAGCCACACTGTTGACAGTGGAACCGGCTCTGGCTCTTACGGTTGGCTTTGGCGCAATGTCCGCATACAGAACAGGTGCGAGACGAGTTGCGCGGGTCAACCAACACAACAGGCACTCCTGCCGCCTCCGCTTTATAGGCGATAAATTGACGCAGTTGCAGGAACGCCCAGTTACCGAGGAGCCATCGCATCTCGCGAGAAACCGTTTCTGCTCAAGACAACGGAGGTCTTCCAGAGCGAGTGCCTTTCGCGATTGTACTGCAGTACGAACGAGGGATTTAGAAACCACGTGATTGGTGTTCTTGACAAACCGAGACTGTTTGGCGCGAATCTTCTTCAAATACCGTTTCGCGCTCTTGGTGCCCCGCTTTTGAAGCAGACTACGGAGGCGCTTGAGACGGCAGCGAACGACTTTTACGGCTTCGCCCGAATAGGTATTGCCGTTACTATCGGTAGCGAGTTCTACAATGCCCAGGTCAACACCAAGAACCCCTTCACAAACAGGTTCTGGTGACTCGGCTTCCACCACCACATGCAGGGAAAAGGCACCCTCACGAAAACACAAGTCTGCCGAGCAGGGCTTCCAGTGGGCGTAACGAGTGTAGTAGTCGCACAGACGGAAAGTGACCCGAACACGACCTTGTGTGGTGGCAAGAGAGGCACAGCCGTCTTGAAGGCGCACCCAATACGAACGCGCATCATAGCGCACGGGGCAAAGGGCGGACTGCGGGCAGGAAACGGAACGTCCCTGCTTCTTGCGCTCCGCAACAGATTTGAGTGCTTCGGTGGCCTTCATTCGGGCGGACACCACCAACTGGGCAGGCAGGTCAGGGTGCGCTTTCCGAAGGGACTTGTAGGTTGCCCGGTGCAGTCGGGTTCCGTTACGCTCGTTCTGCTCCCAACCGTAAGTACATACGGCGTTGAAGCAGTCTGTAAACTGCAAGAGCGTTTCCTGTAGAGCCTTTTGGGTGGCGGGTTCTCTATGCAGTTTCAGGCGCAATGTAACTTTCAACGATTTGCCTCTATAGTTTTTGTCTGCCGAGGGTATTATATCATCAATACTCTCGGTTGACGAACTAAATTGGAAAGGAATGCTGCGGATAGCAATTCCTCCCCTGCGTAAACGCAGGGGTCTCCTTTCTATGTTTTTATGATAATATTGCGCAACTCATAACCTCGTTTTCGTAGCTCCTCGACTACGGCAATATGGATGGTAATGCGCTCATTCTCCCACCACATATCGGGAACATTCACCACACAGTGCCCCTTAGGACGCAAAAGCGGCAACAGATTTTCAAAGATATCCCCTAAAGCTGCCGTATACTCCTCTAACGACATGGTGCCTAAATCACGTGGTTCTTGTGAGTACTGCTCCACCCTGCCAAACTGGCTATTCTTTCTCTCGTTGCCACGACGTGATTTGTTTTTTCGTTCCCTATTTAAGAGATTAGCGTAGGGCGGCGACGTCCATATTAGACTTACCGTCTCAGGAGCGAGGTAGTGAGGAATATGTAGGGCGTCATCGTGTACGGCGATCTGCTGGGTCGTATGAAACAGACTCCCCTCTCTCAAACGCTGAATGCACAACTGAATATAACGCTCCTGAAGATCAAACCCCACCGCATTTCGATTTAGCTCCTGAGCCGCAACGAGCGTCGTGCCACTTCCTACAAAGGGATCGAGCACAAGTTCTCCCTCGTGCGTGAACAGCTCGATGACACGACGCGCAAGGGCAATGGGAAATATTGCCGGATGAAGCTCTTTATCGCGGATGTCGTGCCCGCAATAGCTTACCTGCCAGACCCCTAGTTGGCTTTTAATCCACTCTTTAGGCGTTAGACAGTTCAAATGATTTGGAGGGCAGTTGCAGGTGCGAAGATGGGCGACATCCAGTCGGCTCCGATAAAGCGGCGAACTTTCGCCGATCGCCAATGAAAAACGGTCTTGAAGGTTTTCGTCTTCCTGCTCATAAGCGGGTTGTTGCATCTATTATCCTGAGCCTATCCTCTCTGTTTACCCTATCGAAGGAGGTGTTGCAGAAAACGGCCTATGCATAGCTCAGTATACCAAAATCTGGCGCACCCTTCGTGCTGATACACGTATTAACTAGCGTATATTTCCATCTAGCGAGGAAGAGAACATCATGATGTCACGCCGTACTTCCCTAGGTTTCATAGGAACGGCCTTAGCTCTTGGTATTGGAACTTGGTTCTTTACCAACGGCGCCGCTCCGCAGCAGAACACGGTAAAAGTATCCGACGTGGTAGACCCCGTTTATCAAATTCAAAGCGAAAACTGGCCGCAGCCGGCCCCACGATTCTACGGCACCGCCCAAGATTGGCTTAACACCGGAGGGAAAGCCCTCGACCTCAAACAGCTCTTGCAAAGCGGCCATGTGGTGCTCATTGATTTCTGGGAATATACCTGTGTGAACTGCCTACGTACTTTGCCCTACCTCAAAGCCTGGAACGAACGTTATGCCAAAGATGGACTTGTAATTATTGGCATCCATACGCCGGAGTTTCGGTTTGCCCACGATCGCAGCAATGTGGCCGAGGCGGTGAAACGGCTTGGAATTACCTGGCCTGTCCTCGTTGACAGCAACTATGAGAACTGGAATGCCTATCATAACAACTTCTGGCCCCGACACTACTTCATCAACATGCACGGCTATATTGTGGCCGACCATGCCGGAGAAGGAGGATACGAGGAATCGGAAGCCATTATCCAGCAATTGTTGCACCAACTGCACCCAAATCTTAAACTTCCCCCTCTGCTAAAACCCCTGCGCCCTGAAGATGCTCCCGGTGCCCGCTGCTACCCCATGACCCCCGAACTGTATGCAGGCGAGAGAGGCCTGCTAGAAGGCGCTCTTGGGAACATCCCCAATTGGGCCCCAGGACGCCTACACCACCTGCCCGCACCAACAGGGGCGCTTGAAGACGGTGTCATCACCCCGATCGGGGTCTGGATCACCGAGCCGGAAAGTCTGCGTCATGGCCGTGCCACCAATAACTTCGAGGATAGCATTCTACTACGCTATCATGCTATTACGGCCAATGCGGTGATCAAGCCGGAGAACGGCGTGGCCTTCCGTGTCTATGTTTTTCAGGATGGCAAGCCTGTGGCCCCGTCCGACAAAGGGGCAGACATTCATTACGATGAAACGGGCAAAAGCTACATCCTCGTAGACCAGCCCCGCATGTACCAGCTGATCCACAACCGAATGTTCGGCAGCCATACGCTGACCCTTTCATCAAACTCGCCCGACTTCGCGCTTTATTCCTTTACCTTTACCTCCTGCACAGAAGGTTAGCGATCTCTAATGGAGGCAGGCTCTGGGCCTGCCTCCTTCTCTTAATGGCAGGCCGTCTCTTCTGTAGCTGCAGGCGTACAGCCGATAACCGTTAATGAAGTAGGAGGCAGGGTTAAACGAGAGGGTACTTTGACCGTAAAGTGCAGAGGCGGTGTGTCCGGAGCGGCATAACTATCGGCGCCGTGAGCATGCCAAACATAGTTTGCCGAGGATAGCTGCCAAACCTCAATAGGCCCCTTCGCCGCAACAGCACCCCTCTTCGTGTGCCACACAAGTTTTACCGCAATGGCTCTTTTTGTATCTTTGTTCAGCAGCATGATGGCCCAACGCCCATCCGGATGTTTGGTGGCGAAGGCAACTAACACCTGTTTTGTGCTGTCTTCCACCGAACAGTGGGCAGAATAGAGCAGTATCTTGGCTTGTGGTGGAGACGCCCAAATATGGGTAAGCATCCATGCAGCATAATAGGTGGCCAACGGCTGTTTAATGCGATGCCGATTGTCCGAAAGGAATAAGGCCAGGTTGCCCCACGAGTTACACCGAAGCTCATCCATCAGCGGCTGTGGCGCATAGCCGTAAAGGTAGGCCGTATCTCCTCCCAAACTTAGAAACATCCCCACGATCTCTGCATTGAGGAGGGCTGCCGGCCTATCGGCCTCCGGTCTACCGGCAAAAGCCGAATAACCGTACTCTGAAACGATCCACGGAACCGTTTTGGGAACGCCCTCTGCCCTCCAACGCGCTAAGGTGCGCTGCAGCAAAAGCGGGTTGCGCAACAGCTGGCGCTCTGTGTCGTTGGTACAAACGTTATCAAAGGGATACCACTCAAAAGAGAAATAGCGCAGATCGTCGAAATGGCCATGTTGTTTCAAATACACCAAGAAGCGATGCACCCATGAGCGATCACCGGAAACATTGGGCCAATAGAGCACGTCCTGCAGCTCCGTTTGAAAGCCTGGCCCAACCAGCAGCAGATGGGGGTCGAAGCGATGGATGGCCGTAGCCCACTCCACAAAAAGCGCTCCGTAGTCCTCAGGAGATACGTACTGCCCATCCGGCTCTTCACCAAGCTCCACGCATTTAATGCGCACTCCGCGTGCTTCCAGCCAACGCAGTTCGGCGACGGCGTTTTCCGGTGTGTCATAAAGCAAGCCCACCGGCACCAACATAGGCAAATCGCCCGACAACCCGCTGTTCTTAACCAGGTCAAAGCCGGGCTGTTCTACGTTGGAGTCTCGATCCTGCGCTCGATGCCAGGGATCGGTCGAAGAGACGTAAATGAGGGTCTGATGTTTGTTTGGCACATGGTGCACTTCATCGTGCAGTCTGCCGTACTTATCCAGCCAACCGATCTGCACTTCGCGCACGGCGTACCCTAGGCCATCACGCACATCGGTAGCTCCTTTGGGGGCACGCTCGCTGCTTTCGGTCATCCAAATACGAACAAGCCGCACGAAGATAGGTTTCTTACATAGTGTCCTTAGCGCATCGCCTCCTGTTCCGTGTTCCACCATCCCTTGTGGGAAGAGGTGCCATCCGTTTGTGTTGAAGGTATCGTCAATGGAATGATCGGTCTCACCGTCGGCAGTTTGCCAGCACTCCACGCGAAAACGAGTTGCATAAGGCTCCGCCCAAAAAATCCGAATGGCGTTCACCGGTCGCGGCTTGCCGAGATCAACCAGAATCCATTGGGGATGCAGCGCATTGCTTTCGTGGGTATAGTACCGATCAAGATAGGGATCGCTTTTCCAAAACGTGCGTAGGTCGCCGTCATCAAGACGAGAATAGCCCTCATTATTGGCCTGGTCAATGGTATCCCCACGTCGGGGAAGTCGGTAGCCGTTGGAAAGCGTGATCGGTGTGGTGGGTGTGGCTTCCGATACCCAATACCCCCGACGGTGCCGCGCATCGCTCCAGTACCCCCGCGGGTTCCAGTGCCAACACTCTACCCCCAACTCCGTCCGCAGCCGATAGGCCAATGGTTGCAAACCGGCCGTCTTCATGGCGGCGACGTTGGCCGGCGTGAAAATACCGGCCATATCTCCTTTTTCCATGCCATCAATGCAGGCACCGAGCGCTGTCTCCGGTCGGAACGCCCTCAAAGGGACTTCCGCCTCTATGACCACGCTCCCTGCTAAAGGCTTGTGCACCCGTTTGTTCGGCCCTTTTGCTGCCACGAGCACTGCAAACAAACAGAGGAGGCCGATGCCTGTTCTATAGCGAGGAAAGAGACCCATTGTTATACCGACTGTGCTGCGCTCAAGGCCGCCGGCCTTCCTCTCAAGGAGTGGAAAGGCCAAGAGTGGTTTCGCCCTTTAGCACAAGCCGATGCCCTCCATCCCAGATATAATAGTAGAGTCGATCTCCATGTGCTACCCAAGCGGACGCACCGTTTTTATCTCCGGAGACCGACACCGGTGCCACAGCGGTTCCGGCAGCGCGAACATCCACCGGGCGCCATTGCTGCAGCGCCAACAGCCCAACCAGCAGTGTTAGTAGGATAAGCCAAACGCGAACGCTCTTCTCTCCCATAATATCAGTCCTCCCTCAATGCCTGGTCTAAATCCTTTTGCAGGTCTTCCAAATGCTCCTGGCCTATATGCAGTCGCACAAACCAAAGGGTTTCGCCTGGCACACCTCCTACCCTTTCGGCAGGAAGCGCCATAGGGAGAGCTAGGCTCTCGAAGCCGCCCCAACTACAACCTATCTGAAAATAGCGTAGCCGGTTCACAAAGCGGGCAGCGGCCTCGCGCGTGGAGCGCTTTAGCCGCAGGCTTAGCAAACCGCTTGTGCCACGCAACTGCTTTGCCGTGAGCGATGCCTGAGGGTCGCCCGGCAAGCCCGGATAGTAGACCTCCGCAACGGCCGGATGTTCACACAGCCACGAGGCGATGGCTTTCGCGTTCTGCTGATGGCGCTCCATGCGAATAGGCAGAGTGCGGATACCACGTAGCAGCAGCCAAGCCGCAAAGGGATCGAGAGTGGCGCCGAGCAGGCAGCACTCTTCCATTGCAAGGCGATGGATTCTTTCACGCGAGCCGGCAACGACCCCAGCGACAATGTCGCTATGGCCACCGAGATATTTCGTTGCGGAGTGTACCACGAGGTCTACCCCTAAATGAAGTGGGTTTTGAAAGTAGGGTGAGGCCCACGAGTTATCGCAAATGGTGGCCGCCCCCTGACGCTTGGCGATCTGGGCAACCGCTTCGAGGTCTTGCTGTCGCATTACCACGGTGGAGGGCGATTCGAGATAGAGCAAGGTGGTTTCCGGCCGCAGGGCGCCCTCATAGTCCGCCGGGTCGGCCCCATCTACGAAAGTAACGCTCACCTGAAAACGCTTTAAGTAATCTTGCAGCAGTTGCCGTGTGGGGCCGTAGACCGTTTGCGGGGCAATGACGTGGGCGCCCGCCCGCACACACGAGAAGATGGCGGCAGCAATAGCCCCCATTCCGCTTGCAAAGCAACGTGCCATCTCCGCCCCCTCAAGCGCAGCGATTTTGCGCTCCACGATATCGGTGGTTGGGTTCGTCACGCGCGTGTAGTCGTAAAAACGGCTGACTCCCCCGGCGGCCTCCTCGATCTCCGTCGGCTCTAGCTGATAGTTTGTCGCCCGCT
>Ga0209061_1000437_pt1 | contig 107756 bp, 96 predicted proteins | sample Coa_R1_10_FD_187157 | JGI IMG/M metagenome (GOLD analysis project Ga0209061, IMG submission 187157) | Surface soil microbial communities from Centralia Pennsylvania, which are recovering from an underground coalmine fire - Coalmine... | ecosystem: Environmental > Terrestrial > Soil >... | reverse complement strand
CGCGGCGGACCGGGGCCGGCACGTCGTCGGCGTAGCCGACGTCCAGCGGCAGGCTCGGCCCGCCCAGCCGGGCGCCGAGCTGCCGGGTGCGCAGGAAGCCCGCCAGCCCGCCCGGCCCGGACAGCAGCTCCACCGCCTTGCCGATGACCGCCTTCTCCAGCGCTTCCCGGGCCTGACCCGCCGGCGGGACGGGGTCCCGGCAGGTGCAGCCGCCGCAGCTGCACCCGCACGGCGCCGCGACCCGGCCGAGGCCGGACAGTTCCACGCACAAGGACACCAGCCCGTCCAGCGCGCCGGCCCTCACCTCGCCGGTGACGACGGGGGACAGCGAGGCGTCGCAGCAGATGCCGCGGGCCGCGCCGCCGTCCAGCCACGCTGCGCCGTCCCCGCCCGCGACCGACGCCCCGGCCCGCGCCGCGGCCCACTGCCCGCGCACCACGTCGGTCCACTCGTCCTGCAGCCGGGAGTCCTCGTCCATGGCCAGCAGCTCGGCCAGCGGCACGTGCACCCAGGCCTGCACCGGCTGCCCGGCCCGCTCCGGCAGCAGCCCCGCCGCCACCAGCCGCCGCGCCGCCTCCAGCAGCCCGTCGTGGCAGCGCTGCCCCCGGGTCCGCCCGTCATCGGCGCCGGCCGGGGCCGACAGCGACTCCAGCACCGCGGCCAGGAACGCCGCGCACTCCGGGGTCAGCTCCCCGCGCAGCACCCCCGCGCCGCCGAACGTCGTCTCCAGGATCACCGACCGGTCCTCGAACCGGCCCTCACCGCCATCCGGCTCGGGCCGACTGCGCGCGATCATCTCCGCGGCCAGCCGGGCCAGGTCCTCCTCATCCGCCCCGGCCCGCGCCGCCGCGACCAGGATCTCATCGGCGGCCTGCCGGGAGCCCTCCGGCAGCCGGCCGGTCCACCGGCACAGGCTGCGGGCCACCGACTCCGACAGCACGCCGCCCTCGGCCAGCGCCCCCGCCACCGCCGGGTGCGCTTCCGCCCGCCGCGCCCACCCCACCAGCCCCGCCGCCGCGCCCCGGGTCACCCCGGTCTTGTGGATCAGCCACGCCCCGAGCGAGTACGCCGCGTCGGCGGCCGGGCCCTGCCCGGCGGCGAACCCGGCCAGCAGCCAGGCCCGCACCGCGGTCTCGATCGCGGCCAGCCGCTCCAGCTCCTGCAGCAACTCCCCCTGCACCGCGGACGGCAGCCCGGCCAGGTCGGCGGCGGCCAGGTACTCAAACCCGCCGCGCACCATGTTGATCGCCTGCCGCGCGCTCGCAGGTGCCGGGCTCGCGCTCATCCGGGCCGTCGCCTCCCTCCGCTGCCGCCGGCTTTCCTGGCGCCGGTGTCGCCATCCATGCTCAATTGATCTTTATCAGCATCTAGTTCGATCATAGCAGTCGGCTATGACATTTTATGAGAACGAAAAGCAGCTTGGTGAGATATACCTGGGAATTCATGCTTCGCCAGGTCAGCGTCGGGCAGCCACGGCATCGGCTTGGCGGAAGCGGCGGCCCCAGTCCCGGACCCGGCCGAGCAGTTCGGGCGGCGAAAGCACCTGGAAGTCCGCGCCGACCGCGCCGAGCGCCATGACGGGCCAGTCCAGCGAGTCGGCGGTCATGCGCACCCGGCAGCGGGCGGCGCCGACGGCCTCCACCGTGGACCACCGCCTCCTCGCCGTCGGCCACCAGCGGCGGCGCGCCGCTATTGCCGCTACCGTGGGCTTTGCCGAGCGAGAACGACCAACGACACGAGAGGCGGCGACCATGACCATGAGCGGCCCGATCGCGGCCGGGCAGGCGGACGCGCATGCCACCGACACCGAGCGCGCCGACCTGCTGGCCATGCTGGCCAAGCACCGGCACTTCCTGCGCTTCACCACCCGCGGCCTGACCGACGAGCAGGCCAGGCGGCGCACCACGGTCAGCGAGCTGTGCCTGGGCGGCCTGATCAAGCACGTCGCGGCCGTCGAGCAGGGCTGGGTGAACTTCATCCTGGACGGGCCGTCGGCGATGGGAAACGCCGCCGACATGACCGAGGACGACTGGAAGCGGCGTGCCGACCAGTTCCGGTTGCTGCCCGGCGAGACGCTGGCCGGCGTCCTCGACGGCTACGCCGAGGTGGCCCGCCGGACCGACGAACTGGTCGCGGCGCTGCCCGACCTGAACGCGGCGCAGCCGCTGCCGGAGGCACCGTGGTTCCCGCCGGGCGAGCGCTGGTCGGCCCGCCGGGTGCTGCTGCACATCATCGCCGAGACCGCGCAGCACGCCGGGCATGCCGACATCATCCGCGAGTCCCTGGACGGGGCCAAGTCCATGGGCTGACGCGGCAGCCGCCGGCCTCCGGGACGGTCACATTTCCCTGCCGCGGACCGTCTTACCGGTGACGGCCCGGCCACTGCGGAAGGAGCGGACCATGGCACCGATCCTGGTCACCGGCGGCACCGGCACGCTGGGGCGCCTGGTGGTAGCCCGGCTGCGGGAGGCGGGCAGCGAGGTGCGGGTGCTGAGCAGGCGCGGCCGCCAGGCCGCGGACGGCGTGGAGTTCGTCACCGGGGACCTGGCCACCGGGGAAGGGATCCAGGCCGCGGTCGACGGGGCCGAGGTCATCGTGCACTGCGCGGGCACCAACAAGGGCGACGACGACAAGGCCCGCAGCCTGGTGCGGGCCGCATCGCCGGCCGGGGTGCGGCACCTGGTGTTCATCTCGGTCGTCGGCGCGGACCGGGTCCCGGTCGCCAGCGGGCTCGACCGCGCGATGTTCGGCTACTTCGGGTCCAAGCTGGCCGCCGAGAAGGTCATAGCCGACTCCGGCCTGCCCTGGACGACGCTGCGCGCCACCCAGTTCCACGACCTGATCCTGACGGTGGCGCGGCAGCTGGCCAGGCTGCCGGTGATCCCGGCTCCGGCCGGCTTCTCCTTCCAGCCGGTCGACGCCGGCGAGGTGGCGGCCCGGCTCGCCGAGCTGGCGCTCGGCGCGCCGGCGGGACTGGTGCCCGACATGGCCGGGCCGGAGGTGTACCCGGTGGCCGGGCTGATCCGCGGCTACCTGCACGCCGCCGGCAAGCGCCGGCCGCTGGTGCCGCTCTGGCTGCCCGGCCGGGCCGCCCGCGCGGTGCGGGCGGGCGCGATCCTGGCGCCCGACCGGGCCGTGGGCCGCCGGAGCTGGGAAGAGTTCCTGGCAGATCGGGTGGGCCCGGCGCGGGCGGGCCGGGAGTGAGGGCTGCCTCGGGGCCGGTGCCCCGGGCGGAGGCGCCCCGGGTCACCGGCGGCCGGCGTCGGCGTCCACGCCGGGCAGGGTGAACTCGCCGCCCAGGTAGCGCAGCGCCGGGTCGTCCGCCGGGTCGGGCTCGCCGTGCTCGGCGATCACCTCGGCGGCGTACGCCTCCGCGTCGTCGCGCGGCCGGTAGCCGAGCGCCTCGGCCTCGGCAAGGGAGACCCAGCCGCCGCGGGTGTTGGCGGAGACCCCGAAGACCACCCGGAACCCGGGCCGTTCCGCGGTCAGGCAGGCCTCGAACAGCCGTCCGGCGTCGTCGGGCGACAGCCAGGTGGACAGCATCCGGGCATTGGCCGGCCGCGGGGAGCAGGACAGGATCCGCACGCAGATCGCGTCCATGCCGTACCGGTGGTGGTACATCGCGGCCAGCGCCTCGGCGGCGGCCTTGGACACGCCGTAGTAGGTGTCCGGCGCCGGGAACGCGTAGTCGGGCACCGGGAACGCCGAACGCGGGGCGAACCCCACCGCGTGGTTGGACGAGGCGAACACCACCCGCGGCGTGCCGGCCCGCCTGGCCGCCTCGAACGCCACGTAGCTGCCGTTGATGTTGGTCTCGAGAATGCGCGGCCACGGCGCCTCGCCGGGGATCCCGGCCAGGTGGACGACGGCGTCGGCGCCACGGCAGGCGGCGGTCATGGCGTCCATGTCGGTCACCGACGCCTGGATCGCCTCCTCCCCCGGCCCGGCGGTCAGCGGGGCGACGTCGAGCAGCCGCAGCGTCCGGCCCGGCCGGGCCAGCCTGGGCCGCAGCATCGACCCGACCAGCCCGGCCGCTCCGGTGATGACGATGATCGGCACCTTGGCCTCCCTATGATCGTTTGCGAGGTGTCCGCCGCGATGCGGCAGGCCAGCTCGACTCCGGGCCGGGGCTCGAGGACGGGAAGATCAAGACCCAATTATCCGAACGGCCGGGCGTGACGGGACCCGGGTCAGCAGACCGGGGTGCCGGTGGTCGCGGTGAGCTCGGCGTACCTGGCGGTCAGCCGCTTGGTGACCGGGCCCGGCGTGCCGTCGCCGATCGTGCGGCCGTCCACGGCGAGCACCGGGACCACGCCGCCCATGGTGCCGGTCACGAACGCCTCGTCGGCGGCGTACAGCTGCGGCAGCGTGTAGTCGCCGGCCCGGCAGACGATGCCGTCGGCGGCGGCCAGCTCGAGCACGGCCGCCCTGGTGATGCCCTCCGGGCAGGACGCGGTGCTGGGCGTCGCCAGCGTCCCGCCGGTCACCACGAAGATGTGCGTGGCGTTGGTCTCCGCGATGAAGCCGCGGTGGTCCAGCATCACCGCGTCGTCGGCGCCGGCCGCGTTCGCCTCGATCTTGGCCAGGATGGACGGCAGCAGGTTGGCGTGGTGGATCTTGGGGTCGAGGCAGTCCGGCGCCGGGCGGCGGACGCTCGCGGTGATCAGCGTGATGCCGGAGGCGTCGTAGACGGGGTCCTTGTACTCGGCGAGCACGATCAGCGTCGGGCCGGACTGGTTGAGCCGGGGGTCCATGCCGGAGGTGACCTTCACCCCCCGGGTGAGGGTGAGCCTGATGTGCACGCCGTCCCGCATGCCGTTGGCGGCCAGCGTGCGGTGGATCTGCTCGGTGATCTCCTCGTCGGACGGTATCTGGCCGAACGCCAGCGCCCGCGCCGAGGCGCGCAGCCTGGCCAGGTGGGCCTCGAGCCGGAAGATCCTCCCCTGGTAGAGCCTGAGCCCCTCCCAGACCGCGTCCCCGCCCTGCACGGCCGAGTCGAACGGGTTCACCGCGGCCCGGTCGCGGTGGGTGAGCCTGCCGGCCACGTTGACGATGAGGTCGCGGTTACGCTCGTCGAAGACCTGCAGCATGGGCGCCTCCTATCCGGTACCTGCCGAGCCGCTCGTAGTACGGCATGCAGCGCCGGGCCAGCGGCTCCAGCCGGGCCGGCAGCGGGCCGGCAGCGGGCCGGTCCGGCGCGAAGCCGGTGGAGGCGCGCACGCTGTCGTACCAGTACCGCGCCCAGACCCCGTCGCTGTCGCGCGGCCCGGCCGGCCAGGACAGCATCGCCTGGTGGAACGGGACGCCGAGGGCCTGGCACAGCGCGCGCAGCACCGGTTCCGGGGCGGCGAGCAGGTCGCGGGAATCCACCACCGGGCCGCCGAACTCCTCGAAGATCTCCGCTTGCTGCCGCAGCCCGAGGTCGTCCAGCGTCGGCTCGGCGCGCACCCTGGCGTACGAGGCGAGCAGCTCCCGCGGGTTCCTGATCAGGTGTGCGTGCCGCAGCGGGGCCAGCGCGCGGCGGTCCACCTCGGGCAGCAGGTGGTGCGTCATCATCTTCGCGTAGCAGATCGCCACGCCGGGCGGCAGCGGCGCGCCGGCCAGCCTGGCGAGCACGACCCGCCAGTCGGTGGGCTGGCTGGCGATCACGGCCTCGCGTCCCGGGTGGTCGATGCCGGTGCGGGCCAGGTAGAAGGCGTACAGCGGCTCGTCGGCGACCACGGTGTCCGGCCGGTTCTCCCAGGACCGCATCAGCGCGGTGGACACGGTCCGCGGCCCGGACCACATGGCGATGCGGGTCACCGGCACGGCCCTACAGCAGCACGACGCTGCGCAGCACCTCGCCGCGGTCCATCTTGGCGAAGGCCACCTCGATCTGGTCCAGGCCGATGGTCTCCGAGACGAACCGGTCCAGCGGCAGCCGCCCGGCCAGGTGCAGGTCGACGAGCATCGGGAAGTCCCGGCTCGGCAGGCAGTCCCCGTACCAGGAGGACTTGAGCGCGCCGCCGCGGCCGAACACGTCGAGCAGCGGCAGGTCCAGCCGCATCTCCGGGGTCGGCACGCCGACCAGCACCACCGTGCCGACCAGGTCGCGCGCGTAGAACGCCTGCCGGTAGGTCTCGGGGCGGCCGATCGCCTCGATCACGACGTCCGCGCCGAACCCGCCGGTCAGCTCCCTGATCCGCGCGACCGGATCCGCGGTCCGCGCGTTGATCACCTCGGTGGCGCCGAACCCGCGGGCCCACTCCAGCTTCCGGTCGTCCACGTCCACCGCGATGATCGTCCGCGCGCCCGCCAGGTGGGCGCCGAGTATCGCCCCGTCGCCCACGCCGCCGCAGCCGATCACCGCCACGCTGTCGCCCCTGGTGACGCCGCCGGTGTTGATCGCGGCGCCGATGCCGGCCATCACGCCGCAGCCGAGCAGGCCCGCGGCGGCCGGCTCGATCGCCGGGTTGACCTTGGTGCACTGGCCCGCGGCCACCAGCGTCTTGTCCGCGAACGCGCCGATGCCGAGCGCCGCCGACAGCGCGGTGCCGTCGGCCAGCGTCATCTTCTGGCTGGCGTTGTGGGTGCTGAAGCAGTACCAGGGCCGACCGCGGGCGCACGCGCGGCACCGGCCGCACACCGCGCGCCAGTTGAGGATGACGAAGTCGCCGGGCGCCACGTCGGTCACGCCCGGCCCGGTCGCCTCCACCACGCCCGCCGCCTCGTGGCCGAGCAGGTAGGGGAAGTCGTCGCCGATACCGCCCCGCTTGTAGTGCAGGTCGGTGTGGCACACCCCGCAGGCCTGCACCCGGACGAGCGCCTCCCCCGGGCCGGGCTCGGGGATCAGCACGGTGGTCACCTCAACCGGCTCGCCCTTGCCGCGCGCCACCACGCCCCGGACGCTGATCGTCACCGGTTCACCTCCCGCTCGCGCCGCGTTGCCCGTCACGCCCATCATCCACGCTCGCCGCCCCTTCCCGCCACTGCGTGCCGCGGCCGGCGTGGTGGCGGCGGGCGGAGTCCACGGTCATCGCGGCGTACAGCAGCGCGATCAGCGGCAGCGCGGGCGCGCGCAGCGGCGACAGCCGGTACAGCCGCAGCATCGGCAGGTAGGACAGCGACATCAGCGCCCAGCCGGCCAGGCCGGCCCCGGCCGCGACCGCCGCCGCGGACCCGGTGCCGAGCGCCGCCAGCCCGGCGATCGCGGCGGCGGGCGGGACGGCGTAGCCGAACAGCAGCCCGGCGACGGCCGCGAGCAGCAGCGCCGGCGAGTACCTGAGCTGGACGTAGGCGGACCTGGCCACCATCTGCCACAGGTCGGCGAGCCGCGGGTACGGCCGCACGCTGACCAGCTGCGCGGACAGCCCCAGCCAGCAGCGTCCCCGCTGCCGCTTGACCAGCCGGCCGAGCGCCACGTCGTCGATCAGCGCGCCGCGGACCGGGGCCAGCCCGCCCGCCCGGCGCAGCGCCTCGCGGCGCACCAGCATGCAGCCGCCCGCCGCGGCCGCGGTGCGTGACCGCGGATCGTTTACCCGCCGGAACGGGTACAGCTGGGCGAAGAAGTACACGAACGCGGGGACGACCACGCGCTCCCAGCCGGTCGCCGCCCGCAGCAGCGCCATCTGCGAGACCAGGTCCCGGTCGTCGCCCTCGGCGGCCCGCACCAGCGCGCGCAGCGCGCCGGGGGCCCAGGCGATGTCGGCGTCGGTGAACAGCACGTACCGCGGCCCGGCCTCGCCGCCGTCGGCCCGGTCCGCGGCGGCGAGCCCCTGGGCCATCGCCCACACCTTCCCGGCCCACCCCGGCGGCAGCGGCGCGCCGGTGACCACCCGCAGCGCGCGGCCGCCCCGCTGCCGCCCGAGCCTGGCGGCGACCGCGGCGGTGCCGTCCCGGCTGCGGTCGTCGACGAGCACGACCGTCAGCGCCCCGGGATAGTCCTGCCCGAGCAGGCCCGGGAGCGTGGCGGGCAGCAGGTCCGCCTCGTTGCGCGCCGGGACCACGGCCACCACGGCGGGCCACCGGCCCGGGTCGCCGGCCACCCGGGGCAGCCGCTGCCCGGTCCGCCAGTACCGGCCGTGCCCGGCGACCAGGTACGCCCACGCCAGCGCGGCCGCCGCGGACGCGATGCTCAACGCCAGCATCCCGGCAGCCTCTCACACTCGCCGCCGGGCAGGTACCCCTGCCGCGGGGGGCCAGGCCGCGGCCGAGGGCACCGGCCGCGCCCCGCCGCGGCGGCAGCGCGGGGAACCTGCGGCGAGGCCCGGGACTGCGGAAGGCGTCGCGCCGGCGGCGCCACGCCTTGCCGGACGCCCCGGTTACCGCTGCCCGGCCGCGGAAGCCAGCGCCGGGTAGCGCAGGCGGCGGTACTCGGCCTCCGCGCGCTCGGCGCGCCGGGCAGGCACGGTCCTGGCGGCCGGCGCCGCTGCGGTATCAGGCCCGGCGTCCGGGCGGCGCAGCACCATCCGCAGCGGGATGCCCACCCACAGGCCGAAGAACAGGGCCGCCAGCGGCATGTTCATCCATATCCAGGTCATCGTCGGCTCCTTAACGTCGTTGGCCGCTGTCACGGTCCACCCTGCCCGGCGGCCCTCTGCGGATCCGCGGACCGGCCTCTGTCCCGGTTATGAATCCCCGCGGAACCTGTGAGCCTGCTCTGCAGCGAGCGGCCCCGGGCGTTCCGGCATGACGGGCATCAGGCGTCCCCGGCGGGGACGGCTGTCGCGGCCGCGGTGCACAATGGGCGGATGAGCGCCGACCTCGACGAGCTGCGCCGGCTGCGCCGGGCCCGGGACCGGATGGACCGCGAGTACGCCCAGCCGCTGGACGTCCCGGCGCTGGCCCGCACGGCGCTGATGTCGCCGGGGCACTTCAGCCGCCGCTTCCGCGAGGCGTACTCCGAGACGCCGTACTCCTACCTGATGACCCGGCGCATCGAGCGGGCGAAGGCGCTGCTGCGCCGCGGCGACCTGAGCGTGACCGAGGTCTGCTTCGCGGTCGGCTGCACCAGCCTCGGCTCGTTCTCCGCCCGGTTCACCGAGCTGGTTGGCGAGACGCCGTCGCGGTACCGCGCCCGCGGCCACGACGAGGTCCGCGGCATGTCCCCCTGCCAGGCAATGGTGCTGACCCGGCCGCGCAGGGCGCAGGCCAAGGGGGCGCGGAAGCGAGCAGTTTCGGAGAAGCCTTCCGCCGCCGCGCCCGCCTAGCATCGGTGCCATGAACACCTCACTCAGCGGCGTGCACGTCACCGTCGACGACCCCGACGCCGCCCTCGGCTTCTACCGTGACACCCTCGGCCTGACGGTGCGCAACGAGGTGGCCAACGGGGGCTTCCGCTGGATCACCCTGGTCACCGACAGCCAGCCGGAGATCCAGATCGTGCTGTCGCAGCCGCACGCGGGCCGTTCCCGGGAGGACGGGGACGCCCTCGCGGCCCTGCTCGCCAAGGGCGCGCTGTCGATGATCCAGTTCCGCTGCGACGACCTCGACGCGACCTTCGACAAGGTCGCCGCCGCGCCCGGCGTCGAGGTGCTGCAGGAGCCCGCCAGCCAGTTCTGGGGCGTCCGCGACTTCGCCGTGCGCGACCCGGCGGGCAACATGGTCCGCATCGAGCAGGCATAGCAGCTAGCCGCGGGGGGTGCGCCAGGCGATGACGTCACCCGCGGCGGCCGCCGGGCGGCCGAGCAGGGCGGTCAGGTACCCGGCCAGCCCCGAGCGCGGCGCGGTGACGGCGACCACGGCGGTCACCCGCCAGGCCGCGAGCTGGGCGCGCAGCTGCCGCTCGGTCACCTGCGGCGGCCGCGGCACCGAGCGGGGGACCTGCCCCGCGATGGACCGGGGCAGCCGGGCCGCGGACCTGAGCCACGCGGCGTTGAGGAACAAGGCGGCGGGCGGCGGGCCGCCGCCGTCGAGGCTGGCCCGCCCGCGGGAGTCCGGGCCCATGAAGTACCCCGCGACCAGCGCGCCGGGCTCGCCTCTGTCGGCCTGCCAGCGCAGCGGCTCGGTGAACGTCGACGTCGGCACCGGGACGACGAGCACGGCGGCCGACCGGGGCAGCCGCAGCGAGGCGAACACCGGCGCCCAGCCGGGCGGCAGCGGGTTCGCCAGCGCGGCCGGCAGCGGCCGGGGCACCAGCGGCAGCACGGCGAGCGCGGCAGCGGACATGACGGCCGCGGCCGGGCGCCGGCCGGACGACAGCCGCGGCAGGCGGCGCGCCGCGGCGTCGGCGAACGCGGGGACCGCGGCGTCGGCGGCGAAGGCCAGCAGCGCGGCCGCGGCGCCGTCGGCCACGATGGAGAACCGGTCCGGCAGCGCGGAGCTGAGCACCGGCAGGCCCTGCAGCCAGTACCAGGGCAGCTTGATCGCCGGGTGCTCGTGCCCGCCGGCCAGCAGCGTGCCGCCGAGCGAGAGCACCCCGAGCACCGCCCAGGCGGCCGCGGCCGCCCGGGCCGGCAGCCGCCGCCAGCAGCACACCGCGGCCACCGCCAGCACGGCCAGCAGCGGCCAGCCGAGGTAGCCGAGGTACTCCGGCAGCCCGCCCTGGTACCGCGCGGCGGCGGCCGCGCTGCCCGCCGTGTGGGCCAGCATGAGCGCCGACGGCGTGACGAACCCGGACAGGTCGTTCTTGAAGAAGTCGATGGGGTACGGGGTGCCGTGCTGGTGCAGCGGCCCGAAGAACTGCACCCACAGCGGGTACCCGGCGAGCACGGCCGTCACGCAGGCCGCGGCGGCGAGCCCGGCGGCCGCGGCGGCGGCCCTGCCCGGAACCTCCCGGGGCCGGCTGGCGGCTAGGACGACGACGACGAGCACGCCGGCGATGGCGGTGTCGAGCAGGATCTCCTCGCTGATCAGGAACTGGGCGGCGGCCAGCAGGCCCAGCCAGGCGCCGCCGCGCACGGCGGCGGCGCGGCCGGCCGCCAGGCGCGCGGCCGCGGCCACGATCAGCGGCGGCAGCACCGCGAACTGCAGGTCGTAGTGGCCGATGGCGGAGTGCGCCATGGCCGGGGAGAAGCCGTAGACGGCCCCGCCGAGCCAGGCGGCGGCCGCCGCGACCCCCCAGCGCCGCAGCACGGCGAACATGGCCGTCGCCGAGCCGGCGAAGCCCGCGGTCAGCAGTACGGTGAGGCTGGCCTGCGGGCCGGCCGTCAGCGTCAGCGGCGCCAGCAGCACGCCGGGCAGCAGCATGAACGTGTTCCACATCACGTTGACGCCCCCGGGGGCGTTCATGGCCGTGGTCACCAGCGCCGGCAGCCTCGCGTGCGCGATCGCGGTGGCGTCGTAGCGGAAGAACCAGGCGAACTGGTCGGTGTCGTTGGGGTTGCCCGCCACCGTCCGCGACGCGGGGTCCCGCCACAGCCACAGCGTGACCGCCAGCGCCGCCAGCAGGTAGTAGACGGCGGCGAGCGTCACCGCGCCGCGGCCGCCGGCCGGGCGCGCCGCGGCGGCCGCCGCGGGCCGGGCGCGCAGCGCCCGGGCGGCGGCCGAGGTGGCTGCCACGGGGCCGAGCCTAGCCGCGGCCGTCCGGTCCGGCCGGTGACTCCGGCGGCACGTCAGCAAATCGCAGTATTTACCCGGGGACCCTAGCCAGGCTGGCCGTCGGCCTCGCGCTGCGCGGCCTGGTCGGCGGGGGCCGCCCGGCCGTCGAGCGGTTCCCGCTGCGCGGCGGCCCGGCCCGGCATTCCCCTGCGGACCGAGTCCAGGATCGTCAGGCCCTGGCTGACCAGGCCGGCGGCGATCTCGCCGAGGCCGTCGGCGCCGTTGAGCACGCTGACGTTCGCCCCGGCCAGGCCGGCGGCGGCCTCCTTGACGATCAGCGGAAGCTGGTTGATCAGCAGCTGGTCCAGCGCGACGCGGTTGTTGGAGGCGGCGGCCTCGGCCTGGATGCGGGTGCGCTCGGCGTCGGCCTGGGCGAGGATCCTGACCCGGTCGGCCTCGGCCTCGGCCGGCTTGACCACCTCGGAGACCAGCTGCTGCTGGCGCAGCTGCGCCTGCTGCCGGGCAAGCTCGGCCTGCGCGGCGATGACCGCGCGCTGCGCCTCGGCCTCGGCCAGCGGGCCGGCCTGCGCGGCCTGGGCCTGCGCCCGGTCGATCTCGGCCTTGTACTGCGCCTGCACGACCGCGGTCTGCCTGGCGAACTCGGCCTGCTTGCGCGCGGATTCCTGCTGCGCCTCGGCGGCGGCCTGGTCCGCCTGCGCCTGGGCGATCTTCGCCTGCCGCTGGATGGCCGCGTTGTTCGGCGCGGCCATCGCGGCGATGTACCCGGCGCCGAGGTCGTCGATGGACTGGATCTGCAGCGAGTCCACGATCAGCCCGATCGTGGCCATCTCGGCCTTGGACTGGTCCAGGACCTCCGCGGCGAGCTTCTGCCGCTCGGTGATGATCTCCTCGACGGTCATCGAGCCGATGATCGAGCGCAGGTGGCCGGCGAAGATCCGCCCGGTCAGCACCGCCATCTGGTCCTGGTCGGACAGGAAGCGCTGCCCGGCGTTGACGATGGACTCCTCGTCGTTGCCGACCTTGAACGCGATCACCGCCCGGACGTTCAGCGAGATGCCCTGCTTGGTGACGCAGGTCTCGGCCACCTCGGCTTCCTGCATGGCCAGCGTGAGGTAGCGGACCTTGCGCAGCAGCGGGTTGGCGAACGCGCCGTGGCCGACCACCACGCGGAACGGCGCGCCCTTCATCCCGTACCTGCCGCCGGAGATGAGCATGGCCTGATCGGGGGCCGGAACGCGGTAGCCCAACATGGTGCCCTCCTAAATAGGGTGGGTCCGGAGGAGAATTAAGGCGATGCGCGGCGCGTCCCCGAGCGCGTCGTCCCACTCGATGACGTCGACCGCCCGCCCGCCGCGCGAGTCGGTGACGAGGACGGTCGCGCCCCGGGGTAGCGGCCTGTCCGACCAGGCCAGGAAGCACTCCGACCCGCCGCGGATCCTGACGCGCACCTCGCCAGGCCCGGCTTTTCCCCGGGTGGCGACGGTCAGCACGCCCACGCGGCCGACCGAGGACTCATCCCTGGCCACGTGACAGCCCCCTTCGCTGGAAGCGGCCCCCGCTCACAGCGTAGTCCCGCTGACGGCGGTGCGGGTTAAGCTAACCGGGTGTCCGTTCCCCGGGTGAGGAAGCCGCCGGCCCGGCCGCGGGCGCCGCAGCGAACCGGCGTCGCGATGGCCGTGATCATGACCGGCGTGCTGATGACCGCGGTGGACACCACGATCGTGGTGCTTGCGCTGCCGGAGATCCAGCGCAGCCTGCACATCGCGCTGTCCGCGGTGGTCTGGGTGATCATCAGCTTCCTGCTGGTCATCACGCTGCTGTCCACCCAGGTCGGCCGGCTCGGCGACATGTTCGGCCGGGTCCGGATGTACCAGGCGGGGTTCGCGGTGTTCGTGCTCGGCTCGCTGGCCTGCGCCGTGAGCTGGAACGAGGCGTCGATCATCGCCTTCCGCATCGTGCAGGGGGTGGGCGGGGCGTTCATCATGGCCAACAGCGGCGCGGTGATCGCCGACCTGTACCCGCGGGAGCGGCGCGGCCGCGCCTACGGGTTCACCTCCGTGGGCTGGACGCTGGGCGCGGTCATCGGCATCGTGCTCGGCGGCCTGATCGTCACCTATATCTCCTGGCGCTGGGTCTTCTGGATCAACGTGCCCGTCGGCGCCGCCGCGCTCGCGGTCGGGGTCCGGGTGCTGCGCGACCGGGGCGAGCGGGCGCGGCGGCGGCTGGACCTTTCCGGCATGGCCTGCCTCGGCCTGGGCCTGTTCGGCGTGCTGTGGGCGATGACCAGGCTGGCGACCACCGCGCTGGACGCCGAGGTGTCCGGCTACCTGACCGGCGGGATCGTGCTGCTCGGCGCGTTCGTGGTGATCGAGCAGCGGCAGGCCGAGCCGATGCTGCCGCTGTCCATCTTCCGGATACCGACGATGGCCGCCTCGCTGCTCGCGTCGCTGTTCCAGGGCCTGGCCAGCTTCGCGGTGCTGTTCCTGGTGATCATGTACCTGCAGGGGCCGCGCGGGCTGACCCCCATCCACGCCTCGCTGCTGCTCGTCCCCGGTTACGTGCTGGGATCGGTGGTGGGCCCGTACGCGGGCCGGCTCGCGGACCGGCGCGGGCCGGTGCTGCCCGCCACCGCCGGGCTGGCCATCCAGGTTGCCGGGCTGGCCGTCTACGCGCAGCTCGGCATGACGACCGGCCTGTGGGTGGTCGTGATGGCCGCCGTCATCAACGGGATCGGCGCGAGCTTCTTCTTCCCGGCGAACAGCTCGGCGGTCATGAAGGCCGCGCCGCCGGAGGCGTTCGGCATCGCGTCGGGCATGCTGCGGACGTTCGCGAACATCGGCATGGTGTTCTCGTTCGCGGTGGCGATCCTCATCGCCTCCCGCTCCATCTCCCGCGGCCTGGCCTTCGCGATCTTCGTCGGCAGCACCTCGCTGCACGGCCGGCTGGCCGCCGCGTTCACCTCCGGCCTGCACTCCGCGTTCTACGCCTCGATGGGGTTCATGGTGCTGGCCGCCGCGCTGTCCGCCGTGCGGGCCGGCTCGGCCGGCCGGCTCACCGGCGCCGGGCGCCGGGGCTGACCGTGGCAACGCTGGAGGACGTGCGCCGGATCGCGCTGTCGCTGCCGCGCACCACCGAGCATCTCGTCGGCGAGCACGTCAAGTTCCGCGTCGGCAGGCTGGTGTACGCGGCGGTTTCGCCGGACGAGCAGCGGATGGGGTTCGGCTTCGCCAAGGAGGAGCGCGCCGCGCTGGTGGCCGCCGAGCCGGGCACGTTCATGATGCCGCTGCCCCGCGACGAGCGCTACAGCTGGGTGCGCGCCAGGCTGCGGGCGCTGGATGCCGGCGAGCTGCGCGAGCTGCTCATCGACGCGTGGTGCATGGTGGTGCCGAAGCGGACCGCTGCTGCCTACCTGGAGGGCCTGGGCATCGTGCAGCGCTGACCGCGGCGGGGACGGACGCCGCGCGCGGCGGCGGGTCAGGCGACGCGCCAGACGCGCCACAGCGCCGTCGGGTCGCTGAGCGGGTCGCCGTGCACGAGGGAGAAGTCGGCGGGGCCGCCTTCCCTGATCACGCCCGCCTCCGGCTCGCCGAGCAGCTCGCCGCCGCGCCAGGTCACCGCGGCCAGCGCCTGCCACGGCTCCAGCCCGGCCTCGACCAGGCACTCGACCTCCCACGGCAGCTGGTTGGCGCGGGCCGAGCCGCCGCCGAAGTCGGTGCCGCCCACGATGGCGACCCCGGCCGCATGGGCCAGCCGCACGCTGTGCCTGGCCTGTTCCAGCCGGCCCAGGATCCGGGCCCGGCTTTGCGGCCCGGCGAACCGCGCGATGGCCGTGGTCGTGCTGAACGTGAGCCATGACTTCAGCACCGTCATCGTCGTGACCAGCGCGACGCCGCGTGCTGCCATGAGCCGCGCGACGTCGGCATCGAGCTCGAACCCGTGCTCGATCGAATCCACGCCCGCCTCGGCGCAGACCCGCGCGCCGGGCAGCCTCGTCGCATGCGCGGTCACCTTCGCGCCGCGGGCGTGCACCGCCCCGGCCACCCGGCCCACCTCCGCGGCGGTCCATGGCGCGGTCTCCGGGTCCGGCCCGTCCAGGTACAGCTTGACGAAGTCCGCGCCGTCGTCCAGCTGGCCGACCGCCGCGGCCACGAGCTCGTCAGCGTCGCGGGCCTCCACCGACAGCCCGGCCGGCAGCACCCCCGCTGTGGTGATCCAGGTGCCCGCCGCCCGCACGTACGGCCGGTCACGGCGGCCCCGCCACCGGTCCCTGACGCCGATGCTGACCGCGCGCTCGCCGCCGTGGTACGCCCGCCGCGGCGAGCCGACATCGCGCGCCCAGCGCACCCCGGACCGGTACTGAAGCTCGCCGTTGCGCTCGGCCACGGCAACAAGCGTCTCGGTCGGGTCGGCACCCCGATCGATCCAGTGCGAGCCGCCGGGCAACGTCAGGTGGCTGTGCCCGTCGACCAGGCCGGGGACGATGGTGGTGCCGCCCGCGTCGACCACCTCGCACCCCGGCGGGCGCTCGCCCTCGGCGTCGGCTGGCCGGATCCAGCGAACCCGGCCGTCCTCGGCCAGCACGCTGACGCCCAGCCGCAGCCGGGGAGACCGGCCATCGGCCAGCGCCGCGTCACGGTACAAGGTGCTGCGCACAGCGTCACTCTAGCCAGGCGAGCGGTCCCGCCCGCACGGCCGTGACGAGAAGCCAGGCCGGGCCGGCGTGGCACTCTCCCGGCAGGCTCGCCCGCTGGGTGGCCCGGCCGGCCTGCGCGGGTAGCCTCTGCACCGTCGGCTTTCACCATCGTGACAGGCGGGGTGTGTGCGAAGTGAGCGTATTCTCTGACGCCGAGCTGGCCTACCTGGCCAAGGGCAAGCTCGGCCGGCTCGCGACCATCGACGGTGCCGGGATGCCGCATGTCGTCCCTCTCGGCTGGCGCTACAACCCCGCGCTGGACACCATCGACATCGGCGGCCGGGATTTCGCCCGGACCCGTAAGTTCCGCAACGCGCAGCGCAACCCGAACGTCGCGCTGGTGGTCGATGACGTGCTGCCGCCGTGGCGGCCCCGGTGCGTGCTGATCCGCGGCAGGGCGGAGGCCCTGGCGGATGCGACCGGGCCGGACGGCGAGGCGACCGGGCCCATCATCCGGCTGCATCCCACCGAGGTGATCAGCTGGGGGATGGAGTCCGCCGCCGAATAGCCGCGGCCGCCCGGGGCAGGAGGTCAGGGCGTCAGCCGGTAGAAGCGCAGCAACTCCGCCGTGACGGGGAGGACCTCCAGGTCCCGGAAGCCGGCTTCCAGGGCGTACCGGCGCAGCGTGGCAGGCCGCAGCACCGCCCCGGTCGCGGCGGTATCCGGGTCGCCCATGACCGCCGGCAGGCATGCGACCACGCTCCAGGCATAGTGATACTGCTCCTCGACGGAGGCGGGGGCGGTGAACTCGTCCTCGACCAGCTCATCGGCGACGATGACACAGCCCGGTTCCCTGATCATCCCGCGTGCCGCCCGCAGCGCGTCCACCGGGCGGGAGATGTCGTGCAGCCCTTCGAAAATCGTGACCAGGTCGTACTGGCCGGACGGGCCCGGACCGGACGCGTCAGCGACGACGAACGTGACGCGGTCCGCCACGCCGGCCTCGTCGGCATTGCGCCGGGCCGCCCGGACCGCGTCCGCGTCCAGGTCGAAACCGTCGACGCTGATGAGCGGGTAGGCCTGCGCCATCGCGATGCTGGACCAGCCCGTGCCGCAGGCCAGGTCGGCGACCCGGGCCGGCGGCTCGCCGCGCAGCCGCAGGTCCACGTCGGGGATGGCCGGCAGCCATTGCCTGGCCAGCAGACCGAGGAACACCGCGCGGTTGAACTCCGGCCGGCCCTCCGGCGCCCACGGCAGCGGAGCCGGTGCGCCGCCGCCGCGGAACGCCTCGGCCACCTCCGGCATCCAGCGCGCGGCGCGGACTATCTCGACACCGTTGAACGCCTGGTAGCGGACATCGCCGGTATCGGCGAGAACAGGCACGTGCCCGGGTGGCAGGCGGTACCGGCGAGCCAGCGGCTGCGCCGCCGGGTCATCCACCTCCAGCAGCCCGCTGGCGGCGTGGTGTTCCAGCCACTCCCGGATATACCGCTCGCCGGTGCCCGTCCGGGCGGCCAGCTCCGCGGCGGTCGCCGGCCCGCCGGTGTGCAGGGCCTGGTACAGGCCCAGTCGCTCGCCCAGGTACACGGTGAGCAGTTCCAGCGCGCCGACCATGTCGTGGAACAGTCGGCTGGCCAGCGCCGCCGGATCGCCGGGTATCCGCGGCACCGCCGTGTGCTCCTCAGCTGCCATGCCGCCGACACTACCGCCGCCCCTGGCAGGCGAACGACCGTCCACCCCGGCCGGTGCGGTCCGGCTGCCGTTTGCGCGAGGCGGGAGGAGCCCGGGACGGCCAGCAGCCAGGCCGCTGCCGATGAGGGAAGCGGGCCGGCCCGCCCTCAGGGAGAGAACACGACCTTCACGATGCCGTCCGCGCGGCGGTCGAAACGGTCATACATGTCAGGGGCCTGGTCCAGCGATGCGTGGTGGGTGACGACCTGGCCGGGGCGGGCCCGGCCGCTGATGATCAGGTCGCGCAGGAGCGCGGTGTAGCGGCGGTCGTGCGTGCGCCCGAATCCGACGGTAACGCCCTTGTCGAACAAGGTGGCCCACGGCACGTGCAGCGACCCGTCGGCGTGGCCGCCGTGCGCGGCCGGCGCCGCGTCCGCGGCGGTGAACACGCCGGCGATGGCGACCCTTCCCGTCGGGTTGACCAGGCGGGCCAGGTCGCTGATGACCTGGCGCGGATCCTCCCGGCCGGGACGGCCGCGGTCGCGGGCCTGGAACCCGACCGCGTCGATTCCCGCCATCACCCCGCTCATCTCCTCCTCACCCGGCGGCCCGCCGCCGCGCCTGGCCCGGGCCAGCTCGCGGATCTGCTCGACCGGGTCCCCGCGGCGCGCGTCGACCGGGACGAAGCCCATCTCCCCGGCCTTGTCGAGCCGGGCATCGACCAGGTCGACCGAGTAGACCTCGCTGGCCCCCCTCAGCCGCGCGCTGTAGGCAGCCAGCAGGCCGACCGCGCCCGCGCCGAACACCGCGACCGTGTCGGCTGGCCGCACCCCGGCCAGTTCGGTGGCATGCCAGCCGGTCACCCACGCGTCCGCGATGAGGACGAAGTCGTCCTCATGTTCGTCACCGCTCTCCCCGGGCAGCACGACGCAGTTCGCGTCCGCGAAGGGCACCCGCACCAGCTCCGCCTGCGAGCCCCGGAACGGGCCCATCCCCGGCATGGCGTACGCGCCGCCCGCATGCCCCGGATGCACCCGCAAGCACGCGGCGCTGCAGCCGCGGGAACAGTTGAAGCACACGCCGCAGTAGATGTGCGCCGGCAGCACCACCCGGTCACCGCGCCTGACGCGGCGCACCGCGGGGCCGGCCGCCTCGACGATCCCCATCCCCTCGTGGCCGAGCACCATCCCGGGCGCCGCGCCGGTGCGGCCCTCATACATGTGAAGATCGGTGCCGCACAACGCGCTGGAGGTGACCCGGACCACCACGTCGTCATCCCGCTCGACCCGGGCATCCCGGACATCCTCGACCGTCACATCCCGCGTCGCCCTGAACACAACAGCCCGCACGGCACCTCCTTACCTGCCCGGTGCTGCGAGCGCGCGGACCCGGCGCGGACCCGGCGCCGGTGACCGGGCACCATGTCGGGGATGCCCGCATCAGGGCGCCCCGAACCGGCCGGTCGGAACTCACCGCGGACCGAGGCGCTCGCGCCGGGCCGGCGGCCGATCCCTCGCGGGCCGGCGGCCGATCCGGCCCGCGCCGGGGTGCGGCTGGGGTTAAATGGGTGCGTGCCGCCGCGAGCCATCGACTTCCACGTGCACCTGCCGACGCCGGACTGGCTGGACGGCAGCATGGCCGGATACGTCGAGGCGGCCGAGGCGTACTTCAGGTCGCCGGTGCAGCGGGGGTCGCTGGACCAGCTCGCCGGGCGGTACCGCGGGCTCGGCGTGCGGGCGGTGCTGCTCGCCTGGGACGCGGAGACGGCCACCGGGCGCCCGCGGGTGCCGAACGAGACCGTGGCCGCCGCCTGCCGCGAGCACCCGGACGTGTTCACCGGTCTGGGGTCGGTGGACCCGCACAAGGGCGAGGCCGCGGTGGCGGAGGTGGCCGCCATCGCCTCGCTCGGGCTGCGCGGGGTGAAGTTCCACCCGTCGCTGCAGGCGTTCTCGCCCGACGACCCGCGGTACTGGCCGGTCTTCGCGGCCTGCGAGCGTCACGGGCTGCTCGCGCTGTTCCACACCGGGACCAGCGGGATCGGTGCCCGGCGGCCCGGCGGCCAGGGCATCAGGATCGACTACTCCCACCCGCTGAAGCTCGACCCGGTCGCCGCGGCGCACCCGGGCCTCACCGTGGTGGCTGCGCATTTCGGCTGGCCGTGGCACGCCGACCTGATCGCGATCGCGCTGCACAAGACCAACGTGTACATCGACATCTCCGGGTGGTCGCCGCGGCGCGTCCCGCCCGAGGTGATCCGCGAGCTGAGCGGGCGGCTGTCCGGCCAGTTCCTGTGGGGCAGCGACTTCCCGTTCCTCACCCCGGAGCGCTGCCTGGCCGAGCTGGAGGCCCTCGGCCTGCCGGAGCGCGCCATGACCGCGGTGACGTACGGCAACGCCGCGCGCATCCTGGGGCCCGGGTAGCTCAGCTGAGGTCCACCACGACCGGGGCGTGGTCCGACGGAGCCCGGCCCTTGCGGGCCTCGCGGTCCACGTACGCGCCGCGCACCCGGTCCGCGACGGCCCGGCTGGCGTAGACCAGGTCGATGCGCATGCCCTTGTCCATGTGGAAGTTGCCGGCCCGGTAGTCCCACCAGGTAAACGGGTGCGGCCCCTTCATCGGGGCGGGCACCACGTCGGTCAGGCCGAGGGCGCGCAGGTCGGCCAGCGCCTGCCGCTCGGCCGGCGTGACATGGGTGGAGCCGGCGAACGCCGCCGGGTCGTACACGTCGTCGTCGGTCGGCGCCACGTTCAGATCACCGCACGCCACCAGCTGATCGTGCCGGCCGAGCTCGGCGGCGAGCGCGCCGCGCAGCGCGGCGAACCAGGCGAGCTTGTACTCGTAGTGGGCCGAGCCGGGAGCCCGCCCGTTCGGCGCGTACAGCGACCAGACCCGGATCCCGCCGCAGGTCGCGCCGATCGCCCTGGCCTCGGGGCGGCGCAGCAGCGGCTCGTCCAGCAGGGCGGGCTCCGCGTCGGGCTCGCCCTGGTAGCTCGGCTCGCCGGGAAAGCCCAGGGCGACGTCGTCCATGCCGACCGCGGACAGCACCGCCACGCCGTTCCACCGGCCGTCGCCGCGCGCCGCGGCCTGGTAGCCGAGCTCGCCCACCTCGTCGGCGGGAAACAAGGCGGCGGGCACCTTGGTCTCCTGCAGGCAGACGACGTCCGGCTTCGCCTCGGCCAGCCAGCCGAGCAGCCGCGGCAGCCGCGCCTTGACCGAGTTGACGTTCCATGTCGCCAGCCGCACCCGAACAGCCTGCCACAACGTCGGCCTGGCGGCCAGCCGGGTCCGGGTCGGCGCCGGCCGTTCGGTTCGATGGTTGTCGCTTATGATCTCTGCTGTGGCGGAGCAGGAGGGCGGAGCCTTCGAGCTCGGCACCGACGGGCCGAAGGTCATCCTGGTCGGCGTCGACGACTCCGTCACCTCGCTGCGGGCCGGGGCGTACGCGGCCGGGCTGGCGCGGCGGCAGGGCGCCCGGCTGGTCGCGGTGCACGTGGAGCACCTGCCGGCAGGCTACGCCGGGCCGGCGGCGGCCGCGGCGCTCGCCGAGGAGATCCACGCGCTGGACGAAGTGGCGGCTGACCTGCGGAAACAGGCCGAGGACGGCGCGGCGCGGCTGGGCGTGCCGCTGGAGTTCATCGTGGCGCGCGGCGATCCGTACGCCGAGCTGCGGCGGATCGCCGACAAGGTCCGCGCCGACGCGGTGGTGGTGGGCGCGTCCGCCAAGGCCGGGCACCGGTGGATCGGGTCGCTCGCGGTCCGGCTGGTCAAGGCGGGCCGGTGGCCGGTGACCGTCGTGCCGTGACCGTGCCCGGGGCGGAGAGGGGCTTTCATGGGCGTTGCCGTGGTGACCGGGGCGGGTTCGGGCGTCGGCCGCAGCGTCGCGCGGGCGCTGCTCGGCGCGGGCTGGCAGGTGGCGCTGGCCGGCCGCCGGGCCGGGCCGCTGCGGGAGACCGCCGCGGCCGGCCAGGCGGAGGGTTCCGCGCTGGTCGTGCCGGCCGACGTGACCTCGCCGCCGTCGGTTGCCGCGCTCTTCGACGCCGTCCGGCAACGGTGGGGACGCCTCGACCTGCTGGTGAACAACGCCGGGACGTTCGGGCCGTCCGCGCCGGTCGACCAGGTCGAGCTGGCCGACTGGCAGGCCACGGTCGACACCAACCTCACCGGCTACTTCCTGTGCGCCAAGCACGCGGTGGCGATGATGAAGGCCCAGGACCCGCGAGGCGGGCGGATCATCAACAACGGCTCGATCTCCGCGCACGTGCCGCGGCCCAACAGCATCGCCTACACCGCCACCAAGCACGCGGTCACCGGCCTGACCAAGTCGCTGTCGCTGGACGGCAGGGCGTTCGACATCGCCTGCGGCCAGATCGACATCGGGAACGCGGAAACCGAGCTGACCCGGCGGTTCGCCGGCGGCGTGCTGCAGGCCAGCGGGTCGGTCGCGCCCGAGCCGGTCTTCGACTCCCGGCACGTCGCCGACGCCGTGCTGTACATGGCGTCGCTGCCGCTGGACGCCAACGTGCTGTTCCTGACGATCACCGCGACGAAGATGCCGTACATCGGCCGCGGCTGAGGCGGCCGCCGCCTGCGCCGATTGAATTCGCCCGGCACCCGGAGGATGCTTGCTCCAGGAGGCGGTCAACGCCGCGACCTGCCGCAGCGGCGCGGACTGGAGGATGCCGTGGCGAGCCTGTGTGCGCTGCTGGAGCAGGCGGCGGCCGACCACCCGGACCGGCCAGCGCTGCGCCTCGACGATCTCGTGCTCGGCTACGCCCGGCTGCGCGAGGCCGCCGGGCAGGTGAGCACGCTGCTGGCCGCGGCGGGCGTCCAGCCCGGCGACCGGGTGGGGGTGATGCTGCCGAACGTCCCGGCGTTCCCGGTCGCGTTCTATGGGGCGCTGGCCGCGGGAGCGATCGTGGTGCCGATGAACCCGCTGCTCAAGAGCCGCGAGGTCGGCTACTACCTGGGCGACTCCGGGGCCAGGGCGGTGCTGGCCTGGCACGCGGCCGCCGCCGAGGCCGCCAGGGGCGCCGCCGGCGCCGGGGCCCGGGTCATTACCGTGGAGACCCCCGACATGGCCGTGCTGCTCGACGGGCTGGCGCCGGCCAGGGACTGGTCCGGCCGCCGGGGCGACGACGACGCGGTCATCCTGTACACCTCGGGGACCACCGGGCGGCCGAAGGGCGCCGAGCTCACCCACGCCGGGCTGACCCGCAACGCCGAGCTCACCGCGCGGACGCTGCTGCGCAATACCGCCGAGGACGTGATGATGGGCTGCCTGCCGCTGTTCCACGTGTTCGGCCTGACCTGCGGGCTGAACGCGACGGTCGCGGCGGCGGGCACGCTGACGCTGCTGCCCAGGTTCGACGCCGCCGGGGCGCTGGACATCATCCAGCGCGACAAGGTGACCATCTTCGAGGGCGTGCCCACCATGTACGCCGCGATGCTGCACCACCCGGACGCCGACCCCGGCAAGGCCGCGACGCTGCGGGTGTGCGTGTCGGGCGGCGCGTCGATGCCGGCGGAGATCCTGCGCGGCTTCGAGGAGAAGTTCGGCTGCATGATCCTGGAGGGTTACGGGCTGTCGGAGACATCCCCGGTCGCGTCGTTCAACCACCCGGACCGGCCGCGCAAGCCGGGCTCGATCGGCACCCCGGTCGAGGGCGTGCAGATGCGGCTCGTCGACGAGGCGGGCCAGGACGTGCCGGAGGGAGAGATCGGCGAGATCGCCGTCCGCGGCCACAACGTGATGAAGGGCTACTGGGGCAAGCCCGAGGCCACGGCCGAGGCGATCAGGGACGGCTGGTTGCGCACCGGCGACATGGCGCGCGCGGACGCCGACGGCTACTACTACATCGTCGACCGGAAGAAGGACCTGATCATCCGCGGCGGGTACAACGTGTACCCGCGGGAGATCGAGGAGGTGCTGCACGAGCATCCGGCCGTCGCCGAGGCGGCGGTGATCGGGATCCCGCACGACGACCTCGGCGAGGAGGTCGGCGCCGCCGTGGCGCTCAAGCCGGGCGCGAGCGCGACGCCGGAGGAACTGCGCGCCTACGCCAGGGACCGGGTCGCCGCGTACAAGTACCCGCGGCGGGTCTGGCTGGTGGACGCGCTGCCCAAGGGCCCGACCGGGAAGATCCTGCGCCGCGAGGTGCGCCCGCCGCAGGACACCACGTGACCGCGCAGGACGCGGCTGGCAGCCAGGGCTGGGCGCAGGCCGCGATCGACGACGCCGGCGCGCTCGACCTGCTGCTGGCCGACGCGGCGCTGGGCGCGCTGCGCCGGTTCCGGCCGGACAGCTCGCTGCTGCGGTTCGGTTTCGCGCTGGCTCGCCGGCCCGGCCTGGTCGGCCGGCAGGCGGCGCTGCTCGGCGCCGAGCTCGGCAAGATCGCGGCCGGCCGGTCCGAGATCGCGCCCGGCGCGCGCGACCGGCGCTTCGCCGACCCCGCGTGGTCGGGCAACCCGTTGCTGCGGCGCGTCGTGCAGGCCTACCTGGCCGGGGGCGGCGCCGCCGAGGCGCTGCTGGCCGGCGCGGGGCTCGGCTGGCGCGACGAGACGCGGCTCCGGTTCCTGCTGACCAACCTGGTCGCCGCGGCCGCGCCGAGCAACAACCCGCTACTGTCCCCGCTGGCCTGGAAGGCGCTCATCGACACCGGCGGCGGCAGCGTGCTCCGCGGCGTGCAGGCGCTGGTCTCGGACCTGGCCGCGCCGCCCCGGGTGCCGTCCATGGTGCCGCCGGACGCGTTCGAGGTGGGCAGGGACCTCGCGGTCACGCCCGGCGGCGTGGTGCACTCGTGCGAGCAGTTCGAGCTCATCCAGTACCGGCCGGTCACCGAGGCCGTGTACCGGCACCCGGTGCTGATCGTGCCGCCGATGATCAACAAGTACTACATCGTCGACCTGGCGCCGGGGCGCAGCATGGCCGAGTTCCTCACCGGGCAGGGCCACCAGGTGTTCGTGATGTCGTGGCGGAACCCCGACGCCCGGCACCGGGACTGGGGCCTGGACAGCTACGGCCGGGCCATGACCGAGGCGCTGGCCGCGGCGCGGGCGATCACCGGGTCGGACAAGGTGAACGCCTGCGGGCTGTGCTCCGGCGGGATCCTGGCCGCCATGGTCGCCGCGCACCTGGGCCGGACCGGGCGGCTCGGCGAACTGGCCGGCCTGTGCCTGGGCGTGACCGTGCTGGACCAGCAGGGCGCGGGCACCGCGGGCGCGATGATCGACGAGGTGACGGCCGCGGCGGCGACGGCCGTCTCGGCCGCGCGCGGCTACCTGGACGGCCGGGCGCTGGCCGAGGTGTTCGCCTGGCTGCGGCCCGACGACCTGATCTGGAACTACTGGGTCAACAACTACCTGCAGGGGCGGCCGCCGCCCGCCTTCGACATCCTGCACTGGAACGCGGACACCACCAGGCTGCCCGCCGCGCTGCACCGCGACTTCATCTCGCTGGCGCTGGCCAACGCGCTGACCAAGCCCGGCGCGGCGAGGCTGCTCGGCTCGCCGGTGGACCTGTCCGAGGTCGACACCGACGCCTACGTCATCGCCGGCATCGCCGACCACCTGTGCCCGTGGCAATCGTGCTACCGCAGCACGCAACTGCTCGGCGGCCCGGTGAAGTTCGTGCTGTCGACCAGCGGGCACATAGCTGCTATGGTCAACCCGCCGGGCAACCCCAAGGCCTCGTTCCGGACCGCGCCGTCGAACCCGGCCGACCCTGCCGGATTCCTGTCCGCGGCGGAAACCGTCGCCGGGAGCTGGTGGCCGGACTACTCGTCGTGGCTTGCCGCGCGCGGCGGCGGGCAGAAACGCAGCCCGGACGGCCTCGGCGGCGCCGGCTACCCGCTGCGCGGCGCCGCGCCGGGAACCTACGTCCACGACCGCTGAGATGCTGTTCACGACCGCTGACGTGCGCAGCGTGGCCGTCGGCGGCCGGGTGCTGCGCGTCGCGGTGCGGCGCTGCCTGCGGCCTCGCGGCGGTTCCGGCCCGAGGGTCCCGCTGCTGCTGATCAACGGGATCGGCGCCAGCCTGGAGCTGCTCGAGCCGTACGTGCGCGAGGTCGATCCGGCCGTGGACGTGATCCGGTTCGACCCGCCGGGCGTCGGCGGCTCGCCCGAGCCGGCCGGGCCGTACCGGTTCACCGGGCTGTGCCGGCTGATCGCCAGCATGGCGACCGAGCTCGGCTACGGCCGGGTCGACGTGCTGGGCATCTCCTGGGGCGGCGCCGTCGCGCAGCACTTCGCGGCGTTCCAGCGCTCCCGGTGCCGCAGGCTGGTGCTGGTGGCGACGGCGACCGGGGCGCTGATGATCCCCGCCAGGCCCTCGGTGCTCGCGCACCTGGCAACACCGCGGCGCTACCTGGACCGCGGCTACCTGGAACGCAACGCGGGCGGCCTGTACGGCGGCTCGGCGCGCCGGGACCCGGCGCGGGTCGCGGCGGCGATGCACGACGGCAACCGGGTGGGGCCGACGCGCGGGTACCTGTACCAGCTCGCCGCCGGCGCCGGCTGGACCAGCGTGCCGTTCCTGCCGCTGCTGCGCCAGCCGACGCTGATCATGGCCGGCGACGACGACCCGATCATCCCGCTGGCCAACGCGCGGCTGATGCACCGGCTGATCCCGAACTCGCGGCTGCACGTCTACCACGGCGGCCACCTGGCCCTGGTGACCGAGGCGGCCGAGCTCGCCCCGGTGATCGACGACTTCCTACGGAGGACAGCATGAGCAGCGCCGTCACCGACGCCGACTTCTACCTGCTGGAGCGGTCGCTCGAGCCCGCGGGACGCGAGCTCTTGCTGCGGGTCCGGGAGTTCATGGAGAAGTCGGTTCAGCCGGTCATCAACCACTTCTGGGTCAGGGAGGAGTTCCCGCACCACCTGCTGGCCGGCTTTCGCGAGCTCGGCATCGCGGGCCTGGGGTACTCCGGCTACGGCTGCCCGGGCGGCGGCCCGCTGCTCGACGGCATGATCGCGATGGAGCTGGCCAGGGTGGACCCGTCGATCGCGACCTACTTCGGCGTGCACAGCGGGCTGGCCATGGGGTCGATCTACCTGTGCGGGTCGGAGGCGCAGAAGCAGCGGTGGCTGCCGCCGATGGCGCGGATGGAGAAGATCGGCGCGTTCGGGCTGACCGAGCCAGAGGTGGGCTCCGGGGCGGCCGGCGGGCTGACCACCACCGCCAGGCGCGACGGCCAGGAGTGGGTGCTGGATGGGCAGAAGAAGTGGATCGGCAACGCGACGTTCGCCGACTACGTGATCATCTGGGCGCGTTCGCTGGAGGACGGGCAGGTCAAGGGCTTCGTGGTAGAGAAGGGCACGCCCGGGTTCGCCACGTCGAAGATGCGCGACAAGATCGCGCTGCGGGTGGTGCAGAACGCGTCCATCACCCTGGACGGGGTCCGGGTGCCCGAGGCGAACCGGCTGCAGCGCGCGGACTCGTTCCGCGACACCGCGGCCGTGCTCCGGCTGACCAGGGCAGGCGTGGCCTGGCAGGCCACCGGCTGCGCCCGCGGCGCCTACGAGCACGCGCTGGCGTACGCGCGGCAGCGGCAGCAGTTCGGGCGGCCGATCGCGGGCTTCCAGCTGGTGCAGGACCTGCTGGTGCGGATGCTGTCCAACGTGACCTCGTCGGCCTGCGTGTGCGCGCGGCTGTCCGCGCTGCAGGCCGACGGCCTGGCCGCCGATCATCATTCCGCCCTGGCCAAGGCGTTCTGCACGGTACGGATGCGGGAAACGGTGGGCTGGGCCCGCGAGCTGCTCGGCGGGAACGGCATCCTGCTGGAGAACCACGTGGGCAGGTTCGTCGCCGACGCCGAGGCGATCTACTCCTACGAGGGCACCCGCGAGATCAACACGCTGATCGTGGGCCGCGCGATCACCGGGATCGGCGCGTTCGTGTGAGCGGCAGCGAGCGGGCGAGGGATCGGTACGGGTTTGGTGCCTCTGTAGCGGAAAAGCGGCCGAATTCGGCCGCCTAACCGCTACAGAAGCACCAGATCCATGCAGATAACGGCCGGGAGCAGCGGCGGCGCCCCCGCCGCCCCGGCCGACCCGGCCGCCCCGGCTACCGAGCGCCGCTGCCCGGTCCCGGCTCGCCGTCACCGCCGATACCGCCGGACGGCGGACGGCCGGCGCCGGGCTTACCCGTCGCGGCCAGGTGGCCGAGCTCCCTGGCGGCGTCGCTGCAGACGTAGTGCAGCAGGCGGTGCGTCTCCTGGGCGAGCCTGAGCCGCTCCTGCTCGATCTTGCTGCGCTTGCGGCTCTGGCTGACCAGGTGCAGCGTCCCGCCGGCCGCGATGCAGGCCCCGATGTCGCTGGTGACGTTGGTGTAGTTGCCCCCGATCAGCTCGGCCTTCGCGGACACGTTGATCCCGGCCAGCGGCACGATGATCAGGTAGACGCCGAGCGCGATCAGCCACACCACATGGGGCTTGCTCGCCAGCAGCCGCGGCACCCATTGCAGGATCTGGTCGATGCGCGACCGTGGCGCCTCGTCGGCGAGATCGTTGGTCGGGCCGATCAGCGTGCCCAGGCCGTCGCCGGTGCTCTGCGGTGCCGCTGTGTCTTCCGATGGCAATTGGTGACCTCCGACGCCGATCCCACGGGCTTACCGATGACATCGTCATTGTGCCCGGCGGCAACGGATCAGGTCATGGCAATGCGGCCGCGGCGGCGGCCCGGCCCTGGTCGTCCCCGCTGATGCGGGCGCCCGCGCCGGGGCTGTCCAAGACCCGAGGCGGCCCGTAGCATGAGGGTACGGTGTCCTGCCGGCGGGCGGCGAGCCCGGCGGCCGGGCCGAGGCGGTGGTCCGCTGAGTTGAGGGTCGGCAGTTGAGCAGCGATGGGATGCGGAAGCATGAGGCGCTTGTCTCTCCGGTGACCATCCCGGCGGCTCCGCCAGCCGCGCCCCGGCTGCCCGCGTCGCGCACCGGCATCGGGCCCGCCCGGGTGACCAAGTTCCTGGTGCCTGACGTGATCTTCGGGGTAGGAGTGCTTGCCGAGGTCGGCCAGGCGGTCAAGCGCCAGGGCGGCAACCGGGTGTTCGTGGTCAGCGACCCGGGAGTGGCGCAGGCCGGGTGGACCGGCGAGGCGCTGGACCATCTCACCTCGGCGGGAGTCGCACCGGTGCCGTGGACCGGGCTGACCCCGAACCCGAAGGACCGGGAGGTGGAGGACGGCTGCCAGGCCTATCTCGGCAGCCAGTGCGACGTGCTGGTCGCGGTGGGCGGCGGGAGCTGCATCGACGCGGCGAAGGCGATCGCGGTGCTGGCCGTGCACGGCGGGAGCATCACCAGTTACGCCGGCGTCGGCAAGGTCCCCGGCCCGCTGCCGCCTACCGTCATGGTGCCCACCACCAGCGGGTCGGGGTCGGACGTCTCGCAGTTCTGCGTGATCACCGATACCAGCCGCCTGCGCAAGGCCACGATCGGCGGGCGGGTGCTGGTGCCGGACATCTCGGTGACCGACCCGCGCGTCCTCACCACCGTGCCGCCCGACATCACCGCGTACACCGCGGTGGACGTGCTCAGCCACGCCATCGAGTCGTATGTGTCGAGGGCGGCCAACTTCCTCAGCGACGCCCACGCGCTGGCCGCCATCCGGGGTGTCACCGAGCATCTGTTCCCCGCCCTCGAAGATCCCGGTGACCTCGCCGCGCGGGAGGGGCTGGCCCGGGCCAGCCTGCAGGCGGGCCTGGCCTTCACCAACGCCCTGCTCGGCGCCACGCACGCGATCTCGCATCAGATCGGGGGCCGCACCGACCTGCCGCACGGGCTGCTGAACGCGATCCTGCTGCCGCACGTGATGGAGTTCAACGCGCCGGTGGCGGCCTCGCGGCTTGCGGACGCGGCGGCGGCCATGGGGGCGGCCACCGCGGGCATGCGCCCGGCCCAGGCTGCCCGCGCCGCGACCGAGCGGGTTCGCGAGCTGGCGATCAAGGCGGGACTGCCGACCAGTCTCCGCGAGATCGGCATCGGCCGGCCGCAGCTCGGCGAGTTCGCCCGCAGCGCGCTCAGCGATGCGTACATCGTGACGAACCCGCGGCCGGTCGAGGAGGAGGACGCCCGTGCCATCTGCTGTGCGGCCTGGTAGCCCGGCGGGCCGCAGTGGCTCGCCGGGCCTGGCCGGCTCGGCGGATGCCCCGCCGGAGCCGGTGACGGCGGTCGCGGCCGGCGGTGCCGCGCCAGCGGACTCGGAGCAGACCCGGCTGGAGCAGCTCGTCGGCGTGCGCTCGTCCAAGGCCACCTACTACGCGCAATGGCGCGGGACCCGGCGGGACCTGGAGCGCGCCCTGGCCGCCCTGCGGGCACTGTCCGAGGCCCTGTGCGTCACGGCCCTGGGACCAGCCGCCCTGTGTGACGGCGTGCTCGGCGCCCTCGGCCGCCTGTTCGACGCCGAGTGGGCCGCCGTGGTGCTTGCGGACCCGGCGCTGCTGTCCACGCAGCGCTCACAGTTCGTCTGGCGGCGCGGCCCCGGCGCCGTCCCGCCCGCGCCCCCGGCGGCGGAGCTGGGTGCGCTGGCCGCCCGCCTTCGCGGACGGCCTGCGGCGGAGGTGCCCGGCGCCGCGGACGGCATCGCCGCGCCGGCGGGAGTCCTCGGGGTGCCGATGAGCCTCGACCGCCGCGAGGTGGGCACGCTGCTGGTGGGCCTGGCCCGGCCCGCCGGCCAGGACCGGATCGGGACCTCCATCCTGGAGACGGTGGCGAACCAGATCGTCGTCGCACTGCGCAACGCCTGGCTGCTGGAGCACAGCGAGGAGATGCGGCGGCGGGCCGTCGACGGCTGGGCCGAAGCCGAGCGCCGCACGGCCGAGCTGATCCGCCGCAACGAGCAGCTCCGGCAGGCGCGCGGGCGGCTGGCGCGGGCCCAGCAGGCGGAGCTGGTCAACACCGAACGGCACCGGATCGCGCGTGACCTGCACGACGGCGTCGCCCAGTGCCTGGTCGGCATCGGCATGCACCTGGAGTGGTGCCATCGCCACCTGGAGGCTGCGACGCCCGTCTACGGCCGGGTGGTGGCCAGCAAGGAGCTGGCCCGGTCCGCACTGGGCCGGATCCGGGCCGCGGTGTTCCAGCTGTCCCAGCTGGAGCGGCCCGGCGGCGGCCTGCGCCAGGCGCTGCGGGGTCTGGCGGCAGACTTCCGCTCGGTCGGCCCGCTGCAGGTCTCGGTCCGGGTGTACGGGCGGCAGCGCGAGTTGCCGGTCGAGGTCGAGCATTCGCTGTTCCAGGTTTCCCAGGAAGCACTGTGGAACGTGGTGCGCCACGCGCACGCCGGCCGGGCCTGGCTGGTCCTGCGCTACCGGGCCACGGACACCGTGCTGACCATCGCCGATGACGGCACCGGGAATCCGGGGGAGGTGAACCGGCACCTGCACGCGGCCGGCCGGGCCCGCAGCCGGCACGGCCTGCGCAACATCGGCGAGCGGGCGGCGGAACTCGGCGGCCAGGCGCGGGCCGAGCGCCGCCGCGGCGGCGGCCTGCGGGTCCGGGTCTGCGTCCCTGTCGCCAGGCAACCGCCGGAGCAGGGCATCGCCGGGGCGCCCGCCGGCGGGACGGCCGCGCCATGAGCCGGGCCGCCGCCGCGGAGCCGGTCCGGATCCTGGTGGCGGACGATCACACCATCGTCCGCCAGGGCCTGCGCTCGATCCTCGACCTCGAGCCCGACTTCACCGTGGTCGGTGAGGCATCCGACGCCGCCCAGGCGGTGGCCGAGACGGGCCGGCTGCGGCCGGACGTCATCCTGCTGGATCTCAAGCTCAGCGAGCAGGAGCCCGCCGAGGGCCTGGACGTCTGCGCCCGGCTCCGGGCCGATCACCCTGACGTCCGGATCGTCGTGCTCACCACCTTCCTCGACCAGAAACTGCTGCTCGGCGCGCTGCAGCGCGGAGCCAGCGCTTACGTGCTCAAGGACGTGGACGCCGTCGAACTGGCCGGCATCATCCGCAGCGTGCAGCGCGGGCAGTCCGGTTTCGACGGCCGCAGCGCTCGGCTCGTGGTGCGCTCGCTGACCGGCCAGCACGCGGCCGCCGCCCTGACCAGCCGGGAGCTGGAAGTGGTCAGGCTGGTCGCTCGCGGCGCCAGCAACCCGCAGGTGGCGCGGGAGATCTACGTGAGCGAGAGCACGGTCAAGTACCACCTGCGGCTGGCCATGCGCAAGCTCGGCGCGAAGGACCGCACCGAGCTGGTGTTCCGTGCGAGCAAGCTCGGCCTTCTGTAGCCGGGTACGCGTGGATCCCTGGTCATCCGGACAGGAGCCTCCTGGTCGGCCGGGCAGCCCCGGACTGGCCGGCCCGCCCAGCCGTCCCGCCCGGTAGGAGCGGTGACGGGGGCTTCGCGGCCGCCTAACGTGAAAACGTCGCGGCCGCGCCGGAGACCGGGGAGGCGGGGCCGCGCGGCCGTCTCAGCGCCAACACGAACGCAGGAGGTATGCCATGCCAGGCAACCGGGCCGTCGCCTACCTGGGACCGGGGAAGGTCGAAGTCCATACGATCGACTACCCCAAGCTGGAGCTGCAGGACGGGCCGGGCGTCAACCCGGCGAACGTCGGCAGGACATGCCCGCACGGCGTCATCCTCAAGGTGGTCTCCACCAACATCTGCGGCAGCGACCAGCACATGGTCCGCGGCCGGACCACCGCGCCGCCCGGGCTGGTGCTCGGCCACGAGATCACCGGCGAGGTGGTGGAGGCCGGCCCGGGCGTGGAGTTCATCAAGGTCGGCGACCTGGTGAGCGTCCCGTTCAACATCGCCTGCGGCCGCTGCCGCAACTGCAAGGAGCGCAAGACCGGCATCTGCCTGAACGTCAACCCCGACCGGCCCGGGTCGGCCTACGGCTACGTGGACATGGGCGGCTGGGTCGGCGGCCAGGCCGAGTACGTGATGGTCCCCTACGCGGACTTCAACCTGCTGAAGTTCCCGGACAAGGACCAGGCCATGGCGAAGATCCGTGATCTCACCATGCTGTCGGATATCTTCCCCACCGGCTATCACGGCGCGTACACGGCCGGGGTCACCACCGGGTCCACGGTGTATGTCGCCGGCGCCGGGCCGGTCGGCCTGGCCTGCGCCCACTCCGCGCAGATCCTCGGGGCGGCCGTGGTGATTGTCGGCGACATGAACCCCGACCGGCTCGCGCAGGCACGCAGCTTCGGCTGCGAGACCGTCGACCTGCGCCAGGACGCCCCGCTCGGCGACCAGATCGCGGAGATCCTCGGCGAGCCGGAGGTGGACGCCGCCGTGGACTGCGTCGGCTTCGAGGCCCGCGGGCACGGCGCCGGGGCGGGGGAGGCTCCCGCCACGGTGCTCAACGACATCATGACCGTGGCCCGGGCCGGGGCCGGCCTGGGCATCCCCGGGCTGTACGTGACCGGCGACCCGGGCGGCATCGACGACGACGCCAAGATCGGCTCGCTGCGGGTGCGGCTCGGCCTCGGCTGGGCCAAGTCGCACTACTTCACCACCGGCCAGTGCCCGGTGATGAGCTACAACCGCCAGCTGATGATGGCGATCCTGCACGACAAGGCGCAGATCGCCAAGGCGGTCAACGCCACCGTCATCCCGCTGGACAAGGCACCGGAGGGCTACCGCGACTTCGACAAGGGCGCGGCGCGCAAGTTCGTCATCGACCCGCACGGCATGATCGCTGCCTGACAGCCACCTCAGGTGCTTCACGCCTGGGGCGGCTGCGGTGCCGTGGCGCTTGACCGGGGCCGGCGGCCGTCGTCCTGGCCAGACCAGTGCCGGGCTCCGGCCCGGTGCAGCCGGATGGCCACGCGCACCTCCAGCGCGCGCTCGCCGGCCTTCCATCCGTCTCCGAGGAGGCTGGTGATCCGGTCCAGCCGTTGCGTCACCGTGTTCACGTGGACGTGCAGCATGTCCCTGGTCTTGGTCAGGCTGCCCCCGGTCTCGTAGTACGCCTCGAGGGTGCGGAGCAGGTCGCTGCCCTTGCGCGCGTCATAATCCAGCAGCGGGCCGATCACGGACGCCACGAAGCCGGGCACGTCTTTGCGGTTGGACAGCAGCAGCCCGAGGAACCCCAGGTCGCGGGGGGCGGCCGTCTCCCCGGTCCGGCCGAGGGTGAGCAGGGCGTCCAGGCAGCGCCGTGCATCGGCGTAGGCGGCCGCGACGTCGGCCGGGTCCCCGCTGGCGCCGGCCGCCCCGGTGGTGAGCCGACGGCCGGCCGCGGCGGCGAGGGCGGCGGCTGCCTCCCGCGCGGTGGCGGACGGGTCGGTCCCCGGCAGCAGCAGGACCGCGTTGCCCTCGTGCTCGGCGGCCAGGCCGCTCCGGGTCGCGGCCAGGTGGGCGGCGGCGGACCTGACCCTGGCCCGCTCGGGCTGTTCCACGTGGGAGACCATGAGGACGTGCGGCCGGTCGAGGTCGGCGCCGAGGCGCCGCGCGCGGTCGCGCAGCGCGGCGGCGTCCCGGTGGGCCGCGTTCAGCAGGTCGCTGAGCAGTTCGCCGCGCACCCGATGCTCTGCCTCGGCGGTCGAGCGGCGCAGCAGCAGCAGCAGCGCGGTCACCATGGCCGCTCGTTCCAGGATCAGCCGGTCGGTCTCGGCGAGGTCGGGGCCGGCCTGCAGCACCAGGGTTCCGAGGTGCTCCGTGCCTGCCGTGGCCGGCACGGCCCACAACCGCCCCGCGCAGACCGCGCCGCGGGCGGTCCGGGCTCGGGCCACCGCCTTCCGCAATGTCGGGCCGCACGGCATCGACTCGTCGGTGGCGGCCACCGGCATGTCGTCCGCGCCAAGGATGACCACGTTGCTGCCCAGCACGGTGGATACGGCCCGGGCCACGTCCTCGGCCTTCCCGCCGGCCAGCACGAGTTCGGTGAACCGACGGTGCGCCTGAGAGGTCCGCTCCACCGCCGCGCTCTGCTCGGAAATGCGCTCGTTGGCCGCGTTGAGCTCGGCCACGGCGGTCCTGGCTTCCTCCAGCAGGTTCGCCGCGTCTATCGCCACCGCGGCGTGCGCGGCCATCGAGGACAGCAGCGAAACCTCGGCGGGTGCGAACGTCCGGGTCCGCCGGTCCGCGGCGAACAGCACCCCGATCACGGACCCGCCGAGAAGCAGCGGGACGCCAAGGATGGCCACCAGCCCTTCCTCGATCACGGCCGCGTCGATCGCGGCGGTATGGAGAAACCGCTGATCTGTCAGGTACGCGGAGGTGAAGTACGGGGTCGCGGATTCGGCGACCAGGCCGCCGAGGCCTTCGCCCAGGGCCAGGCGCAGCCGCTGGAAATGCGAGGACGCCGAACCCGAGGTGACCCGCATGTAGGTGTCGCCCCTGGCCGGGTCGTTCAGAGTGAGGTAGGCCACATCGGTGCCGATGAGCGCCCTGGCGCGGCGGACGATCGCTCGCAGGACCGAGTCGAGGTCGTGCAGCATGGCCAGGTCGCTGGCCGTTTCGAACAACGCCGCCAGCTCCGCCTCCCGGCGCCGGTGCTGGTCAAGCCCGTCCCTGATGCGCAATGCGATCCGGCGTGCGGCGTCGAGCTCGGCGAGGCGTGCCTCCGGCAGGCCCGCGGCCCGGGCCGCCGCCAGGGGGCGCTCGAAGTCGGCGGCGGGGGCTGCGCGATCGAGCAGTGCGAGGTATTCCCGGCCGCAGGCGATGGCGGCGGCGAGAGGGTCCACGGCTGCTCTCCCCGGTGCGAAGTGTGTGAGCCAACCGCATTTTAGGCGAGAACTGTGTGGGCTATCGATATGCCGAGCGCCCCAGGTGTGTCCTAGGGTTCCCCCGCATACGGCTGTTCACTCAGCCGCAACGCGCCCGACACATGGAGAGACCAGGGTATGAGATGAAACCAGCGAGAATTGTTGCGGTCGCCGCGCTGGCGGCCGCGGTGGGCACGGGATCGGCGGCGTGCAGTTCGAGTTCGGGCTCGGCCGCGCCGGGGAGCGGGGGAGGCGGGACGGTCACGATCGGCGAGTCCACGACACTGTCCGGATCGATCGCGGAACTCGGCCAGAGCGGGCTGCAGGGGGTCCAGCTCGCGGCGGACGACCTCAACGCGCACGGGGGCCTGCTCGGGCACAAGGTCACGGTGGTCAGCGCCGACGATGCCGCGACGCCGGCCACCGGCGCCGCCAACGTGCGGTCAATGATCCTCAACGATCACGTCGTGGCGGTTTTCGGCCCCGTGTCCAGCGCGGTCGCGGCTGCCGAGGAACCGGTGGCGGCCGAGTACCAGGTCCCGATCTTCTTCCACACCTCCAACGACATCAGCCTGCTGGGCAAGGGCTTCACCCAGTACGCCTTCCAGGTGGTGCCGAACACCGTGATGGAGTCGCGCGCGGCCGCCGATTACCTGGCCGCGCAGTCCGGCGGGAAGCAGATCACCGTGGCGACGTTCGCGCCCGCCTACAGCTTCGGCTACGACACGGTGAGCGGCTTCCTGCAGGCCCTCAAGGACCTGCACGTCAGCTACAAGCTCGTCGCACAGCAGTTCCCGCCGCTGGAGGCGACCAGCATCTCCACGTACCTGTCCCGTATCGTGACCGCCCACCCCGACTACCTGTTCAATGCCCAGTTCGGCGGCGACCTGGTGACGTTCACCAAGCAGGCGGCCGGCTACGGGCTGTTCACGAAGACCAAGGTCATCGCGATGTACGACTCCCCGGTCCTGTCCGCGCTCGGGTCGAGCGCGCCGGCCGGCGCGATCGGCTTCGACCGGGCCCCGTTCTGGGCTATGCCTGGCCTTTCCTCGTTCAGCAGCCAGTTCCACGCCAAGTACGGCGCCTGGCCGTCGGAGTGGGCGGTCCTCGGCTACACGGCGGTCCAGACCTGGGCCTACGGCGTCGAGAAGGCGCACAGCTTCACCGGGTCCAGCGTCTCCGCAGCGCTGCCCGGCGCCACGGTGCCGACCATCCGCGGCGACATCACGATCAGGGCCTGCGACCACCAGGCCGAGATCCCCGAGTACGTGGGCACCGTCGCGAGCAGTGCCGATTCCACATACGGCATGACGCTGTGGAACCCGTCTGTCTTCACCGCGCCGTTCTCGACCATTGACTACTCCTGCGCCCAGATGCAGGCGCTGCGAGGCTGACGAGGGCATCGATGTCCACGTTCATCATCGACGCCGTCGGGGCGCTGAGCACGGCCGGCACGCTGTTCATCGTGTCGGCCGGGCTCACCCTGGTGTTCGGCGCGATGCGCCTGATCAACATCGCCCACGGCAGCTTCTACATGTACGGGGCGTTCCTGGTGACCACGATCGGCGCGGCCAGCGCCGGCCTGCGCTTCTGGCTGGCGGTCGTGGCCGGCTGCCTGGCTGTCGGGCTGATCGGGACCGCTGTCGAGGTGGGCGTCATGCGGCGCATCTACAACTCCGAGCACCTGACCCAGCTGATCGCCACCTTCGGCCTGTTCCTGATCTTCGCCGACCTCGCGCTGAAGTTCTGGGGGAACAGCAGCAGGACGGTGACCGCCCCGGCTGCGGTCGACGGCAGGCTGTCCCTCGGCGGGGCCACATTCCCGGAATACGACCTCGTCATCATCGGATTCGCGGCCGTGGTCGGCGTAAGCCTGTGGGCACTGCTGCAGCGCAGCGCGTTCGGCTGGCGCATCCAGGCCGCGGTCGAAGACCCGGAGGCGCTGCAGGCAAGCGGCGTCAACCTGCGCCTGCTGCGTACCGGGGTGTTCGCGCTCGGCGCCGTGCTGGCCGGGCTGGCCGGCGCGATCGTCACGCCGCAGGTGGCGGTGGCACCCGGCATGGACAGCGCGATCATCGTGTCGGCGTTCATCGTGGCGATCATCGGCGGTCTCGGCTCGGTGGCGGGCGCCGCGCTCGGCGCGCTGATCATCGGGACGGCGGAGACGATCGGCACAGTCGTGGCGCCGAGCTGGGCGTCCACCTTCATCTACCTGGCCATGATCATCGTGCTCGTGCTGCGCCCCGCGGGCCTGCTTGGCATACCGGAGCGAGCGCGGTGACCGCCGTGTGGCGGCCGCTCGCCGGCCTGGTCGGGCTCGCCGCCGTCCTCACTGGCCTGGGATTCACCCTGGGCGCCAGCCAGCTGCTCACCCTCAACGAGGCCGTGGGCCTCGCACTGTTCGCGGTCGCGACCAACCTGCTCGTCGGTTACGGCGGCCTGGTCTCGTTCGGCCAGGCCGTGTTCTACGGCGTCGGCGCCTACTCGGTAGCGCTCGGCTGGGAGCACCTGCACTGGTCCTACTGGGAGGGGCTGGCCGCCGCCCCGTTGCTGGGCGGGGTGGCAGCCCTTGTCGTGGGCCTGATCGCGCTGCGCGCGCGGTTCCTGTACTTCGCGCTGCTCACGCTCGCCTTCTCCCAGCTGGCCTACGAGATCGCGGAGAACCAGTACCACTTCACCGGCGGCGCCAACGGAGTGTTCGGCGCGATGCTCCCGGTGTCCCTGGCCCAGCCGCGCACCGGTTACTTCTTCGTCCTCGCGATCACCGCGGGGTGCCTGGCCATCTTGTGGAAGGTGACCGCCTCGCCGTTCGGCCTGACGCTGAGAAGCATCCGGGAAAACCGGAATCGGGCCGAGGCGCTCGGGGTGAACGTGTTCGGCCACGAGCTGATCGCGTTCGTGATCTCCGGGGTGTTCTGCTCGGTGGCCGGAGCCCTGTTCGTGGTCTACAGCCAGTCGGCATACCCGGAGCTGCTGGACTGGGCCCAGTCCGGCTACGCGGTCTTCATGGTGGTCATCGGCGGCATGTTCACCTTCCTCGGGCCGGCGCTCGGGGCACTGGTGTACACCCTCGGCCAGCAGTACCTGGTCGCCCACACCACGCAATGGCAGCTCATCCTCGGTGCCGTGCTGGTGCTGATCGCCTTGTTCCGTCCCGACGGGCTCGCCGGGCTGTTCGGGCTGGCCGGCAGGCGGCTGCGCAGACCCGGGCTGGCCAGGCCGACGCTGGCCGGCAGCGGCGAGATCCAGGAGCCGGGCGAGGAACGCACGAGGCGTTCTCCGGGAGTCCGCCGATGAAGCACGAAGGTAATGCCGTCGGCTCGCTGCTGCATGCCCACGGCCTGGTCCGCAGGTTCGGGTCCTTCCTCGCGGTGAACGGCGTGACCCTGCAAGTAGAACAGGGCAGCATCCACGCGGTCATCGGCCCCAACGGAGCCGGGAAGACCACGCTGTTCCGGCTGCTGACCGGGATCATCCGGCCGACCGCGGGGCGGCTGGTGCTGGCGGGCGAGGACGTCACCGGCCAGGCGCCTCATGTGCTGGCGCGGCGCGGGCTCGCCCAGTCCTTCCAGCAGACCACGATCTTCCCCCGGCTGACGGCCCTGGAATCTGTGCAGGCGGCCATCGTGGCGCGCAGCCGCCGCGCCGGCGACATGGCCAGCTGGTTCCACCGCACGGCCACCCGCGAGGCCAGGCAGGTGCTTGACCAGGTAGGCCTGGGCGGCCAGGCGGACACGAGGGCCGACAGGCTGTCACACGGCGACCAGCGCGCGCTCGACGTCGCGCTCGCCCTCGCCACCCGGCCGCGGCTGCTGCTGCTGGACGAGCCGACGGCCGGCATGTCGGTCGCGGAGACCGACAAGACGATCCGGCTCATCGCCGGCCTCGTCCGGTCCCAGGGGCTGACCGTGCTGTTCTCCGAGCACGACATGGACGTGGTGTTCGGGATATCGGAGCACATCACGGTACTGCACCAGGGCCGGGTGATCGCGGCCGGCACCGCCGCGCAGATCCGAGCGAACGACGAGGTCAACGCCGTCTACCTGGGGAGCGGCGATGCTTGAGCTGGCCGGCGTGCACACCTACTACGGGTCGAGCCACGTGCTGCAGGGGGTGAGCCTGAAGGTCGGGGAGGGTGAGCTGGTGGCGCTGCTCGGCCGCAACGGCGCGGGGAAGACCACCACGCTGCGCAGCATCGTCTCGCTGACGCCGCCACGCCGCGGGAGGATAACGCTGGCAGGGCGGGACGTCACCGGCCGACCGACCCACGCCATCGCACGGGCCGGCATCGCGTTCGTGCCCAGCGGGCGCCGGGTGTTCTCCCAGCTGACCGTGACGCAGAACCTCAAGCTGGCGGCGCGCGGCTGCCCCGGACGGCGGGGTCCCTGGACGATCGACCGGATCCGCGGTGTGTTCCCCAGGCTGGCCGAGCTCTCCGGCCGCCGCGCCGGGCTGCTGTCGGGCGGCGAGCAGCAGATGCTCAAGATCGGGCGCGCCCTGCTGGCCCAGCCCGACGTTCTGCTGCTCGACGAGCCGACCGAGGGCCTGTCGCCGGTGGCGGTGCGGGACCTCGGCGGCTGGCTGGAAGCGCTCAGGAACGAAGGGCTGAGCGTGCTGCTGACCGAGCAGAGCGCGGTATTTGCGCTGCGGCACGCCGACCGGGGTTACATCCTGGAAAAGGGGCGGGTACGCGCCGAAGGCCCGGCGAGCCAGCTCCGCGATGGCACCGAACTGCATGAGTTCCTCGGCGTCGGCAAGGATCCGGGCGACGGGACCGCGGGAAACGGGGAGGCACGGTGACAGGGCACGGCGGCGCGGACCTGGCCGGGCGTACCGCCGTGGTCACCGGGGGGGCCAGCGGCATCGGCGCGGCGTGCGCGATCCGGCTGGCGTCTGCGGGTGCAAGCGTGGTTATCGCCGACCGCGACATCCAGGCGGCCGCCGAGGTCGCCGCCAGGGTCGGCGGGCGCGCCGTCGAAGCCGACCTGGCCGGCGACTTCGACGCCGGCGCGCTGGCGGGCCAGGCCGACATCCTGGTGAACAGCGCGGGACTGCAGCATGTCGCCCCGGTTCACATGTTTCCGCCCGAGGCGTTCCGGCGGCTGATCGCCGTGATGCTCGAGGCCCCCTTCCTGCTGGCCCGGGCGGCGCTGCCGCACATGTACGCCCGCGGCTTCGGCCGTATCATCAACATCTCGTCCGTGCACGGCCTGCGGGCATCGCCCTATAAGGCGGCGTACGTGTCCGCCAAGCACGGCCTGGAGGGGCTGTCCAAGGTGATCGCGCTGGAGGGCGGCCCGTGCGGCGTGACCTGCAACACGGTGTGCCCGGCCTACGTGCGCACGCCGCTGGTGGAAAAGCAGATCGCCGACCAGGCCCTGGTCCACGGCATTCCCGAGGAGCGCGTGATCAGCGACATCATGCTCACCGAGCCGGCGATCAAGCGGCTGATCGAGCCCACTGAGGTCGCCGAGCTTGCCGTGTTCCTCTGCTCGGAGGCTGCCTCGTTCGCCAACGGCGCATCGTGGGTCCTCGACGGAGGCTGGACCGCCCGGTGACGCGGTCACGAGCCAGCCGTGACCCTGCGTCCGAGGCTACGTTCCCGCGGACGCGGACAGGTACCCGCTGGCCTCGCCGGTTACCGTGCCCGGCGGTCACCGGGACCGCACCGGCACCGTCGCCGTCACGGTCGTGCCCGCTCCCGGCCGGGAGGTGACGGCCAGGAAGCCGCCCACCAGCTCGGCGCGCTCGGCCATGCTGCGCAGGCCGTAGGAGGCCGCGCCGTCCGGCCGGGCGCCGATGCCGAAGCCCTGCCCGTCGTCCCGTCGTGGATCTCGCCGGCCAGGCGGCGCCGTTGCGCCTCCTGCGCCGCGATCACCTGCTCGGCGAACCGCTCGCCGGGGCGGAGTTCGCGGCTGTATCGGTGCCGGGCGGCAGCGCACCGGAACCGTCCCGCGGGAGTCATCCCGGTGAGCGGGACGTTCCTTCATCCGCGCCGAGGCGGCCAGGTGGCCGGGGAGCGGCCGCGCCCGGTACCGGCCGCCACCGCACCGGCTCGTCCTGCCCGAGCAGGTGGCTGACCAGCAATTCCGCTGCCGCCGGGGCGTGCGGGTAGGTGAGGGCATGCCACGGGCGGGCGAGTGGCGTGTGCGGGACCGCCACCGGGGTCAGCTCACCGGCGTCTAGCTGGGCGCGCACGGCGTCCCGGGACACGAGCGTGACACCCAGTCCGGCGACGGCGCCCGCGATGACGGCGCCGTTGGAGCCCAGCGTCAGCGTGGGCGGATCGGCGTCGAGCTCGGCGAGCAGCGCCTCACATGTGGCCCTGGTACCGGAGCCGGGTTCTCGCATCAGCCACCTGGCCGCCAGGGCACCGGAGGGTAGCGCCAGCTCCGGGGCGCCCACCACGAGGAGTTCGTTGCTGCGCACCGCGCGCACCACCACGTCCAGCGATCTCGGTGGCCGGCCCGCGATGGCCAGGTCGGCCTCATGGGCAGCGAGCCTGGCCCACACCCGCTCGCGGGTCCCCACGTCGAGGGCAAGGTCGATGTCCGGGTAACGACGCAGGAACGAGGCGAGCAGCGGCGGCAGGACGTGCTCCGCCGCCGTCGGCACGGCCGCGACCCGCAGCAGCCCGCGCCCCGGCTGGCCATGGCTCCGGGTGGCGGCAAGCGCCTCGGCCTGCAGGCCGAGTATGGTCCGCGCGTATCCGGCGAAGGTGCGGCCGGCGGCGGTGAGCCGCAGCCCCCGGCCTTGCCGCTCGGCCAGCGGCACGCCGACCTCGGCGGTGAGCGCCGTCACCGCCGCGGATACCGCCGATTCGGTCACGACGAGCCGTTCCGCGGCGGCCCGGACCGAGCCGGTCTCGGCCATCGCGAGGAACGCACGCAGCCTCGCTTCGGTCGTCATCAGCCTCACATCTGAAGTTATCGGTTAACTTTCACTGATAATACTTGATAGACAGCATGCCATTCAGCGGCTCATGCTGGCGGTGAGGGGCGCACCAGCAGCCCGCACGGCACGAACGCGAGGAGGCACCGTGAGCGAGCGCTGGAACGCCGGCGTGATCCCCTATGCGGAGATGGGGTACTGGCAGCCGGACTACGAGCCGAAGGACACCGACGTGCTGGCCGCCTTCCGGGTCACGCCGCAGCCGGGGGTGCCGCCGGAGGAGGCGGGCGCCGCGGTGGCAGGCGAGTCCTCGACGGCGACCTGGACCGTGGTGTGGACGGACCGGCTGACGGCGTACGAGAACTACCAGGGCAAGTGTTACGAGGTGTCGCCGGTGCCCGGGCAGCCGGAGCAGTTCGTCGCCCGGATCGCCTACGACCTGGATCTATTCGAGGAGGGGTCGATCGCCAACCTCACCTCGTCGATCATCGGCAACGTGTTCGGGTTCAAGGCGCTGAAGGCGCTGCGGCTGGAGGACATGCGGATCCCGCCGCACTACGTGAAGACGTTCCAAGGGCCGGCGCACGGCATCGTGATGGAGCGGGAGTACCTGAACAAGTACGGGCGGCCGCTGCTGGGGGCGACCACCAAGCCGAAGCTCGGGCTGTCGGCGCGCAACTACGGCCGGGTCGTCTACGAGGCGCTGCGCGGCGGCCTGGACTTCACCAAGGACGATGAGAACATCAACTCCCAGCCGTTCATGCGCTGGCGCGACCGGTTCCTGTTCACCATGGAGGCGGTCAACCGGGCACAGGCCGCCACCGGCGAGGTCAAGGGCCACTACCTGAACGTGACCGCGGCGACGATGGAGGACATGTACGAGCGGGCCGAGTTCGCACGGGACCTGGGCAGCGTGATCGTCATGGTCGACCTGACCGCCGGGTACGCGGCGATCCAGTCGATGGCGAAGTGGGCCAGGCGCAGTGGGGTGATCCTGCACCTGCACCGGGCCGGGCACGGCACCTACACCCGGCAGAAGAACCACGGGGTGAGCTTCCGGGTGGTCGCCAAGTGGATGCGGCTGGCCGGGGTGGATCACCTGCACGCCGGCACCGTGGTCGGCAAGCTGGAGGGGGACCCGAACGCGACCGCCGGCTACTACGACACGCTGCGGCTCGGCCGCGTGGCTGCAGACCCGGTCAAGGGCCTGTACTTCGACCAGGACTGGGCTTCCCTTCCCGGCACCATGCCGGTCGCCTCGGGCGGCATCCACGCCGGGCAGATGCACCAGCTGCTGCACTACCTCGGCGAGGACGTGGTGCTGCAGTTCGGTGGCGGGACCATCGGCCACCCGATGGGCATCGCGGCCGGGGCAACGGCGAACCGGGTGGCGCTGGAGGCGATGATCAAGGCGCGCAACGAGGGCCGCGACCTGATGGCCGAGGGCGAGTCCATCCTCAAGGCCGCCGCCGCCCGCAGCCGCGAGCTCGACATGGCCCTATCCACCTGGGGCGATGTCACGTTCAACTACGAGCCCACCGACGTCCCCGACGCCGCCGTCACGCCGATAGTCCTGTGACCGGGAGGAACGCCATGCGCATCACCCAGGGCACGTTCTCCTACTTGCCAGAGCTGTCCGACGACGAGATCAGGGCCCAGGTCCAGTACGCACTCGACCGGGGCTGGCCGCTGTCGGTGGAGTTCACCGACGACCCGCACCCGCGCAACACCTACTGGGAGATGTGGGGGCTGCCCATGTTCGACCTGCGCGACGCGGCCGGCGTGCTGTACGAGATCAACGAGTGCCGCAGGGCCTACCCGGACCGCTACGTAAGAGTCAACGCCTACGACGCGGCCAAGGGGCGCCAGACGATCGCGCTGTCGTTCATCGTCAGCCGACCCGCCGCCGAGCCCGGGTTCCGGCTCGACCGGCAGGAGGCGGCCGACCGGCGCATCCGGTACACGGCCCATCCCTACGCGACCGGGCGGCCCGAGGGGTCCCGGTACAACGCCGCCCCATGACCGGGAATGCTGGCGGGCAGCTGACCCGCCCGGCGTTCGGCGCCCGGGGACCGGGCGGGCCAGCCAGCGGCTCATCCGACGGCGCCGTCGAGCCCGCCGCCCGGCCCGGCGGACCGGTGCCCGACGGCGGCACCGTCAACCTGGGCGAGGCCCGGCGGAGTTCAGGGGTGGACGACGTCCTGGATTCGCTGGACCGGGAGCTGGTCGGCCTGATCCCGGTCAAGACCAGGATCAGGGAGATCGCGGCCCTGCTGCTGGTGGACTCCCAGCGCGCCCGGTTCGGCCTGACCGCGGCCCGGCCGAACCTGCACATGTGCTTCACCGGCGGCCCCGGCACCGGGAAAACCACGGTCGCCATGCGCATGGCCGAGCTGCTGCGGCGCCTCGGCTACCTGGACCGCGGCCACCTGGTCGCGGTCACCCGCGAGGAGCTCGTCGGGCAGTACGTCGGGCACACCGCGCCCAAGACCAGGGAGGTGCTCAAGCGGGCCATGGGCGGGGTGCTGTTCATCGACGAGGCGTACTACCTGTACCGCGCGGAGAACGAGCGCGACTACGGCCAGGAATCCATCGAGATCCTGCTCCAGGTCATGGAAAACCGGCGGGAGGACCTGGTCGTCATCCTGGCCGGCTACAAGGACCGAATGGACTCGTTCTTCCAGTCCAACCCTGGAATGAGCTCCCGGATCGCGCACCACATCGATTTTCCCGACTACACGATCGACGAGCTGGCAGCCATCGGGGACCTGATGGTCAGGCAAACCGGATACGAGCTGTCGGCGGCCGCCCGCGGCACGTTCCGCGACTACCTGGCCCGGCGCAGCCTGCAGCCCCGGTTCGCCAACGCGCGCAGCGTCCGCAACGCCGTGGAACGAGCCCGGCTGCGCCACGCCAACCGCCTGTTCGGCCAGGACGACATGGAGGTGACCAAGGATGATCTATCTCGGCTCGAGCCCGCCGACTTCCTCGCCAGCCGGGTTTTCGCCCAGCCGGATCCTGGGGAGCCCGGGCCGGACGGCTACCGGTAGCACCGGCGCGGGACGGAGCTAGCATGGCCGCCCCGCGGGAGGTCGCCGCCTCCATGGTCGCGCCGGGGAAAGGCATCCTGGCCGCGGACGAGAGCATCGGCACCATGTCCAAGCGGCTGGCGGCGGCCGGCGTGCCCCCGAGCGAGACCACCCGCCGCGATTACCGCGAGCTGCTGCTGACCACGCCGGGAATCGCCGCGCAGGTGTCCGGGATCATCTGGTGCGACGAGACGCTGCGCCAGTCGCTGGCCAGCGGGACGCCTTTCCCCGCGGCCGCGCGCGAACTGGGCATCCAGCCCGGGATCAAGGTGGACACCGGCGTCACGCCGCTGCCGTTCGCCGACGGCGCGGCCGTGACCGAGGGGCTGGACGGCCTGCGCGGCCGGCTGGAGGGATACCGCGAGATGGGGGCGACCTTCGCCAAGTGGCGAGCCGTGCTGGCCCCGGACCGGTTCAGCCCGCGCGCCGCAGCCGCGAACGCCCACGCCCTGGCCCGCTACGCGGCCCTGTGCCAGGAGGCAGGGCTCGTCCCCATCGTCGAACCCGAGGTGCTGATGGAGGGCAGCCACGGCATCGGACGCTGCGAGGCCGTCACCGCGGCCATGCTGGACGCGGTGTTCAGCCAGCTCAGCCTGATGGGCGTGGACCCTGCCGGGATCGTGCTCAAGCCGAACATGGTGATCGAGGCGGACGGCAGCGGGACGCGCGCGGAGCCGGACGAGGTCGCTCGGCGCACCCTCGGCGTGCTCCGGGCGATCGTGCCCGCCGATGTTCCCGGCATCGCCTTCCTGTCCGGAGGCCAGAGCAACGAGCGGGCCTGCGCGAACCTGGCCGCCATCAACGCCGCCGCCGGGCGCGGGGCGCCGTGGCGGCTGACCTACTCCTTCGGCCGGGCACTGGTCAGCGACGCGCTGCATGCCTGGCGCGGCGACCCGGCCCGGAAAGCCGAAGCCCAGGCCGCGCTGGCGGCCAACTGCGCCAGGGCAAGCGCGGCCAGCCGGGGCGCCTGCGGGACGGGAGATGGCGGCGGTGGATGAGGCGAGCTCCGGGGCGCTTCCGGTCGGGACAGCCCGTAAGACGCTGACCCGCTTCACCATCGAGAAGGAGCACGAGAACCGGGACAAGGACCCGACCGGCGAGTTCTCCGGGTTGCTCAACGCCGTGGCCACCGCGGTCAAGGTGATCGCCAACCAGGTCGGCAAGGGCGCCCTGGCCGGCCTGGCGGGCGACGCGGGCGCGCTCAACGTGCAGGGCGAGGCGCAGAAGAAGCTCGATGTCATCAGCAACGCGGTGATGATCGGCGAGACGGAGTGGACCGGGCACCTGGCCGGGATGGTGTCGGAGGAGATGCCCGGCGTCCGCCCGATTCCCGCAGCCTACCGCCGTGGCAAGTACCTGCTGGTGTTCGACCCGCTGGACGGATCAAGCAACCTCGACGTCAACATCACGGTGGGCACGATCTTCTCCATCCTGCGCAGTCCCCGGCCCGGTGCCGAGCCGGATACCGCCGACTTCCTGCAGCCGGGCACCAGGCAGGTCTGCGCGGGCTTCGCCCTGTACGGTCCCGCCACCATGCTCGTGCTGACCACCGGCGGCGGCGTGGACGGCTTCACCCTCGACCGCGACATCGGCGCGTTCATCCTCACCCATCCCCAGATGCGGATCCCGGAGGAGACCACCGAGTTCGCGATCAACTCCTCCAACGAGCGGCACTGGGAACCTCCGGTCCGCCGCTACGTCCAGGAATGCCTGGCCGGGAAGGCCGGGCCGCGGGGCAAGGACTTCAACATGCGCTGGATCGCGTCGCTGGTGGCCGAGGCGTTCCGCATCCTGACCCGCGGCGGCGTCTTCCTCTACCCGGCCGACAGCAAGCACCCCGGCCGCACCGGGCGGCTGCGGCTGCTGTATGAGGCCAGCCCCGTCGCGTTCCTCATCGAGCAGGCAGGCGGACTGGCCAGCACCGGCCACGAGCGGGTGATGGACCTGGTCCCCGGCGGGCTGCACCAGCGGGTACCGTTCATCTTCGGGTCACGCCGGGAAGTCGAGCGGATCGAGCAGTACCACCACGAGCACCTTGAGCCGCACGAGCAGGCCTACGACGCGTCGCTCTTCAACACCCGATCGTTGTTCCGCAGCTGAGCGCGAAGGATAGCCGTCATGTCGGTCAGGCATCCGGTGATCGCCATCACCGGCTCATCGGGCGCGGGCACCACCTCGGTCACCCGTGCCGTGCAGCACATTTTCCGGCGGGAGAACATCACAGCGGCGTTCGTCGAAGGAGACTCCTTCCACCGTTACGACCGCCAGGCAATGCTGACCGCGACAGCCGAAGCGGAGGCAGCGGGCAACAACCACTTCTGCCATTTCAGCCCGGAGGCGAACCTGCTGGACGAACTCGCAGCGCTGTTCCGCAGCTACGGCGAAACCGGCACCGGCCGGGTCAGGAAATACCTGCACGACGCGGCGGAAGCCGAGCCATACGGCCAGAAGCCCGGCACCTTCACCCCCTGGCAGGACATCCCGCCCGGCACCGACCTGCTGTGCTACGAGGGCCTGCACGGGGCGGTCGTCACTCCCACCGTGGACGTCGCCCAGTACGCAGACCTGCTGGTGGGCGTGGTCCCGATCATCAACTTGGAGTGGATCCAGAAGGCGTGGCGGGACAAGAACGAACGAGGCTACTCCGCCGAGGCCGTGGTGGACACGATCCTGCGGCGGATGCCGGACTACGTCCACTACATCTGCCCGCAGTTCTCCCGCACCTATATCAACTTCCAGCGGGTACCGACCGTCGACACCTCCAACCCCTTCATCGCCCGGGACATCCCGACCGCGGACGAGAGCTTCGTCATCATCCGCTTCGCCAACCCCCGGGGCATCGACTTCCCCTACCTGCTGTCCATGCTGCACGACTCGTTCATGTCCCGGCCGAACATCATCGTGGTGCCGGGCGGCAAGATGGCGCTGGCCATGCAGCTGATCCTCACTCCGCTTGTGCTGCGGCTGATGGAGCGCCGGCAACTCGCCCCGCCCGGCGCCGAGCAGCACGTGCGCGCCGCCGCCGACGGGGCTGACACCGGGCCGACGTGACCCGGCTCCGCACCGCAGGCGCCCCAAACCCGCGCGGTCTCACGGTCAACGGCCAGCCGCGGCACTGTCCGCGAGGCTGAGCTTGTCCACCTTGCCGCTGGCCAGCCGGGGCAGTTCCGCGACGACGCGGAAGTGCCGCGGCGCCTTGTAGGCGGCCAGCCTGGCCCGGCAGTAGGCGGCCAGCTCGGCGGCGGGCAGCTCGCGGCCGGGCCGGAAGACGATGAACGCCAGCCCGGTCTCCCCCCACCGCTCGTCGGGGACGCCGATGACGGCGGCCTCGGCGACTGCCTCGTGGGCGGCGAGCACCTGCTCGACCTCGGCCGGATAGACGTTCTCGCCGCCGGAGATGTACATGTCCTTCAGGCGGCCGCGGATCCAGTAGAAGCCGTCGGCGTCCCGCTCGGCCACGTCGCCGGTGGCCAGCCACCCGCCCGCCTCCCCTTCCCCCTTCACGACGGCCGCGGCCGTCGCCGAGGGGTTGCGCCAGTAGCCCGCGAACACGTTCGGCCCGGCGACCAGCAGCTCGCCGCCGCCCGGGCCGGATGCCATGCCGGAGCCCGCCAGGTCCCGCAGCGCCACCCGGACGTGCGGGTACGGCCGCCCCGCCGAGCCCGCCTTGCTCCGGGCGTACTCCGGCGGCACGCACAGCACGTTGGGGGCCGCCTCGGTCAGGCCGTATCCCTGCAGCACGGTCACGCCGCGGGCCTGCCACCGGTCGAGCAGCGCCAGCGGCATCGGCGCCCCGCCGACGATCACCTGCCGCAGGCTGGAAAGATCGGCGTCCGCGAGCCCGGGATGCCCGGCGAGCATCAGGTAGTTCGCCGGCACGCCCATCATCGTGGTGACCCGCCTGGCGGCGATCAGCCGCAGCACCCGGCCGGCGTCGAAGGACCGCTCCAGGACCACCTGCGCTCCCTTCCACCAGGCGAGCAGCGGCTGGACGTTCCACCCGCCGACGTGGCACTGCGGCAGCACCTGCAGCACCACGTCGTCGCCGGCTATCCCGGCGGTGCGGTCCAGGCTCAGGTTCGTCCAGAAGCAGTTGGCGTGGGTCAGCACCGCGCCCTTCGGCCTGCCGGTGGTGCCCGAGGTGTACAGGATCAGCAGCGGGTCGTCGTCGGCCGGACCAGCCGCACCGGGGCGCGGAGCCACCGACCGTTCCGCTCGATCGCGGTCAGGCGGCCCGGGCGCAAGCGGCTCGACCCGCGGACCGCCGGCCTGCTGGCAGGCCGCGGCGGCCAGCCCGTGCAGCGGCGGCTCGGCCAGCAGCAGCGCGGGCTCGGCGTCGGCGAGCTGGTAGGCCAGCTCGGCGGCGGTCAGGCGCCAGTTGAGCGGCACAAGGACGAGGCCGCTCAGCGCGCAGGCGAAGAAGGCCTCCACCTGCTCCGGGCAGTTCCGCGCCAGCGTGGCCACCCGGTCCCCGGCCGACAGGCCGGACGCGGTGAAGGCCGCCGCGCGGCGGGCGGCGCACTCCGCCAGCTCGCGGTAGCTGACCAGGCGGCCGTCGAAGTCGATCGCGACGCGGTCCGGCGTGAGCGCGGCCCGGTCGGTCAGCCAGCGGCCTACGGTGTGCTCCCGGCCGGTCACCGGGCCCCCCAGCGCAGCGCGGTCGCCGCCCAGGTGAAGCCGGTGCCGGCCGCCAGCAGCAGCACCACGTCGCCGTCGCGAAGCCGCCCGGCCCGGGCCAGCCGGTCCAGGCCGAGCAGGTTGTCCACGCCGCTCATGTGCCCGGTGTCGTCCAGGTACACCGACCGGCTGGCGTCCAGGCCCAGCCCGTCGAGCAGCGCGGCGTGCATGGACCGCTTCATGTGGATCGGGCACAGGTAGGCGACGTCGCGCAGGCTCAGCCCGGACTGCTTGACCGCGCTGGCCGCGACCTGGATGAAGTTGTCCAGGCTGGCCTCGGACAGGCGGCGGCGCATCGTGTCGGGGTCGGCCACGTCCAGGACGTGCTGCCCGGCGGCGACGGTGGCCGCGGACGCGGGAACCGCCGACCCGCCCGCGGGGACCTTCACGTGCAGGCTGAGCGATCCGTCGGTCAGCATCGAGGTCTCCAGCACCTGGTTGGCGGGATGGCCGCGCGCCAGCAGCGCCGCGACCCCGCCGTCGCCGAAGTTGAACGTGAACCGGGCGCGGTGGTTGGCGTAGTCGAGCAGCCGGGACTCGACGCTGGCGCCGGCCAGCAGCACGGTGCGGACCCGCGGGTCGGAGACCAGCAGCGCCCGGGCCACCCGCAGCGCCACCGGCGACCCGCACGAGGTGTAGTCGAGCTCGAGGGCGAAGGCCCGGTGGCAGCCGAGCCGGTGGGCGATCAGCGGCGCGGCCTGCCAGACCGGGTAGTTCTTCCAGGTGGAGCCGAAATACACCACGGCGTCGACGTCGCCCGGGTCGGTGCCGTGCTCGGCCAGCAGCGTCCGGGCCGCGGCGCACGCCAGGTCGGTCACGTGCTCGCCGTCGGCGGCGATGTGCTTGCCGCGCAGCCCGAACCGCTCGACGAACACGGCCTCGGGGATGCCGCTCGCCGCGGCGAGGTCGGCCGCGCTCATCCACCGTTCCGGCAGGTAGCAGGCGGTGCCGACGACGCCGGCCGGCCGGTCAGCCACGATCGCCGGGGCCTTCGGCCTCCGGCGGGACGCCGAGCGTCCGAGCGACGATCGCCATCGTCTCGCGGAAGACGTCCGGCGGCACCTGCCCGTCCTCGCCCCACAGGATCCAGCGCATGCCGACCATCTCCCCGACCGCCATCAGCGCCCATGCGGTCACCACCGGGTCCCCGATCGCGATCTCGCCCCGCTCGCTGGCCCGGCGCAGCCCGGCGATGTAGCCCTCGGCCATCCGGTCGTAGTGCAGCCGGAGCATCTTGGGCGAGACGAACTCGGCCTGCCGGATGACCCGGTACAGGGCCGGGTGCTCCGCGGTGAAGCGGAAGAACGCCTCGAAGCCGAGCCGCTCCACCTCCATCCTGGTGCGTCCCTTGGCCGAGGCCTGCGACATGGCGTGCCGCAGCCGGGTGTTGAGGTCCTCGACCAGCACGTCGAAGATCTCCTGCTTCCCGGTGAAATACAGGTAGAACGTCCCCTGGGCCACCCCGGCCGCCTCGGTGATCTTCACGATCGACGCGTCGTGATAACCGAGCTCGGCGAAGACCTGCTCGGCCGCCTCGAGCAGCCGCCGCCGGGTCCGGGCGCCCTTGCCCTCTGGCTCGCCGGGTGTGCCCCCGGCCGGAGAGGTGCCGCTGCCGCCCGTCGCCTCCGCCATTACCTGCCCTCCAGGAACTCGCCGATCATCGCCGCCACCTCGCCGGGGCGCTCCAGGTGCGGTGAGTGACCGCATCCGGCGAGCACCTCCTCCCGTAGTGTCCGCCCGCCGCCGCATAACGGTCCAGCACGCCGCGCAGCTGGGCAGCATCGGCTGCGGCGGGCAGGTGCCCGGGCCAAACCAACCGGGGACCATCCGACCGGCCCGGCCAGGCCGGACTCGGTCGATTCCAGCGCGTGCAGGCCGTCGGCGGCCACCCGTAGGCCGCCGCCAGCGCCCAGATCAGCCCGCCGAAGAACCGCGCCGACGAGATGTTGCCATGAATGAGCAGAACGGGCGTCCGTCGCCGGACCCGGCCAGCAGCGCGTGGGTGCGCAGCCGCCGGGTCCGCAGCTGCGCGGAGCGCACCGTGGATGGTCATCGTCCTTCCCTCCGCAGCCTGACCCGGCCGGCCAGCCCGGCGATGCCGCCGGGCACGAACAAGACGAAGAGCACGAAGATCACGCCCAGCAGGAAGTCCGGCTGTGACAGCGGCACCCGCAGCGGCGCCGGCAGCGAGCCGAACGACGGCTCCGCGGCGATCTTCAGCAGGTACTGCTGCAGGTACACGTAGACGATGGCGCCGGCCACGGCGCCCCACCGGGTGCCCACGCCGCCGAGCACCACCATCACCAGGACCGAGATGGTGACCGTGGTGGAGGCGACCGACGCGGGCGCGGCGGTGCCCACCAGCAGCAGGTAGACCATGCCACCGGCCGTGGCCAGCAGGGAGGAGAACACGAACGAGGCAAGCCTGAAGCCGAACGGCCGCAGCCCGAGCACCTCGGCCCGCCGCTCGCTCTCCCGGATGGCCAGCCATACCCGGCCGGTCACCGACTCGGTCGCCAGCCAGGTCACCGCGTAGACCGCGACGAGGAAGACCAGCGCGAGCCAGTACAGGTTCCGGGTGCTCGCCACGCCGACCAGCTGCGGCGGGAGCCGGCCGGCCGCCATCACCAGGCCGGTGTCGCCGCCGGTGAGGCCGTGCGGGTTGTCCTCGATCAGGTAGTAGCCGGCCTGCGCGAACGCGAGCGTCACCATGGCGAAGGCGATGCCGCGGACGCGCAGGCACAGCGCGCCGAGGACCAGCGCCAGCGCCAGCCCGGCGGCGGCCGTGACCGCGAGCGCGGGCAGCAGCGCCCAGTGCCACACCGACAGGGCGATGTCGAGGACGTAGGCCCCGGCGGCGAAGTAGAGCACCTGGCCGAAGGACAGCAGGCCGGTGAAGCCGAACAGCACGTCGAAGCCGAGCGCCACGCTGGCGAACACGAACCCGAGGCCGAGCACCTCCAGGGTGCCGGCGGAATTGACCACGTCGACCGGCCCGGGCAGCACCCAGGGAACGGCGAAGCCCGCGAACGGGAGCAGCGCGAAGATCGCCAGCACCACGAGGGGCGCCGCCACGCGACGCCACCCCGGCCGCCCGGTTACGGTCTGCCGCTGACCGGTCAGCCTGGTCAGCACCGCCTCGGGGAGACGGCTGCCGCCGGTGAGCCCGGTCATGTGGACCCGCCGAGCAGGCCGCGGGGGCGGACGAGCAGCACGACCGCCAGCACGAGCACCACCGACACGTTGCCGAGCTGGGCCAGGCCGGCCCCGCCGCCGGCGTAGAAGCCCACGTAGACCTGGACCAGGCCCACCACGACCGCGGCCAGCGCCGAGCCCGCGATCGAGCCGAGGCCGCCGATGACCACCACGATGAAGGCGAAGATCAGCAGCTGGTCGCCCTGGGTCGGGTCGACGAGGGCTCCGCTGAACACCACGGAGTTGAGCAGGCCGGCCAGCCCGGCGGCGGCGCCGCCGACGGTGAACACCAGCGTGAAGGCCCTGCCGACGTCGACGCCGAGCGCTCGCACCATGTCCCTGTTCTCCGCGCCGGCCCGGATGATGATGCCGTACCGGGTCCGGCGCAGGAACCAGGTGAGCGCGCCGAGCACGGCCAGGCCGGCGCCGAACGCCACGAAGTCCCCGTCCGGGATCCGCACGCCGCCGATCGCGGTGACGCCGGTCACCCAGGCCGGAACGCCGATCGCCCGCGAGTTGCTGCCGAACGCGCCGAGCAGCAGCCCGACCAGCGCCAGGTCCAGCCCGATCGTGACCAGGATCTGCGCGATCTGCCGGCCGTACAGCGGCCTGATCAGCAGCAGCTCGGTGGCGGCGGCGACCGCCGCCCCGGCCAGCGCCGCGGCGCCCGCGGTGAGCAGGAAACCCGCGCCGCCGCGGGCCGCCGTCAGCTGCTGCGCGACAGCCCAGCCGGCGTAGCCGCCCAGGGTGAGGAACGCCCCGTGCGCGAAGTTGAGCACGCCCATCAGCCCGTAGATCAGCGAAAGGCCGGCGGCGATGAGGAAGTAGACGGCGCCGAGCGCCAGCCCGCTGACCGTGATCGCGACGAACGTGGTCATGCGGAGACTCCGAGCAGCCGGCGGACAAGGCCCTCGTCGGCCAGGTCCGCGCTGCTTCCCGCGTGCACCACCCGGCCGTGGTCCAGCACGACGACCTGGCGCGCCAGGGCGCGCACCACGTGCACGTTCTGCTCGACCATCACGATCGTGCACGCCGCGCTCACCCGCTGCAGCACGTCGATCACCTCGGTCACGAACCGCGGCGCCAGGCCCTTGGTCGGCTCGTCGACCAGCAGCAGCGGCCGCTCGTCCAGCAGCACCCGGCCGATGGCGAGCATCTGCTGCTGGCCTCCGGACAGCGTGCCCGCCGGCTGGCGCTGGCGGCGCTTCAGCTCGGGGAACAGGTCGTAGACCAGGTCGTAGCGGGGCCGGGGGCCGATCTCGGCCAGGCGCAGGTTCTCCCGGACCGTCAGCCCGGCGAACACGTCGCGGTCCTCGGGGACGTAGCCAACGCCGAGCCTGACGATCCGGTGCACCGGCCAGCCCGTGACGTCGCGCCCGAGCAGACGGATGGTCCCGCTGCTCGGCAGCAGCCCGAGCAGCGCCCGCAGCGTCGTGGTCTTGCCGACGCCGTTGCGGCCGAGCAGGGCGGTGACCCCGCCCTCCGGTACCCGCAGGTCGATTCCCTGCAGCACGTGCGACCCGGCAATGCTGACGTGCAGCCCGGCCGCCGCGACCGCGGCGTCCCGCTGCCTGGTGCCGGTCATACCGGGTCTCCGAGGTACGCGCCCTGGACGTCCCGGTCGGCCATGACCGCCTCCGGGTCGCCGCAGGCGAGCAGCTGGCCGTGGTGCAGCACCGCGACCCGCCGGGCCAGGCCGAGCACGACGGCCATGTGGTGCTCCACCATCAGCACCGTGCGGCCGTCGGCGTGCAGGCCGGCGATCAGCGCGGTCAGGCCCGGCACGTCCTCGGCGTTGACGCCGGCCATCGGCTCGTCGAGCAGCAGCACGCGGGCCTGGCTCGCGATCAGGATGGCGAGCTCGAGCTTGCGCTTGTCGCCGTGCGACAGCGCCGCCGCGGGCCGGCCGGCGGCGTCGGCGAGGCCGACCGCCTCGAGCGCCCGGAGGGCCCGGGCCGATGCCTCGTCGGTGCGCCGCGGCAGCTGCCAGCCGCCCAGCCAGCGCATGCTGCCGCCCAGGTGCGCCTGCGCCGCCAGGCGCGCGTTCTCGGCCACCGGCAGCGCGCCGAACAGCAGCGAGGTCTGGAAGGTCCGGCCGAGGCCGAGCCGGGCGCGGACGGCGGGTGCCACGCCGCCGAGGTCGCGGCCGCTCAGCCGCATCGTGCCCAAGGTCGGCGTCAGCAGCCCGCTGATGAGGTTGAACAGGGTCGTCTTGCCGGCGCCGTTCGGCCCGATGATGCCGAGGAAGTCACCGTCGGCGACCTCCAGATCGATGCCGTCCAGGATGGCGGCACCGCCCGCGCGGAAGCACAGCCCCGACACCTCCAGCGCGGGGGGGCGGTCCCGGCTCGTCGTCAACCGCGCCGCCTCAGCTTGCCGGAGGCGCGGTCTGGGCGTCGCTCAGCGTCGTCACCAGGACCGGCGTGAAGTCGGACGGGCTGACCTCGGTCAGCTTGACCTGGTACATCGGCTGCAGCATGGCGTGGTCGGAGGCGCGGATCTGCTGCATGCCCTTGGGCGCGAGAAACCTCCAGCCCGACAGCGCGCTGATCATGGCGTTCACGTCGCTGCCCCCGCCGGCCTGGATCGCGTGCACCACCATCTGCGCCGCGACGAAGCCGTCCGCGGTGAACAGGTCGGGGACGCCGTGGTAGCGCTGCTTCATGCCCGCGACCAGGTACCTGTTCGCGGCGTTGCCGGAGGCCTGGTAGAAGTACAGCGACAGGTAGTCGAACTTCGTCCCCGCCGCGCCGTAGAACGGGTAGGTGGCGATGTTGGCCAGTCCGGTCACGACCTTGGTGCCGGTGAACACGCCCTGCTGGTCAAGCGCCTGCGCCAGCGACGCCCCGGTCGTCCCGGCCCAGGCGAGGAAGATGAGGCTCGGGTGCTCGGCCTTCACCCGCAGCGCCGTCGGCGTGAAGTCGGTGGTGGTGAGCGGGACGAGCACGGGGACCACGGTGTCGCCGATGGCGCCGAAGACCTTCTGCGCGTCGGTCACGTAGGACAGGCCGAACGCGTAGTCCTGGGCGAGCACCACGATCCGCTGCCCGCTGCCCGCGCCGGCGATGAACGACTTCGCCGCCATCACGTCCTGGTAGGTCTGGCGGCCGGACCGGAACGTGTAACGGTTGGCGCCGGTGATCTGGTCCGCCGCCGCCGGGCCCGAGATGTACAGCACCTGGTTCTGCGCGGCGAGCGGGGCCAGTTGGGTGGCGATGCCGGAATCGATGCTGCCGCCGATGATCTTGTAGCCCGCGCCGACGAGGCCCTTGAAGTCGTTGACCGCGGTGGTGACGTTGTCCGCGTCGTCGTCCCACGTCACCTGGACCGGGTGGCCGCCCGCCTTGCCGGTGCCGCCGGTCGCGTAGTCCAGCCCGATGGTGAAGCCCTGCTGGTATTCCTGGGCGTAGGCCGAGTAGATGCCGGTCTTCTCGTACACCATGCCCACCTTGACCGGGGCGGACCCCGATGCGGCCGTGGTCGCGCCGCTGGTGGTGGCCGAGGATCCGCAGGCGGCCAGCGCCAGCGCCACGACGGCGAATCCGGCGGATCTCAGTACTGCCCGATGCCCTGCCAACTGCCGGACGTTCATGTCCGCTCCCGAAATATGAGAGGTGATTCAGATATTAGGAAGGACTGTAGACCGGTCGCCGGGTCGTGTCAATGCACGATCAGGCGACGCTCCGGCCGCCGCCTCGGCGGTGTTCAAGTTCGCGGCAAGGGCGCGCTACCCAGGCGCGCCGGAGGTCGCGGGGCCGGCGGGGCAGCCCTCGCGGTGGCCCTCGCTGGTGACGGCGCCGCATTCCGGGCAGACCAGGTGCGCGTAGCAAGCGGGCTCGCCGGCCTCGTCGCGTTCGGCCTCCTCGCGCAGCAGCCGCGCCAGGACCGCCGCCTGGCTGTGCGCCACGTCCCTGGTCGCGGTCAGCAGGGTCAGCGGGCCCGCCGCGGCGAGGGTGCGCAGCCGGCCGAGCGCGGCGCGCCGCTCGGGGCCGTCCAGCTCGGCGAGGTAGCGGCGGCGGAACTCGCCGAACCTGGCCGGGTCGTGCCGGTACCAGGTCCGTAGCTCGGCCGACGGCGCGACGTCCCTGGCCCAGTCGTCCAGCGCGGCCGCGTCCTTGCGCAGCCCGCGCGGCCAGACCCGGTCGACGAGCACGCGGGCGCCGTCACTGGCCTGTGGCTCGTCGTAGACGCGGCGGACGCGGATCATCCGGGCTCCCCTGGCGTGTGCGCCGCTACCGGCTCAGCTCGGCCCACACCGACTTGCCGCCGCGCCCGAGCGGCTGCACGCCCCACCGGGCGGCCAGCGCGTCCACGGCGCCCAGGCCGTGCAGCGGCGCCGCGGACAGCGCCTGCCCGGGCGCCAGCGGGCGCGCGTCGCGGACCGAGACCCGCACCACGTCCGGCCGCGCGGCCACGGCGACCGTGAAGCCCGAGCGGGCGTGGATGACGGCGTTGGCGGCAAGCTCGGTGACCACCAGCGCGACGTCGTCGGCGAGGTCCGCGGCGCCGAGGCTGCCGACCGCGCCGACGGCGAAGTGGCGCGCGTCCGCGGCCGCCTCGTGGTAGCGGCCGAAGCTGCGCACCGCCTCGGGCCCGGAGGGGGCGGCCTGCGCGCCGCCGATGACCTGCCGGTGCAGGCGGCAGATATCCGCGAACGCGTCCAGGTAGCCGTCGCGGGCGACGGAGCCGGCCGGATAGCCGCACAACAGCGAGAACGACTGGCGGCGGCCCAGCGAGTTCCACATCTGCTCGAGCTCGATGGCCGCACTGACCAGCCCCGCGTCCCACAGCAGGGCCACCATCTCGCCGAAGGCGCACACCGGCCGGTCCCCGGCTGCGTCTCCCGTCCCCTGCCGTGCCCGCCGGATCAGGCCGCCCACCACGCGATCGAAGGCGGCGCCGTCGAGCCGGCCCGCGGCGAGGAACTCATCGAGCACCTGGCGGGCGTCCAGCGCATGGTAGGCGCCGCCGGCGCGGGCCGCGGCCAGGTCGGCGCCGGCCTGCGCCAGCCGCGCCTCGAACGCGCGCCGGTGAGCCGCGGTGGCGATGACGATCGCGGTTCCCCCGCCGGCGAGCGCCTGCATCAGGTGGCCGGCCACCCCGTCGGCCAGCTCATCGTCGTGCGCATAGAACTGGACGACATGCCGGCCCGCGCTCGGGTTTCCGGTCACCGTCACTGCTTCTCCACCGGTGCGACGCAACCTCCTCGCGGCCATATCTGCCCACCTGCCGCCGCGCCATGCATCCCCGCCGATCGCAAGCGTACCCGGCAGCGGCGCCGGCCACGCCCCGGCCGCGGCCGGGCGGCGGGTCAGGCGATCGCCTCGGCCAGCTGGGTGACCTGGTCCAGCCGCGACGCGGTGGGCATGAAGATGACCTCGTCGCAGCCGCCGGACTCGAACGCCGCGGCATACGACCTGACCATCTCGGCGCTGGTCGCGGCGCCGGCCGCGATCCGGCCGGCGAAGTCGCCGAGCCAGGCGTAGTAGTGGTGCAGGTAGCCGTCCGCCTGCGCGCGGGCGTCCGGCCCGAGCGCGAAATAGGCGAGCGTGATCGTGCGCGGCCTGCCGGCCCGGCCCGCCCGCCGCCAGGCCTCCTCGACGGCGGCCGCGCCCTGGGCGAACATCTCCGGGGTGCCGCCGCCCATGATCCAGCCGTCGCCGAGGCGGGCCACCCGGGCGAAGCTGGCCGGCGTCGCGCCGCCGAGGATGAGCTCGGGGCCGCCGGGCCGCGCGGGCTCCGGGCCGATCCCGCCGGCGTCGCCGAACTTCTCGCCGGACCAGACCCGCCTCATCAGCTCGACCTGCTGCTCCAGGCGCCGTCCCCGGCCGCGGGCGCTCAGCCCGCTCGCGGTGAAGTCGTCCTCGCGGCCGCCGAGGCCGAGGCCGAGCACCAGGCGCCCGCCGGACAGCCGGTCCAGCGAGGCGGCCTGCTTGGCGAGCAGCACGGCGTTGGCGTACAGCGGGGCCAGCAGCACGGCCGTGGTCAGCCGGATCCGGCTGGTGACCGCCGCGGCGGCGCTGAGCGCGACAAGCTCCTCGTAGTTCGGGTACACGATCCGGCCGATCGTGCCGAGCGTGCTGAACCCGGCGCGCTCCGCGCTGCGCGCCCAGTCCACAAGGGTGCTGCCCTCGGTGCCCGGCACCGTGTTGGGCAGGCCGATCCCGATGTCCATGCCCTACCTCCGCTGGTCTCGTCCGGTGTTGCCCGCGCGGGCAGTCAGCCCTCCGCCAATCCAAGCACCGCGAACCGGGCCGGGCACGGCCGGGGGCGCCGGGCCGGCCCGCCGCCGTGTGGCGCGGCGGCGGCCGCGAGTTCTAGGCTGAGGCGTGGTCACCGCCGGGGCCCGCCAGGACGCGCTCACCGAGCTGTACCTGGTGCGCTACGCGCCGATGGTGCGGCTGGCGCTGCTGCTGACCGGAGACCGGCAGACCGCCGAAGACGTGGTGCAGGACGCGTTCGCGGCGCTGCACCTGGCATGGGACAGGCTGCGCAGCCCGGACGCCGCCCTGCACGCGGCGGTGGTGAACAACTCGAGGTCGGTGCTGCGGCACCGCACGGTGGTCGGCAGGAACCCGCCGGAGGCGCCGCCGGAGGCGCCCAGCGCCGAGCACGGGGCGATGATCCAGATGCAGCTGTCCGCGGTCGCCGCGGCGCTGGGCACGCTGCCCAGGCGGCAGCGGGAGGCGGTGATCCTGCGGTACTACGCGGACCTGTCCGAGGCGGAGACCGCCGCCGCGATGGGCGTCAGGCAGGGATCGGTGAAGACGCACGCGCACCGGGGCCTGGCGGCGCTGCGCCGCGAGCTGCGGCGGCAGGGCTGGCCGGGCGGCGGGCCCTGAGACCGGGCGGGGCCGCGCAGCCGGCTTCGCTTGCCCCGCCCGGGTCATGGCGCCGGCCGTGACGCCGGAGCCCGCAAACATGCTACGAAGACTTGACGGATAACTATCGTTCCGTAGAAAATAAGGGAGCGGCGAGGCACGGGAGGACGATCATGTCGAGTCACGCCACCGGGACGCCCGCCACGCCTCCGGTCGACTTCCGGGTGGACCCCGCCGGATACCGGCACTGGCGGCTGTCCTTCGACGGGCCGGTGGCGACGCTGGCCATGGACGTGGCCGAGGACGGCGGCCTGGTGCCGGGGTACGAGCTGAAGCTGAACTCCTACGACCTGGGCGTGGACATCGAGCTGTACGACGCGGTGCAGCGGCTGCGGTTCGAGCACCCCGAGGTGCGGGCCGTCGTGCTGACCAGCGCCAAGGACAAGATCTTCTGCGCCGGCGCGAACATCCGGATGCTGGCCGCCTCGCCGCACCCGTGGAAGGTGAACTTCTGCAAGTTCACCAACGAGACCCGCAACGGGATCGAGGACGCCACCGCCAGCTCGGGCCAGACCTGGCTGGCGGCGGTGAACGGGACGGCATCCGGCGGCGGGTACGAGCTGGCGCTGGCGTGCGAGCACATCATGCTCATCGACGACCGCTCCTCGGCGGTGTCGCTGCCCGAACTGCCGCTGCTCGGGGTGCTGCCGGGCACCGGCGGGCTGACCAGGGTCACCGACAAGCGGCACGTCCGGCGGGACCTCGCCGACTGCTTCGCCACCAAGGCGGAGGGGATCGGCGGGAAGAAGGCCGTGGCCTGGCGGCTGGCCGACGAGGCCGTCCCCCGGGCCCGCTGGGACGAGGCGGTCGCCGGGCGGGCCAGGGAGCTGGCCGCCCGGTCCCCGCGGCGGGCGGACGGGCCGGGCATCGAGCTGACCCGGCTGGACAAGACCCGCACCGCCGACCAGATCCGCTACCGGCACGTGACGGCCCGGCTGGACCGGGCGCGCCGGGTGGCCGAGATCACCGTCGCCGGCCCGGGCCGGGACGCGCCGGCCGGCATGGCCGGGGCCCGCGAGCAGGGGGCCGGCTTCTGGACGCTCGCGGTGACCCGCGAGCTGGACGACCTGATCCTGGACCTGCGCACCAACGAGCCGGAGCTTGGCACCTGGCTGCTGCGCAGCCGCGGCGACCCGGGGCTGGTGCTGGCCCATGACCGGCTGCTGCTGCGCCACCGCGACGACTGGCTGGCCAACGAGATCGTCCACTACCTGAAGCGGACGCTGAAACGGCTGGACGTCACCAGCCGGAGCCTGATCGCGCTGATCGAGCCGGGAAGCTGCTTCGCCGGGTCGCTGCTCGAGCTCCCGCTGGCGGCGGACCGCTCGTACATGCTGGCCGGGCTGTTCACCGACGCCGGCCCGGACGCGGAGCCCGCCGTGATCGCGGTGGGCGAGATGAACCTCGGGCCGCTGCCGATGGGCAACGGGCTCACCAGAATGGCGACGAGGTTCCTCGGCGACCCGGACGGGCTGGCCGCCGCGGAGAAGCAGGCCGGCGAGCTGCTGCAGGCTGAAGAAGCCGAACGGCTGGGCCTGGTCACCTTCGCGCCCGACGACATCGACTGGGACGACGAGGTCCGGCTGGCCGTCGAGGAGCGGGCGAGCTTCAGCCCGGACGCGCTGACCGGGATGGAGGCCAACTACCGGTTCGCCGGCCCGGAGACCATGGAGACCAAGATCTTCGGGCGGCTGTCCGCCTGGCAGAACTGGATCTTCACCAGGCCGAACGCGTCCGGGCCCGAGGGGGCGCTGCGCAGGTACGGCACCGGCCGGCGCCCGGGCTTCGATTGGGAACGAGCATGACAACTGCGGCTGACTACACCGAGAAGATCCCCAACAACGTCGGCCTGGCCTCCGATCGGCGGCTGCAGCGCGCGCTGGAGTCCTGGCAGCCGGACTTCCTGTCCTGGTGGGAGTCGATGGGCCCGGCGCTGCCGACCAGGGACGTGTACCTGCGCACCGCGGTGAGCGTGGGCCGGGAAGGCTGGGCGCACTGGGGCTTCGTGCCGATGCGGGAGTACCGGTGGGGCGTCTTCCTCGCCGAGCGGGACCGCGGCCGCCGGATCGGCTTCGGCCAGCACAAGGGCGAGCCCGTCTGGGACAAGGTCCCCGGCGAGTACCGCGCCGACCTGCAGCGGCTGATCGTCATCCAGGGCGACACCGAGCCGGCCTCGGTGGAGCAGCAGCGCAACCTCGGCGCGACGGCGCCGTCCCTGTACGACCTGCGCAACCTGTTCCAGGTCAACGTGGAGGAGGGACGGCACCTGTGGGCGATGGTGTACCTGCTGCACGCCTACTTCGGCCGGGAGGGCCGCGAGGAGGCCGAGGAACTGCTGCACCGCAACTCCGGCAGCCAGGACTCGCCGCGCATCCTCGGGGCGTTCAACGAGGAGACGCCGGACTGGCTGTCGTTCTACATGTTCACCTACTTCACCGACCGGGACGGCAAGTACCAGCTCGGCACGCTCAAGGAGTCCGCCTTCGACCCGCTGAGCCGCACGTGCGAGTTCATGCTCAAGGAAGAGGCCCACCACATGATGGTGGGCACCACCGGCGTCGACCGGGTGGTGGAGCGCACCGCGCAGGTGATGGCGGAGAACGACACCGACGACGTGGCCGGATACGGGGTGATCCCGCTGCCGGTCATCCAGAAGTACCTGAACTTCCACTACTCGGTGTCGCTCGACCTGTTCGGCGGCGAGACCTCCACGAACGTCGCCAACTACTACACCGCCGGGCTCAAGGGCCGGTGGATGGAGGACAGGCGCAGGGACGACCACAGGCTCACCGACGACTCGATCATGGTCGACGCGCTGGTGGACGGGGAGATCGGCCAGGCCGAGGTGGCCGCGCTGACCGGCCTCAACACCGACCTGCGCCGGGAGTACATCGCCGACTGCCAAAGCGGGGTGACCCGGTGGAACCGCATCCTGGCGGGCGCGGGCCTGCCGCACCGGCTGCGGCTGCCGCACGTCGCGTTCAACCGCAAGGTCGGCGCGTTCGCCGGGATCGAGGCGACCCCGGACGGGGAGAAGCTGTCCGCGGAGGAGTGGCAGCGGCGGCGCGGGGAATGGCTTCCCACCGACGTGGACAAGACCTTCGTCCGCTCGCTGATGCGGCCGGTGTACCAGCGGGGCAAGATCGCCGCCTGGATCGCGCCGCCGCGCAACGGCATCAACGGCAAGCCGTTCGACTACGAGTACGTCCACCTGGCCTGATCAGCAAGGGCGGCGGCGATGGCGCAGTTGTTCAACGCGTGCGAGTACCTGCTGGACCGGCGGCTGGCCGCCGGCGACGGGCAGCGGCTGGCGACGTGCGGCGCCGCCGGCGAGCTCAGCTACGGGCAGCCGCACGACCGGGTCTGCCGCACCGCGGCCGGCCTGCGGGCGCTCGGCCTGCAGCCGGAGCAGCGGGTGCTGATGCTGATGGCGGACTGCCCGGACTTCGTCACCGTGTTCCTGGCGGCGATGCGCATCGGCGCCATCCCCGTCCCGGTCTCCACGATGCTGCGGGCCGACGGCGTGGCCGAGCTGCTGCGGGACTCACGCGCCCGCCTGCTCGCCGTGACCAGCCAGTTCGCCGAGGTCGCGGTCCGCGCGGCGGCGGCGGCGCCGGAGCTGGCCGGGATCGTCGCCGACAGCGCCCCCGACGCCGCGCCGCTGCCGGTTCACCTGCTCGGCGCGCTGGCCGCCGGCCCCGCGGACGACGCGGTGTATGCCACCACCGAGGACTCCCCCGCGTTCTGGCTCTACACATCCGGGACGACCGGGACGCCCAAGGCCGCGATGCACCGGCACGCCGCCATCCGGGTGGTCTGCGAGACCTACGGCGCCCAGGTGCTCGGCATCCGGCCCGGCGACCGGTGCCTGTCGGCCGCCAAGGCGTTCTTCGCCTACGGCCTGGGCAACTCGATCCTGTTCCCGTTCTCGGTCGGCGCGTCCAGCGTGCTCGAGCCGGCCCCGGCGCGGCCGGACGTCCTCGCGGACGCGGCCAGGAAGTACGGCGCGACGCTGTTCTTCGCCGGCCCGACGTTCTTCGCCGGCATGTTGCGCGCCGGCCTGCCGGGCGACGCGCTGGCCGGGGTGCGGCTGGCCGCCTCGGCCGGGGAGGCGCTGCCCGCGGCGCTGTACGCGCGGTGGACCGGGCACTTCGGCGTCGACATCCTCGACGGCATCGGCATGACCGAGATGCTGCACATCTTCCTGTCCAACCGGGCGGGCCAGGTCCGCCCGGGCACCACCGGCGTCGCCGTCCCCGGCTACCAGCTGCGCGTGCTGGACGAGGCCGGGGCCGAGGTGCCGCCGGGCACGCCCGGCACGCTGTACGTGCGCGGCGACTCGGCGGCGACCGGGTACTGGTGCCGCTACGACGCGTCGCGGCAGGTGTTCCAGGGGGAGTGGCTGCGCACCGGCGACAGCTACGTCGCGGACGCCGACGGCTACTACACCTGCCTCGGCCGCACCGGCGACATGCTCAAGCCCGGCGGCGTGTGGGTGTCGCCCGCGGAGGTCGAGGCCCGGCTGCTGGCGCACGAGGCGGTCGCCCAGGCCGTGGTGGTCGCCGCCGCCGACGCCGACGGGCTGGAGAAGCCGGTCGCGTTCGTCATCACCGAGCCCGGCCGCGCCGTCACCGAGGCGGAGCTCATCGAGTTCTGCCGCCAGGGGCTGCCGTCGGTCAAGCGCCCGCGCCGGGTGGTGTTCACCAGCAGCTTCCCGACCACCGCGACCGGGAAGGTGCGCCGCGTGGAGCTGCGCGCCATGGCCGCCACCGTGCTCGTCCCCGGCGACCGGCCCGAGGCGGCCGTCTGATGCTGGACGGCCACCTGCTCGTCGACGCGCACCTGCACGCGGTGCGGCTGCCCACGCTCAAGCCCGCCTGGCGGCGGTGGGCGCGCGAGTTCGGCGACCAGGCGGCGATGAGGTCGGTGTACGACGCGGACGGCACCGTGGTCCCGGAACGGTTCGACGCGTACCTCGCCGGAGAGGGCGTCGACATCGCGCTGGTCCTCGCCGAGTACAGCCCGAAGGTCACCGGCATCCAGCCGATCGAGGACCTGCTGCCGCTGGCCGCGGTCAACCGCGACCGGATCAGGATGATCGCCAACGTCAACCCGCACCTGCACTACCCGGTCGACGAGGAGGTGGCCCGCCAGCTCGGCCTGGGCGCGGTGGCGCTGAAGATCCACCCGGTGCACGCGGGGGTGGCGGCCAACGACCGCTCGCTGTACCCGGCCTACGAGGTCTGCCAGGCGGCCGGGGTCCCGGTGGTGGTGCACTGCGGGACCAGCGTGTTCCCCGGCTCGTCGAACTCCTTCGCCGATCCGGTCCTGCTCGACGACGTGCTGCGCGACTTCCGGCGGCTGGACGTGGTGCTGGCGCACGGCGGCCGGGGATGGTGGTACGACGCGGCGGCGTTCCTGGCGCTGTCCAGCGATCGGGTCTGGATCGAGCTGTCCGGCCTGCCGCCGTCCCGGCTGCGCGGGTACTACGCGCGGCACAGCTGGGCCCGGCTGACCCGCCGGATGATCTTCGGCACCGACTGGCCCGGAGTGCCCGGCATCGCGAGCAACGCCCGCGCCGTGGCGGCGCTGTGCCCGGACGAGGCGACCGCCGCGCTGGTCCTCGGCGGCAACGCCCGCCGCGTCTACAACCTGAAGGCGGACTGACCCGATGTCACTGCACTGGATCAAGGAAGACGCGCCGCGCTGGGACGCGGACAGGCGGCGGCTGTTCGGGCCGGCGGAGCTCGCCGCGACCGGCTACCAGCCGCCGGCGCCCGGCGCCGCCGTGGCCGACGAGTGGTGGCGGGTCACCGAGGACGACGGCGCGGTGGTCGGTTACGGCTGGCTGGACAGCCAGTGGGGCAACGCGGAGATCACGTTCCTGGTCGACCGGGCCAGGCGCGGCGAGGGGATCGGCGCGTTCATCGTGGACCGGCTGGAGAAGGAGGCCGCGGACCGGGGCCTGAACTACATCTACAACGTCATCCCCGCCACCCACCCCGACCCGGACTGGATGAGGCGCTGGCTGGCCTCGCATGGCTTCGTTCCCGGCACCGGTGACCTGCGCCGCCGGGTCGGCGCCGCCCGCCCCGTGGCCTCGTAGCCGCTTCCGGCCCCAGCAAGCTCAGCGATGTCGGCGCAGACCGTGGCGCGCCGGGCCGTCGGCCGGCCGTCGCATCATCGACCGGGCCTGGAACAATTAGGCTTCGGTCGTGGACTGGGTGGAGCGGGTCGCCAGCATCCGCCAGTGGACTCGCCGCGGCGAGCGGGCACCGCACAAGCCGTTGCTGCTGCTGTATGCGCTGGGCCACTTCCAGCGGAACGGCGACCAGCCGATCCTGTTCTCCGAGGCCGAGGCCCGGCTCGGGAAGCTGCTGCGGGAGTTCGGGCCGCCGCGCAGGACCAGCGCCGCCTACCCGTTCCACTACCTGACCAGCGACGGGCTGTGGACGGTCACTACCGATCGCGGCGGGGGAAGCCCGGGCCCGAGCCCGGCGGCGCTGCGCGGCCAGCACGCCGCGGGGCGGCTGGCGCCGGACCTCGCCTGGTCCCTGCGCAGCCAGCCGCACCTGCTTCCCCAGCTTGCCCGGGCCATCCTCGACGACAACTTCGAGCCGTCCCTGCACGAGGACATCTGCGCCGAAGCGGGCCTCGACCTGGAGACGGCCGAGACGGTGCCCAGGGCGGACCGCGCACGGCGCGGACGCGACCCGCAGTTCCGCGCCAGCGTCCTGGTCGCGTACGAATACCGCTGCGCGTTCTGCGGCTATGACGGATGGCTGGACGGCACCATGGTCGGGCTCGACGCCGCGCACGTCCGGTGGTGGGCGCTGGGCGGACCCGATGAGGTCGCAAACGGGCTGTGCCTGTGCGCCCTGCACCACAAGCTGTTCGACAAGGGGGTGCTCGGGATCGCCGGCCGCCAGGTTGCCGTGTCGGCGCATTTCGTCGGCCGCACCCCGGCGGCGGAGTCGCTGGTGCTGTCGCTGAGCGGCCGCGAGATCGCCCGGCCGCAGCAGGGCTTCCCCGCCGTCTCGGACGGCCACGCCGCCTGGCACGCGCGAGAGGTATTCCGGGCCCCGCCCCGCGCCATCGGTCACGGGACGGGGTGAGCGGGTGAGCGCCGGGCCCGGTGATCATCTGCCTGCGCCTGGATATCTGTATGCGTTTGGTGCTTCTGTACGGGATAGGCGGCCGAATTCGGCCGCCTAAGGCTGACAGAAGCACCAAACCGCTACAGATAATCGCGCCGCGCCGCGGCCCGGCAGCGGCCGCCGGTGACCGCGTTGCGGAAGTTAGCGAAGTTATCAGCGATATCGTTTCGGGCCTGGCGCCGGCCGGAGGCGACGTGGCCAGGGCAACCTCGCCACGCCGCCGCCTTGCCGCCGCGGCCATGGCCATGGCCATGGCCATGGCCGCGGCGGGCGTGCGCGGCCGTAACACCACCATTCGTTCGGGATGAACAAGGAGAGAAGCGGTGGCCCGGCCGCGGCGCGCTACGGCGGGCCGGGCGCCGCGGCGGACAGCGTGACCGGCTCGAGGTACTCCCCCGCCGGCGTCCGTTCCCACCAGGCGCCGGTCCGGCGCAGCTGGCGCCAGCTGGTGAACCGGTAGCGATACCGGCTGACCCGGACGAAGGCGGGCGGCGCGTCGGGGAAGGGGTTGACCCGCAGCAGGCGGAGCACGTCGCGGTCGCCGCGCAGCAGCCGGTACAGCAGCGGCGCCAGCCACGCCTCGGCGTATCCCGGTGACAGCGCGGCGAACCACATCAGCCAGTCCAGCCGCAGGTGGTACGGCGCCACCTGGGGCGGGCGGCGCCGCGGATCGCCCGGCTTGCCCTTGAACTCGTACTCCCGCCACCGCGTGGCCGCGGTGACCTGCTGCTCGCTGGTCCCCTCGATCACCAGCTCGTAGCGGCGCCGGGTGATGCTGCCGAAGGCGCCGTAGGTGTTGACCAGGTGCAGCGGGTCGAAGCTGGCGTTCATCAGCTGCCGCCTGCTCGCCAGGTTGCGGGCCGGGCGGTAGCTGAGCACCGCCACCACGGCGGTGACCGCCAGCACCAGCGCCTGGTACCACGGCGGCGCCGGGGCGAGGTGCGGGGCCGCGGGCAGCGGCAGCACCCGTGCGGCGAGCCTGGTGTCCACCACCCCCAGCGCGATGACGATCGTCAGCCAGTTGAGCCAGGCGAAGTTGCCCGAGGCCACCAGCCACAGCTGGGTGACGATCATGACCGCCGCGGCCGCGCTGGCCGCCGGCTGCGGCGCGAGCAGCGCCAGCGGCGCGACCAGCTGGGCCACGTGGTTGCCCAGCACCTCCGCGCGGTGCAGCGGGTCCGGCAGGTGATGGAAGAACCAGCTCAGCGGGCCCGGCATCGGCTGGGTCTCGTGGTGGTAGCGCAGGCAGGTGAGATCCCGCCAGCAGCGGTCACCGCGCAGCTTGATCAGGCCGGCGCCGAACTCCAGCCGCAGCAGCAGCCAGCGCAGCAGCCACAGCACCGGCACCGGCGGCGCGGTGGACGCGTTGCCGAGGAACACCGCGAGGAACCCGGTCTCCAGCAGCAGCGACTCCCAGCCGAAGCCGTACCAGACCTGGCCGACGTTCACGATCGACTGATACAGCGCCCACAGCGCCAGCCAGGCCAGCATCGCCGCCCACAGCGGCACCGCGTCGCCGAGGCCCGCCGCCATGGCGGCCGCCAGTGCGGCCCCCGACCAGGCGGCGGCGGCGAAGAACCGGTCCGAATAGTGCAGGTGGAACAGGCTCGGCGCCTGCCGGAACGTCACCCGGCGCAGGTAGCGCGGGATCGGCAGCATGCCGTGCTCGCCGAGCAGCCCGCGGAACTGGAGGGCGGCCGCGGCGAACGCGATCAGGTAGATGGCCGCAAGCCCGCGCTGGAACGCCAGCCGGGCGAGCCAGTAGTCAGGCGCCGCGAACCACCGCATCCGGTCTCCCGGTAACCGGAGTATCCGGCGCAGCGCGGCCTGCGCGGCGTGGTAGCCGCACATGCCGTGCACCCCGGGGCCGGGCGGGGTGGCGGACGAGCACAGGTAGATCCCCGGGTCCGGGGTCGCGTAGGGCACCGGGAACGGGGTCGGCCGCAGCAGCAGCCGCAGCCGGTCGCAGCGCCCGCCCGCGATGTCGCCGCCCACGTTGTTCGGGTTGCGGGCGGCCAGGTCGGCAGGGGTCGTCACGGCCCGGGCCAGCACCAGGTCGCGGAAGCCGGGGGCGAACCGCTCGACCTGGGCCTCGATGGCGGCGGTGAGGTCGCCGCGCCAGGCGTTCGGCACCTGAGCGTAGACCCAGAACACGTGCGAGCCGTCCGGCGCGCGGGCGGGGTCGAACACGCTGGGCTGGGCGGTGACCAGGAACGGCGGCCGGGGGGCCGTGCCCCGTTGCGCCGAGACGAGCGCCGCGCCGATCTCGGCCATCGACGGCCCGAGGTGGACGGTGCCGGCCCGCCGCGCCGCGGGCGCGGTCCACGGCACCGGCCCGGACAGCGCGTAGTCGATCTTGAACACCGCGGGGCCGTGCCGGTAGCGGCGCAGGAACAGGCCGGAGTACCACTCCGGCAGCCGGGCCCCGGCGATGGCGGCCGCCTGCTCCGGCGAGGTGTCGAGCAGGTAGGCGCGCGCCTTCGGGAGTTCGGCGAGGCTGCGGACCTCGCGGCCGGTCTCCACCTGGCCGCCCAGGTCGGCGAGCAGGGCGGCCAGGGCATCGGAGATCGCCTGCGTGCCGCCGCGCGGGAACGGCCAGCCGACCTCGTGGGCGGCCAGCGCGAACATCAGCGCGATGCCGCCGGTCAGCGGGGAGGTCAGCGGCGCGGTCACGTGCCCGGCCAGCCCGGCGATCAGGCCCCGGGCCCGCTCGCCGGAAAACGCCCTGGCCAGCACGGCGGCGGGCAGGGCGGCCAGCAGCCCGAAGCAGCCGTACACCAGCGGGTGCCGCGGCCTGCCGGCCAGCGGCGGCCGCAGCACGTCGGAGGCGAGCACGTCCCAGCGGCCGCGGAACGGCTGCATCAGCCGCAGGTACGCGGCCCGGTCGCCGCGCTGCCCGCCGTCTGCGCCCTCGCGGCGGCCGCCGCCCAGCGAGCCTGCGGTCTCGGTCATCGAGCGCGCCAGGATCGCCGCCGTGCCGTCGGGGAACGGATGCGCCAGCGGCAGGTCCGGGTGGACCCAGGACAGCCCGTACCGCTCCAGCCCGAGTTCCCGCAGCGCCGGCGATCCGGCGCCCAGCGGGTGGACGGCCGAGCAGGTGTCGTGCCGGAACCCCGGCAGGGTCAGCTCCGCGGTGCGCGCCCCGCCGCCGACGGTCTGCGCGCCCTCGTAGACCTGCACCCGCAGCCCGGCCCGTGCCAGCGTGACCGCCGCGGTCAGCCCGTTGGGCCCGGCGCCGACCACGATCGCGTCGAGGTCCGCCATGCGGCTGGAATACCCGAGACCGGGGGCATAATTCAACCCGGCGCGCCGTGGCGTGGCCGGCGGGGCGCCGTGGAGTGGCTGGCGGGCGCCGTGACGGGGGCGGCGGGCGCCGTGACGGGGGCGGCGGGCGGCGGGCGGCGGGCGGCGGTGGCGGTGGCGGTGGCGGTGGCGGTGGCGGTGGCGGTGGCGGTGGCGGTGGCGGCCCCCGGGCCTGCCCGCGTGGCCCAGGGAACCTTACTTCGACATCATAGTATTAGATATCAACCTTTGGTGATAGCATGGCGGTCGTGATGCCACCCGAGGTACCGCCGATCGGCCTGCGGCTCGCGCGCGCCGCGCGGGTGGTGAGCCGGGCGCTCGACACCACGCTGGCCGAGGCCGGCGGCTCGCTCCCGGTGTGGCTGGTGCTGCTGAACCTGAAGACGGGGCGGGCGGCCAACCAGCGCGAGCTTGCCGAGGCGGTCGGGGTCACCGAGGCCACGCTGACGCACCACCTGAACGCCATGGACGCCCAGGGCCTGGTCACCCGGCGCCGGGACAGCGCCAACCGCCGCGTCCACGTGGTCGAGCTGACCGCCGAGGGCGAGGCCGCCTTCTTGCGGCTGCGGGACGCCGCCGCCGCCTTCGACGCCCGGCTGCGCGCCGGCCTTGACGACGCGCAGATCGCCCGGCTCGGCGAGCTTCTCGACCGCCTGGCCGCCAACGCCGGCGCCGAACAGGGCGGGACGCCGTGGCCGGGAGCTGCCGACCGGTAGCAGGGAATATCGCTGTCACGCCGCCCGGCGCCGGGGCCGTGAATGCCCGGCGCGACCCGGCGGCACGGTCAGGCCGCGGCCGCGGGCGCCGGCAATCACGTCATCATCGCCCTCCGGCAGATCGAGGCAAGCCGGCCGGCGCATAAGCTTGCCCGAGGCACCACGCCGGAAATGAAGCATCTGAGCGTGCTCGGGGACGTGCCGGCGGATTACCAGACGGATTACCAGCGGCCCCCGCGGCCACGGGGAACGACGTGAGGAGACGCGATGCCCCTGTTCGGCAGCAACCAGCCCGGCCCGGGCGTCAGCTGGGAACCAAAGGCGGCCGACACGCGGCTGGCACACACCGCGGGTGCCGACCCGGCTGGGGTCTTCAGCTCTGACCTGTCGGTATCGGAGTACGTCCTGCTCGGCGAGGCCGGCTTCGAGCCGCTCGGCTTCGTGGTGGGCTCGTCGATCTACCACATCGGCTTCCAGGTAGGGCGCTGGTCGCAGAACCAGGAACTGCAGGTGCTGAGCCAGGCCATGTATAACGCCCGCGAGCTGGCGATGTCCCGGATGCGGGCCGAGGCAAATCACCTGGGAGCCGACGGGATCGTCGGGGTGCAGCTGCGGATGCAGATGTACGCCTGGGGCCAGGAGGTGCTGGAGTTCGTGGCCACCGGAACGGCGGTAAGGGCCACGGGGGGAAGCGGCGGGCACCGGGCCCCGGACGGCCAGGCCTTCACCTCGGACCTGTCCGTGCAGGATTTTTTCCGCTTGCTGGCCGGCGGCGCGGTGCCAGTCGCGTTCGTGCTCGGCACATGCGTCTACCACATCGCCCACCAGTCGGCGATGCAGGCGCTGCGGCAGGCGGGCCAGAACCAGGAGATGATCCAGTTCACCCAGGGCGTCTACGACGCGCGGGAACTCGCCCTGTCCCGCATGCAGGCCGAGGCGGCGGGTGCGAAGGCTTCCGGGATCGTCGGCGTCAGCATCGCCGTCTCGAACCACGTCTGGGGCGAGCACGCCACCGAATTCCTCGCCACCGGCACTGCCATCCGGCGTCTTGCCGAAGAGCACAGGCTCCCTGCGACCTCCCCCAAGCCTGCCTTCACCCTGGGCCTCGATTCATGACCTCGACCCTGGGCATCGGATGGATCCCTCCGGTGCCCAGGCCCGCAGTTCCCTGCGCTTAGCGGAAGCCGCCGGGCGCGTGCCGGGCCGGCAGCGTGCCCCGCCGATGCCGGTAACGCCCGAGACTCCGCGCCGTAAGGCACTGAAAGTGACGCGGACCGTGCGCGCATCGGCCGGGAATTTCGGCCGACATCTGCGGCATCCGGCGCAGCGTCCGGCGAAGACCAGCCGCAATGTGTTTTATTGGTCCTACACGGGACAGCCGGGCCTTGGAGGATGCGATGTCCCAGTTCTCAGATCAGACGGGATCATGGTGGACCGGGTTCGCGGGCGACGACAGCGCCGCCTGGTCCGCGCCCGTGCCCTCGACCGGCCTCGACATGCTCGCACCGGCACAGGACGGGATCAGAGGCGCCGTCTCGAGGCGAGCGCTCAAGCACGGGCTGGTCATCACGGCCGGCAAGCGCGAACGCGCCAGGCGCGAGCTGGTCGCGGAGCGGCGGCGCCGGACGATAGCCGCCATCCGTGAGCCGTCCCTCAAGTCGGGCGTCATAACCGTGGGCTCGGGCTTCGGCGGAACCGGCAAGACTGACGTGGCGGTGACGCTGGCGGCCATCTACGCCGCCGCCCGGCCCGCCGACCGCGTCATACTGGCCGACAGCAACGACGATATGCCCCACGGGTACATCAGGCTCGGCGGCACGCCGGTGGAGGCGCTGCCGCAGCAGCAGCGGACGCTGTCGATCCGCGGCTTCTATCAAGCCTGCAGGGAAGGCCGTATCAAGATCTACGCCGACCTGCGCGACTCGGTCGCCTGGCTGCAGGGGGTGGCGGTGATCCGCGGCGACACGGCCGATGAGTGCGTGGGCATCGATTTCGGCGAGGCGGAGTACCTGACCGTCCTGGAATTCCTGCAGTGCATGTCGAACATCGTCATCAACGACGGCGGGACGGGGCTGTTTGCCAAGCTCCAGGTCGGGACCCTGCTGCACGGCGACAAGTACGTCTTCGTGACCGAGGCTTCGCAGCTGGGCTTCTGGTCCATCGACCAGGTGTTCAGCCGGTACCGGAACTACGAGGGCGAAAGGGACAGACCGCTGACCGAGCAGGAAAGGAAGCACCTGATCGGTCTCATGGACGAGGCAACGGTCGTGGTGGACAAGTTCGTCGACAGCGACCCGGAGCAGGTCAAGTGGTACGCCCGTATCTGCGCAGGCTTCGAGGGGACGCAGGTGTCGGTGGTCGCGACTCCCTGGGACCAGGCGCTGGCCAACCGGGTGCCGCTGGACCTGGGCGCCGTGGCAGCGTCGACGCTCGACGCCAAGCTGGAGATGGCCGAACTGGTGCTCCGCGGCGTCAATCGGGCCAACCGCATACGTCAAGGTCTTCCCGTCGAGGAGACCGGCAGCAACGGCGACGGCCAGGCCGGACCGCCACGCTGGCCCGCGGATCGGCTGCCCCCCGCTCCTGCCCCGGATGGCCCGGACGGCGCGGCCGGCCCGGACGGCGCGGCCGGCCCGGACGGCGCGGACGGCCCGGACGGCCCGGACGTGCCGACCGTCCGCGCGGGATCGGCGGCCGACCGCGCGGCTGCCCCGGGCACCCCGGCTGCCCCCTCCGGCTCGGCATGGCCGGACGGCTCGGCGTGGCCGGACGGCTCGGCATGGCCGGACGGCTCGGCATGGCCGGAAGACTCGGACGTGCGGATCATCCCCGCGCAGCCCAGGTCAGAGGGAACGGACCCGGAGCCGGGCGCCTCCGGCTAACTAAAGACGGGCGGGCTCGTTGCCGAACGCCGCTACCGGCAACGGCATCTGAAATTTCCAGGCCGCGTGGTCCGGGCTGCGGCACCGGCCGTCGCCGTTCAGCGCTCGCCCTCGAACTGGAGGATGTAGAGCCCGCCGCCGCAGCGGTCCGCCGCGTACACGATGCCGTCAGAGCCGACGTAGACGTCGTTGATCTGGATCGCGCCCGCCGCCGAGCGGGGCGGGGCGGGCGGCACGAACGCCGCCACCTCCCGGGGCTGGAACGGGTTGCGCACGTCATAGGCCCGCACGCCGGCGTTGAAGAAGGAGCCGAACACGATGTCCTCGCTCCTCCAGGACCAGTCGAACGGCTCGTTCTCGTGCAGGTTGTGCGCCCCGAACCGGCCGCCCCTGGCGGCGTACTCGGCGACCGGCGGCATCGGCGCGCTGCTGATGATCAGCGGCGACCGCTCGTGGCTGGCGTCGGCGAACCAGAGCAGCTTGGGGTAGTCGGCGGCGTGGTCGTGCACGGTCTCGTCGCTGATCGCCAGCAGGTCCCGGCCGAACAGCGGCAGCACGGTGTGGGTGAACCCGGGCATCGGGGGGTGGTAGTCGAGCCGGGAGACCAGCCGGGGCGCGGCGACGTCGGCGATGTCCAGGATGACCGCGCCGCCGTCGAGGTAGCCGACGTAGGCGCGATCGGGCCGCTGCGGGTAGACGTTCACGTTGTGCGCGCGGAATCCCGCGTCGAACCGCGGATGCCGGACCGGCGGCGGGCACCCGTCGGCGGCCTGGGTGCCCGGCAGCCACCACCGGCCAGCCTCCGCCGGCCGGTCCGGGCGGGACAGGTCGACGATCACCGGGAACTGGTCGTCAAGGGGGTGAGTGGGGCGGGAATCGGGCGTGCCCGTGCTCAGGTATGCGTACCGCCCGCCGGTGAAGCCGACCCAGTGGGTGCCGCGCGAGTGGGGTCCGGACAGGTCGAGCGCGCCGATCGGCCGGGGCTCCGCGGGCTTGCCGAGGTCGAAGACCTCGATGCCGGCGGGCCGCTGGCCGGGCGCGCTCACCTGATAGGCGACGATCAGCAGGTCATCAGCCACCGCGAGCGAGTTCGACCGGACGCCGCGGTGCGGCACGGTGGTCTGCGTCAGCAGCCTGGGCATCGCCGGGTCGGTGACCTCCACGACGCTGAAGTTCGCCGGCCCGCTCTCATGAGCCAGGTAGAGGTAGCGTCGGCCGGCACGGCAGAGCAACGCCGTCCCCTCGCCGCAGTTGCCCCGGCCGCCGAGGTCGTGCTGGCCAAGCAGCCGCATCCCGCTGCATTCCACCGGGTACATCGGCGTCCTCCCCGCCGGGGCCGGCCTCACCGGCCGGCCCCGCGCAATCATCTAATTTAATCACTGGCTACTCTAAATCACTGACGTCGGATGCTCACGACCGGAGGAGGCGCAGTGGCAGCCCAGCCCGCAGCGGCAGACGTAGGCGTCATCGGCCTGGGAACGATGGGCGGGCAGATCGCCCGGCATCTGCTCGACGCCGGATACCGCGTGGTGGGAACGGATGTCCGGCCGGACCGCGCCGCCGCGCTGGCCGCACTGGGCGGGGCCAGCACGGCCTCGGCGGCCGAGGTCGCCGCCCGGGCAGACACCGTCATCACGTCGCTGCCGTCGGTGCAGGCATTCGAGGACGTGATAGGCGGAGCGGCGGAGGCCGCACGGCCGCAGCTGACCGTCATCGAGGCCAGCACGCTGCCGCTGGCGGTCAAGGAACGGGGCCGCGGGCTGCTCGCGGGCCGCGGGGCGGCGCTGCTCGACTGCCCGATCAGCGGCACCGGGGCGCAGCTGCGCACCAAGGACATCGTCGTCTATGCCAGCGGCGACGCGGCGGCGCTGGCGCGGGTGGGGCCGGTGCTGGCGGCGTTCTCGCGGGACTGGCTCGACATGGGCGCGTTCGGCAACGGGACCAAGCTCAAGCTGGTCGCGAACCTGCTGGTCGCGATCCACAACGTCGCGGCGGCCGAGGCCCTGCTCGTGGCGGGGCGGGCCGGACTCGAGCCGCGGGCGGCCCTGGCGGCGCTGACCGCGGGCGCCGGGACCTCCCGCATGCTCGAGGTCCGCGGGCCGCTCATGCTCGACGGCAGCTACGCCGAGGCGACGATGCAGGTCCAGACCTTCGCCAAGGACCTCGACATCATTGCCGGCTTCGCCCGCGACCTCGCCTGCCCGACGCCGCTGTTCGGCACCGCGGCACAGGTGCATCTGGCCGCGCTCGCGCAGGGTCATGCCGCTGACGACACCGCGAGCGTGTTCGCCGTGCTGCAGCGCCTGGCCGGCGCAGCCGCCGCGACACCGTCCGCCGCGGCCGCAGGCCAGCGGCCCGGCGGTGGCGACCGGGCGCCTGGCGCTGCCGCGAACCGGACATGATTGCCGCCAGCAGGTATGATTTGCGTAGAGGAAGGTGCGTGGAGGTGGGGGACGTCACGGCTGGAAGCAGGAGGCGGGCGGTCGGTGCCCGAGACCGCATCGTGTCCCGGCTGCGAGCCACGGGCGAGATTACCGATCCCAACGGCCTGGCCAGCAGCGCGCTCGCGGACGCGGTCGGCTATCCGGGGTCCAGCGTGGCCTTCGCGCAGCTGCTGTCCGGCATGGAAAGGGCCGGCCTGATCGAGCGCGAGGTCCGCGGCAGGCGGACCTACCGAATCCGGCTGGCGGACCGCGGCGCCGCGCCCGCCGAGGATGCGGGGTCCGAGGATGCGGGGTCCGAGGATGCGGGGGCCGGTGCGCGCGCCCTGCCGCCGGTACCGGCGGCGTCCGCCAGGCACGGCGCCGGCGCCGGGGCTCCCGGCAACGAGGGCGGAGGGGGACCGAAGGCGGATGCCCACGCCGCCGCTGGCATCGACTACGACGAGCTGGCCAGGCGGCTGCTGGTCCAGGTGGTGCGGCGGCTCGCCACGGCGCCTGCTGCAGGCGCGGCGCCAGCCGCGGGCCCGGCGCCAGCCGCGGGCGCGCGACCCGCGGCAGGCGAGCCCGGGCCCGTGCCGGGCCAGGCCGACCTCGCCAGGACCGTGGCCAGCCTGCAGCGCAAGCTTGCGAGCATCCAGTCCCGGCAGCGCAAGCTGTCGGCGGAGAACGCGAGGCTGCGCGAACAACTTGCCGCGGCACAGCAAGGCCTTTCCGACATGCAGGCGGCCACCGGCCGGAGCCGGCAACTGGACGCCGCGGAGATGCAGACGCTGGAGCGGCTGCTGTCCTCGCTGCACGCCGGCCAGGCGCGGCGGGAGGACGCGGAGGCCGGCTGACGGCCCGCTGCCGCCAGCGCCTCGCTGGCGCCCTCAGCTATCACAATGATAAGGTCCAATCATGTAATAGCGGTCGGCCCGGCGGCGCGGCACGGGAGCGCCGCGGAGAGAGGGAGTTCGGTGGATTCGCATGCCGTCGGATGGGGACTGGTCGGGCTCGGCAGGATCGCCGGCTCGCAGATCGCACCGGCGATCGCTGCGTCCGAGACCAGCACCCTGGCCAGCGTCGTCAGCCGGGACCAGGGGCGAGCCGAGGACTTCGCCCGCGTGCACGGGGCGGCGACGGCGCTCGATGACTACGCGAAGATGCTCGCCGATCCCGCGGTGGCAGCCGTCTACATCGCCACGCCGAACGCGCTGCACGCCGAGCAGGTGATCGCCGCGGCGCGGGCCGGCAAGCACGTGCTGTGCGACAAGCCGCTGGCGTTGACCGCGGCCGACGCCCGCCGCTGCGTGGCGGAGTGCCGGTCGGCCGGGGTCCGCCTCGGCGTCACGTTCCAGACCCGCTATCACGACGGGCTCGCGGACGCGGTGAAACTGGTGCGGGACGGCGGGATCGGCAGGGTGATCGTGGCCGAGGTCACGATGAGCGCCGGGCGCAGCCTGCCGCGCGGCTGGCGCACCGACCCGGGCCTCGCGGGCCTCGGGACGCTCAACAACATCGGGGTGCACGCCTTCGACCTGCTGCGCTATCTGCTCGGCTCGGAGGTGACCGAGGTGGCCGCCCTGACAGAAACCGAGCCCGGTTACCAGGTCGAGACGACCGCGCTGGTGCTGCTCCGGTTCGCGAACGGCACGATCGCCTACGTCAACGCGAACCAGTCCGTGCCGCACTGCCGCGATGACATCGTGCTGTACGGCAGCGCCGGCCGGGTCCTGGGCCGGAACCTGTCCCGGCCCGGGCGCGACGGCATGCTCAGCTTCATCACCCCGGCCGGGGAGCGCGAGTTCGCCGCGGCGTCGCACGATGCCTACCGGCGGCTCATCGATGCGTTCGCCGATGCCGTCTCGCACGACCGCGACCCGAGCCCGGCGGGCGAGGACGGGGTGCGCAGCGTGGAACTCACCGCCGCGATCGCCGAGGCCATCGCCGAACGCCGGGTGGTGTCACTGCCCGGGTGAGCCGTCGGCGCGATCGCCGCCAGGCCGGCCCGGGCTGCAGGCCCGCGGGGCCGGCGCCGCATAAGAGGACAGGCCCGCGGGGCCGGCCCCCGCACAAGAGGAGATGCCGTGGGAAAGCCGTTCCACACCGCCCACCGCTGGGAGATGGAGTGGCAGGACGACGTGGACGTGCTGTCGCTGCGCGGCGGAGTCCAGGTCAAGGTGTGCTACGAGGACCCGGAGCTCGGCGTGGCGGACATGCTGATCAAGTTCCCGCCCGGCTACGTGGAGCCAGAGCACGCCCACGCCAGCAGCCACTCGATCGTGGTGCTGGAAGGCGTCCAGATCGTGAACGGGGTGCACCTGCACCCCGGCGACTACGTCTGGGCCGCGGGACCCGACCCGCACGGCCCGTATGAGTACCCGGAGGGCTGCGTGGTCTTCGCCTCCTTCCGCGGCCCCTCGTCGCGGCACCGCTACCGGGGCTCGCCGGCCGGGGAGATCTGAGGCTCGGCCTGGCCGCCGAGGCCGAACAGCCTGGACGCGTTCCGCGACCCGATCTGCCGCCGCGCCGTTTCGCCGAACGCCGCCGCCAGCAGCGCCGCGGGCTCCCGCTGCGCCATGTCGAACGGCAGGTCGGTGCCGAGCAGCACGTGATCGGCGCCGACCCGCTGCACCAGATACGCCAGCGCCGCCGTGTCGTGGGTGACCGTGTCGAAGTACAGCTGGGAGAAGGCGCGCCAGACCTCCGCCGCGTCGACGGGGATCTCGGGCCGCACGCCGCAGGCGTGCGCGAGCCTGCCCGCCTGGTAGGGGAGGTAGCCGCCGCCGTGCAGGACCACCAGGGCGAGCCGCGGGTGCCGGGCGAACACCCCGGCGCAGATCATCCGCTCCACCGCGACCGTGGTCTCCAGCGGGTTGCCGATGACGTTCTGCAGGTAGTACGGCTCGAGCCCGGCATGCGGCTCGTTGAACGCCGGGTGCATCAGCACGGGCCGCCCGGCCGCGGCCGCTGCCTCCCAGAATTCCCCGAACGCCGGCTCATCGAGCCGCCGGCCCGCGATCGAGGTCCCGATGGCCGCGCCGGCGCAGCCTCGCGCGATCGCGGCGCGGTATGCCTGCACCGCGCGCGGCGGGTCCTGCATCGGCAGGTTGGCCAGCCAGTGCAGCCGGGCCGGGGCGGCGGCGCAGAGCTTGGCCATCCCCTCGTTGGCGGCCTCGCACAGCGCGGCCGCGCGGTCGCCGCTCACCTCGTACATGAACAGCGACGGCGGGCAGGATACGACGGCCGCGGCGATCTGGTTGCGGTCCAGCTCGGCGAGCTTCTCCGCGGGGTCGTGGAACGATGCCACGATCGGGAACGGCACGTGATGGCCCCCGGTCCACCGGTCCCCGTCGATGGTGACGCCGTAGCCCGGGTCGCGGCGGAGCAGATCCAGCACCTCGGCGGGCATCACGTGATTGTGCACGTCCACGTAGCTCGCGGTTGTCGCGTTCGGCATCGCCTGGCCTGCCCTCTCTGCTCCCGCGCGGCGGGGAACGGACATCATTAAGGATCCGCTGATAATGATAGGATTGCGGCGCGCGCAGCGCACGTGCCTGTCACCGTAGAGGAGGTCCGGATGGATGGCGCAGCCCGGGAGCCGTGGCACACGGAGCAGTGGTTCACCAGCCCCTGGAACCATGACCCCGAAGTGGCCGGGGGCTTCCGGTTCCCCGAGCGGCTGCAGATTCACGACGTCACCTTGCGCGACGGCGAGCAGCAGGCGGGGGTGGTCTTCAGCGCCGACGACAAGGTGCGCATCGCCGAGGCGCTGGCCGATGCCGGGGTGCACCGGATCGAGGCGGGCCTGCCGGCCGTGTCGGACGAGGATGCCCGCGCGGTGCGGCGCATCGTCGAGCTGGGCCTGCCGTCGCAGATCTACGCCTTCTCCCGGTGCATGGTCGACGACGTGAAGCGCGCGGTGGACTGCGGCGTCACCGGCGTGGTGACCGAGGTGCCCTCCAGCAGGCACCTGATCGAGATGGGGTACCGCTGGAGCGTGGAGCGGGCGGTGGAGCTGTCGGTGGAGGCGACGCGCTTCGCGCACGAGCAGGGGCTCAAGGTGTCGTTCTTCCCCATCGACGCCACCCGGGCGTCGGTCGGCGACTACCTCAACCTGGTGGCACGGGTCGCGGCCGACGGCCACCTGGACGGCCTCGGCCTGGTCGACACCTTCGGGGTGCTCACGCCGCACGCCGTCGAGCGCTTCGTGCGGACCAGCCGCGAGCGGCTGAACGTGCCGCTGGAGACGCACTTCCACATGGACTACGGCCTCGGGGTGGCCAACAGCCTGATCGCCGCGGCGGCGGGCGCTGACGTCATCCAGACCACGGTGGCCGGGCTCGGCGAGCGGGCGGGGAACACCCCGCTGGAGGACACGGTGCTGGCGCTGCGCACCCTGTACGACCGCGACATCGGCGTCCGCACCGAGGCGATGGCGCCGCTTGCCAGGATGGTGACCGGGATCGCGGGGGTCGACCAGCCGTCGAACAGGTCGGTGTCCGGCCGGCGGCTGTTCGACGTCGAGTCCGGGATCATCTCCACCTGGGTCCGCAACGTCCGCGGCACCGACCTGACCGAGGCGTTCCCCTACCTGCCCGGCCTGGCCGGGCAGGACGGGCCGCGGCTGGTGCTCGGCAAGGGCAGCGGCATCGACAACGTCGCCGAGGCGCTGGAGCGGCTCGGCCTGCGGGCGACACCGCAGCAGTCGGCGGAGATCCTGCGCCGCGTCAAGGAGCGCTCGCTGGCCGTCCGCGGCCTGCTCGGCGACGAGGAGGTCCGCGCGATCGCCACGGCGGTGATCGGCTGACCGGCCCGGCGGCCGCCGCGACCTGCGGAAGGGGGTGAAGCGGCCCGTCCCTCCGGCGCCAGCCGGGCAGGCGGGCCGCGGCGTGATGACGGCGATCAGCCTGGAGCAGGCGTCGGCGGTGGTCGACGCCGCGCTCGCCCGCGGGGCGGAGCTGGGGCTGGCCCCGCTGACCGTCGCGGTGCTCGACCCCGGCGGCCACCTGGTGGCGCTGAAGCGCGCCGACGGCTCGGGGATCCTGCGGGCCGAGGTCGCGACGGCCAAGGCCTGGGGCGCGCTGGCGATGGGGTGGCCCGCCAGGGAACTGGTCCGCCGCGCCGAGCGGAATCCGCAGTTCTTCGCCGCGCTGGGCGTGCTGGCCGGCGGCCGCATGCTGCCGGCGGCCGGCGGGGTGCCGATCAGGGACGGGGCGGGCCGCCTGCTCGGCGCGGTCGGCATCTCCGGCGACACCTCGGACAACGACGAGGCGTGCGCGGTGGCGGCCGTGCGCGCGGCGGGCCTGGTCCCCTGGCTCGACGGCTGAACTGCGCTCCGTAGCCCCGCGTGCGCAAGAAGGCGCCCGGGGCCCACCGACCCCGCCGGGCGGGGCCGGGACCGCGTGCCCCGTGTCCCCCCGGGCACCCAAGAAGGTGCCCGGGGGGACACCGACCCCGTCGGGCGCCGCCCGGTCAGCCCGCGGGCGGTATCACCGGAAGCAGCAGCGACGACGGGTAGGCGCCGCCGGTGTGGACGGTGACGGTGCCGCCGTAGCGCCCGGCCGGGCGGTCGGTGGTGTGGGTGAACGGCCCCACGCCGCGGCCCGCGTAGTAGAACTTCTCCGCGAACGGCGACAGCTTGCCCTGGTACTCGTAGTCCTTGCCGCGCACGCTCAGCACCACGCGGTGCCCCGGGGGCACGACGATGCAGGTCGGCCAGATCTCGACGTCGAGCGGCACCACCTCGCCGGGCGCCAGGAACTGCTGCGCGTCGTGCGGGTGGTAGGGGCGGTACGGCAGCGACCGGTCCTCGTCGAGGCGGCGGTGCGAGGCCCGCAGCCAGCCCTGGGCGACCGGGGTGTTGGGGTCGAGCGCCCCCTGGAACGTGACCTCCTCCCCGTCCGGGCCGAACACCCGCAGCACCAGGAACAGGTCCGCGTCATCGGTGCTCGAGGACAGGAAGATCCGCGCCGCCAGCGGCCCGGTCAGCTCCACCGGCTCGTCGGCGGCGGGCAGGGTGAAGTCGACCCCGTCGCCGAGCGCGGCGTAGCTGACGCTCGCCGCCTCGGCGGGCGGAGCGGCCTGCAGCGTCATCGACCCGGCATCGAGGTACACCCGGGTCCACCGGGTGCGGGCAAGCGGCCACTCCCGCTCTTCCCGCCGCTCGAAGCGCTCGCCGGGATGGCGGATGTTCAGCAGCACCGGGGCGGTGCGCTCCCACCCGTTGTCGATCCCGCGCAGGAAGTGGTCGAAGAAGCGCCGCTGCAGGTCGGTGCCGTAGCTGGTGTAGTAGTGGGTCCAGTGCTCGCCGCCGTGGACCTCCAGCCACTTCTGCGCCGATGCCGCCTGGGTGAAGGCCTCGAAGTTCCCCCGCGGGTGCAGGCCCTGGCCGCCCCAGTTCGCCGCAGACAGGAACGGCACGCTGACCTGCCCCCAGTCCGCCGATCGCTCCCGGTACCAGGGGCCGTCCAGCGGGCGGCCGCGGATCTCGGCGGCGAGGTCGGCCCGGTTGCGCCGCAGGTCCTGCTCGTCCAGGTCCTCCGGGCCGGCCACGTGCTCGCCGGTGTTGGGGTTGACCGCCGAGCGGGTGCCCAGCCCGTACTGGACGGTGGTGACCTGGCGCTGGTACCAGTTGGCCGCGAAGTCGCACAGGATCCCGCCGTGGTGGGTGACGTCGCGGTAGAAGTCCGCCGCGCCCTCCCACGGGATCATCGCCGCCAGGTGCGGCGGGTGCAGCGCGGCGACGTGCCACTGGTTCATCGCGTAGTACGAGATGCCGCTGAGCCCGACCTTGCCGGTGCACCACGGCTGGGCCGCGGCCCATTCGATGCACGCGGCCAGGTCCTCGGCCTCCCGGCGGGACCACACGTCGATGAATCCCGGCGACCACCCGGCGCCGCGCGAGTCCACCCGCACGCACGCGTAGCCGAACGGAACCCATTTCTCCGGGTCGGCCACCTCCCAGCACTGGTAGCGGCCGGAGGATCCCTCGGTGACGTCGGGGTGCTCGGTCACCAGCTTCTGCCACTGCGGCGCGTACCCTTCGGCGAAGGACAGCCCCTTGGCGTACGGCCCGTAGGAGACGATCGCCGGGAACTGCCCGGGGCCGTCCGGCCGGTACACGTCGGCGCGGAGCACCAGGCCGTCGTCGGCGGGGATGGGAACCTGCCAGTCGATCCGCATGCCGTCGCGTGCCTGCGTCCGCGCCCGGGCACCGCGCGAGGGCTCGGCGGGTTGCATGGTGCGAGTCCTCCTTGGGTCAAACAGCTAGCGGCCGCAGGTGGGAGCCTGGCGAGACCCGGACAAGATGGCCCCCAGGCCGCCAGCAGGAAGGCCGCGCAGGCTCGCCACCGAGGCCGCCGCTCGCGGCTGCAGCCCGGATCGGCATGCTCCCAATCATATTCATGACCGCGCGCCAACAAGCTGGCAGTCGCGAATGATAGCATTGCCGTTTCCTGTCACTCAATACCAGACGAGCAGTGATCCTGGGCCCCAGCTCTGATCAGGCTTCGCCGTCCCCCACCCCACGCATAGTCCGAACGGAAGGAACGCAGCGACAACTAGGTCTCCTCGGCCGCCCTTGACGGCGCCTTCCGCGGCGTGCGGACAGGCGGCGACCCTAGCCACCAGGATTCCCTGGCCGGTCCACGCTGCGCCGGGCCGGCACAGTTGGAGGCGGCATGCTCCGGAGGACCGCACGGATGATCAGGACCGAAGCCAGCGGGCAGGTTCCGCCAAGACTGGACGACGGTACAACAATCGCCCTGCATTTTTGGCTGAATGTCCATAGTGGGGGCAAGCGGCCCGGTGTTAATGTGCCTGAAACAGGTGACCGCCGTCTAGTAGCAATCTCTGTAAAGACCTGCCTCCGGGCGCAGGCAGACGAAGGCAAGGGGTAAGAGATGGCAGAGCGAGCGATTCCGTGAACGGATTACAGCCTGAATCTTCGCCACCATAAGCGCTAGTTTGCTCCAGTATGGCCCGGAATGGCGGGAAGAAGCCATCGTCAGCATGCCAGATTAGCTGTGACTGCATTTCTCGTCTTTCCGAGAGTGCCCCGTTGCCTGTCGATGCGGTCAGCAGCCCAGGTAGGAGAACGGAGTCCATCATGAAGTTCAAAACAGGGCGGTCCGGCCGCTTGCTGACCGCCACTGCTGCAGCAGGCCTGCTGTTGACGGGATGCGCTGTGGGGGCATCCAACGCCGTCAACTCGTCATCGTCTGGATCGTGCGGCAATACCACAGCGGCAAGCATGACTAACCGGCCCATACCTGCTGCCCTAGACCCGGCAACCGCAACCGCTCCGTCCGGCCAGACTGCCGTTGACAACACCGCGAACGACATGGGCGCCCCGCAGGCCCTTTCCCCGGTCCTGTGGAACCAGGTCCAGGTCACTCCCGCCGAGGTCAAGGCGATCTGCCAGAAGCACCTGACGGCTGTATTCCTCGACTGGAGCAATGTCACCTACAACAAGGCCATCGACTCCGGCATCCAGCAAGAATACCAGGCGCTGGGAGTTAAGCTTCTCCGGATCACCGACTCGGAGTTCTCCCCGAATGGGACGCAGGGCGATCTGCAGGCCGTGCTGCCGCTCAATCCCGACATCATCCTGACGGGCGGCACCCTCAACCCGGGCCAGATGGCGGGGATCATGGCGCCTGCGGTGGCACAGCACAAGATCATCGTCTCCTGGGGCGTCGGCAGCCCGGGAATGCGCATCGGACCCAATGAGCCGATGAAAGCCCTCGTTGCTTACGACTGGTATTACCTGGGCGAGCAGATGGCCGAGGCGGTGCATGAGGCCTTCCCGAATGGTGCCACCCTGGGGTACATCCACTGGATCAACGATGTGGACGCGATCCTGCTCAGGGAATCGGGCTTCTTGGCCGGGCTGAAGAAGTACCCGAATATCCACGTCGTTGCCGATGGCGGCCCGGCGAACCCATCCATGCCGAACTCCGGGTTCACCGACCCCAGCGGAGCGGAGGCTTACACGGAGGCCTTCCTCCAGAAGCACAAGAATGTGAACGTGATCTTCGCCCCGTGGGAAAACCCGCCCGGGCTGGGCGAGATGGCGGCGATCAAGGCGCTGCACCTGCAGAACAAGGTCTCGGTCGTGACGATGGACCTGGCCGAGGCGGGCGCGGCGTCGCTGCGCCAGAACGGCCTGATCAAGGTCGACATGGCCCAGGACGTCTATGACGGCGGGCGGCTGATGGCCCTGCTCTCGGCGCTGGCCGCCATCGGCGTCAAGTACCCGGACTTCGTCAACTTCCCCACGTTCGCGGCGACCAGCTCGAATGTCAAGGCCGCCTGGGACTTCATGCACGGGCCACAGTTCCCGTGCGCGGTATCGATCTGCGGATAGACACCAGGGACCGCCGAACCGCGGCGGGGGACGCGAGGCCGTCAGGGCCGCGGGCGTTCCCCGCCGACGGATCCGGCGCCATGACGACCGACCGGACGAGGTAGCTGAGCGAGGAATATGCCGACACCAGGGCTAGCGCTGGAGATGCGCAGCATCGACATGCATTTCGGCGGCGTGTCAGTGCTCCGGGACGTGAGCTTCGCGGTGGAGCCTGGTGTGGTGCACGCGATCGTGGGCCACAACGGCGCCGGCAAGTCCACCCTCATGAAGATCGCCCAGGGCGTGTACCGGCAGAGCAGCGGTGAGGTGTACATCGGCGGCACGCTGATGGAGTCGGCCGACGCCAGGGTGGCACGGTCGCTGGGCCTCGGCATGGTCTTCCAGGAAAAGAGCCTCATCCCGACTCTGACCGGGCTGGACAACCTGTTCTTGAACGACGAGCGCGTGACGCCGCTGCGCTCGCTGCGCCGAGGCGCGCAGTCTCGAGAGGCCCGGGAACTGCTCGACCGGCTCGGCATCTCGCACTCGCTGCTGAAGCGGCGCGTCTCCGAGCTCAGTGCCGTCGAGCGGCAACTGCTGGAAATAGCCAAGGCGCTGCGCTTGTCCCGCCGGGTGCTGATCCTCGACGAGCCGACCGCGCCGCTGGGGCATCAGGAGATCGGCCGGCTCTTCGAGGTGGTGCGCAACGTCGCGCGGCAGGGAGTCGGCGTGATCCTCATCACCCACCACCTAGGCGAAGTCTTCGAGGTCAGCGACACGGTCACCGTGCTGCGCGAGGGCCGGGTCACGCTGTCCTGCCCCGCTGCCGAGACAACCGTGGCCGGCCTCGTCGTGGCCATGCTGGGTGACCGCGAGATCCACGTGAACGAGCCCGGGCGCCAGCGGCAGCACATCCGTGGCGGCGATGCCGCGATGGATGTGCGGTCCCTGGAGGTCCGCGGCAAGCTGTCCGACGTCAGCTTCCAGCTGTTCCCCGGGGAAATCGTCGGGCTGGTCGGCCTGGCCGGGAGCGGCCGTTCCACGCTGCTGCGTACGCTGTTCGGTGACATCCGCCGTAGCGGCGGCGAGGTGCTGCTCGCGGGCAGGGCATACCGCCCGCGGCATCCGGCTGACGCCATCCGCAACGGCGTCTACCTGATCCCCGAGGACCGGGCGGTGCATGGCTTGCTGCTTTCCAAGCCGATAGCGGAGAACTCGTCGCTGTCAATCCTGCGGCAGCTGGTGTCCCTGGGAGTGCTGCGCATGTCGAGGGGGCGCCGCAGGGCGCGGGAGCTGATGGCGCTGCTCGGCATCCGGGCCAGGGGACCCGACCAGGTGATGACGGAGCTGTCCGGCGGAAACCAGCAGAAGGTCGTGGTGGCCAAGGTCCTCGCTACCGTGCCCCGGCTGCTGCTGCTCGACGAGCCGACCTACGGGGTCGACGTGGGCGCCGCGAGCGACCTGGCGACGTATGTACGCAGCGAGGCCGCCTCCGGCATGGCAGTGCTGTGGGCGTCGTCGGACGTGGAGGAACTCGTGCGGGTCGCAGACCGGATCCTGGTCCTCGCCGACGGCATGATCCGGGCCTCCGTGCTCGCGGGCAGCTCCGAATTCACCGAGTCGGCGCTGATCGAGGCGATGCAGCGGTCGTCGCACCGCCAGCCCGGGCAAGGCGCTGGCCGACCGCGATGAAGGGCAGGAAGATGACGAAAAACCCCCGGGCGCTGCAGGAAGGGCGGCAGGCGGAAGCGGCGGGCGCGGAGCTTGAGCAGCCCAACCCGATGGCCGAGCGCGTGCGCGACGGCATCCGGGATGCCGCCGCGCGTGCCTACCGCGGCGAGAACTCGGGATTGCTGCTGATCGTGATGCTGGCCGTCGTCGTGATCTTCGGGATCCTGCTCCGCGACACTGCGTTCCTGTCCTGGAGCAACCTGGTCAGCATCGTCGAGACGACGGCGGCCGTCACCGTGATGGCGGTGCCGACCGTGTTCGTCGTCTGCAGCGGCGAGATCGATCTGTCCTTCAGCACGGTTGTTCCGGTGTCTGCCTACATCGCGGCCGTGATGCTGGCCCACGGCTGGGGCATCGCGCTGGCGGTGGTCACCGCCTGCGCGTTCGGCGCCGGAGCCGGCCTCATCAACGGACTGGTCACCGTCATCTTCCAGATCCCATCCTTCGTCGTGACTTTGGGCATGCTCGGCATCCTGCAGGGATATTCCCAGGTGATCACCAACAGCGCGACCGTGACGGTGACCAACCAGACGTTCCTGAAGATCTTCGCGCAGGGCAACGTCGGCCCGGTCAACGCCCTGGTGATCTGGTCGCTCGGCGCCGTGATCGTCGGTGGCTTCATCCTTGCCTACACGCCGACCGGGCGTCACGTTCTCGCCACCGGAGCAAACCCCAACGCCGCGCGGTTCTCCGGCATCAAGACCGGGCGGGTCAAGGTCATGGTGCTGATGTTCAGCGGCATCGGCGGCGCGCTCGGCGGCCTGCTCTATCTCGGCCAGTTCACGGCCGCCACCTACACGCTCGGTTCCTCCGACCTGCTGAACGTGCTGGCGGCGGTGATCGTCGGCGGAACGGTGCTCGCGGGGGGAAAGGGCAGCGTCGTGGGAGCGCTGATCGGCTCGCTGCTGATCGGGCTGATCGGCAACGCGCTGATCATCCTGGGACTGGCGTCGCCCGAGCAGTTGATGGTCCGCGGGCTGATCGTCATCCTGGCCGTCATCCTGAGCTCGCGGCCACGCGGCCGGGGCGCGGCGTTCGGCGGCCGGCTGGCTTTCCTGCGGCGCGGCGCGGCGCAGGCATCCTCGGCCGCTAGCGGCGCGCAGCAGCAGCAGGACGCCTCGTCAGCACGCGGTCAACTGTCGGGCGGCCCACCCGGTCGCGCCGACGGGTAAGCCTGCCTACCCCCCATGTCGACCCAAGGGCGGCCGCGGCACGCCGACCGCTCGCTGAGCAGCAAGGGATGAGCATGAATTCTGACCGTGGCTATATCGTGACCGGCGCGGCGGGCGGCATGGGCAGCGCCGCGGTCGAGCAGATGCTCCGCCGCGGCACGAATGTGCTGGCCGTCGACCGCGATCACAGGTCGCTGGACAGCCACGCCGGCAAGTGGGCCTCGCTGGGAGGCGAGGTCGAGACGGCTGTGGCGGACGTCAGTTCGGCTGCCGACATGCGCCGATGCGTCGGCCGGGCGGTCGAGCGCTTCGGCGGACTCGCCGGGCTGTTCTGCATCGCGGCGATCCTCGGCGAGTTCGCCGAGGTGGCCGACGCGTCGGAGGAGAACTACGAGCACGTGATGGCGGTCAACGCCAAGAGCGTCTGGCTGGGGATGAAGTACGCGCTGCCGGCGCTGCTCGCCGGCGGCGGCGGCAGGATCGTCACCACCGGCTCGCACCTGGCGTGGCATGGCGGGGAAAAGCTGGGCGCCTACACCGCGTCCAAGCACGCCATCATCGGGCTCACCCAGACAGTCGCGATCGAATACGGGCGTCGCAACGTCCGGGCAAATGTCGTGAGCCCCGCCTCCATGATCACGCAGATGGGCCTGGATACCGAGGCGGGATACAACCCGGAAGATCCGGCGGCCGCGCGGGCGATGTTCATGGCATCCTCGCCCAACGGGCGGATCGGGAACCCCGAGGAAGCCGCAGCGGTAGGGGTCTGGCTGCTGCTGGACGCGCCTGATCACCTCAACGGAATCGTGGTGCCGGTCGACGGCGGCCGCAGTGCTGTGTGAAGGAGTAGTCCGATGACGGAAGCGCCGAGGTATTCACTCTGCGAGCTGGCCTTTCCGGATACCTCCCTGGAGCAGGACATCGAGATAGCGGCGGGTTCGGGTGCTACCGGGCTCAGCATCGACGAGGGCAAGCTGGGAGAGCGGAGGCCGCGCGAGGTGGCCGCGGCGCTGGCCGCCGCCGGACTGCAGGCGGCCGCCTGCGTTCCGGCGGTGATGTCGTTCCTGCCGGGGAGGCGGATATACGGGCCGGAAGACGTCGCCGAACGTGTCACGCTGATGTGCGAGGGCGTGCGGAGGCTGGCCGAACTGCGGCCGACATCCATCCTGTGCCTTACCGGGCCGGCTGGGAGCTTCCCGGAGGCCGAGGCGCGGAAGCGGGCCGCGGAAGCGCTACATGCGCTAGCCACCACGGCTGACGCCGAGGGCGTGCCGCTCAGCTTCGAGACATTCCGCTTTGCCGACCCGCATGACTACTCGGTCGTGTTCGGGCTGGAGGACGCCGTCGCGTTCCTGGCCGAGGCGGGCAGGCCGGACGTGGGGCTCTGCTATGACATCTGGCACGTGTGGGGTTCCTCGGAGCGGCTGCTGGAGATGACCCGCGAGCTGGCCTCCAGGATCAACGTCGTGCAGCTGAATGACGTCCGGCAGCCGACCCGGAGCTGGAATGACCGGGTGCTGCCGGGGGACGGGGTGGCGGACCTGCCGGGAATCCTCGCGGCGCTGCGCGAAGGCGGCTACGAAGGCTGGTTCGACCTCGAGGTGTTCTCCGACGACGGCCGGTGGGGGCAGGATTTCCCGGACTCGGTATGGAAGCTGCCGTGGCTGGAGCAGGCGCGCCGCGGACATGAGGGCCTGCTGCGGGCCTGGCGCGTATCCCTGCAGCTAACCGGCGGGCGGGAGGCGTAATGGCGTTCTCGCGCAACATCGACTTCGTCGGGTACGAGGACCTGGACGGCCGGTCGGGCTTCAAGCTGGCCATGCAGGAGGCCGAAGGGCGGTTCTTCCTCTATGTCGCCCCGCTGTGGGAGCCTGGCCTGCACGTCATCGACGTCACCGACCCGGAACGCCCCCGGTATGTCCGCTGGCTCGACGGCCCGCCGGGAACCTGGACCTTGCAGGTGCAGGTCGCCGACGGCCTGATGATCACCAACATGGAGCCGGTGCCGGCGGGGTGGGGAACCCCGAGCGCGCAGTTCGAGGAGGGGGTGACCGTCTGGGATGTCGGCGATCCAGAGCTGCCGAAGGTGCTAGGCAAGTGGTCGTCCGGCGCGACCGGGACTCACCGCAACTACTACGACGGCGGCCGGTACGTGCACCTGGCGACCACGCTGCCCGGATTCACCGGTCATGTCTACGGCGTGCTGGACATCAGCGATCCAGGGGCACCGACGCTGGCAGGACGCTGGTGGTGGCCTGGCCAGGCCGCCGGGCAAGGCGAGCAGTTCGCGCCAGCCGATCAGGCGAAGCTGACCTCGGGCTGGCCAGCGGCTGACACGCACAGCCCCGGCCTGTCACTACACGGCGGCCCCTACATCGAGGGCGATCGAGCCTACTGTGCCTGGATGCGCGCGGGCTTCGTGCTTCTCGACGTCGCCAGCCCCACGCGGCCCCAGTTCATCTCCGCTCTGCCGACCTACCCGCCGCTCGGCAGCAGCATCTCGGTGCACACCGCCATACCGTTGCCCGGTCGCAACCTCGTGGTGATCAACAGCGAGGCGCTCAACGAGCGCTGCCGGGAGCCGCTGAACTTCGCCGGCATTGTCGATGTGAGCGACGAGCGTGACCCGGTGCTGATCTCGCTGTTCCCGCTTCCGGAACCACCACAGGGCTATCCTGTGTCAAGCTTCCGCGACAAGGGGGGCAGGTTCGGGCCGCACAACCAGCACCAGCACCAGCACCAGCCGTGCCTGCAGCCCGTCGGAAACTATATCTACCTGACCTACTTCAATGCTGGGCTTCAGGTGTTCGACATCTCCGATCCGTACGCTCCGCGCATCGCCGGGTACTACATTCCAGACGACCCGGTGTCCAGGCGCGGACCGCTGCCGACCGATCTCGTCACGCAGACCGAAGACGTCTTGGTCGACCGCCGTGGTTACGCCTACGTGACCGATAAGAACGCCGGCGTGACGATCGTGCGCTTCACGCCAGACTGATGGATGTCCGGATTCTCGGGCCCAGCGGGCTGCGGGTCTCTCAGCTGTGCCTAGGAACGGCGACGTTCGGCAACCGCGACTGGGGCAGCGACGCGGCAGGAAGTGCCAGGGTGCTCGGGCACTTCCTCGACCTCGGCGGGAACTTCGTTGACACCGCGAACAAGTACGCCGACGGGGCCAGCGAGCAGATACTCGGCACCCTGCTGCGCGGCCGACGCGACCGGGTCGTGCTCGCATCCAAGTACACCGCCACGATGGATGACACCGATGTCAACGGGGCCGGCAACCACCGCAAGAACCTTGCCAGGTCGCTGCGGGACAGCCTCCGCCGACTGCAGACCGACTACCTCGACCTGCTCTGGGTGCATGCCTGGGACGGCGTCACAGGCATCGAGGAACTAATGCGCGCTCTGGATGATCAGATCCGGGCAGGGACCGTGCTGAGCGTAGGGATATCTAACGCGCCCTCGTGGATGACCGCATGGGGCAACGCGGTCGCGGTGGTACGTGGCTGGTCACCGTTCGTAGCCGTGCAGAACGAGTACAGCCTGCTCCAGCGCGGCGCCGAGCGGGAACTTCTGCCGATGACCCGGTACTTCGGGCTGGCATACCTGGCCTGGGCACCGATCGCCCAGGGGCGCCTAACCGGTAAGTATACGGCCGCCGCTACCAGCCGCAGGTTGAGTGCGCAGGAAGCCCGGATGTCGGCGGAGCAGCAGCGGATCATTGCAGAAACCCTGGCAGTCGCGAACGAAGTGGGTTGCGCCCCGGCCGCGGTAGCGTTGCGCTGGATCATGCAGCACCGGCCGGAGGTCATTCCGGTCGTGGGTGCCCGCAGCTACGAGCAGCTCGTCGAGAATCTCAGCTGCTTGAAGCTGCACCTAACGACAGGTCAGATGAACCGGCTCACCGCAGTATCGGCCATCGATCTGGGCAGTCCGGTTGGCTTCCTGCGCAGCCCGGCGGGCCGTGACTTCATGTGGGGGAGCGCTGCTACGGTTCCGCCGCGCACCGCCTTGGCCACTCGCCCGTGGTGGGAGGCGGAATGACCAGGCCGCTACTCACGGTAATCCAGCAGGACGCCGATCGCCTCGTCGGGATGCCGGTCAAGCAGCCGGTACGCCTCGGGCGCCGCCGCGAACGGCAGACGGTGCGTCACAGGAGTCTGCAGCCAGTCCTCGGCCAGCAGGCTGAACGCGACCCGGTCGCGGCGGCCCAAGGACCATCGCGGCTGCAACCCGGCGCCAAGCGTGCTGACTTGCGAGCTGATGATCCGCTGTCGGCGGTAGTGGAACTCGGGAGCGAGCACGAGTGGGATCACCTTGTTGCCGAAGAAGGAGACAGCGACAATCGTGCCCTCCTGGCCCGTCACGTTGATAGCGGCCTGGAGCGCGGCGCCCGTTCCGCTCGCCTCGATCGCAATGTCCGCGCCCCGGCCGCTGCTGGCGGCGGCGACCGCCTCGGCAGCATCGTCCGGAGCGACGGCCAGGTCCGCGCCCCAGCTCAGCGCCCTCTCCCGGCGGCCGGGGAGGGGGTCGACAGCGACAACCGTCCCGGCGGTGCGCCGGGCCAGTTGCGCCGCAAGGCTGCCGACCGTGCCCTGGCCGAAGACGACCACGCAGTCGCCGAACCGGACCGGGACATCCAGTTGCGTGGTGAGCGCCACGGCCGTCAAGTTGACGAAGACCGCGCGGTCCGGGTCCATTTCGTGCGGCACCCCGGTAATGAGCGCCGACTCGCTGTTCATCGTGAACAGCGACTGATGCGGATGCCGAGCGAACACTATTTGTCCAGGTGCATAAGACGAGCCAGGCCCCGCGGCAACCACCTCCCCCACAACCTGGTAAGCGTACTTCACCGGAAACTTGAAGCTGCCCTCGCATGTCTCCAGCCCGAGTTCCCCGGCCCCTTCGCCGCGATAGATGAGCAGTTCGGTCCCGGAACTCACCAGGGATACAATCGCGCGCACCATAACCTGGCCCGGTCCGGGCGGCGTCACTGGCTGCTCCAGGATTTCGGCTGTCCTCGCAGCGGTGAACCACAGGGCACGGGCAATCCCTGCCGCAGGGCGCGCCTGCTGCGGACCCGCCATTGGATTTGAATCGGTAACCCTTTCCTCTGGCATAAGGAACATATATCATGCACTCTCGCGCGGAGGACTACGGTCGGAGCAGGAACAGCCCGCGGTTTGGAGCTGGAGAACGCCAGCAAGGACTGCACCGACCGCCCGGGCCTCACGCTGGCCGCCACGGCCAGACATACCAGTGAAGAGTGGTTAGATCGGATAGAGGGGATACTCGCGAGGGTGGCATCCGAGCGGCTACTCCCGGCGCGACATGCGCCGCCCATCGAGCCTGCCGAGCGGCTGTCTCAGCTGGAACGGCTGCTCGAGGTCATCATGATGATCTCATCCGAGCTGAACCTCGCCGACATCTCGCACCAGGTCCTGGTCAGCGCAATCGAGATGATCCCGGCAGCCGAGGCGGGCACGCTTTACCTCGTCGACCCGGCGACCGGGCGGCTGCACGCGCAGGACACAGTCGGGCTCGGCCCCAGCATGCGGAAGCTCAGCCTGGAACCCGGAGAATGTGCCGCGGGCAAGGCGTTCTTCTCTCGCCATGGAGCGATCTACAACGATCCCGAGGCTGTCTACAGCTCGCTGTCCGGCGCCAGCAATGACAACCTCGCTGCCTTCCGCGAGGCAACGCAAGGGTTGCGGTCCCCCAAGGCGGCGATGAGCGTGCCGCTGGTCTTCAAGGGCGACGTGCTCGGCGCCTTGGTCGTGGACAAGCTTCGCGACGGCGACGAGCTGTTCAACTCCCGGGACCAGCAGCTGCTCGAGGAGTTCGGCCAGATCGCGGCTATCGGCATCGTGAACGCCCGGCTCTTCGACTCCGAGCACAGCACCCGGCTCCGCCTGCAGACCCTGAACGCCGAACTGAACCGCCAGCGCGATCTGCTTGACAAACGGCTGCGCGCGCTGGACGCAATGGCGGTGGTGGCGCGGGAAGGCTCAGGCCTGGAAACCGTCGCGACCAGGCTAGGCGCCTTGGCGGGCGGTCACGCTGCGGTGCTGGACGGCCTGGGCCGGATCCGGGCAGCGGCCCCGACTGATGCGGAGATGGCTGCGATAGCGCGGCAACCACGCGCCGCCGAGCTACTGGAAGCTGTCAACCGTGACCGTCAGCGGCACTCGAAGCCCAGCGGCAGCGGTCGCCTCATCGCCAGCCCAGTAATTGCGGAGCTTGAACTTCTCGGTTATGTGCTCGTGGAACTCACCGACGATGAGCCTGACGGGCTGGCCGAGGCGCTCGTCGATTCTGCGGCACTGATCGCATCGCCCATCTTCCTCGGCGAGCAGGTGCGAGCGGAGGGAGATCTGCGGCGCCGGGCAGACCTGCTGGAGCGGCTCCTCAATGGGGATCCGCCGCGGGCTGCCGCCCAGTTCCATGAGCTGCGCCCGCCATTCCGGCTTGCGGTAGGAGCGGTGCACCGCATTCCCGGCCAGAGCCGCCCGCCTGCGCAGCACGCCGTGGTGCTGCGCGAACTGCGCGCGGTGACCGCCAAGACAATCCAGCGCAAGGCCAGCGCGGTGGCCGTCAGGGACGAACACGTTGTCGTCGCCTGGTCGATGAACGGGAGCAGCCAGGCGGACTGGAGCGGCACGTTCGAGAAGATTGCCGCGGCGTTCAACTCTTACGACGGCTGGCGTGTCAGGTTCGCCCTGACCCCGCCCATCGACGACCCGCACGCGGTTCCGCAGGGCTACCAGGAGGCGAAGCTGGCCCTGGAGATCCGCCCGCGGTACCGTAATCCTGTTATCGACGTTGGCCAGCTCGGTGCCTACCGGATGATCATCGCGGCGACATCCAGCAGCGACGCGGTTGAGCTGAGCCGCAAGACACTAGCGCCAGTGCTGGCGCATGATCGGAAGCGTGGCGGGAACCTGCTGCCAACGCTACGTACCTTTCTCGCCACCGGAATGAGCGTAACCGCCGCCGCACATGCGCTGCATGTCCACGCGCACACCGTCCAGTACCGCCTCGCGAAGCTTGAGGAGCTTACTGGGCTCAGCCTCCGTAAGAGCGAGGAACGGCTCACCTTGGAACTCTCCCTGCGGATCCACGACCTCAGCGGGGCGGAGACATAGGAGACATGGCTGCCTGGAGGCACGCTCCCTTTCACGGGTAACCCGGCGTCGGCCTCGTAACCAACCTGACGGGAACCTGCAGCCTCCCGACCCGCTGCCAGCAAGCGCTCGATGAGCAGGGCCGCCGCGGGGCTCCCGGGCTCGCCGGGCCGCGCCCGGCGGGCGCGCTCCCGCAGCGCCGCCAGGCTGTGCTGGGCGGCGCGGATCTGCTCGCGCAGCCGCGCGTTCTCCTCCGTCAGCCTGCGCTGCCGGGCGCGGACGTCGGCCAGAGTGCGCTCCAGCCTGGCCACCGCCGCGTCCAGCGTGCCGTCCCGGTCGCGGCCCGCGGCTCCCGCCTGCCGCGGCTCGGCCGCGGCCGGGAACACCGGGTGCCCGCCCGCGGGAGACGCTGCGGCGCCACGCAGCGCCTCGGCCAGCAGCCGCCTGGCCAGCTCGTCGTAGTCGAGATCCTTGCCGCCGCCGACGGCCTGCACCGGGGCGGGGCAGCGGGGATCGTCCGCCGACGGCGCTGCCGGTCCCGGCGCCGCGGTGCGCGCAGCGGCGATCCGGTAGGTGCGCTTGCCCCGGATGTCGCGCTCGATCAGGCCGGATCGCGCCATGGCCGACAGCAGCTGCGCGAAGGCGACGCTCGAGCCGGGGTAGCCGATGGCGCGCGCCAGCGCCGCGCTGGCCATGCCGCCCGGGTCCGTGATCTCGCCCACGGCCGCCAGGTGGGACAGCACGCGGTTGCGTGTGCCGACCGCTCGTCCTCCGGCACCGGCCTTCACCTGCCCCACGGCGGCGTGCCCCTTCTCGCGACGATCAACCAAGAAACATCTTGGCACGACAAATCATTACGGACAATCTTCTGCATCGTTATCATATCGTCGCGCCGCGGACCTGGCCTGCATAGGCGGAACGCCGATTATGACGAAGGTCACCTCGGGCCGCGGCGCGGGCGCCCGCGGCCGGCCAATGCGCCGCCAATGATGTCCGAGGGCCTGGCGGCGTCACGGCCGCCGGCGCAGCGTGGTCACAGCCCCCGGACGCAGGCGCCGCCATGCTGCCGGCCGCGGCTGCGCGGCCGGCGGCCCGCCGCCGCCGCGCCGCCAGGGTCGGCACCGAGCTGACGGACGTTCAGCGTGGACAGCGTGCCGTCGAGATGCCGGAGCATGGCGTCGGCGGCCGCGGCCGGGTCCCGCGCGATCACCGCGCGCATGATCTGCTCGTGCTCGGCATTGGCCTGCCGGACACGGTCCGGCACCGCGAGGATCGAATGCCTGACGTAGCGGGCCGAAAGCTCCCGCAGGTTCTCCAGGATCGCCAGCAGCCTGGGGCTGTTCCCCGACTCGTCGATGACGCGGTGGAAGCTGGCGTTGTAGTCGGCCCAGCGCTCCGCGTCGGTCTCGGTCTCCATCGCGGCCAGCAGTTCCACGGCCTGCATGACGCTGTCCCGGCTGGCGGAACCGGCGGCCCGTGCGGTCGCGAGCGGCTCCAGCAGCATCCGGATCTGGTAGATGTCCTCCAGGTCGCTCCAGCACAGTTCGTGCACCACGGCCGCTCCGCGCGCGTCCAGCCGGACGAAGCCGTCGGCCGCCAGCTCGCGGATCGCGTCGCGCACCTGCCGGGTGCCGACCGCCAGCTCCTTCGCGATGCTCGACTGGACCAGCCGGGTGCCTGCGGGAATGCCCCCGGTCACGATGGCATGCTGCAGGACCTGCTTCACCCGGTGGCGCGCAAGCTGGCCGCCCGGCGGGGTCGTGGCCTGGGTGGGACGGTGCATGCCGAACTCCTTGCGGGCTATCCGGGGAGCAGCGCCACCTCGCCGGTGGTGCCGTCGATCGCGGCAAGCCAGCCGGCGCCGGGCGGGCCCGGCGCGCCCGGCGGGTCGACGCCGACCACGGCCCGCACCTGGCAGCCGGTCACCATCGGCACGGCGAGGCTGCGCGCCACCTCGGCGAGATGGGAGCCCGCCGCCCCGGAGCGCGCGATCAGGCCGCGCGCCCCGAACAGCAGCGGAGCCAGCGCCGGGAGCGGGCGGTCCACGAGCAGGATCGCGTCCAGGCAGGAGGGCGCCGGCCGCTGGTGCGGCCGGCAGGCGACCAGCCGCCCCGCCGCCGTCCCCGCCGCCGCTGGGCGGCCGCGCAGGATCTGGCCCCGCGCCCGCACCGCGACGGCGAGCAGCGGCATCCACTCGCGGGCGGCCAGCCGGTCGATGCGCTCACCCGGGGCGTCCGCGCCGTCCCGAGCCGCCGCGGGCTCGCCGGGCCGGCGGAGATCCGCGGGCCGACGGAGATCCGCCGCGCCGGCGACCGCCGACTGCAGCAGCCAGACCTTGCCGTCCTTGGCCGCCCATTCGATCGTGTCGTCGCCGAGCAGCCGGTACGCCCGGGCCGCCAGGTCGGCCGCCGCCGCGGCCAGGCGCGGGCCGATCAGCGCGGCGAGCGCCGAGCCGGCGGCCTGCCGGGAGCGTGCCCGCGGCGGGGCGGCGGGCGGGCCGGCCGTGGCGGCGGGCACCGGCAGCCGCGCGGACGCGCCCTCGGCCCAGCCTGCCAGCAGCGGGCCGGGATGGCCGGTCACCGCCTCCACGTCGACCTCGACGGCGCCGTCCCTGCCGGCCCGCGCCGGCGCGACCACCCGGGCGGTCCCGCCCGCGTCCGGGACCAGTTCCGGCTGGATGACGACGCCGAGCTGCAGCGCCTCCGGCGCAAGCCCGCACGCCTGCAGCCGTGCCAGCGGGTCCGCGGCGAACGCGGCGGCCCAGCAGCTGCGGACCGCCGTTGCCACGTCGCCCGGGCCGACCTCGGCGATGGACGAGAACGCGCCCGACCAGCGCGGGTCCCGCTCCAGCGGGCTGGAGGAGCGGACGATCACCCGTCCGCCGAGCGCCGCCGCGGCCGCGGCAAGCTCCGTGCCCAGATCCGGGTCCAGCGGGCAGGACAGGGCGGCACGCCGGGCCGCGGCCGGCTCGCCGCGGCGCAGCGCCGACGCAGCCGCGGCCGTCGCGGCACGGGCCTGCGCGCACGGCACCGCCCATCCGGGAAGCACGGGCAGCCCGGCGCGCAGCGCTGCCGACAGCCGGGCCGCCTTGGCGCCGGCCGCCGTCGCCGCGGCGGTCCCGCCCAGCGGCACCAGCCGGGCAAAGGCCGGGTGCCCGGTCAAGCTACCTCGATGATCTCGTGGGACTTGTAGCCGGACAGCAGCTCGTGCCCGCTGTCGGTGACCAGCAGCATCTCCTCCAGCCGGACGCCGAACTCGTGCACCTTGCCGTGCTGGGTTTCCAGGGCGAACACCATCCCCGGCTGTATTTCTTCCGGGTAGTCCAGCGACCAGATCCGGGAGATCACCGGCCGGTCGTACTGGGCCAGGCCGAGTCCGTGCCCCCACAGGTTGGCCGCCGCCTGGTCCTCCTCCTCGTACCCCCAGGCCTCCTTGGCCGACGGCCACCTGCTCGCGATGTCGCGCGTGGTGACGCCGGGGCGCACCACCTCGATCGCATCCCACAGCCAGGTGTGCGCGGTGTCGTAGTAGCGCTTCATCTCGTCTGTCGGTTTGCCGCCGACGCAGTAGGTCCGGTACACGCATGACTTGAAACCGTTCCAGGTGAGCGCGGCCAGGTCGATGATGACAAGCTCGCCCGGCCTGATGATGCGGTCGGAGAAGTTCCGCCAGTTCGGCCAGGCGTTCGGGCCGGACGAGACGATGACGTCCTCCACGTCCTCGATGCCGGGGATGTTGTACAGGTACTCGAAGCCGAAGGCGGCAACCTCGTTCTCGGTCAGCCCGGGCCGGAGGAACTGGGTGAACTCGTAGTGCAGCGCATCGCAGATGGCGCCGACGATGCGGGAGGCCTTCTGCTCGTCGGGGCTCTTGACCGACCGGGCCTCCATCATCGGGGTCATCCCGTCGGCCCACTGGATCCCCGCGCGCTGGAACGCGCCGATCATGTTGATGTCGATGAAGTCCACGCCCAGCGGCTTGTCCAGCACCCCGGCGTCCTCCAGGTCGTTGACCAGCGCCGTGGTGAACTTGGACACCTGGCTCGCCGCGGCGGGCCCGGCCGCGCCCTTGATCCAGGTGTAGGAGTAGCGGATGTTCTTCGGCGGGATCCACGGGTTGTGCGCCTTCAGGTGAATGCCGATGTCACCCTGCTCGTAGACGATCGGCTCCCTGCCCTCGCACAGCACCACGTACCGCAGGCCCGGCTTGAGCCGGTTCCATCCCGGCGTGTAGGTCGACGAGACGTACCGCATGTTCTCGTCGTAGAACAGCAGCAGGGCGCCGAGGCCGTGCCTGGCCATGGCCTCCCGGGCCCGGGACAGCCGCCACTGCCGCACCGAGGCCCAGTTGATGCCCTCTTTCCAGTCCGAGCTCAAGCCGCCGAACGCTTCCTTCATGTGCACCCTCCTGGAGGACCACTTCCCGCGGCGGGCGGGCGGGCCCGCTCACGCCGGCAACCGGGATCGCGCGGCGAACCTGGCGCCACGGACGGCTCCTCCGCCGCTCACGTTCCGCCGGTGTCGCCGGCGTCGCTGTTCTGTTAGGCTCAATGACGACGTTCAGTGCTCATAAAGGTCCTGTTATCATCGCTATGCTCAAAAGATAGTAATACTAAAGACCTTGCCGCGGAAGACCGCAGAGTGGTGCCGACTGCCATGTCCGAGCCAAGCAGCACTACCAGCCCCGCAGACCTCGCCGGCGGGATCGGGCGGCGGCTGGCCGCGCACCGGACGCGCCTGGGAATCCGGGTCGCCGAGCTTGCCCGCGGCGTGGGCGTGACGCCCAGCCTGATCAGCCAGATCGAGCGGGGCCAGTCCCGGCCCTCGGTGTCCACGCTGTTCGCGCTGGCACAGGCGCTCGACGTGCCGGTGGACGCGTTTTTCCGCGAGTCACCGCAGCCCGCGGAGCCTGCCGGGCCGCGGGACGGCAGCCCGGCGCGGCCGCCCGCCGACGGCGCCCGGCAGGCGGGCGGGCGGTACCTGGTGCGCAGGCAGAACCGGGCCGTCATCGACATCGAGGGCGGCGTGCGCTGGGAGCGGCTGACCCGGAACACCATGGATCACCTGGACTTCTTCGAGCTGATCTACCAGCCGGGCGCGGAATCGCACCCTCGCCAGTACACCCACCCGGGCACCGAGATGGTGCTGGTGATGCAGGGCTGCCTGGAGATCACCGTGGGTTTCGAGTGCTACCGGCTGGAGCCGGGCGACAGCATCGACTTCCCCTCCAGCATGCCGCACCGGTATGCCAACCCGGGCGACGTGACCGCCCACGCGGTCACGGTGATCCTGTACGACTGCCCCGGCGGCGAGGACCGCGGCCGGCCCCCGGTGCGGGGGGTCCCGTGACCGAGAGCGTGCGCGTCACCGTCAACGGGACCGCGGTGACGGTCCGCTGTGCGGCGGACGCCTCGCTGCTGGACGTGCTGCGCAGCGACCTCGGGCTTTCCGGACCCAGGTTCGGCTGCGGGAGCGGGCTGTGCGGGGCGTGCTTCGTGCTCGTCGACGGCCGCCCGACCGCATCCTGCGGCTACCCGGCCCCCGCGGCCGGCGGCAGGGAGATCACCACGGTGGAGGGGCTGGCGGCCGGCGGCCTGCTGCACCCGGTGCAGCAGGCGTTCCTCGACGAGCAGGCCGCGCAGTGCGGCTACTGCACCTCCGGGATGGTGATAAGCGCCGTTGCGCTGCTGCGGGCGCGGCCCGCGCCGACGGCCGCCGAGGTGCGGCAGGCGCTGGACGGGAACCTGTGCCGCTGCGGCGCTCACCAGCGGATCGTGCGGGCGGTGCTGCGAGCCGCGCGGGCCGCGACGGCCGGCGGCGGGACCGCGGCGGCCGGGACTGCCGGAGCGGCCCGGTGACCGCGGGCGCCGCGGCCGCGGCGACGGGCAGGCCCGGCGGCGTCCTGCCCGCCAGCCTTGCCGCCAACCCGCTGCTGCGCGACTGGCTCGACTTCGCCGCCGACGGCGTGGTCACGATCCGCTCCGGGAAGGTGGAGTTCGGCCAGGGCGTGTGGACCGCGCTGGCGCAGGTCGCGGCGGAGGAGCTGGACGTCGACCTGGCCCGGGTGCGCGTCGCCCCGGTGAGCACCGCGGCCAGCCCGGACGAGGGGGTGACCTCCGGCAGCCGGTCCGTCGAGGACTCCGGCAGCGCGCTGCGCCAGGCGTGCGCGCAGGCGCGTGCCGTCCTGCTTGGCGCGGCCGCTGCCAAGCTGGGCGTGGCCGAGCGGGAGCTTCGGGTCCGCGACGGCCGGATCCTGACGGCCGGCGGTGACACCGGCCTCAGCTACTGGTTGCTTGCCGAGCCGGGGCTGCTGCAGCGGCCGGCCGGACCGCAGCTGCCGGTCAAGTCGGCCGGGGCATGGTCGGTGGCCGGGCGCAGCGCCCCGCGGCTCGACCTGCCGGACAAGGTGGCCGGGCGGCCCCGGTTCCTGCACGACCTGCGGCTGCCCGGCATGGCGTTCGGCCGGGTCATACGGCCGCCGGGCCCGGCCGCCACGCTGACCGACCTCGCGGACCCGGACCTGCCGCCCGGGGTGCTGGCGGTGGTCCGCGACGGGTCGTTCCTCGGCGTGGTCGCCGAATCGGACCGGGCCGCGGCCGCGGCGGCGGCCGCGGTGGCGGCCGCGGCCCGGTGGGCCGAGCGGGACTCGCTGCCGGACGAGGATCACCTCAGGGACTTCCTGCTCCGGGCGCCGGCCGAGGTGGCCGCGGTGGCGCGGCGGCGCGACCCGGCGGCGGCGGCCCGGGTCAGCCGCACGCTGGCGGCGGAGTACACCAGGCCGTACCTCGCGCACGCCTCGATGGCGCCGAGCTGCGCCGTCGCGCGCTGGGACGAGGGCGCGGTCACGGTCTGGACGCACAGCCAGGGAGTGTTCCCGCTGCGCCGCGCGCTGGCCGACGGCCTGGCCACCGACCCGGCGCACATCCGGGTCAACCACGTCGAGGGCGCCGGAACGTACGGGCACAACGGCGCCGATGACGCCGCGCTGGACGCGGTGCTGCTGGCCCGCGCGGTCCCCGGCAGGCCGGTCCGGGTGATCTGGTCGCGGGAGGACGAGCTCGCCTGGTCGCCGTTCGGTTCGGCCATGCTGGCGCGCCTGTCCGCCGGCCTGGACCGTTCCGGCCGGATCCTGACGTGGCGCCAGGACGTGTGGAGCGGCGGGTTCGACGGCCGGCCGGGCGCGGGCGGCCAGCCGCGCCTGCTCGCGCTCGGCCACCTGGCCGGCGGCCGCCCGATGGCGCCGGCGCCGGACGGACCGCCGGCCGGCTCGGTGGGCTCCACCCGCAACGCCGTGCCCGGCTACGACATCCCGGACCTGGAGGTGACCCGGCACCGTCTCCAGGCGATGCCGCTGCGGACCTCGGCGCTGCGGTCGCTCGGCGCGTTCCTCAACGTCTTCGCGATCGAGTCATTCATGGACGAGCTGGCCGCCGCCGCCGACGCGGACCCGGTGGCGTTCCGGCTGGCCAACCTGTCCGATCCGAGGGGCAGGCGGGTCATCGAGGAGGCCGCCGCGCTGGCCGGCTGGGCTGCGCGCCCGGGGCGGCCGCGCGGCGCCGGCGCGGGAGGAGGGCCCCGGGAAACCCCGCGCGGCGAGGGCACCGGGCTCGGGCTCGGCTACGCCCGGTACAAGGGAACGGCCGGGTACTGCGCGGCGGTGGCCGAGGTGGAGGCGGACACCGATGTCCGGCTGCTGCGGCTGTGGCTGGCGGTGGACGTGGGCCGGGTGATCAACCCCGACGGGGTGATCAACCAGGTCGAGGGCGGCGCGGTGCAAAGCGCGAGCTGGACGCTGCGCGAGCGCGTGCGGTTCAGCCGGTCCCGGGTCACGTCGGTGAACTGGGACAGTTACCCGGTGCTCCGGTTCAGCGAGGTACCGGAGGTGACCGCCCGCCTGGTGCGGGCGCCCGGCGAGCCGGAGACCGGCGCCGGCGAGCTGGCGCAGGGCCCGGTCGCGGCCGCCATCGGCAACGCGGTGGCCGACGCGGTGGGCGTCCGGGTGCGCGACCTCCCGCTCACCCGGGAGCAGGTCGTCAAGGCGATCGAGGCCGGCTGACCCGCCATGTCCGCACGGCCGCATGCCCCCGTCACCGCCAGGTAAGGCTGGCGCACCGTGCTGGCGGCGTTGCTGGAGCGGCCCGGGACCGTCACGGTGCGGGACATCCCGCCACCGCGGGCCGAAGCCGGGCTCGCGCTGGTGCGGGTGGCCCTGGCGGGCATCTGCGGGACCGACCTCAAGATCGCCGCCGGCGACATCCCGGTCCCGGCCGGCCGGGTGCTCGGCCACGAGATGACCGGCCGGGTGGAGGCACCGGGCCGCCGCGGCGTCCCGCCGGCGGGCACCGCCGTCCTGGTCAACCCGGCGGCCTTCTGCGGCGCCTGCGACCTGTGCCGTCGCGACCTGCCGCAGCTGTGCCGCCGCGGCGGCCTGCTCGGCCGGGACGCCGACGGCTGCTTCGCTGAGCTCGTGGCCGTCGACGAGGCGCTGCTGCACCCGATCCCGGACTCGGTCGCTGCCGAGGCCGCCGCGCTGCTGCAGGTGCTGTCGACCTGCGTGCACGCGCAGTCGGGGCTGCGCGCCGGTCCGCGGGACAGCGCGGTGGTGATCGGGCTGGGCGTCACCGGCCTGCTGCACGTGCAACTGCTGCGGGCTCGCGGCCTGCGCGCGATCATCGGGGTGACCCGCTCCGCGTGGAAGCGCGATCTCGCGATGCGCTTCGGCGCCAGCGCGGTGGCGGATCCCGGTGAGGCCGCGGACGCGGTCGCCGAGGCGACCGGCGGCCGCGGCGCCGACATCGCGATCGAATGCGCCGGGACGCCCGCCGCGCTCGCCCAGGCCATCCGGCTGGCCGGTGCCGGCGGAACCGTCGTGGCGTTCGGCATCGTCGCGCACGCCGCCGAGCTCGCGCCCTATGAGTGGTACGTCAAGGAGCTGACGATCCGCAGCCCGCGGGCCGCCAGGCCCCGCGACTGCGACGAGGCCATCCTGCTCTGCGCGCAGCGCCGGCTGGATCCCGCGCCGCTGGTGACCGGCCGGTTCCCGCTGGCGCGGCTGCCGGATGCGCTGGCGGCCAGCCGCGACCCGGCGCAGCTGAAGGTGGTCGTCGATGCGGGCGCCGGCCCCGGACTGCCGGGATTAGCCGAGGCAACCTTGCTGGAGGAGCATCATGCGGATCATCGACCTGTCGCAGGACATCTACGAGGGCATGCAGGTGTACCCGGGCCACCTGAAGACGGTGCAGTTCGTGCACGCGACCCACGAGGAGACGGCGCCCAGGTTCGACAGCGGCTTCTCCTTCCAGACCACCGGGTTCATGCTGAACGACAACGGGCCCACGCACGTCGACTCCTTCTCCCACCTCGATCCCGATCCGGCGGCGGAGACGATCGAGGCGATGCCGCTGGAGCTCTTCTACGGCACCGCGGTGTGCCTGGACGTGACCGGCGTCCCGCCGCGCACCGACATCACGGCCGAGGACCTGGACCGGGCCGAGGCCGCCTCGCCGGTGCGCGTGGAGCCCGGTGACATCGTGCTGTTCCACACCGGCGCCTGGAACCGGTTCGCCGGGGACAGGCGGTATCTCACCGAGTTCCCCGGCCTGGGCGAGTCGGCCAGCGAATGGATCGTCCGCCGCCGGGTGAAGACGTTCGGCGTGGACAGCCCGACGCCGGACAACCCGGCCAGCACCAGCTACCCGTGCCACATGATGTGCCGCCGCGAGCACATCACGCACTACGAGAACCTCGCCAACCTGGACCAGGTGGTGAACACGCGCTTTACTTTCGCCGGGTTCCCGCTCAAGCTGCGGGGCGCCCACGGCGGCCCGGCCCGCGCCGTGGCCCTGGCCGGCTGACGCGGAACGGAGGTGGTGATGAGCACCAGCGGAGCGGCCCCGCGCCGGGGCGTCGCGGCAGGGGAAGCGGCACCCGGGGAGGATGCGGCCAGGGACGCCGCGGCTGGGGACCGCGCGGCCAGGGACGCCGCGGCCCGGATGGCCGCCGCCGCGGCCGCCTGGCTCGGCGCTCGGCCCCGGGCAGCGCGCGCTGGCCGCCGGCGGCGCGCCAGGCGCGGACCCCGGGCCGGACGCCGAGCGCCGCCGCTGGTTCTACACCCCGACCGACCACGGCGGCCTGCCGCTCGGCGCGCAGCGGCCGGCCCAGCAGAGCCTCGCCCACCAGCTCGTGGCCACCGGGCTGTCGGCGGCCGGGTACGTCACCGTGGCCACCGTCATCGGGCTGGAGAACGTGCTCGACTGCGCGGAGGGCTGGTCGGCCGGCTGGGGCCGGGAGCGGGGCCGCGACCCCGGCCTGTACTACCTGCGGGTGTTCGGCGATCCGGGCGGCGCGGCGCCGTGGGGCTGGCGCTTCGGCGGCCACCACGTGTCGCTGAACTACCTCATCGCCGGCGGCCTGGTCCGCTCGGCCACCCCGTGCTTCCTCGGCGCCGACCCGGCGGCCTCCCCGCTGCCCGGGCCCGCCCGGCTGCGCCCGCTGGGCGGGGCGGAGGACCCGGCCCGCGAGCTTGCCCGCTCGCTCGACCCGGACCGGGCCGCCCGCGCCATCGTGGCGGACCGGGCGCCGCCGGACATCGTCGGCGGCAACCGGGCGCGGCTGGCCGGCGGCGACCAGGTGATGCACCTGCGCGACCTGTGGCGGGGGCACTTCACCGAGGCCCGGCTGGACCGGATGGTGACGCGGCTGGGCGATGACGCGGAGAAGGCCTCCGGGTACGATGCCGCCGACCACGGCCGGCTCGCGCTGACCCGCGTGCCGAAGGGCCTGCCGGCCGCGGAACTCGACCCCGGGCAGCGGGACCTGCTGCGCGCGCTGCACGCGGCCTACCTGGGCCGTGTCCCTGACGGGCTGGCGGCGCTCGCGGACTACGACGCCGCGCTGGACGCGGTCCACCTGGCCTGGGCCGGGCCCACCGAGGCCGGCCGGCCGCACTACTACCGCGGCCCGACCAGCACCTCGGCACGCCGCGGCGAGGTCAGCACGAAGAACGCCGCGGCGGCCTGGTCCATCCGCAGCCCTGAGAGGCTCGCCGGCCTGGCTTGCCCGCGGGCGGGCGCCTGACCTGCACTTCGGTGCCGTCGATCCGCAGTTCAACGCCTTCGGCGGCGGCATAGGCGAACACGTCGGCCAGGGTCCGCAGCCGTACGCCAGGCTCTTCGGGCACGGCGAACCCGCGGGCGGCGAGCAGCGGGCGGATCTCCCCGATCGCGCGGCTGACCGTGGACCGGTCTACCCGGTACAGCTCTGCCAGCGCGGCATGCGGGAGCTGGAACCGCAGGTAGGCCAGGGTGACGATGACACGGTCGGTGAACGGCAGGTTGTGGTCCGGGCCCGCACCAGCGGCCCGCTTGCGGTCGTGCCCCCGGCGGGCGCGCAGCCGGTCGTCCTCGGCCTTCATCCACGGTACGGACAGCTCTTCGATCAGCTTGCCCAGCCGACGGCGGCGGATCCCAGTGAAGATACGATGTGACAAGGCCGTGCGGGCCCATCTTGACGACACATCACGATCGTTCCGCGCGGCCGCTTGCGTTCACGGAACCGACACGCCGCAAACTCCCGCTACGCTCCAGAAGTCTTATCGCGCACCAAGTCGTAAGGGCTTGCAGGTATTTAACACGCTGGTTCGATCTGAGTTGCCGGCTCGGCGTCCTCGGCTGCAAGGAAAGCGATCAAGTCTGCCGGTGCGGGGAACCGGGCGGTCGCGGGTGTGATGGCGTGTCCG
>Ga0209061_1000436_pt1 | contig 107928 bp, 98 predicted proteins | sample Coa_R1_10_FD_187157 | JGI IMG/M metagenome (GOLD analysis project Ga0209061, IMG submission 187157) | Surface soil microbial communities from Centralia Pennsylvania, which are recovering from an underground coalmine fire - Coalmine... | ecosystem: Environmental > Terrestrial > Soil >... | reverse complement strand
TTGATGACCTCGGGGTTGAGTGGCTCACCAGCGCCGACGCAGTGACGCAGCGCCTTTGGTGGATGAGCCTTCATGTAGGCTATCGGCTCGTCGAGTACCATCATGCGATAGGCGGTGGGTGGGGCGCACAGCGTGGTGATGGGATATTTGTTCAGCATCTCAAGGGTCTCGATGGGGTCGAATTTGCCGCGTGCATCCTGGATGAACATGGCCGCGCCCTGAATCCAGGGGCCGAAGAGGTTGCTCCAGGCGGCCTTTGCCCAGCCCATTTCACTCAAATTCCAGTGCAGGTCGTCCTCGTGCAGGTCGAGCCAGTATTTGCCGGTGATGGTGTGGCCGATGGGATAGCTGGCGTGGGTGTGCAGCACCATCTTGGGGTAGCCCACCGTACCGGAGGTGAAGTAGACCAGGCAGGCATCGTCGCTGCGTGTCTTCGGCCCGGTATACTCGGGCGAGGCTTCGCTGAGGATGTATTGGAAATCGATCCAGCCTTCGCGCCCGGCAGTGTCGGCGTTGGCCTCGTCGGCCAGGATGGCGTACTTGACACTGGGACAGTCGGCGCGCACCTGGTCGAATTTGGCCGCGCCCTCGTGGTCGGTGATGATGGCGACGGCCCCGGCGATGTCGGCGCGGAACTGGATGTCTTTGGGCGTCAGCAGGGTCGTGCAGGGGATGGGGATGGCTCCCATCTTCATCAGGCCCAGCACCGCCTCCCACCATTCGGGAATGCGCGGCAGCATCACCAGCACGCGGTCGCCTTTGTGAATGCCCAGTGAGAGGAAGGCGTTGGCGGCATGGCTGGAGCGTTCGGCAAACTGGGCGAAGGTAATGCGCCGCTCCTCACCATTCTGACCAACCCAGAGCATGGCAAGTTTGTCGGGGGTGCTGCCCCATTTGTCAATGACATCGGTGGCAAAGTTGAATTCTTCGGGTACATCCAGGTGAAAGTTTTTTCGTTCCGCCTCGTAATCCGTCATGTTTGGCGTTCGCGTTTGTGTCATCTTGAGCGCTCCTTTGCACTATTGAAACGAACGGAAAATAACGATACAGATGTAGCCAGATGCTGATCTGTCTTTCAGTATATCATAAGCATAAGAACGCCGAGGGGATCAGTTTCATATCTTAGCGCGAATGTGTGAAGCCAGTCTCCATGGATGAGGGGATGATCAGCAGGGGAAGGGTTGTCGCACCAAGCAGGCGTTCGGCTGCACTGCTTTTGAACAGACGGAACAGACCTTTTTGCCGTTGCATGGATAGGGCGATCAGGTCGAAGGAGTCCATTCCTGCCTGCCCGGCTTTCATGGCGCATTCCGCCTGCTGCATAATGGCTTCCACCATACTGCTGCCGGTAGTGACAGCGGTGGTGATAGTGAGCCGGGAGGCCGCCGGAAAACTCCGCAGCTCATGAGCCGCCATTCTCAAAGAGGTTTCCGCCTCGCGCCAGATTTTATCTATAGAGGGATTGTGCCATAATCCCTCTGTAGACGAAAGATCCAATACTCTCTGCAAGTGGAGGACACCCTGTGTCGGGGCCGCGAGTGAGGCCAGCAGGCGGGCGGCAGGCTCAAGGACGGCCCTGGATTGCGGTGAATCATCGAGGATCACCAGGGCGCGTAAGCAGTGATCCGTGTGGAATGCGAAGCGCGCTCCTTGCTCGTGCAGAATGAGCATGGGGAAAGGGCTGAGCCTCATGATCTCCTGCGCCACGCTGCCGAAGAACCAGCGTTTCAATCCTTTTTCGCCATGACTGCACATGATGATCAAATCGGCTTCCTGCGAGCGGGCGACGGAGACAACCGAGGGCGCTAGCAGACCGGTGGCCACTCCCATCTCTACCTCGATACCTGTCAGTTGAGCGGAGTGAGTAAACATCGTATTAACGAGATAGCTGGCTGCTTCGGCATGTTGTGCCGCAAAAGCTCTTCGTTCCCAGGCGATCGAGGACGGGGCAGCGAATTTTCCGGATTCAACCGGGGGAAGGACGACACGCGCAAGAATGATGGAGCCTCCTGTGGCGCGTGCCATCCGTGCGGCGATGGGAATAGCTTGTTCTGCCCGCTTCGATCCATCCAGGGGAACTAACACCCGCTGAAACATTGTCAAGCTCCCTTGAGCGCCTGTGCTTCAGGCTCCGCTTCCTTTCCGGCAAAAGCCGTTGACAGGCTCTTTCCCTCATTGCTATGCCATATCCTTTCACGGAAATAGTATAGGATGCGGAGTTTTTGCTGGCATCACACAGGCGAGTGAATCTCAAATGCTCTTTTGGGGGTATGGTGATTTCACAAAATTGGGAGTATAGTAATCTCACTCAAAAGAGTGAGAAAGGATGAGGACAGGATGATGGAGGGTGGATGAAGAGATGAAAGTCGGCGTAGCGTTTCGAGCTCCGCTGTGATACACTGGGAGGTAGTTGGTGGACTGGCTACCTCACAGCGGAAGGAGGAGAGCCAATGGTGATTCGTGTGTTGATCGCTGACGATCATAGTGTCGTGCGTAAGGGATTGCGCATGTTTCTGGGGCGCGACCCGGAATTAGCGCTGGTTGGCGAGGCGGCTGATGGGGAGGATGCTGTTGCTCTGGCGCGGCAACTGCGGCCCGATGTGGTACTCATGGACCTGCTTATGCCAGGGTTAGATGGCATTTCCGCCACTGCCGTCATTCGCAGGGAACTGCCTGAAACCGAGGTCATCGCCCTGACCAGCGTGTTAGAGAGCGATTCGGTAGTCGATGCTATAAAAGCAGGGGCAATCGGCTATCTTCTCAAGGATACACAGGCGGCTGAACTGCGTAAGGCAATCAAAGCTGCCGCCGCCGGACAGGTACAGCTCTCTCCCCAGGCTTCGGCCTACCTCGTACAAAAGGTGCGCTTTCCCCTGGCAACAGAGCCGTTGACCGGGCGCGAAATGGAAGTGCTGCATCTGCTCGCTCGCGGACAGTCCAATAAGGAGATTGCACGAACTCTCCAGATTGCCGATGAGACCGCAAAAACCCATGTCAGGCATATCCTGGCGAAACTGGGTGTGCAGAGTCGCACACAGGCTGTGCTTTGCGCTATACGGCTCGGCCTTGTTGCCGCCGAAGCCGAGAAAAAGTTGCAGTGATGGTGCTGCGTTGGTTCCATACCAGGATATAGATGTCTATGCGCAACAGTCTCTTCCAGGCAAAGCAAACAGAACAATCCAGCAAGCTGGTTGGGCAGCAATCCTGGAGGGCGAGGATACGGTCACGTTGGCGAAGTTTTGTGATCGATAGTATTCTGGTCATAGGCGGCGTGGCCCTGATTACGGTTTTGATTGCTGTTGCCAACCTCTACCCACAAATCCCTACAATCTCCTTTGCCTATCTACTCCTGGTTCTGGCTTTAGCGAGCCTCCGTGGGCTGTACGCTGCCATTCTAGCCTCGCTCCTTTCCTTCCTTGCCTTCGACTTTTTTTTCTTTCTACCACCATATACATTTATCGTTGTCAGAGCTGAAGACCTGTTCACCCTCGTTGTTTTCCTGGCGACTGCCATCATTACCGGTCAGCTAGCCCTGGCGCTGCGGCACCGTATTGAGGAGGCGAACAACCGGGAGCACGAGATGCGCCTGCTCTATGAACAGGCGCAGGAACTGGCAGCCCTGCAGGAACGGCAGCGCCTGGCCCGCGAGCTACACGATTCGGTTTCTCAGGCACTTTACGGCATTGGACTGGGAGCACATACCGCACGTGAAGCGATAGAAAGTGACCCTGAACAGGCGAAGGAGTCTATAGATTACGTCCTGTCGCTTGCTGAAGCAGGGCTTGCCGAGATGCGGGCGCTCATTTTCGAGCTGCGCCCAGAATCGCTGGCCTCTGAGGGGCTGGTAGCTGCCCTGGCAAGACAGGTAGCCGTTTTGCGCGCCCGCTACGGGCTAACCGTTGATGCCGAGCTTGGCAGCGAGCCTGATATCTCTTTAGAGATGAAGCAGATGCTCTACCGTGTTGCGCAGGAAGCGTTACACAACATCATCAAACATGCCCGCGCCAGTGAGGTCGTGTTACGGATCGCAAAGCGCGAGGATGAAATCACTCTGGAAGTGCGTGATAATGGACGTGGCTTCAATCCTGCCGCTTCCTATCTCGGTCATCTGGGACTGCGTTCTATGCTAGAACGTGTCGCAAAGCCTGGTGGAACACTTTCTATAGAAAGCGCGCCGGGTCAGGGTACAAGGATACGTGTGCGTGTGCCGCTTGCATTATCTGACGCTCAATGCTGAATGAGCGTAGTTTTTCGCTGTTCTTCACCGGATTTTCCGTTTTCCCCTTGACATTTGCTGACTTTCCGGTTATTATTTTGACTAGAAAGTCACATTTACTTCTAGTAAGTCAGGTAACAGATTCTGGGTCAGCAGGTAACTCGCAAGTTTACGCAGAACAGAAGCAGGGAGGAACTTCGATGCAGAAGGAAACACCGCGTCTGTCGTTGAGAGAGAGGCAGCGCCAGGAGCGCGAAAATTTGATCTTGCAGGCGGCGGAGGAGGTATTGTCGGAAAAGGGCTATCACGAAACCTCGATGGATGAGATCGCGGCTCGTGTCGGAATTGCGAAAGGAACTGTCTACCTGCACTTTCCGAGTAAAGAGAACTTGATTTTTGCGCTTTTCGAGCGCGAGCTGCAAACGTTCTTGCGCCTCGTCGCCGAGGCTCTTGCCAGGGATGGCAGCGCCCGCTCAAGGCTGGAAACCATCCTCCACGGTCTCTATAGAGGGCTGATCGGCAAGCGGCTGCAACTGCTTATCACCCTGTATAGCAATCAGGAGATCCGGCAGGAACTGCTGGAAAAGAAGCAGCAGGTTCACGTTTGCCTGGAACAGATCGCCGCGCAGGTGAGCGCGCTGCTGGAGGAAGGTAAGGCGAAGGGTGAGTTTGATACTGCTATTCCTACACCTGTCCTACTGACCCTCTTTTTTAGCCTGTTTTCGCCGCTGGGCTATAAGCGTTTGATTGTAGAGGACCATATGCCAGTGGAGGAGCTAGTCGGCTACCTGGCTGATTTCTACTTCAAAGGCATCGCGGCGAAGTAAGTACGGATAAAGGAGTTTTTTTATGCAAGTCACCGCACCAGCTGTACAGCAAGGGCAGGGTGCCGGGCTGCAATATAAATGGATTGTGGCGATGGTGGTCATTCTGGGTGTCTTCATGGCAATTCTGGATACTACCATTGTCAACATTGCCATTCCGAGGCTGCAAACGGCCTTCGGCGCAGACCTGCACAGTGTCCAGTGGGTGCTGACCGGCTATATTCTGGCCCAGGGCGTGACGACCCCGGTGGTGGCGTTCTTCGCTGATCGTCTGGGGACGAAGCGCCTCTACATTGTGGCGCTAGCCGCTTTCACGATGGGTTCGGCCCTGTGCGGGCTGGCATGGAGCCTGCCGGTGCTGATCTTCTTCCGCATCCTTCAGGGAGTGGGCGGCGCGGCTCTCTTTCCACTTTCGCTAACGTTGATTTTCCGCGAGTTTCCGCCGCAGGAGCGTGGCGCTGCGATGGGGCTGTTTGGCGTACCCGCCCTGCTGGCTCCGGCGCTCGGCCCAACGCTGGGCGGCTATATCGTCACCTATGCTGGCTGGCAGTTGATCTTCTATATCAACGTTCCCATCGGCATTGTGGCGGTCATCCTGTCGATTATTCTGCTGCGCGACTACCACGATCAGGCTGAGAGCAGCTTCGATGTGGCGGGCTTCGTCTTTTCGACGATTGGTTTCGGGGCCGTGCTCTACGGGTTGTCGGAGGCGAGCACGGATGGCTGGGGTTCAACGACGGTCGTGGGCTTCCTGGCAGCCGGTATCCTGGCGCTTGCCGTTTTCGTGGCGATTGAATTGTATGTCGCCAATCGCGGCGGCCAACCCTTGCTTGATCTGCGGGTCTTCCTGGACAGGAACTTTACCACCAGTTCGATTGCCAATGTCTTTGTGGTCTTCGCGCTCTATGGCGGCCTTTTTCTCTTGCCGATCTACCTGCAAGATTTGCGCGGCTTAAGCGCGTTCCAGGCCGGTATCATCCTGCTGCCGCAGGCGCTCGCCTCGATGGTAAGCGTTATCATAGGTGGCTGGCTGGTAGACCGCATCGGCGTGCGCGCGGTGGTTCTTCCGGGGCTGTTTATCCTGGCTTTTGCCAACTGGCAGCTTTCATCCATCTCACTCACGTGGTCTTACCAGTGGCTGCAGGTGATGCTTGTTCTGCGCGGCTTCTCGCTGGGTCTGGTGGGACAACCACTCATCCTGGCGGCGCTGGCAACCATCCGGCCACGACTGCTCACACAGGCTTCCTCGCTCAGTACGGTTGTGCGCTCGGTCGCGAGCTCGCTTGGTATCGCCGTGCTGGCAACAGTTGTACAGACGCAGACGCAGGTGCATTATGCCCACCTTGCTGAGCAGGTTACGCCCGCTTCCTCGCTGGGACAGATGGTGAGCAGTCTGGAAGCATACCTGGTGGAGCATGGCGTCACCCTGGCAAACGCGAAAACGACCGCTTTGCAATTGATCGCCGAACTGGTGCAGCAGCAAGCCTATGTGCTGGCTATTCGCGATGCTTTTCTCCTGACGCTGGTTTTCGTCTTCCTCTCCGTGGTTGCCACGCTTTTCTTACAGGGCAAACGGAAGATGCTGGAAAGCGCTCCGCAGACGACCGGACCGTTGCCCGCCGAATCCGAAGAGGGGGCGGTCGAGCGGGAAGCCGCGCTGGCCGGAGTCTAAGTCATTGTCATTCGTCATCTATAGAGACGAGGCGAAGGACGCTATTTCGCCTCACTAAAGATTATTACAGAAGAAGGAGTATACCATGTTACGTCGCATGATTTTTGTGCCTTTGCTGATTGTCCTGGCCGTTCTTGCCATTGGAGGCGGCATTGCCTACTGGATTTACAACAATTACGAGTACTATACGACCGACGATGCCCAGGTCAACGGGCAACTCGTCAATGTCAGTGCGGTCGCTACCGGCAATTTGACCACGCTGAACGTCAGTGTGGGCAGCAGTGTGACTGCCGGTCAGGCTATTGGCTCGATTACGCCCGTGACGGCGAGTACGACGGCTGTCCCCGCGCCTATCAATGTGACCAGCCCGATTTCTGGCAGCGTTGTGCAGGTCTACGCGGCGCAGGGACAGGCCGTTTCGCCCGGCCTGCCCATCGTCGAGGTTGCTCAGACTGGCAACCTCACCATCATGGCCTACGTGGATGAGAGCGCCATCAACAACATCAGCATCGGCCAGCAAGTTGATATCACCGTCGACGCCTATAGTGGCACCACCTTCAGCGGTCACGTGCAGCAGATTGTGCAATCGGCGGCTTCTGAGTTCTCGCTGCTGCCCACCGAGGACAACGCCAGCGGCAACTTCACGAAAGTCAGCCAGCGTATTCCCGTGATTATTACGCTTGACGACAACGGTGGTAAGGACCTCGTGCCGGGCATGAGCGCCGAAGTCACCATCCATCTACACTAGGAGAGTGTCTATAGAGCGTCAGGCAAGATTTTTCAGATGAAAGGATAAAAACAATGCTCATTATTGGAGTGCTGTTTGTTGTCGCCCTGCTGGCGATCGGTGGCGCGTTCTGGCTGGCCGTAGGTGAGCGACAGCAAAATGGCAATGCGCCTGCTCCTGAAGCTGCTTCTCCCGGCCAGCAGACCCCGGTCGCCTCTGTGCCAGCAACGGAGGGACTGGGCGCGGCGGCAGGAAGAACAGCGGCAGCGCCACCGGTTCCGCGAGAGCCGGGCGAGATAGTGCCCCCCGCGCCTGTTTCTCCGGCGGCCTACACGGAGCGCCCATTTTCCACGCTCAACGGGCAATTCTATGAACTGGCGGCGGAACTGCGCGCGCTTTATAGCGAAGCGCAGGAAATTGAGCGGCGGCTTGGGATACTGAACGAGATGGTGAGCCGTATCGAACGAGAATACGGCGAGGTCAGCCTGGAGACGAAATAGGTTGCCGTAAGCGCGAACTTAAGTAGTGATGCCGCCAGCAGGCCGCCCGCAAGGGGATGGCCCTATTATAGAGGGAACGACCTGGGAAGCCAGCGTGTATAGTAGGGCCATCCCCTTGCGGGCGGCCTGCTCGGGCTTACTTAAATGAACGCCTGTTGGCCCGTCCCCCTTCTATGCTCTTTTCTCAAACAGCGTTCTCAGACGCCGGAAATCTTCCACCTGTGTCTCAAAAGGGCGATGAAGCTGGGCGCGAGGACCCGGATGGTAGAGAGGAATCAACTGATAACCGTTCCATTCCACGATCGTACCAACGTCGTGAGCGAGTTGGATGTTGTGCGGAGCGATGAGATTGAGTGCCTTGAGGGCCACCTGTCCGAGGCTGACGATGGTGTGTGGCGCGATGATTTCAATCGTCTTGCGCAGGTGTGGCGAGCAGTTGCGAATCTCGCGCGTGGACGGCGATGCGTTGCGTCCTCCTGCATCTCGTGGGTTACAGAGCACGGCATTGGTAATGAATATCTCTTCGCGGGACAAACCAGCAGCTTGCAGCAGCAGAGCGAAGTTGCGTCCCGTCTGATCCTGCGCGAGTGGAATGCCGCAGCGGTCTCCACCCAGGCGACCGGGCGCTTCGGCGATGAAAAGGACCTTTGCATGCAGGTTTCCGTTGGCGGCACTCAGCACGCGCCGTCTCCCCTCCATTCGCTCGCAGAGGCGACACACCTGCACCTGTTCGACCAGTTGCGAGAAGGTTTTGTATGTTTCCATAAGCATATTGTACTATAGTCAGGGAAAAGTTGCTTATGCTGTCGAATGCCTTGTAAAGCCAGCCGGGTACATGGTATGATAGAGGCCATCCGGTAGAATCCGGGGCAAAAACGCCGGGGGGAGCGTAAGGATGCAATTCGTTGCTGGCGATCGGAAAGGAGAACTATATGGCGCGAGAGATCAGCAATCAGGTGCAATACTACTACGACTATCACCCCACCGAGGAGGATTTGATGGGGGAAACCGCCTGGCATTCCCTGCTTATTCGCTACCTCTCTGAGGTTCTGAGCTGGCTCTTTCATGACCAGATTTGCGCCATTTACGAGAATCTCAACTTCTATCAAACGCTCGATGCCCGTGAATATCCGGTAGCTCCAGACCTTGCCATTATCAAAGGCGTGGCAATGGAACGCGTGAGAAGTTGGGCTCCGGGCAGAATCGGCGTCCCACCGCAGGTGGTTTTTGAGATTCTTTCCGAAGAGACCTGGAAGAAGGACCTGCGCGAAAAACCCGAGAAATATGCCAGCCTGGGAGTGCAAGAATACTTCGCCTATGATCCCAACGAGCCGCCCATCAATCGGGCCACTGCCCGGCGTCTTTTTGGCTGGCGTCTGGACACCAAACGTCGGGAAATGATCGAGATGTTTCCCAATGCCGATGGTTGGCTGTGGAGCGAGCAGCTTGGGAGCTGGCTCGTTCCTGATGGAGACTACTTGCGCCTCTACGACCGCGAGCACCGTTTGCGTCTGACCGAGGCTCAGGCTGAGGCCTTGCTAAGAGCGCAAGCCGCTGAAAGAGCCAGAGAAGAGGCCAGGCGAGCCGAAGAGCAGGCCAGGCAGGCCGAGGAAGCCAGGAGGCAGGCGGCTGAGGAAGCCAGGCAGGCCGAGGAAGCCAGGAGGCAGGCCGAGGAAGCCAGGAGGCAGGCGGCTGAGGAAGCCAGGCGAGCGCAAGCTTTTGCAGAGAAACTGCGGGCGCTGGGCATCAATCCTGATGAGGTGGCATAGGTGCTGCTTCAAGTGTTCAATCGCAGGTGTTGCCAATTCAGGGGATAAGAAAATAGTCTCTATCCCCTGTCCTATATTCCCTACTATCTGTTATCCCTCTGTCAAAGTATGATACAATGGACACGCACCCTGAAAAAGGTGCAGGCATAACCTGTATGTGATAAGGAAACTGCCTGAACTTCAATCGACTGTGGCAAGTGCCGGAAGGTTTCTTGCCGATCCTATTTCCTGATCTGTGAGAAGGAGAAATTCAATGCATGTCAAACTCGATGCCCTGGCTGATAAGGGTTTTGTTGTTCTGCGTGACTACGAGGGTCCGGAAGTTCCCAGAGAAGAATGGGAAAGCCTTGAGTATATGGACTGGAAGAGCGGCGGCGATACCAACTTTGCCCCGATAGCTTCGGCTCTGGGTGAGATGGAGTGCGCCGGCTTCTGGGATCATGGCAAGCCCGACAAAGACGGCATCTGGACCAAGAACGCCGAAGTCTGTCCCACGCTGGTGGAGTGGACGAAGAATGTCGGTGCCAACTACGGGCGCGTGCGTATCATCAAACTCAATCCGAATACCTATGAAGAGGCTGTGCATAACCTGCACCTGGATGATAATAACCGTCTCAATCCCGATGGCGAGGGCTGGGTTGTACGCGCATGGTTGCAATTGACCGATAATCCCAATTCCTACATGATTCTGCGTGAGGATAAGGACGACCCTTCGACCGAGAGCCGCATTCCCCTGCCGCGCAATCGTCAGATGGTGATCGACTCGCAGCGGCTCTGGCATGCAACCTGGCATCCTGGTCCCGAGCCGCGCTACGCCCTCATCGTCTCCTTCGAGAGCGGTGAGGCGCTGAATAACTGGATCGAGAGCCAGAAAGCACTGGCAGAAACCCACTAAAAACTCAGAGGAGTTGCAGAAGCAAAAATGGATTGCTTGCCGGACAAGCAATCCATTTTTGCTTCTGTTAAGTGTGCCTTACTTCTTCACTTTTGTATGTGCGTTCAGGATGCGGTTCAGGTAAGCCGGGTGACTTTGCAGGTACTGCGAGAAGCTTGCCGCTTCAGACTGCGTCAGGTCGCCTTTGCTGACTGCCGTGTTAAGCGCGCTCTGGATGGCGGTGAGGGCAATCGTGTGCAGTTGCGAGCTGCTGACTTTCTGCTCCGTAGCGATCTGGCTCAGGCTCTTGCCTGACTTCAGTTGAGCAGTGAGCTGGGCGCTGGTCATATGCAGCCCTGCCGCGATTGAGTTCTCGATCTGGCCGCGGTATTTGCTCCTGAATTGAGCGACGACGAAATTGACGATTCTGCCATTGCCCTTACCGGTGCAGGCCTGGTGAGATTGCAGCTTCTGCTCGATGGCGGTGGCCTGCGCCTGCGTGAGCTTGCCGTCCTTCACCATCTGGTTCAACACATCGTCACGGGCGGACTGTTTATCTTGCTGTAAGGTCGTGACTGAGACATTCAGGCGGTTTGCCAGGTCTTGCAGGTACTGCTCGCAGTAGGGATTCGTCGCGGTCGCAGTCGTGCTGCCTGCCGATGAGTTGCTACTGGCAGAAGCCAGCAGCGGTCGGGCGAAAAATGCGCCGAAAACGATGGCCGCGATCAGGAGAACTGCACCCCCGCCGATCAGTAATATCTTTTTCATCTGCTTTCTATCCTTTCTTTGGCATCTGTTTCATTGAGAATGTTTTTTCAGAAACTGTTGTTGTGTCACTTTCCTGTGACACCTGTATCTTAGTCCTGAAAAGTTCAGAATACCTCTCGCAATGTTCAAGATTTTCTCAAGATTTGGCCGCTGAGGCGAAAAGAGGGGAAACAGAGTGTGTTTTCAGCCGGGTGTTGTGGTACTATACATGCAGAGGAATAGTACTATTCTCAGGGTATCGAAAGCATATGTCTCAACAACCAGATACAGGTCAAAGTCAGTATTCAGAGCAGAAAATTCTTATTATCGAAGATGAAGAGGGGATTATTCACCTGTTGAATCTCTACCTGCGGGATGCAGGATATACTGTTGTGGTCGCCAGGGATGGCGCGGATGGACTGGCGCTGCATGCCCGCGAGCAGCCCGCGCTGGTCATCCTCGATCTCATGCTGCCCGCCATCGATGGCTTCGAGGTCTGTCGTCGCATTCGGGCGTGGTCGAATACGCCCATCTTAATGCTGACCGCCCGCAGCAGCGAGGATGATCGCATCGCCGGTCTCGATCTTGGCGCGGACGATTACCTGGTCAAGCCGTTCAGCCCACGCGAACTGGTGAGCCGTGTGCGCGCTATCTTGCGCCGGACTGGGAGTTCCGCTACGGGGAGAGCAGGCAATGGCGAGAGTAAAGAGCAGGGGCAAGTAGTGAATGGTCAGGGGCAGAAGCAGAAAGAGAGCGGCATCCTGCGCTTCCCCGGCTTGACCGTTGATATTCCGGCACGCCGTGTCGAGGTCAACGGCGTCGAGGTGGCGCTGACCCCCACCGAGTTTGATTTGCTGGCGCTGCTGGCGCAGTCACCGGAGCGCGTTTTCACCCGTGAGATGTTGATGAATAAGGTCTGGGGCTATGATTATCTGGGCGATGGACATACCATTGACGTACATATCAGCTCTCTACGCAAGAAGATCGAGGCGAATACCGAGCAGCGCTACATCAAGACCGTCTGGCGCGTTGGCTATCGCTTCGAGACCAGACGCTCAGTCTCCCAGTAAGGAACAGGACAGGCAATGGCGACTCCAATGCCAGATTCAACAAAACCGGCGCTACGAACAACATTACCGAATGCGCAACCCACGGTCCCGTTTGGTGCGCTCAAGACGGGATCACAGAAGCAGATGCGCTGGTGGCAGAGCATACGCTGGCAACTGGCGCTGGGATCGGTGCTGCTGGTTTTTCTGGTGACGTTCCTGATCGCGCTGGTCGTCTTCCTGACGGTGGTCTCCAGCTATGGTTCCGACCAGCGGGCGCAGTTGAGTGATACCGGCGGCAATCTTGCGCAGCGGCTTGGTGTGGCCTACGCCGAGAACGGCGGCAATCTTGCTCTGGCCTCAAGAAGCGTGTTGCCCGCTACTGCCAATGGAACCGCGCAGAACGGAGATTATCTCATCATTGTGCTGAACCGGCGCGGCCAGTCGGTCTACCCGGTCGTGGGCAAACCGGCAATAGCGGCGGTCTTGATTGCCGGGGCTGATCCAGCAATGAATAGTATCGATATCAACAAAGTGCGCCAGGCCTTTGTCGCGGGTGAGCGCGGGACTCAGACGGAGGCAGAATTGAGCACGGGGAGCAGCGGCCCCGCTGCCACGTCCCGCCCTTTCCTGGTGCAGCCCATACGTGAGGGTGGATTCAGCGCTGCTCCGGTTGTCGGTGTGCTTTTCATGACGCCCTATTCGGCCATTCAGGGGACAGTGCCTCCATTTATCGCCTCTGTGACCCGGTCTATTATAATTGGCTCCATCATCGTCGCCGTCTTCGCGGCGCTGGCCGCTATCCTCTTCTCGCGCACGATTACGCGCCCACTGGCGAAGCTGACGCAGACGGCGCGCAAGTTGGAGGCGGGCGACTACAGCGCGCAGGTGAAAACGAACGCGGGCGGCGAACTGGGCGAGCTTGCCACCGCCTTTAACGCAATGGCAAAGCGGCTGGCCGATGATGTTAATGAACTGCGCCAACAAGAGCTGTGGCGGCGCGAGCTGATTATGAACATCACGCATGACCTCGCCACGCCGCTCACCGCGATTGCCGGGCTGGGCGAATCGTTGATGGATGGAGTGAACCAGAGCCGCGAGGATTACGAGGCGACGGGGCGCGTGATTGTGCGTGAGACGCTGCGCCTGCGTCGGCTGGTGAGAGACCTGCACCTGATGGCGAAGGTAGAGGCGCAGGCCATGCACCCGCAGCGCAGGCCGGTGCGCCTGGCGACCCTCGTCGACGAGGTGCTGGCTGTGCTCACGCCCGAATTTGAGCGCGTGAATGTAGAGCCGCGCAATGCCATACCCTATAACCTGCCACTCGTCGAGGCCGACCCCGACATGCTCATGCGTGTCTTTGCCAATCTCTGTGATAACGCGTTGCGCCATATGCCATCCGGTGGTGTTGTCGCCATCGACGCCATCCAGCACGACAACGTGCTCCTTGTCGCCGTTTCCGATACGGGCGAGGGCATTCCCACCTCTGCCCTGCCACGCATCTTCGAGCGTTTCTACCGCGCGGACAGCGCGCGCCAGGCCAACACGGGTGGCAGCGGGCTGGGCCTGGCGATTGTGCGCGCTATCGTCGAGGCGCATGGCGGTGTCATCTGGGCAGAAAACAACGAGAGCGGTGGAGCGCGTATCATCTTTACCCTCCCGCTCGGTCATTTCGATGATGAGATCACGCTGAAGCTAAGATAACCTGCCGCCCATCAGGCCGACCGCAAGGGATCGTCCCTACTATATACGTCTAGCCCATCTTCCTCATTTTCTCGACTCGTCTTTATGATGGATGGTATACTCTATCCGTTATGGAATATTCATTTTTTTGCCCGCGTGCCGATAGAAATTGAGTAAAGAGGACAGGGTGGAGATGTGGGGAATAGAGGGATATCGCTTGCTTGAGAGCAGGAACGTATGTGTGTAAGCGTAGAGAAGGATAGACAATGACTGCCAATATCTCTTTTATGCGGAGTCGTCAGGCCCAGGATGGTCGTGCCGCTGTTGAGGGTGAGTCGCGAGAACTGGCGCGTGTATTGCAGAAAATTGTACAGAACGCCGGTGCATTGCTGGGCGTGGAACGCTGTTCGCTGGCGTTGCTCGATGCCGCTGGAACGACGCTGGTGACACTGGCGGCGCTTAATAAGCAGGGGCGTACTCCACGGCATACACGCTTTCGCCTGAATGAGGGCGTGGCTGGCTGGGTGGCGGAGCACCGCGAACCGCTGGTTATTTCTGATGTCGGCCTCGACCCGCGCTTCAAACGGCTGGGTCATACTCCTGTCGGTTCGATGGTCTGCGTGCCGCTTATCGATAACGACACCTTTATCGGGACGCTGACCGCCAGCAGCGGGTCTACCGACGCCTTCGACGCGCAGAAGCTCCACATGCTGATGATCTTTGCCGAGCAGGCGGTGCTGGCGATTACCAATGCGCGCAACGCGGAACTGGCGCGGCAGCAGGCTGACCAGCTTGAGATGCTGCTTGACCTCTCACGCGGCATCACCACGCGCCTGCACCCAGAAATGCTCTATCGCACGATCCTGGCAGATGCGCAGCGTCTGGTGACATGCGAATTCGCGGTCATGTACCAGTATCACGAGCAGGTGCAGGAACTCTGGCCGGTCGCAGAGCTTTCCTGCAAGGCCGCGCCCGCTCTGTGCGATCAGGATGAGTGTGTGGCGGCTGTGGCAACAACAAACCTGCAACAGGAGAAAATCAGCCTGCACAATACCAATTCCGTTGCCGCATGGGCTGCCGTGCATCGTCATCCTATCCTGCATTCGCCGCTCAAAGTGATGCACGATAGCGAGAATGGCGTTTCTGCCTCTCCCGCTCATGCCTTTATGCCGGTAGCTCCCGTTTCATCGACCAGCGCGGAGATGGCGACCCCGCTGGTCTCGAAAAATGTGCTCTATGGCGTGATTGTCCTGCGGCGTGAGCAGCCATTTACCAGCGAGGAACTGCGGCTGCTGCGCAATTTGAGCAATATGGCGGCGGCGGCGCTGGAGAATGTGGAACTCTTTCACCGCGTGCGCACCGACCAGGAGCAGTTGCGCGCCATTCTCGCATCCAGTTCCGATGGCATTGCCCTGCTTGGTGCCAACGCCTGTTTTATCGAGGCCAATCCCTCCTTCGGGCGTATCTTTGGTATAGAGCCGGAACGCATCATGGGCATGGAGTGTTTGGAACTCTTCGGCTGCGACGGAGAGAACGAGCATGGTCGCTGTGGCGAACTGTGCATGGTTCATCGCGCCTTGCAACTGGGACACCCACTGCCTTACGCGGAAATTGAGTTGCAGATTAATGGCGCGGCACGGGCCGTGGGGTTGAGCATCACCCCCGTCTCGACGACGAGCAAGCCAGTCTGCCTCGTCGTCGCCCGCGATGTAACAGCTATTCGCGACCTGACACGTATGAAGGCGAATTTCCTGTCGATGATTACGCACGAACTGCGCTCCCCGCTCAACGCCATCAACGGCTACCTTGACCTCGCTCTGGAAGGCATTGCTGGTGAATTGAACGAGCAGCAGCACGAGTTTGTGCGCCGGGCGCGGGCCAGCAGCGAGAACCTCTACGCCCTCGTCGAAGATTTGCTGCTCGTCTCTCGCGCCGACTCAGGACAGGTGCGACTGACCCGCGAAGTGACCGGTCTGCGCGAGATCGTCGCCAACGCGGTCGAAGAACTGGAACTGATGGCTTCCGACAATAACATCGCGGTCTCTGTTGATGTTCCGTCAGATTTTCCCCCTGTCTATGTCGATCCGGTGCGCTTACAGCAGGTTTTGCGCAATCTTATCAGCAACGCGCTGCGTTTCACGCCAGCCGGGGGAAGCGTGCAGATCACGGCCAGTGTTGTCCGTAAAGAGAAGGAGCATGAGGGAACAGAGGACGAGGAGGCCGCATCTATCCGCCTGCTCAAACTTGAGATCAGCGACACGGGCGTCGGGATCGCGCCGGAGCAGCAGCAGCGTATCTTCGAGCGTTTTTACCAGGTCCCCTCAAGTGGCGGGCGCGGCGGCGGACAGGGGCTGGGGCTGGCAATTGTGAAGATGATCGTGGAACTGCACGGCGGCGACGTACTCCTGAGGAGCGAACCGGGCAAAGGCAGCACCTTTACCTGTCTGATCCCCTGCCTCCTGTCGTGAAAGATGGAGACCCGTCGGAAATTTGCCCTTGACTGGAAGTATGCCTGCGTGCTATGCTCATTCTAGTGCAGTGTTGACTGTCCAGGTTGAGGAGTGTCTATGTCCATGCTGGAAACCCTGAGCCTGTTCCTGGGAATATGGCTCCTGTTCCTGTTACTGGCTATCTACTATCTCTCGCAGTCGCCCGACGGCGGCGTTGGCCGCTTGCGCGAGTCGGTGAGCGAGCACCTCTCGGCAGAGAGCCGGGCCAAGGCTCTGCTGCGTGAGATGCTGTCGGAGAACCAGTACCAGCAACTGATCAAGTTTGGTTATCTGGAAGTAGCAAGTCCTACTATTGACAACCGTGTCTATCGTATCCCTGGCGCCGGTGGGCTGGTGAAGGTGTACGAACGCGGGTGTCCGGTCATGGAACTGTGCTTGCAGCCAGCCGAACCACTGCCTGATGGTGATGTGGTGGTGATGCACAAGCTGATGATTGAGGGCAACGAGCAGGAATATTTGCAGAGAGCAAATCATTTTGCCCCCGGCATTATCTCGCTGCGCTGCCAGCATCTCTAATCAGGAAACCGCTCTGGCACATTCTCTGACCACGTAGAGAAAAGGATACTTCCATCGCAGCAGTATTGTGATGGGAAATATTGTTCTGCCTTCTGATGTTGTTTAAGGATAAGGGAGCATATGCTTTATGTGCTCTCTTATCCTTTTTGTATACACTGCGGCCCGTTGAACTTTTGCCCCTGGTTTGCGTATGTATAGGTGATTCAGGCCTTCAAGGACTCGACGCTGAACGCAAAACACAGTATAATCTGCTGAGATCAGGAAAGCCAGACCGGGACACGGGTCTGTGCTTAGAAGGCAGGCAAAACTATGCAATGTCCATATTGTCAGGCAGAAAACCGCGACGGGGTGCGCTATTGCGGCAATTGTGGCAAGTTGATTAACCCTAATCCTGTTGCCAGCACGCCCGCCGCGTCCACAGCGAGCGCAGGTGGCAGCACGGGAAATTCTCGTGCGCTGACGCCCGGCTCGCGCTTGCAGGGCGGGCGCTACGTTATTCAAAAGGTGCTTGGTCAGGGTGGCATGGGCGCGGCTCTGCTGGCAACCGACCTGCGGCTGGATAAAAAGCCCGTTGTCATCAAAGAGTTGATCTCCGACAACACAGACCCGGCCAAATTGCAGGAAGATGTGCGCAACTTCAAGCGCGAGGTGACGACGCTTGCGCACCTGGATCACCCGCTGATCCCCAATGTGACCGACCATTTCCAGGAAGGCTCTCGCTACTTCATGGTGCAGGAGTACGTGGATGGCGAGAATCTGGAAGACCGCATGGATCGCATCCAGCAGCCTATGAAGGAACGCGAGGCGCTGGAATATGCCTCAGAGATCCTTGATGTGCTCGATTACCTTTCGCACGAGACGCCGCCGATTGTGCATCGCGACATCAAACCGGCTAATATTATTATTGGCAACAAAGATAAGAGGGCGCACCTGGTGGACTTCGGCATTGCCCGCGCCGATGAGGCCCGTAATGCCAGGCGTAAACAGACGACGGCGCTGGGTACGCCTGGCTATGCCCCTCCTGAGCAGTATCAGGGCAACGCCGACCCGCGTTCTGACCTCTACGCTCTGGCGGCTACTCTGCACCACCTGCTGACCAACCGCGACCCGCGCAACCACCCACCCTTTAGCTATCCGCCGGTGCGTACGCTCAATCCGCAGGTCACGCCGGAGACGGAGCAGGTGCTCAAGAAGGCGCTGACCAACGATATCAACCAGCGCTACCAGAGCGCGGCTGCCATGAAGCAGGTCATCGATGATATCTTACTGAAACACTTCGGGATCACCGGTAATACGAGCAACTACACCCTGGGAACATCTGGCCCGATTCCCGCAGCAGGTACCCTCAGTGCTGCCAGCATGGCGACTACGAGCGCAAGCCAGAACCCGCCGACTATTCCCGCCAGGCAGCAGGTGCCCCCTCGGTCCGTGAATGTGCCGCCTCCTCCCCCGCTTACACCTGTTGGTAACTGGCAGCCGGCGCAGTATCCGGCGGGCGGTGGCAAGGTGCAGAAGCAGCCACAGAGCCATCTTGGACGCAATTTTCTGCTGTTTATTATCGTTCTTGCTCTGCTTTTCGGGGGCGTCTTCCTTGCCCTGCCCTACGTGCGCAGTCACTTTGGCGGCTCGACCACGGGCACCGCGACTGCTGGCATAACTCCCACCACGGTGCCTCCATCATCCAGTATTGTCAACGGGATCGGTGTGACGAAGGCGCCAGATGGGGAATATATCGGTATCAGCGATGGTTCCTTCGCCTTTGATACAGGGGCCGGGCGCACGGATGGCAGCCTCAAGATGCAGGCCGCTGCCAGTATCAAGGCCAATAATCCCAGTCAGGCCGAGGCGCTCCTGAGCCAGGCGATAGCGCAGGACCCGAATGATGCCGAGGCGCACATTTATCTGGAAGACCAGAAAGTCCTGGCTTCTGGCAATCCCTATGTCACCTTCGTCGTGGCGACGATGCTGACCGGCGCTAATACCGGCGTGGGGCGTGACGACCTGCAGGGGGCATATATCGCGCAAGAAGAGTTTAACAGTGGGGCGAAGCTGGGTAACGTGCAGGTGCGCCTGCTGGTTGCCAGCTCCGGCGATCAGGCGTCTTATGCGACGACGGTGGCGCAGCAGATTGTGCAACTGGCGCAGCACGATAAGACCTTCGTCGGCGTGATGGGCTGGCCCTTCAGTTCGCGCGCGCTCGATGCCGTTGGCGTGCTCGCGAAGGCGCACATTCCAATGGTCTCGCAGACGGCTTCCAGTAATGAACTGACAGGTATCTCCCCATACTTCTTCCGCGTCAATGCGACCGATGCCGCTCAGGCTGCCGCCGGGGCGAAGTACGCCGAGAATACGCTGCACGCGCACAATGTCGCCCTTTTTGTTGACCCGACCGACCCGTACAGCCAGAGCCTGGCCACCGGCTTCTCGCAGCAATTCACCGCCGACGGTAACAAGATCGTTGCCACCGAGAACTACACGGAAGGTAAGGCTTCAACCATCCCCCCGGATTTGAACGATGCGCTGTCGCATAATCCTGACCTGATCTACTTTGCAGGCTATTCCAATGATGTCAGCGTGCTGCTGACGGACCTGCCGACCTCCGGGCAGTTTGCCAATCTGCAGGTAATGGGTGGCGATGGCCTGTACGAACTGGCTGGCTATCCGCCCACCGCTCGCGCCGGCTTTGGTCGCCTGCACTTCACAGCTTTTGCCTATCCGGACGAGTGGGGCTTCCTGGGGCTGGCTTCAAAAGAACCGGCGTTTTTCAACGATTACGCCAATACTTATGATCCCAACCACACGCACACGGCGAACCCGTATGGCTATGACCGCGCCGATAACGATGCCATCCTCTCATTTGACGCTATGCAGGCCCTGCTCTATGGCAGCAAATTGGCCCTGAGCGGCGGGAAGGCCAGCATCACGCCGGTCGAACTCCAGCAGGCCCTGAGCCATCTGAATGGAGCGAACGCTATTCAGGGCGTCAGCGGGCAGATCTCCTTCGGCCCCGATGGCAACCCGATGAACAAGGCGGTTGTTGTGCTCTACGTTGATCCCAACGACCACATCAAGCTAGTCTCCGTCTCCGGCACATTTCTTGTGGGTTAGTGGCGGGACAGTGAAAAGCGGCCTGGAGATGGCATTCTTCGCGAAGAATGCCATCTCCAGGCCGCTTTTCACTGTCCCGCCAGCTTCTGTTGCAGCGTTTCAGGGGTGAAACCCGCGATGTCAAGCGTTTTCTGTCGTCCCGTGGCTCCGCGCACAATGGTGATGTCCCGGCGCGGTATGGCCAGTTTCTCGGCCAGCAGCGCTACCAGCGCCTCGTTGGCCGCGCCATCGACTGGCGGCGCGGTCAAACGCACCTTCAGCGTTCCACTGCCCTGTTCCCATGTAAGAGCATTCTTGCTGCTGCGCGGGATGACCCGCACCACAATGCGCATAGCAACCTCGGATCGGCTTATCGTCATCTACGAGACTGGTTGATGTCTACCAGCCAGTGGGGAGGGCCTGGAGGAGGAGCATCTGGATAATGCTGAGCATGAACCAGGCGATCAGGAACGAGAGATCCAGGAAGCCGACGGGTTTGACATAGCGGCGGATGGGATCGATGAACGGGTCGGTGATGCGGGCGAGAAAGCGGATAAAGGCGAAGCGTTCGTCGATGCCGAACCACGAGGCAATAGCACGCACCAGCATTGCCAGGATGATGAAGCCGATGCCATAGAAGATCAGCGTGTGGGCGATAGGGAAAGGTGGCATACTCTTTTCTTACTCCTGAACTGTGCGAACATCGATCACGGTGAAGCCGAGCAGTTTGCGGCGGCTAATGTCTGTCACATGCACCCCGTCGAGGTCGGGCAGCGTCGTGACGTGCTTTTGCACGAACTCACCGACCGGACGGGCGGCCATCAAACCGGCGAGAGAGGAGGCGGCGGTTGAGGCGATGCGCGTGCGCGGCTTGCTGGAAGCCATGCCGAGCATTGTCCCAAGCGCCATCAGCGAGACGCCGATCACGAGATTGGTGCCGCAGTTGGGGTGGATGGCGAGTTCCGCCTCACCAGCTTGCAAGCGACGCAGCGCCTCGTTCACTGCCTGGCGCAGCAGTCCCAGATCAACGTCGCCGAAGATAATAAAACCACGCGAACTGGAACGGGCGCTAATGCTGAGATTCGGCACCATACCGCTCAGAATGGTAATCGTCGCGTGCTCCAGCGCGTGATTCTGGCGGATGCGGCGACCAAACAAAACGTCCTCAACTTTCATTTCAAGCTCCTTCAATCAGGGCAACATCGCTGTTACCGTTATCTCTTACTACGTTCGCCAAAAATCGCCCGTCCAATGCGCACGATGGTGGCGCCCTCTTCAATCGCTACACTATAATCGTCGGTCATGCCCATGGAAAGCTGGGACCATGAACAGTGCGGTATCTCTTCCTGCAGGCGGTCGCGTAGCTCGCGCAGGCCGCGAAACACCGGGCGCACCTCCTCTGCATTTTCCACCAGCGGCGCAATCGTCATCAGGCCCTGTACCTCAAGGTGTGGCAGCGCGACGATTTGCCGCACGAGCACCGGTGCCTCTTCCACGCTCATGCCCTCTTTGCTGGCCTCGCCCGCCACGTTGACCTCTAGCAGAACCGGCAGGCGTTTCCCCAGCCTTTCGGCATGATGCTCCAGTGCCTGTGCCAGGTGCAGGCTGTCCACGCTCTCTATACAATCGAAGGCCCCGGCTGCTTTGCCTGCTTTATTGCTTTGCAGATGGCCGATCATGTGCCAGGAAACGTCCGGCGGGTGAAACGCGGCAATCTTGGGCAGCGCCTCCTGTACACGATTCTCTCCAAAATACCTCACTCCTGCCTGGTACGCCAGTTTGACGAGTTCCACCGGCTTCGTTTTAGAGACCGCCACCAGCGTCACCTCGTCCGGACTGCGTCCCACCTTGCGCGCTGCCTGCGCGATGTTGCTGCGCACCCTGGCGATATTCGTTGCCAGCCATTCCTGTTCTTCCGTGCCGATCGCTTGATTCTCTCTCACGTCTTCAATTTCCCGCCTGTTTATCCTTACAGTGTTTACGTGTGATCAACCATTTTGTTGCGCTCTTGTGAATCGTGCCATACGCGAGGCCGTTCGTCAATAGTGGGAAGGAAAACTTACCCGTCTTGCCTGCGCCGTACATCTTAGAGGGGAGAAAGCAGGGAGCGTTTTGACAAAACGTGCATCCATGTGTGTAAACTAGACTATGGGCTGGCACTGGCTCCTATTTTCTCGTAAGGAAGATGCGCGCTATTCGGGCGACAGACCCACCTGATCCCGCTGGTGCCAGGGACCTGTTTGGATGGAGACTTGCGTACAATCGTTGCCGCAATACGACATCTGTTGTCGTCACGGCCTGAGAGTAGGAACTGAACATCGTGTTGAAGACCGAATCTGAATCGATGGCAGGAGCGAAATCTCTCTCTAAAAGACGGTTTCCTCTCTATGGTTTTGCCGCGCTCGCTTTGTGCCTGCTGGCCTGGGCTGCTTCCTGGTTGCGCATTGACCCATTCTACCGCTACAGCTTCTTCCCTTTATGGTTTGGCTACATCATGTTCATGGACGCGCTGGTCGTCATGCGCCACGGCACCTCGCTTCTCACCCGCGCGCGCTGGCGCTACATCCAGATTTTCCTCATTTCCAGCGTCTTCTGGTGGGTGTTTGAGGGTATGAATGTCGCGGTGCAGAACTGGCACTATATCCTTGACCAGCCCTACAGCCCGCTGGCCTACTTTCTGATTGTCAGCCTCGATTTTACGACGGTGCTGCCCGCCGTCATGGAAACTGCCGAATTGCTCTCGACGTTCAAGCCGCTGCGTCCGCGCCTGCCGCCCACTGAGGTCGGCCCGCGCCTGCCGAACCGTGTCATCATTCCCATCGTTCTTGCCGGGCTGCTCTGCCTGGTTCTGCCGTGGATCTTCCCGCGCTACAGCTTTGTCCTGATCTGGCTTTGCATGGCGCTCATCCTCGACCCCATCAACAACGTGCTGCGGCGCAAGTCCGCGCTGGCTCATATCGCCGTCGGCGACTGGCGCTTCATCGTGTTGCCCCTGGCCGGACTATGGTGCGGCTTCTTCTGGGAGATGTGGAACTACTACGCGCTGCCAAAATGGTATTATACTATTCCATATGTGGGCTTCTGGAAAATCTTCGAGATGCCCCTGCTTGGCTACGCAGGCTATCTGCCCTTCGCGCTCGAACTCTTTGCCATGTACCAGTTCGTTCTCTTCCTGTTCAAACAACAGAACGACTACCTGGCGATATAAGCGGCGATGCTCAAAGATCAAAGGATTGAAAGGCAGGATCAGGTTCTATGGATGCAGCGCTTTCGGATGTGGTCGTCATCGACCTTTCACGTGTCTTCGCAGGCCCTTTCTGTACGCAGATGCTGGGCGATATGGGCGCGACCGTCATCAAGGTGGAGCAGCCTGGCAAAGGCGATGATACCCGCTCCTACGGCCCGCCCTATATCGCGGGCGAGGCCGCGTATTACCTGGGACTCAATCGCAATAAGTACAGCATCACGCTGGATTTCAGCAAGCCGGAAGATAAGCAGCAGTTGTTCGAACTCATCCAGAAGGCGACGGTGCTGGTCGAGAACTTCCGTCCCGGCACACTGGCCCGGCAAGGCCTGGGCTACGAAGACCTGCGCCGACTCAACCCCGGTCTGATCTACTGCTCCATCAGCGGCTACGGCCAGGAAGGCCCCTACGCCTCCCGCGCCGGTTACGACTTCGTAGCCCAGGCCGAATCCGGCTTGATGGCCGTAACGGGTGAGGTCGAGGGCGAGCCACAGCGCCTCGGCACGCCTATCGCCGATATCTCGGCGGGCATGTACGCCACCATCTCCATCCTCGCCGCCCTGCACTACCGCGACCTGACCGGCAAGGGCCAGTACATCGACATCTCGCTCGTCGAGTCGGCCATCTCGCTGCTCGGCAACGTCTCCGCCAACCATCTCATTTCCGGCGAGGAGGCGCAGCGCTATGGCAACGCCCACCCCAACATCGTCCCCTACCAGGCTTTTCAGACGCGCAACGGCTACGTCGTCGTCGCTGCCGGGAATGACCGCCTCTACCAGTCCCTCTGCCGCCTGCTGGGCCGCGAGGAACTGGCGACCGACCCCCGCTTCGTCACCAACCCGCAGCGCGTGCGCAACCGCGCCGAACTCATCTCTATCCTGCAAGACCTCTTCCGCCAGCGCGATACCGAAGACTGGCTCGCCGCCATGCGCGCCGCCGGTATCCCTTGCGGCTCCATCAACAGCGTCAGCCAGGTCTTCCGCGACCCCCAGGTGCAGTTCCGCGACTTCGTCTGGGAGGCCCGGCATCCCACCGCCGGAACTATCAAACTCTCCGGCTCCCCCATCCGCCTCTCCGCGACCCCCACAAGACTGTATAAAGCACCGCCATTGCTAGGGGAGGATAACGAGCAGATTCTGAGGAAGAAAGAGGATAAAGAATAGGAGAGCAGAAGCCACCGCTCCAGGATACTTGCAATTTGCAAGTATCCCAAATTATAGCCTGTTTTTCTTCCACTTCCCAATCCCGCAGAAAGAATATTTCCAAATAGAGGGAGGCAAAAACCGGGTAGGGGATATGCATATTTTGCCACGTGGCTTGTTCTCTCTAAGAGAATACGCTATACTGGTCTGGACATTTTGTTATGCTGGTTGTGCCTGGAGGATGAAACTGTGAAGATTACTTGTAAACAGCAGGACTTGAGTCATGGCCTCTCCGTCGTGAGCCACGCCGTCTCAAGCCGCAGTACGCTCCCTATTCTGGCAAATATTTTGCTTGCCACCGATCATGGCCGCTTGCGACTCTCCGCGACAAATCTGGAAATTGGCATCAATTGCTGGGTCGACGCGCAGATTGAGGAAGAGGGCGCGATCACCATTCCCGCCAAACTGGTCACTGATTATGTCAACAGCTTGCCGCAGGGTGTGGTGGATATCGCCGTGCCGGAAGATGGCAATGTCGTCAATATCAAGGGTGGACGCAGCAATACCAATATCAAGGGCATGGACGCCTCTGAGTTTCCACTGATCCCCAGCGCCGAGGGTGGAGAACTGCCCATCTCCCTGGATGCCGCCACGCTCAAAGAGATGATCAACGAGGTGGCCTTTGCCGCCGCCGAAGACGAGTCGCGCCCGGTCTTTACCGGCGTGCTGGTGCAGGTGGGCAACGAGAAAATCACTTTTGCCGCCGCCGATGCCTTCCGGCTGGCCGTGCGCGTCGCGCCGCTCCCTGGCGATACGGAGACGCGCAGCGACATCCTCATCCCGGCCAAAACGCTGACTGAACTGGCGCGCATCCTGCCTTCCGAGGGGCCGGTGCAGATGATCGTCACGCCCAATCGCGCGCAGGTGCTTTTCCACACCGAACAGATCGATCTCGTCTCGCGCCTGATCGAAGGCACCTTCCCCAACTTCCGCCAGATCATCCCGAAAGAGTATACGACGCGGGCGGTAATCGAGACGAAGGAGTTTGCCGCCGATGTGAAGCGAGCGGCCCTCTTTGCGCGTGATAGCTCCAATATCACCCGCCTCAAGGTTGCCCCAGGCGAGAACGACGGGCTGGAACCCGGTACAGTGACAATCGAGGCCACCGCCGAAGACCTGGGCGATAACGTCAGCACGCTCAACGCGGCAGTAGATGGGCCGGAGCAGCAGATCATCTTCAACGTGAAGTATCTTGCCGAAGTGCTGGGTGTCATCGGCTCGCAGGAAGTGGCGCTGGAAGTCAACTCCGCCACCAGGCCCGGCGTCATTCGCCCCGTCGGCTCAACCGATTACACCTACGTCATCATGCCCATGCACACCAACCGCTAGGTGGTAGGTATATGTGGCTATAATGGTAATATAAATGGTCGCTTCGATGGGCGTACAAAGATGTTCGTAGGGGCGATACCTTGTACTCGCCTGCGTCCTTTCCGGCAGACGGGTCGACAATGCGAACGAGCACAAGGTATCGCCCCTACGAATACTCTGTTCGTTAGATGATAAACAGTGATCGTTGTAACGAAGCAAGTGGGGGAAAGGAATGTGTTCAGGATGGCAGCGATTGTGGAGGAAGGGGCATTTCCGCTCGTTGGGAAAGTGCAGCATTATGCCTGGGGCGGATTTGATTTCATCCCGGCCTTGATCGGCATTGAGCCGGAGCCGGAGATGCCCTACGCGGAATACTGGTTGGGGGCGCATGATAAGGCCCCTTCAGAAATTGTCCAGCGCGACGGAACGCGGATAGCATTAAACAAAGTCATCAAGGAGCAGCCGGAAAAGACGCTGGGCGCGGCCATCATGCGCAAATATGGGCGGCTGCCCTTCCTGTTTAAGGTGCTGGATGTGAATGAGATGCTTTCCATCCAGGTACACCCATCGAAGGCGGAGGCGGAGGCAGGTTTTGCGCGGGAAAATGCGCTGGGTATTCCCCTCGATGCGGCAGAGCGCAATTACAAAGATGATAACCACAAGCCGGAACTTCAGCTCGCGCTGACCGATTTCTGGCTGCTTCACGGCTTCAAACCAGAAAATGAATTGCGCGCCGTACTCGAACAGGTTCTCGAATTTACCCCGTTGCGGCCCATCTTTGCCGCTCGTGGCTACTACGGCCTGTACGAGCACGTGATGACGCTGCCACGAGAGCAGGTAAACGCCCTGCTGGAGCCGCTGGCAAGGCGTATCCTGCCGCTCTACGAGGCCGGGACGCTGGAGAAGTCCTCGCCGGATTACTGGGCGGCGAAGGCGATGGCACAGGAGCAGTCAGGAAACTACGATCGCGGCATTTTTTCCATCTATTTTTTCAATCTGGTGCATCTTGAGCCGGGCCAGGGCATCTTCCAGGATGCCGGAGTGCCACACGCCGCCCTTGAGGGGCAGGCGCTGGAGATCATGGCAAATTCCGACAACGTCATACGCGGCGGCCTGACGCCCAAGCATGTCGACGTGCCAGAACTGCTCAAACAGGTCACGTTTCAGGGCATGGAGCCACGGATCGTTACCGGGAAAGCTGACACTCACCCCGGCGAAGCCTGCTACGCTACGCCCAGCCCCGACTTCGCCCTGAGCCGCATCCTGTTGCGCCGGGGCGAGCAGTATCAGAACATAACATACTCAACGGAAATCCTGTTGTGTCTGGATGGTGAAGCGCGGCTGGATGCCGCCGGAAAAGAGATGCACATGCAAAAGGGCGGAAGCGTCGTCGTTTTTGCCGGGGAGAGCTATCGCTTGCTGGCCATATCCGATCAGGCTGTCGTGTGCAGGGCGTATATTCCACGTGCATAATGGTACTGATTATGGTAAAATAGAACAGGAAGTTTTCAAAAACAGCACGGAAAAACATATCGATGCATCTTTCTCACCTCAAATTAAACGATTTTCGCAATTATACGCATCTCGATCTTTCTCTACAGCCTGGACTGCACATTTTCTATGGCGAGAATGCGCAGGGGAAGACCAATCTTCTTGAAGCGGTCAGTATGCTGGCAACCGGCGGCTCGTTTCATGCTGCCGCCGACCGCGAGGTCGTGAATTGGGAGGCGTGCGACCACATTGCGCGGCTGGAAGGCGCGGTGGGGCGGCGCGAAGACATCTTGCAAATCGAAATCGCGCTGATCGATCCCACGCCGCCAACATTTAACGCCTCTCCCACTCAGGTTGCGACACGCACCATCGAACTGCCCAATACCATGCAGCGCAAACGCATCAAGATCAACGGCATTCCGCGCCGGACATTGGAGTTGATCGGGCAGATGCGCGTGGTGCTTTTCGCGCCCACCGACTTGCATCTTGTCGATGGCTCTCCCGAAGAGCGACGGCGTTTCCTCGACCGCGCGCTGTGCCAGGTGCAGCCGCGCTACTGCCAGGCGCTGGTCAAATATCGCAAGATCATCACGCAGCGCGCCGCCCTGCTCAAACGTATTCGTGACAACCAGGAAGACCCCCACATGCTCGACTACCTCGACGATCAACTGACCGCGCTGGCAAGCCAGATCATCTACGAGCGTCGCCGCATGATCGCCGCGCTCAACAAGGAGACTGTGCCGCTGCAGGAGAGCCTGAGCGGCGGACGCGAGCAGTTGCAGATCGTCTATCGCTCCTCGTTCCGCGTTGACCCGGAGTGGAGCGTCCAGGAGAGCATGAAACACTACCGCGAGCAGTTGCAAGAGGTGCGGCGCAAGGAGATAGTGCAAGGGGTCTGCCTGCGCGGCCCGCACCGCGACGACCTGGATTTCCTGGTCAACGGCGTCAACATGCTCACCTACGGCTCGCGCGGCCAGCAGCGCACAACGGCCCTTTCGGCCAAGCTGGCGGAGCTTGCCTACATGCGCGCCTGCACTGGCGAAGAACCCGTTCTGCTGCTCGACGACGTCTTCAGCGAACTTGACGCGCAGCGCCGCGAACACCTGTTGCGCCACGTCCTCCAGCACGAACAGGTGCTTCTCACCGCCACCGACCTCAGCAGCTTCCCCCATGAAATTCTCTCCCAGGCCACCCTCTACAAAGTGGAAAATGGGACGTTGAGCGCGATGTAGGGAAACAGCCTGCCCGTAGGGGCGATGCCCTGCGCCGATGATGCTGTACAGGAGCGGGCCTCTTTGCTATATAATCTTTATAGCAAAATCACATGGCATGAAAGGAGACATTCCCTTGCTTAACGTTCTCATTGCCGGTATTATCGCATTACTGATAGGAATCGCTTTCTGTTTCGCAGGCTATCGCTTCTTCCGTATTCTGATCGCTATCTGGGGCTTTCTAGCAGGCTTTCTGCTGACGGCCCAGGCATTCGCAATCTCTTCAAACGGTCATTTCCTCGTATCAATCGTAGGGTTGGTGATAGCGCTGATTGTAGGCCTCGTCTTCGCTCTGCTGGCGTATTACCTGTACGTTGCCGCTGTTGTGATCCTATGCGCCTCGGTTGGATTCTGGGTCGGTACTGGGCTTATGACGGCGTTTGGCTTTGGCATCCACAGTGGTCCTGCGCTGATAGTGGGTATCATTTTTGCTATCCTCCTGGCTTTACTGACGCTGGCTCTCAACCTGGCGAAGTTTTTTATTATCATTATTACCGCGTTCGGCGGTGCCAGCACCATCATTACTGGGGTCCTGCTGCTGCTCAGAGTTATCCCTCTAGACTACCTGTCGCTAGGCGTTGTCGGGGCCATCATCAGAGGCTCGCTGCTTTGGAGTTTGATCTGGCTCATTCTTGCCATTGTCGGCATTATCGCGCAATTAAGCAGCACGCAGCAGTACGCGCAGGAATATGCACGCTCGCAGTTCTAAATTTTAAAGGACTACGAGGACGAGATGCGTGTTTTCTGTTGCAGTTCGGCCCATTGCTGGCGGACACGGGCGACTCCGGCCGCGTCGGGAACGTAACCGCCGTAGCGGGTAGCGGTGTAGGCTTCGGTGATGCTCTCTAACTGAGGTTCGGTAGAGGACATGCGTTCGTCGAGGCGCTGGCGAAACTCGTAGGGCGTCTCGTCACGACGGCGTGGGTAGCCACGACTGGCAGCCCAGCGCAGGAGCAGGCGATAAATCTCCCGAATGCTGCGCGCTGCCGGTTCTCCCTGAATCTGTTCTCCCTGCTCTTCCCGTATCTCCTGCTGTTGCTGTGGAAAAAAGCGACGGAAAAGCGCCAGGAAAAGGGCTTTTACCTGCGTCCAGAAGAGCGCCCAGGACCAGAGGCTTTCGCGTGTCTCATTGGGAGCGCTCTGCCGCACAAGGCGAACACGGCGGCGGCGCAGCGCCAACCGGAGCAGCAGCACGATAATCGCCAGAATCAGCAGGGGCAGGATGATTTTGGCGAAGATGATGATGAAACCGGGATAGGTCTGCGGAGGTGGCTTCTTGATGATATGGGAGACATTTTTGCCCAGGTTATTGATCTTTGGCGGATTGAACGGGTGGTGAGCGAACCAGAGCGAGAAGAGGTAGAAAACTGGCGTGAGCAGAAAAGCCAGCACAGTAGCGATGACATTCACCAGCCAGTTATAGACCACGCCGACCCAGGAAAAGGCTTGCTGCGTCTGCGCCAGGAAGGCCGGGCTGGCGAAGCTGTTCACCAGTAGCGCGAGGATCAGCAGGACGGCGCCGATGATGGAGGTAATCGTGATGATGGATTGCTCCTGCGCTGCCGGGTTTCCTTCCAGCCCGCTCGGGTGCGTGTGACGAACGAAGGTCACCCGCGCCAGGGCATGCGCGGCCAGCGAGAAGAACAGAAACAAGGGAATCAGGAAGAGCAGAGCAACAGCGTTGCCGGGATCAAGGGCCGCGCCTGAGCTAGCTACGATAGCTTGCAGCAGGATGATGCCGATAATGAGAATCATGCCGAGTTGCAGCGTCCTGAAAATGTTGCCTGGCTGAAGTTCGCGCTGCGCCAGGCGAATACCGCGCCAGCAGAGGAAGATGGAGATCGCCACAATGGTAAGAACGTGGTATGCCTGTCCGTTGAGCAGCAAAATATCGTTTACCATCGAGAGCAACCAGCGCGGGTCGAGCAGAAACCAGCTCTGCGCGTAGAGACTGACCCAGATCAGAAAGAGGACGACGATAGCAAGTACCGTGACGAAAAGCGGCGCGCCGGGAAGCATGGCGGACTGGCCCTCATCCTCTGCCGCGACGGCTTTCCTTGCCGCCCGCCGTTCGAGGAAGTTGTAGAGCAAGCAGGAACCCGCGATAAGCACGAAAGGTACCCACAGCGGCATCAACGGTGTATGCGCCTGGAAGAGTTCGAGCATCGCCAGCCCGATGATAATGGCATCAATCCAGCACGTTTCCATTGCCGCGTAGAGCAAGGGCAGCAGCCGCTCTCCCGGTGTGGCAACCTCCGATAGCTCGGTTGTCGCCATGCCCAGGATATCCTGTATCCTGCGTCTCTTTTGCGCTTCGTACCCGCTATACTGTTCCTGTGTATTCTCCGGCTCGTCCATGCTCGGTCCTCCGCCCTCTTGTCCTGCTTGCCTATCTGCCCGCAATTGTATGCCCGTTTGAGAGGGTTTGTCAACGTATCCATATAGCCTCTCCCTTTGTGTCGCTCTCATTGACATTTCGTCGTTGCTCTGTCTATACTCACATACACGAAAGCAGACGAAGGTTTTGAAAGGACTACATAATGGAACAGGTGGGAGTATTACAGACGGTGCAGGTGGGGACGCCGCATCGCTATGGCGAGGCGGAGAGAACTGATCCACTGGAACGGCAGTGGCACACATCCTTTTTTCGTGTCCCCAGCGCGCAGCAGCGCTGGCTGTATACGACGCACCTCGAAGGGAATGAGCAGGCGGATAAGAAGAATCATGGCAGCCTGAGCCAGGCGGTGTTGCTGTATGCCGCCGCGCACTATCCGCTCTGGCAGGTGGAGCTTGAGCGGCCAGAAATGGGGCCGGGTAGCTTTGGCGAGAACTTTACTGTCGCGGGGCTGACGGAGCAGAGCGCCTGCATTGGAGACATCTATGCCCAGGGCGAGGCGCGCATTCGTGTCACCGGGCCGCGCTACCCATGCTGGAAGATCGAGCGGCGCTGGCAAATCGCCGGGCTGACGAATCGCGTCGCGGCAAGCGGGCGCACCGGCTGGTATTGCTGTGTTGAGCAGGAGGGAGTGGTCGAGCCAGGGATGCCCGTGCTGCTCGTTGAGCGTCCCTATCCAGAGTGGACAATTGCCCTTGTCAACGACTTTGCGCATGACCGCAACAGCGATGTGGAGAAAGCGCAGGCCCTCGCCGCTTGCCCGCTGCTGCAAGAGTGGTGGGGACCGCTGATTGTGCGACGCGCGAAGCGACTGCGCAAAGCGGAGAAAGAACAGAGAGAACAGAAAGTATGATGGATACCGACCTGTATCTTAACCTGATCCGACGCAATTTCCCGCACATTGCCATCCAGATGGTGCGCCCGGTCACACGGGGATGGGATAGCTTCGTGCTTGATATCAACGATGCCTTCATCTTTCGCTTCCCCCTGCGCGATGACGTGATTCCATATCTTGAGAAGGAGCTGTGTCTGCTACCACAACTGGAACAGGCGCTTTCCGTGCCGGTTCCCCACTTTACGTACATCGGAGAGGGAGACGAGCATTATCCGTATACCTTCGTGGGCTATCCGAAGATAGCCGGGCAGTCCTTAGAGAACAAGCAGATTACGGACGAGCAGCTTATGAAGCTCGCGCCCGCACTGGCGACATTTCTCAACGAATTACATGGCTTTCCGCTTGAGCGGGCTATGCGGCTGCTTGTAGAGAGCCACACGCCGGAGCAGTGGCGCGAGCGCTACCGGGAACGCTATGAAGACATACGCAGGCGCGTCTTTCCTCTGCTCGATGCCAATCTGTGCGCAAAATCGGTCACGCACTGGGAGTCCTTTCTGAGCAACGAGTCTCTTTTCACCTTCCGACCCGCGCTGATCCACGGCGACCTGGGCTGCGAACATATCTTCTGCGATCCCGAACGCGGCGTGCTCACCGGCGTCATCGACTGGGGCGACGCCACCATCGGCGATCCCGCCCTCGACTTCGTCGGCCTGCACATTGGGCACGGCGGCGAGTTCGTTCAGCAAGTACTGGCAGGCTATCAGCATCCCATCGATAACGCTCTCCGGCAGCGCATCGCTTTCTACCTCACCTACGAACCCTTCTCCGAACTGCTCTATGGGGCCTACAGCAACCGCGAAGATTTCATTGACTCAGGGCGTGAAGGCCTGCGAACGCTGTTTGGTAAATAGAGAAGCGAGAAAGCTCCTCCACAAAACAGACGCCTGTTTTGTGGAGGAGCTTTCTCGCTTCTCAGGACGAACCTGATGGCTCACCTTCTAGATAAGCTAGATAAGGTGTTGATAAGGAATACAGAGACAGAGGGTTTAATAGCGCGGGCCGCGATCCCGGTAGCCTCCACGGTTTCCGTAGCCACCGTCTCGTCTCTGGTAGCCACCACGACCGCCCGACTGGCGCTCGCGGGCCTCGTTAACGGTGATGGTGCGAGTTCCGATCGTGCTGCCGTTCAGCCGGTCAATAGCGGACTGAGCTTCCTGCGCGTCGCCCATTTCTACAAAGCCGAAACCCTTGCTCCTACCGGTGTCCCGATCAATGATAATCTGAACATCATCTACCTGACCGATCTGTCCAAACAGATCGGCGAGGTCCTGTGCCGTGGTCTGATAGGGAAGGCCACCAACATAAAGTCTCATTCTGATACGCTCCTGTGTTCGACATCTCTCAATACGCTACCGCTCGTAGAAACCACTTCTCACAGAAGCGATATCACGCTCGATGTCACTCATACAAACATTATAACACACAAAGTCCGAAATTTATTCCCCGGAAAGCAGCAAATTGTTGCATCTCTCATGGAATACGAACCTTCAATGGGGCAGCGACCCTGAATTTCCAACAATCTCAAAAAGAAAATGAATAGGGATGATTTTGTCTTCGTTTGCGAGTGATTGTCTGTATGTTTGTGTTATACTTGTCTTACAAGGACACGGGGTGTTGGCGATAGTTCCTCTAGAAATGGTTGCGCAAAGAGCAATGAGCGTGGATAGAGGCAAGAGCAGCGAGCGACAAACGATTGTGCCGGAACGTCGGGTGCCACGTGGGAGCAAGCCAACTCACTATGCGACCTTCGCGTTGTGTGTTCTGCTCATTGCGTTTCTTGCCGCGTGTGGGTCGCAGAAGGGCATCGTGCGTCCGACGGTGCAGGTGAATAATACACAGGTTATTACGAACACGATGTACATGGGCGAAGCCTTCGCTTTTCCCGAACGTTCGATCTCCGCCAGTCTCCTCCCCCGATCGAGTCGGATTGCCGCCGGTGATAAGGGCGTGACGTTCATCGGTATCATCGCGCAGGATACCACCACCCTGGGTTGTAGCCTGATTACGCCCTGCGATGTCGTGCGCGTGGGTATGTTTCGCCAGAAAGATAGCTCGTTCCGCTATGGCTATGAGATCAACAATGTGATCAACTACGCGAAAGACAGCCAGGTCAGTTCGGATTATCGCTACAATATCGATTTCTATCTCAACGAAGAAGGGCCGGTTAGCGACCCTGCTTACCCTGACCAGCGCCGTTTCGGCTACGAGTTCCACGTTGCCAGCGGCATAGAGGATGCAATCCGCATTGGCAGCCTGCAAAGCTCTCTTTTCTACGGAGACCAGATCTTCATCGGGGTCATGGATGCCTCTAACAACGTCGGCCTGCCCACCAATAAGAGCCTGCAACTCAGCGTCTGGGCCTCCGATGGTGAACAGGCCCCCGATGTGATCTACACGAACGAAGATCAGACCAGCCAGGTCAGCTCACAATACAGCGACGCCGATTTCTCCATTACCCTCACTCTGAGCGGCAGCTACTGACACTTTGATATTTTCAGATGATCGCGGATAATAACAGCGCAACCCGGAAAATGTGACAGAGGGAACCAGAACTTCCCGCTCAAGATGATTTCAGAGTCTATTCGTAGGTATCGAGCCGCTGCGTCAGCTTGCGTGTCTTGTTGCTGATAGCCTTGACCTGCTCCTGCGAGATCTGTCTCCCACGTTCGATCTGCTCAAGAGCTGCCTGCGTCTCGGCATCGAGCACGCGAGTGACGTTGGGGGCCAGCCGTGTTGTCGCCTTGCCGGTACGCTTGTACTCGTCCAGCACCTGGCTGACGAGGCGATGAGCGTTGGCCTTCTCGACGAAATTCATCACCGCCGGATTTAGTTGACCGGCAAGCATGGCATCACTTCTGAAGGTGATTTTGATATCTTCGCGCACCTTCTCGCCCGCCAGACGGAGCAGGGGGACATCGTAGAAAAGTTCGGCCTGCGCGACGCGGAACAGGCCAGCCGGACGCGGTGCGATCAGCAATTCGACCAGCACCGCCTGCGGGTTATTTTTCTCAAGGTCGCCCAGGGGCAGCACGATTTGCCGGTCGGAGAGGACAGAGGCGTCAAATTCGCTGATAGTCGGCAAGACTCTGGTGGCGCGTTTGGGGGAGACGCCCATGGGGAGTCGCAGGGTGAGCACAGCATTGCGTACCGCGACATCAATGGCGCTCTGTAGCTGCTGCTGGAAGATGCTCATGGCATCAGCGGGTGTTCTGATGAACTCGGCTTTCGCGCCCCCGCTCAGTTCGCCAATATCGTCCAGCAAATCTTCATCCCAGTCCGAGCCGATGCCAAGCGGATTGATGACGATGCCTGCCTCGCGTGCCTCTCTCGCCAGCTCGCGACACTTTTTGCCTCCAATCGTGCGCCCATCTGTGAGCAAAATCATGCGATTGACCGCGTTGGGAATAACCTGGCTGCGTAGTTGCTCCAGTCCCGCCTGCATGCCACGCCCCATATTCGTGCCGCCGCCAACCTTAATGCGCTCAACGGCGGCTTTCATACCCTGCGGATCTCTGGCAGGCATCGCCGGAATGATGACATCTGCGCGTCCGCTGAACATTACCAGCGAAATGTAGTCGTTTGGCGAGAGATTATCAATCACCATCTTGACCGCCTCCTTCACGCTGGCCAGCTTCTTCCCGCTCATTGAGCCAGAATGGTCGAGTACCAGCGCGAAATTCAGCGGCATGCGCACTTGCGCCACCGCCTCCGTCGGACGCGCCTCCACCAGCGCATAGGCCACCTGGCTAATATCCGAAGGCGGCATGAACTCTCTCCCCACCTCGCATAGCAATGCAATCTCTCCGGCCATAGCCTCAAATCTCCTTATATCGAAACCGGTGAAATCAACTGAGAAGAGTTTACCATACTTCATTACGCTTGAGAGGAGAGGGGGTTACGCGCGGGTCCGGCAGCATGCTGCCGGACCCGCGCGGCGATCCAGGGCATTCAATCAATCAAACGTTCAACCGTATCGAGAAACTCATTCAAGTCAAGTGGCTTGTGCATGCCGACGATGTGGCGCTTCGTGACCTCCTGACCCGGCAGTTGCGCGCTGACCAGGATCACCGGAATGTCTCTGAAACCCTCTATCTCACGAATACGGTCACATAATTCAATGCCATTGATATGCGGGATGCGGTAGTCCAGAATAAACAGATCCGGCTTCAAATTTGAAATGGTTTTTAATGCTTTATATCCATCTGTTACCAGCATGGCCTGATATGGCGTCTCCAGCATGATCGATTCCATAAGAAAAGGGCCAATATCAGGATCATCCTCAACTATAAGAACGGATTTCACATCCGTATGGCTCTGTCTCCGCACATGTGTCTTACCTTGCTGCATATATACCTCCTGACTTTATACATCCACCAACGGTTCCACATCCTGCATAACTTCTAGCATTACAACGATTAATCTGTAGATCGAGTTTCAGAGCCTCTCTTCGTCTACCGGTATCTGCTCCGACCAGCGCGGGCCTTTATCGAGGACAATGGGGCCGAGGAGTACGTCCTGGCGCACAACAAGCCGTTCCTGTTTCCAGAGTTCGAGCACGGCCAGAAAGGTGACGATGATGACGAGGCGCGAGCGTTCGTTGGCGATGACCTCGGAGAGCAGCAAGGAGGTGGAGCGCTCGCTGAGCATGCTGATAATCTCGGCGATGCGCTCGCTGACGCGCACACGGGCCAGCGGCATGAGTTCCGCGCCGTTGGCTTCATCGCGAGCATGCAGTTCGAGCAGGCGCTGGAAGGCGTGAGCGAGCGTGTGCGTATCCAGGCCGGTGAGTGTGGGCGGTGTCCAGGCCAGTTGCGCCTCTATTCCGGCCAGCAGACCGGAGCGCCCGTAGGTTTGCAGCCCGGCCTCTTCACGCCGTCGCAGGTGGTAGGCAATCTCCTTCGCCAGCTTGTACTCCAGCAGGTGGCGTTGCAAGTCCTCGGCCATGACCGCCGCGCTCTCCGCCTCGGCGCTAACCTGCTCAGGCGTAGTGCGTGGCAGCAGGCTCTGCGATTTAATAAAGAGCAGGCGCGCCGCGATGGAGACAAAAGCCGCCATGTTCGCCAGAATGGCCTGCGCCTGCACGGCATGCGCGGAGTCGGGATCGTTTTCGATGGGATAGAGGTGCTCCCGCAAATAGGCGAGATACTGGTCGGTCACGGCAACGAGGGAGATGGTGGTAATCTCCATCTGTCGCTTCTCAATGAGGTGCAGCAGCAGATCAAGCGGCCCCTCGAAGACGGGCAGGCGCACCACATAAGAAAGCGCGTGTTCGTTCGCCTCAGCCACTGCATCCACAGCTACATCGGACTGTATTGTATCTATTCTATTTGCCTGCTCGAACATCTTCTAAGATACCTCATCTACCAGGTGTAATTGCGCCGCCGGGCCATCTGGCTGGTGGTGCGTGCGAATATAGAGCACGGTTCGCGCTGAAAGCCCGGCGGCCTCGGCCAGATCGGCTCCAACATTGGCATGATGCCAGGCATAGCTGAGCGAACGCCGCCAGCCCTTACTCCTGACCGGATAGCTGGTCAGGCGCGAGAGCAAACCAGGAGCTACGCGCTTGCCAATGACGATGGCCGGGCGCGTCCAGAAGGGGACGCGCCCCTGCGCCTTGCCTACATCATGCAGCAGCGCCGCCGCCAGCAGCTCCGCGTCCCTACATCCGCGTTCCTGCAAGCCCCTGCACACCCTTAATGAATGACGCTGATCGGCAGCAGACATCGTATTAAATAGTTCTTGCGCCCGCATAGGCAGCCAGCGCGCCACTTCTGCCCGCTCTTCAGCCGAGAGCGGGGCGACCGGCCCAAGCTGTTGTCGCACCTGTCCCATCCGGTAAACAATCGCACGCAACCATTTATTCTTCCTCATGGCCCTGATTATACACTGCTTGCGTCACAGAAACTACCTTTCAAGGACCTTTTTTATTTCAGGATATCCATCGGGACAATTCCTTGCGCTGCTCGCCATATTTTGAACACCTCTTGTTCAAAATAGCGTGGATAGCTGCTTAAGGCAAGTATCGCCTCCTGCCACCTCTTTTAGCACACTTCGACTAATTTTATGAATATTTTTATGGCCTGACTAAATTCTCATCCTGTTATCCGCACAGCAGAAGGCAACTTACCTGCTTGCCCTGTCTTTGCCAGTACCTTATAATAACGTTGGCCTTACTGGTATGATATATCAGGAGCGGGAAAGGAGGGAGAACGGCGTATGCATGTGAGCGAACCAGCGGAATATGCTATTCTGGGGCTGCTGGAGGGCCAGCCCATGCATGGCTATGAGATGTTCCAGCAGTTTGAAAGTGGGATGTTGGGGGAGATTGTTCATCTGGAGATGAGCCAGATGTATGCCTTCCTCAAAAAGTTGGAGCGGCTGCATTATATTGAATCGCAGTTGGAGTTGCAGGGAACGAAGCCGCCGCGCAAGGTCTTCCACCTCACAGCAGCCGGGCGCGAGGTATTTTTCCGGTGGCTCACGCAGCCCGTGGAGAAGCCACGCGAGGTGCGCATTCTGTTCCTTATAAAACTCTACTTCGTGCGCCGCTTCCTGCCGGAGCAGACACGCCCACTAATCGATCGGCAGATTATCGCCTGCCAGCAATTCCTCGACCACCTGGAAGCGCGCCAGCATGCTGAAACGCTCGCGGCAGAGAGTGTGGAGGCAGGAAGTAGGAACGAAGGCGCAAACGGTGGAAATAGCGACACGGCTTTTTTCGATCACGTGGTTTTGCGCGGGCGTATCTACCAGACGCGCTCCCTCCTCGACTGGCTGGGCGAACTCCAGCGCGAACTGGCTATCGTTTGACGCTCTTTCCCTGCTATGCTACTATCTTATGCAGAGTATCTGTTTGTTTCTGGTACTGGCAAAGACATGACGGGCAATGTCCTGTCATGTGTCTCTATAATCGAGGAAAGTTATGCAGCTTTTATCTATTGCGGCAACAAGTGGAACATCCGGTCTGGGAACGGCCTCAGTCTATTTTTTCTCCGCCGGCCTTTGTATGCTGGTCGTGATGACGCTGGCCTACCTCTGGTATACAATTGGCGCTGCGCGGCTGGCGAAGACAGTAGGACTGGAGAAAAGCGGCAGTCAGGCTGTCAGTAAAACTAGCGGGAGGGTTGGCGCTGCCGTTCCTTCTGTACATGCAGCGAGTGCGGCAGGAGCCGGTGTGACGAGCATAGCGACGCTGACCCCTGTGGCAGCAGCGGATATGCCGGGGGCTGTGGTTCCGGAAGCCACAAAGCCAGCCTCTGAAGTCGTGCTGCGCGAGCAGCCGGATGGCGAGGTTCCCATCGCGCTCAATTCCGGCCTGATAGCTATCGGGCGCGTCGGCACTGCCATTGGCTGGATGACGGTCTTTGCGCTCACCATGTCGCAAATCTTTCGCACGATTGTCGAGCAGCACGCGCCGTGGAGTAACCTGTACGAGTTTAGCATCAGTTTCACTATCGCCCTCCTGCTCTGCTACCTGATCTTCGAGGCGCGCTTCCACGAGCGCGTGCGCGCCTGGGGCCTTTACGTCTGCCTGCTGGCCGTGGTGACGGTAGGTATTGCTCTCTTCATCGGTTCCGCCTACAATCTCATAGGTGACTCAACGTCTCTGATACCGGCGCTGCAAGATCAGCCTATTCTGACGGTGCATGTTTCGATGGCGATCTTTGCCTACGCGCTTTTCAGCGTGGCCTTCGGTGCCGGGCTGATTATTCTCGTGCAGGGTGGTGAGGGACGTCGTTTCGCCTGGCTCCCTTCGGCTGAGGCCGCCGACGAACTGGGCTACAAGGCCGTCATCGTCGGTTTCCCGCTGCTGGCACTGACACTCATCCTGGGCGCCTACTGGGCTAACTACGCCTGGGGTTCCTATTGGAGCTGGGACCCGAAGGAGACGTCGGCCCTCATCACCTGGCTGATCTACGCCGTTTACCTGCACGCACGCGGCATTCGGGGCTGGCGTGGCAAACGGGCGGGCTGGCTGCTCACCATCGGCTTCGCCGCCACCCTCTTCACCTACTATGGCGTCAGCTTCTTCGTCCCCAGCCTGCACAGCTATGCAAAATAGGAGGAAAGCAACAGGAAAAGGCTGACTTGCTGAGCTTCGTTCAGCAAGTCAGCCTTTTCCTGTTGCTTTCCTCCTATCACACCGATGCTTTCAGATGGAGTTGGAAGCGGGGATTGTAGCTTTTGTCGCAGTGGCTGCATGAGACTGCGTGGGAGTAGCGCCGGGCGCGTGGATACTCTCTGCCGCAGTTGGGACACTGGTAGAGATAGCGGATGGGGCGGCGTTCGCGGCGCAGGCGCTCGCGCCGGGCGCTCTCTTCATGCAGCAGGCGGCGCAATTCTTCCAGCCCGTAGCCGGTAACAGCGGCCTCGTCAGCGGCGATTGAGTCGTAGCCATGATGGCGATGGCGGCGCGGCATGCCATTGACGCGGTCCGCCAGATGAATCAGTTCGTGTGCCACGGTGACCTCGATGGATTGAGGTTGCATGTCCGGCTCTATGAAGATCAGGTGCCGGTGCCCCGGCTGCGAGGATGGTGTCGCCGCATTACGAAATTCCTCGAAGCCGGGCAGTTCCGGCGCTGTTCCTATCGGGATAACATAGGGATGAACAAGCGGTGCGCGAGACCTGGCCGGTTTCGGGGTTGACCTGTTCGGTCTTGCCGGTCGATCCGGTAGGACTGGTGTGGCTGCTACAGTCGGGGCAGGCAGATAGCAGTAGCAGCCCAGCACCATGAGATTCAGCCTCTTCCCTGTCCACTTCATATATTCCTGTCGATTCTGCGTCAGCGCAAGCGAGGCGCGCTCGTGCTGAGGGAGACGCAGTTTTTGCCAGTAGTAATCCAACCATCGCTGCACCGTCTCGTCGCAGTGCAAAACCGGCCTGTCCTCTCGTGGCGGAGGCGCCGGTGCCGCAGGTGCAACGCGTGCAGCGCGTGCAGACTTTCTTTGCGCGGCAGCCATGACCGCTGTTTTCACTCCTCATCTAAGCAAACAATCTTGATAGATGCCTTTAACTTCAAAGCACCTTCTTCCAAGTATATCAACGAGCGCCAGAGGTTGCAAGGGAGAGAATGAAACTCCTCAACTTGACACCCCTTCTTCAGGAGCGTAAGATGATGCCATCAGGACAGACACTCCTGACGATTGCATTGCATGAAAGCCTTCCATGTAGAAGGAGCCGAGGCATGTCGTTTCAAATTTGTATCAAGACGGATAAGTCTTTGCCACAGCTTGCGACAGAGATACGCGATGTATTTTCCCTACCTCCATTCCGGCAGAATCTTTTTGCCGGTTCATCATATTTCCAGTTCGAGATGCTTGGGATGCTTGTGCTGATTCACGAGGCCGATGAGGAGGATCGCGACCCGGAGGTAAGCGAGTACCCCTTCTGCTTCGATCTTCAGATGTCCTTTACCGATCACGAACTGGACACCGATGATATGGAGTATCGCCTGCAGCCCTACTATGCTCAGTTGCTCAGTTTTCAACTGGGACTGGACACAGCCTGCCATGAGAAACAGAAAGTGGGCGGGCGCTGGCAGGTTCGCTACCGTTTCTTCTGTAAGAACCTCAAGTGGAACGGCACGGTACTCTATGGCGAACCGGGCTGGGTACCGGCGGTGCTTGAACTTCCGCCCAGCGCCTGGCGCAGCATGCACCCTGTCTTTTGAGCTTCCCCTTGCCCTTACCCTGAAAAAGATGATACATTGTTGAGACAACAGGTAGCTTGTAGGCGCGTATTACAGTGCGCGCCTGCGGAAGTGCATTATCGTATCCTGGTGCAAGTTTAGAACAGGGGCAACAGAGAATGAGCATCTTGAACACAGGCGTTGGAGAAGCGCTCTCTCCACTTGTCAAACCGGCGATCACACAGGGGCAGTTACGGCGTTATGCCGATGCTTCCGGCGACCACAACCCCATCCACCTCGATGAAGAGGTAGCGCGGCGCGTTGGACTCGGCGGCGTCATCGCGCATGGCATGCTGAGCATGGCCTTCCTGGGGCAATTTCTCGAGCAGCAGATAGCAGGCATTCCCGGCGCGTTTATCGCCCAGATCAACGTGCGCTTCGTCAATATGGTGCGTCTGGGCGATACTATTACCTGTGAGGGCGTCGTCCAGGAGCGCACAGGTGACGACGACCGCGAGGTCATAACCGTTGAGTGCTGGGCGCAAAACCAGCGCGGCGAGAAAGTTACCATTGGCAAAGGAGTGCTTTCTCTTCCCCTCGTGAGAGACAGCAGCGAGGTGCAGGCATGACGACAGGCGAAGAAGCGCGGCCAGGCGACCAGGAACTGCGCTCGTTATATGATCTCTCCATCTCCAACTGTCGGCGTTTCGGTACGTATAAAATGTTGATCTATGAAGATCAGCAAAAGCAGGAGGTGAGAGAGTATACCAATGTGGAGGTTGCTCGCGAGGCCGTGCAGTTGGCGGCAGGATTGCGCGTCCTGGGCGTCCAGCCAGGTGACCGCGTCATTGTGATGATGGTGAACAGCCCGCAGGTGATTATCGCGTATCAGGCGATTGCTCGTGTCGGAGCGGTCATTATACCCATCATGCCGCTGCTGAAAGCGCCGGAAGTGCGCTACATCGCGCAAAATTCCGGGGCAAAGGCAGTGGTTACCAGTTCGATCCTGCTGCCCCTGCTGGGCGCCACGCTGGCTGATGTGCCGACCATGCAGCACATTATTTCCACAGGACTGGCCGATGCGCCCGCGCGGGAGAACAGCGCGGCTTATACCGTACATCGCTATGAAGATGTGCAAGCACGCGGAGCGGAGTATGCCGACCATTACCTGGAAGACCTGCCGGACATCACACCCGCGCTCGATGACACGGCGGTAACAATCTATACGTCGGGGACGACGGGTAATCCGAAGGGCGTGATGCTGACACATCGCAACCTGATTGCTAATGCAATGGGCGGCGCGGGCGAGGCTGAAGCACTGGCTCCGCGCAGCGAGGAGGTGCAACTGGCAGTTCTGCCACTGGCGCACAGCTTTGGTCTGCTCGTCTCCAATGTCGCCTATCTGAGCGGGGCCACCATCGTCATGCATCCCCGCTTTGATACGAGCGCGGTACTCTCGGCTATTGAACGCTATCGCATTACCGGCTTCGCGGGCGTCCCGGCCATGTTTGTGGCCCTGCTCCACTCGCCCGACGCCGATAAGTACGATACAAGCAGCCTGGAATACTGCGTGAGCGGTTCTGCTCCCCTGCCGGTAGCCATCTTGCAGGGCTTCGAGCAGAAGTTCGGATGTCGCATCCTGGAGGGCTATGGCCTGACGGAGGCCAGCGCGGCGCTGACCGGTCATACGAGAGAGATGGAGGTGCGGCCCGGCTCGGTGGGCAAGCCGCTGGCGGGCGTAGAAATCCAGATCGTGGACGAGGACGACCAGCAGGTGCCGGTGGGTGAAGTGGGTGAAGTGATTGCTCGCGGCCCCAATGTCATGCAGGGGTATTACAACATGCCAGAGGAGACGCGCAGCGCCTTGCGCAACGGCTGGCTACATACCGGCGACATGGGCCGCTTTGACGAAGAGGGGTATCTGTATATTGTCGAACGGAAGAAAGACCTGATTATTCGCGGCGGCTTCAACATCTACCCGCGTGATGTCGAAGAGGTGCTCAATTGCCACCCTACCGTCATCGAATCGGCGGTGATCGGCATTCCCTCGCCGCGCATGGGTGAAGAGGTCAAAGCCTTCGTCGTGGCTCGCGAGCCGGTGGACGCCGAGGAACTGAAAGCCTTCTGCCGCGAGTCGCTGGCGAATTACAAAACGCCGAGCGAGATTGAGTTTGTAGACACCCTGCCCAGAAATGCCGTGGGCAAGATCGACAAAAAGGAGCTAAGGAAACGCCATGTCCATTGATATGCCCCTTGAAAATGCATCGTTAAATGAGTTACAGCAGACCCCCATCGATAACGTGCTGCGCATCATTGATGAGGGGCTGGTTCACTTGCCGACGTATCGCGAACTCTACTATCGCTGGGAGCGCCAGCAGTGGAAGGCGCAGGATATCGATTTCAGCTTCGACCGCAAGCAATGGGAAGGGATGCCGCCCGAAGAGCGTGAGATGCGCATGTATGGCCTCTCCGCCTTCTTCAGGGGCGAGGCTTCCGTCACCGATACCCTCTCGCCCTACGCCATCGCGATGCCGGATGAAGATATGCGCATCTTCATCACCACGCAGACTGTCGACGAGGCCCGCCACACTGTCTTCTTCGACCGCTTCTTCCGCGAGGTTCTTGGCATTGAGAAAGAGACGCTGGAGGCCGAACTGGGCGTAGCGGAGCAGTACATGGGGCAAAAGATGAAATACATCCTCATCGAGGCATTGAATGACGTTGCGGACCGTATTTGTCGCGATCCGGGCAACATGGCAAACCTGGTTGAGGGCATCACTCTCTACCATGTCATCATCGAGGGGACAATGGCCCTGGCGGGGCAGCGCGGCATTCTGGAACTCTATCGCCAGTACAATCTCTTCCCCGCCTTCCGGGGCGGCTTCACCGCCGTTGCCCGCGACGAGTCGCGCCACGTCGTTTTCGGCGTCAAATTCCTGCGCGACATGATCCAGCGCGACGCAGCCAACGCGCAAATCGTCTATAATGCTATTAACAAGTACGTCACCACGGCGCTTGAGGCTATCTCACCCGACCCGGAGGACGTGCCGCGCATACTGGAGGCTAAACAAGACCCCTGGGTGACGCCGCGCTACGCCGTGGACTCGCTGCGTAAAAAAGTCAAGGTAATTGGCCTGAGCATGGAACTACCCACCGTGCCGCCGCCACCATTCTAGCCACCACCGTCTTAAAGGAGCATAGCAGGCCACCCCACGAGGAGTGGTCCTACTATAGACAATGCTGGTGTATTCCTGAGAGCTGCACCGGGTGGGGACGTATATAGTAGGGCCATCCCTTGTGGATGGTCTGCGGAGGCTGACAGATGTCATAATACGTAGAAAGGAGATGCACATGGTATCTGCTGTCGTGCTCATCAACGTCCAGCGCGGGCATGTCAACGAGACGGCCCAGAGCCTGCTGGAAATCGACGGTGTAGCTGAGGTCTACTCCGTCACCGGCGAATACGACCTGGTGGCTCTGCTGCGCCTGCAGCGCTACGAGGACCTGGCCGAAGTCGTCACCGAACGTATGGTGAGGATTCCCGCCATCACACGCACCAACACCCTCATGGCCTTCCAGTGCTACTCCCGCGCCGACCTGCAACAGGCCTGGGATATCGGGGTGGAGTAGCCCCCCAGCCGTGATAGCCTCTACGAGCGGATCGCGGCGACCTCGGCCCGCTAGATTAAAATGGGTGACGCAGCAGGATAGCGATGACGATGATGGCAATAAGCAGGACGGCGACCCCGATCAAAAAGATAGTGTTGCGTCGTCCCAGGCTAAGATTCACGCGCTGCCCTCTCGTCACCTGCTGTCTGAGCTCTTCGCTCTTGCGCTTCTTGCGTTCGATACGCTTTTTGCGGCGTTCCTGCGCGCTAACAGCCGCATTCTCACTGTATGGACCGGCCCCTATCTTTTGCATGCGGCGGCGCATGGTGCGGTTGTAACTCTCCGCCTGTTGCTGCTGGGGATTATTGGTGTTGGAGATGACTTTGGGCTGCGTCGACTTCGCGCCGGGGACGGCGGTCCCGCCGATGGTCGGCCTGTTGCTTTTGCCGCTCTGCTTGCTCCTGCTCGTTTGCCCTGTCGGCGCTGCAGCACCGGGCAGGGACGAGGCAGTGGAGGTCTGTATGGGTGGCTTCTTCATAGTATCGCCTTTGGCCCGGATGGTCGTGGTCTGGCCCTTCGAGCTGGTTGTCTTCCCCATATTGTCGCCACTCTGCGGCTGCGGAGAGCCAGCCTTGTTTGCTTTTGTCATAATGATTTCCTCTTCCCTTGATAGTTATTGAGGCGCGTCCTCCATACGCCTCGTCTCTCTTGCTTTGCCTGTAGTCGCCCTTCAAAGAATTACCGACGGTATCTGCTCCTATTCGTATCCCTGTGCGCGCTCCATGAATGCGCGGGCAAGGCGAATGGCTTCCTGCCGGTCATTGGGGGAAAGCGCGCCATCGATCACCAGACCGAGCAGATACTCTTTGATGGGTCGCAGCCAGGGACCAGGGCCGCGACCAAAAAGCTCCATCAGTTCATTGCCGTTCAACGGGCTTTTGAGCGGGACGCGCTCGGCCTCCTCTTTCAGGCGCTGGCAGCGTTCGGCCAGTTCATTGACGCGGGCGGCGGCACGCGTGACCTTGGTGGGGTTGTAGCTGGTGATGTCGGCCCGCGAGAGGTCAAGCAGGTCGGCGAGGTCGTCGTCAGCGTCCAGCATGAGACGGCGCACCGCGCCATCTGTCCAGTCGGAAGTGTAGGCATTGGCGCGCATGTGCAGGCGCACGATATTCTCGACGCTGCTAATGAAGTCCCGGTCGAAGTGCAGGCGCTTCAGGATTTCGCGGGCCATATGCGCGCCCACGTCCTCGTGGCCGAAGAAATGCACCTCGTTCTCCTTGACGGTGCGCGTGCGCGGCTTCGCAATATCGTGGAGCAGAGCGGCCCAGCGTGTCACCAGGCGCGGCGAGGAACGTTCCACCACACGCAGTACGTGGGCGTAGACATCCTTCGAGGCGGCGGCACGCTGACCCACTGGCGTTGGCTGCTGGCTGACACCGCGCAGGTCCAGCACCTCTGGCACGATGTATTGCATCAGACCCAGTTCAAGCAGCAGATCAAGCCCCTTGGCAGGATGTGGCGAGAGCAGCAACTTATTCATCTCGTCGCGAATGCGTTCGCGGCTGATCTTCTGCAACGTCGATGCTTGCCGGATAATCGCCCGCCGCGTCTCCTGTTCAATCGTAAAATCGAGCTGGGCGGCGAAGCGCACAGCCCGCAGCAGACGCAGCGGGTCCTCCTCGAAACGCTTGTCCGGCTCGTTGCCAACGGCGCGCAGGATATGGGCCGCGAGGTCTCGCTTGCCGCCGAAGAGGTCGATGATCTGCCCGTTGAGCGGGTTGCGCGCCATGGCATTGATGGTGAAGTCGCGGCGCAGCAGATCCTCTTCGAGTTTCGTGCCGAAACACACCTCCGGCTTGCGCGATTCAGGATTGTAGCGCTCGCTACGAAAGGTCGTGATCTCGATAATATCGCTGCCGTAATGCAGGCGCACGGTGCCGAAACGCTCGCCAACAAGCACCACCGCCGTTGGGTGCGTCGGGGCTACCAGCCGTTTGATCTCTTCAGGTGTCGCGTCGGTCGCCAGGTCAGCATCGTTGGACTGCCCCCGGTTAAGCAACACATCGCGGACCGTACCCCCTACCATATAGAGTTGTTTATGCTGCGCGCGAAAAGCTTCCGCCAGCGTGATGATGATATCCAACATTGTCTGATATACGTATCCATTCCACCAATGGTATTTCTTTGCTCTGGTGCGACTATTGTACCATGTTCCGCCCCGGCAATAAAGGGGATAAAATCACGAAACAGGGAAAGTAAGAGATAGGTATTTTCGGGAAAATAGTAGGAAATTTGTTCAAATTGCGGATAAAACCCCTTGACTGGTGCGTTTTATCTGATATACTTAGAACAGAATTTCTTAGAACAAAATTACTAGAAAACCAGAGGAGATCGCTATGGCTGTGTCACGGTCGAAGAGACAGTCCGGGCAGCTAGAGGATATCGAGGCGCTTGTAGGCGACGAAAGCCTCTATGTTATGCGCACGCCCAACAGTACCCGCCGCTACCGTCAACCAACACATCATGATACTATCGAGGAACCAATCACAAGGCCGGGGTCGGGCGCGTTCATTCAACCACGGCGCGCCAGCCTCCACTCAAATCCGGGCATTACATCGAAGGCAGTTGATCCTTCACTGCCTCCTTTGACAAAGCACAGCCGCCTGGGCCATTTCCCCTGGGTGACGCTGATCCTCGGCATGGCGCTAATGGCGCTGCTTGTCATCGGCCTGAGCAAGTTTGGCACGTGGTGGCAGATTCACCAGGATGACGTGACCTATGGTCGCCCGCGCACCTTCCAGCTCGATGCCGTCGTCGGCCACGACGATAGCCCGGGCAACCCGACACACTTCATCTTCATGAACCTCAACCGGCACGTCATCATCATCGAGATGCCCGGCGGCGATGCCACCCACGCTCGCGTCTATCTCGGCCCCGTCCTCTACGGCGATGGGCAGGACTTAACGCCGGTCACTGGCGAGGTAAAGGATGTCAACGGCGATGGCAAACCAGACCTGATTGTATTCATTCAGGATCAGCGCATCGTCTTTATCAATACCGGAACCAGTTTCCGCCCGTTACAACCGGGAGAACATGTCAAGCTATGATCCCTGATTCTCTTTTGTACCTCTCGCGCGATATTCTTCGCTCGCGCTCAGAATGACATGTCAGGGCTGTTTTTCAATGCTGTATTATTTCGGCTGCCAGACCTGTACTGTGTCGTCATAGCTACCGGAGGCGATGCGCGTGCTATCGGGCGACCACGCTACACTGGTTATCCCGTTGGTGTGTCCTTTGTAAGTCACAAGCGTTTTGCCTGTCACGGCGTCCCAAACCTGTACAGTGTTATCAAAGCTGCCCGCGGCGAGGTATTTGCCGTTGGGCGACCAGGCCACGCTCTCTATCTGATCGCCAAAGTTGCTATAGGTGTAGGGAGTGATATGCAGGCGAGCAGGCCCGACAGGCGTCTTGAGCGTTGTGCTGCTGTTTCCCTTTCCCTTCACAAACAGCAAGACACCTGTGCTCACTGCTATCAGGATAACAACTAAAGCGACAATGCCGACAATGAGGCCGATGTTGGGGCCTTTGCGCGATGGTGACTGAGCCTGGGGAAGTGGTGGCACATAGCCTGCCGCTTGCTGCTGCCCGTATCCCTGTCCATTGTAAGGTGAAAGGTAGGATGGCGGTGGTGGCGTAGCGCGCTGGGCGGTCGGGCCGGAGAAGGGATAGCCAGAAGGAGAGCCGGGGAACGGCGTAGCAAGCAGCGTTGGCTCACTATTTTGCTGAGAATATCTTGCTCCTCCTGGCAAAGACGAAGACGTACTGCGGGCTGTTGGCTCTACCAGAGCCGTTTCCTCGTAATGGCTACCACAATTACTACAAAATGTCTGATCAGGCGCGAGCGACGTCCCGCACTTGCGACAGGTGCGATGCTGAGCATCCATCAAAAAACCCTCCTGCTAACTAGAGAGGTGATTTCTCTAGCGAAATCCGCCTGCTCTAGAAATTTTTCCATTGACTGGCATGCAAACGGATGGAGGCCCATTTTTTTTGCCGGTAAAAATGCGGAAATTCGTTCTGCTGACATAATGAAGGGGAGTCTGGAGCTTTGACGCGTGCAAACTCCCTCTACCGATCATGAAAAGAGATTCACGAAGATTATTTACTGCACCGGGATGCGATCCCAGCCAGGGAGCTGAACAGTAGTGCTGCTCGTGGGCCTGAGTATGACGAACTTCTTTCCGGTGACGAGATTGTCAGACCACAACTCCAGACTGGAGTTTGAATAGAGGGCCAGCACGATGAGCGCGTGGCCGTATGGAGCAAGGGCGATGTTGGATTCACAGAGCGGAGTGATGCCCGGATTCACCTGGTAGCTACACAACTCGCTTGCGCCCGGCGCGACATTATCCATCACGACACTATCCTGTTGTGACGTTGCGCCCAGTTTCCAGAGCTGGAAGCGGTTGTTGAGAAAGCGCATAAATTCCAGCGCGTTATCTGCCGCAAAGCCAACCGGCCTGGCGTCGGCGTAGGGGCGGATCCATTGCAGGTTGCTCCCATCAACATTCACCGAGTAGATGCCAGATTGCCCGCCGGGGCCGATTTTATTGGCGAAGTAGATGGTTGACGCGGTGGGAGCAAGCCAGTAAATCGTATCGATAGAAGGGAAGGAAGTGACGTTTTCTACCTGCCCCGTTGTCGTGTTGGCCCGGTAGAGTTCAGCCGGACTGTACGAGGGATTCTGCCCTCCGGTAAAATACAGATATCCCTTGCTATAGAAGGTCGGGACAACGTCGCTGAGCGACGGAAACAGGGCTGTCACCGTCCCGCTCTGAACATCGACCTCCTGCACGCCGTTGCTGACAGTGGCAACAAGCACATGAACGCTATCCGCTTCCCAGATGGCATTGCCCGCGTTGTTACTGGCGAGCCTGTAAAAGTAACCGGTGTGGGGAATCTGCACCAGTGTATAGTAGCGTGTATAGCCATTCTGGCCCGTGACCTGGTAAAGCACGTTTGTTCCATTTGGCGAAACCCCATCAATTGTCGTACTGGCCGGAGGATTATTCGCCACGAGTTTGACATGATCCCCGTTGGTCGGGTTATAGTTGTTGATGGCGAGTCTACCACCGGAGGGGGTGAGGCCGATCACTGTGTAATCCCAGCCACCAAACGACGTGGCACTGGCGCGAGCAACAGGCACAGCGCCTCGCAGCCCCAACAGACTGGCTGCCAGCATGCAAGCCACTATCACCGCCAGCACTACTCTAGAACGCAATACAGCTATCAGAACCATTCGCATTGAGCGAGACGAAAGCTTTGCCACCAGCATGCAAAACCCCTTTCTTGCTACATGGAGAGTTTTCACTCACAACCTCTGTTTTGGGTGTATTCTATCCTGCTATAGATAATGCTGGTAAAGCCCTTTTTGTCTCGCTGCTTTGAGAAAGTTGCATCTCAAATAAAAGAGGCCGAGAAGATTAACTCCTCTCGGCCCCGCACTTGCCACGTAACTTCCTGAAATTGACGAACTCATTAGAGGAACGTTACCCGCTTGCCAGGTTCTTGTGCCAGCGCCAGTTCTCTCCCTTGCCACCCCTATCGAACTTCCCAGGCGCTCTTCCCTGCTACGTGTCTCCCCCAGAACACGGCTCGCGCTTGGCCCGTTTACGGGATTTCCCTCTGCGTGGCCTGTCCCTGTTAGCAGTCGCATCTCCCATTCCGCCACTACGTTGCATCTCGCTGCCCTGGAACATTACGGCCATTCCTTCCACGTTATGGCCCAACAAAACGTATACAGAAAATAGCTTACAATTTATTCATCTTCTGCCAGTCCTGTGAGAATTTCTCGGCGGCCTGTTCGCTCAGTGGGTCGGAAACCATGTCCAGCAGCACCTGTGGCGCGAGGGTCAGGTCGTCGGCTCCGGCTAAGAGCGCCTGCTCAGCTTCCTGCGCCGATTTGAGGCTGGCGACGAGGATGCGCGTTGAGACCCTGCTATTGCTCACTACCTCGGCCATCCCGGCGATACGTTCGCTGGCATCGACACCTGCCCGCGTCATACGATTGTAATAGGGAATGATGAAGCCGACCTGCAGCATGGCGGCAATATAGGTTTGCGAGATCGTGGTCACAGCTGTGAAGGCAATACGCTGCAAGCGCTGCTCCAGACGGCGCGCCACGCGCACGCCAACCTGCGTCATAGGAATTTTCGGGATGACCCGTTCCGGTGCGGCCTGAATGTACTCCATCGCCTCGCTATACATCCCTTCTTCGTCCGTTGCCCCCGGCTGGATGAAGACGGTACCGGCCTGCACGCGCAGCAGCTCATCCAGCAACTGGCGCGGTTGCAAGTTCTGCCCGCGCTCGCGTGCCGCCAGCAGGATCGACGGGTTAGTGGTCACTCCGGCGAGGGGCACCGTGCGGGTGGTATTCGTGATATCATTAAGAAGCGCACAATCAATATAAAGGGCCATCTTCATGCTCCAATCTGACCTGTTGTCAAAAACAATCAAACTTAGCGGCGCTATGCACGTCCTGTTCCTGAACTCGGCGGCGCACCCCTTCGTTAACCTTGCGGCGCGGCAGGTACGCACCGGCACGATTACGCTGGCCGAAGACAATGTCGCTACCCTGCATGCGACGACGCTGCGGCACATTCCCTACCATGAGTATACCCTACGAGAGCCGCCCGCGACTATGGATATTGCCATCCTGGACCTGCTCTACCAGCCCAACAATGCCTGGATACAGTACGGCTTGCAGCTAGCTGCCTACGCGCTCAAGCAGACCGGCACGCTCTACGTCACAGGCGCAAAGGAGCGCGGCATTCTCTCAACCAAAAAACGCATGGAGGAGTTGTTCGGCAACGTGGAGACGCTGGCAATCCACAAAGGCCAGCGCGTGCTGGCCGCGCGCAAGGGCAATCAGACGGCGGTCATTCCGCTCATGAACCTGCTTGATGCGCCTTCAGTCTTCGCCACGGGCAAGCTGGACGAGGGGACGCGCCTGCTGCTCGATGCGCTGGAGGTGCGCAAAACGGATGACGCGCTCGATCTCGGTTCAGGAGCGGGCTACCTGGGGCTGCGCATCGCGCGACTGGCAACGAAGGGCAGCGTGACGATGGTAGATGCAAGCCTTGTCGCCGTTGCCCTCGCGCGGCGTCTCAGCGAGCAGAGCGGTCTGAGTAACGTGCGCGTCCTCCCCGGCGATGGCGCGCAAGCTGTCCTGGCACAGCGCTTCGATCTCGTGGTGACCAACCCGCCCTTCCATCTCGGCGGTCTCCAGACCTCTGCAATCGCCCACCGCTTCATCCGCGAAGCGGCGCACGTGCTGCGTCCTCGCGGTCGTTTCTACCTCGTCGCCAACCGCTTCCTGAAATACGAGCCAACCCTGCAAGCCCATTTCCACGCCATCGAAGAGGTTGGCGGCAACACCCGCTACAAAGTGCTGCGCGCTATGCAGCCAAAACAACCGTAGGAACCACATGTCCTGCTATAGACTCAAAAAGCCCTGCCAAAAAGCGTCGGTTGGTATCACAAAGTGTTCTGTTATGGTACAATAGCATCGCTACATATATTTCTGAGACACTTTTTGTTATGGAAGACGATAATGGTAGAGCAACAGAATTTACTGGCGGGATTGAATGAGCCGCAGCGCAGAGCTGTGACGACGACCGAGGGGCCAGTACTGATCCTGGCGGGGCCGGGCAGCGGCAAGACTCGCGTCATCACCCACCGCATCGCCTATCTTGTCCGGCACGAGCACATCTCCCCGTGGCGCATCCTGGCCGTGACCTTTACGAACAAGGCGGCGAAAGAGATGCGCGAGCGGTTGGAGAAACTGGTGGGTATCAGCGAGTCGAAGGAGATGACGATTGGCACCTTCCACGCCATATGTGCCCGCGTGCTGCGCATCGAGGCCGATTACCTGATGCCGCTCGGCTTGAACAAATCGTTTGTCATTCTCGATACCGACGACCAGACTACGCTTATCAAACAGGCGCTCAAAGACCTGAATCTGGATGAGAAGCAGCACCGGCCTGGTACGCTGCATGCGCTGATCTCTCGCGCCAAGAACGATCTCGTCGGGCCGGATCAGATGGCAGAGCGGGCAGCCAGGTACAGCGAAGAGGTGGCGGCGCGTGTCTATAAGCAGTACCAGCGCCTGCTGCGCGCCAACAACAGTGTCGATTTCGATGATCTGCTCATGCTGACCGAGCAGTTATGGCGCACGCAGCCTGAGGTGCTGGCGCGCTACCAGAAACACTGGCAGTACATCCACGTGGACGAGTTCCAGGATTGCAACCTGCCGCAGTACAAGCTTATCAAGCTGCTGGGCTATGGCACGGTTGAACGGCACGAGGGTTCGGGCAACGTTTGCGTTGTGGGCGACGATGACCAGATGATCTACACGTGGCGCGGGGCCAGCGCCGAGAACGTGCAGCGTTTTGAAGAGGATTTTCCGCGCACGAAAGTGATCCTGCTGGAGCAGAACTACCGCTCGACGCAGAACATCCTTGACGCGGCGCAAAGTGTGGTGCAGCGCAACCGGCTGCGCAAGGACAAACGGCTCTGGACTGCCCTGGGCACGGGCGAGAAAGTCGTTTATCACGAGGCATACAACGAGGAAGAGGAGGGCCTGTTCGTGGCCCGCGAGATCAGCCGCCTGCTGGCTCGTGGCGAGGTGGAGGAGCGCGGTGATATCGCGGTGATGTACCGCACCAACGCGCAGTCCCGCGCACTGGAAGAGCAATTTCTGCGCGCCAACATCCCCTACAAAGTGATCGGCAGTCGCAAGTTTTACGAGCGCAAAGAAATCAAGGACATGCTGGCCTACCTGCGCCTGCTGGCAAATCCCTACGATGAATTGAGCTTGCAGCGCATTATCAACGTGCCGAATCGCAAGATCGGGCCGAAGACGCTGGGTGAGTTGAAGCAGTGGGCGACCGCGCAGCACCTCAAGCTCTACAACGCCATCCAGCGCATCGAGGAGCATCCCACGCTCGGCAAGGCTGCAAAACACGCGCTGAGCGAGTTTGGCAAGCTGATGCTCGACCTGCAAAACGCCATCGAAGAACTCCAACTACCCGAACTGCTGGATCGAATAGCCGAACGCAGCGGGCTGGGTCCCGAACTGCGCGACAACCCGGACGGAGAACTGGATCGCTGGGCCAACGTGCTGGAATTGCGCCGCGTGGCCGAAGACTACTCCGAAATCGAGACACGGTCGGCGCTCGAACTGTTCCTGGAAGATGTGGCGCTGGTCGGTGGGGCCGATACGGCGCAGACGAGCGAGGACGGGCGGCTGCTCAACGAGGAGAAGGCCGACGCAGTGACGCTGATTACGCTGCACGCCGCAAAGGGCCTGGAATTTCCCGTCGTCTTCATCGTCGGCATGGACGAAGGCTCGTTGCCGCATGCCCGCTCGGTGGATAAGCCGGAACAGTTGGAAGAGGAACGCCGCCTGGCCTACGTCGGCTTTACCCGCGCCATGCGCCGCCTCTACCTCGTGCGCGCCTACCGCCGCTCGCTCTTTGGCGAAAGCCAGTACACCGAGCCATCGCGCTTTCTCGCCGATATCCCCACCGACCTCGTCGCCAACCCGGGCAAAGCGAGGTCACATGATATCGGCGGCCTGCGCACCATGAATCGCCACCAGGGCCAGGAATCCAGAGACTGGAACGAGTTCAACCAGGACACCTATCGCGGCCCCGCCAGTGGTCGCACCTTCGGGAGCGGGCAGGCCGGAACCTTCGGGAGCAGCAGTGGCAGCAGAACGAAATCAGGTCAGGGGCCATCAAGATCAACTTCTTACTCATCGCCAACTGTGCCCCCTTCTTCTAAGAGTGGCGATCCAATACCACAGCCAGCAGCGCCAGAGGGGTCGGAGAAGCCAAAGGAGCAACAGTTCAAGCCGGGAGATAAAGTCAGTCACGCCCTCTTCGGCCAGGGTGTCATCCTTAAAAGCGAGATGGAGCGAGGCACCGAATTCGTCGAGGTGCAGTTTGGGGGCAAGTACGGCAAAAAACGCCTCAGCATGGACTTCGCGAAACTGGAGAAGCTGTAGATGATATGTCGCCTGTTTCTATCTTCAGGCGTACTAGCAGAGCGGGCGTCGGCGAGCAAGTGGGCTTGTTGGGATTTTCCTCGCATATATGCTCATTTTGTGAAGTCATCTAGTATTTTCGGGGCAATCCCCTTGCGCAATAGCCTGTCGTGGTGTATGATGTAGCTGGTTAGCACTGGTAGCTTGAGAGTGCTAATAGTTGAGCGGTGCCTCTGATGGCGCGCTTTGTTCTACTCTCAACTGAAGAAATGGACTATGGATTTTCGGGAGGTATAAGGTATGACAACTGTAAGCACGAAGATTCATCCACTGGGTGACCGTGTGGTGGTGAAGCCGCTCACTCGTGAGACAACGACGGCGAGCGGGATTGTGCTGCCGGAGACGGCGAAGGAGAAACCGCAGGAAGGCGAAGTGCTGGTCGTTGGCCCTGGCAAAGTGCTGGATAATGGCAAGCGTGTGGCCCCGGAAGTGCAGGTTGGGCAGAAGGTGCTCTTCGCCAAGTACGCTGGTACCGAGGTCAAGATGGATGGTCAGGAGTATTTAATCCTGCGCGACAGCGATATCATGGGTGTTGTTGAGTAGGTTCGTGGAAAGATGTATTTGCAGGCTTCCCATGCTCTTTCTTCCTGGGAGCCTGCGAGTTATTGAGGAGTAAGTTTCGTGGCAAAGCAACTGGAATTTAATGAACAGGCAAGACGTTCTCTGAAAGCAGGCATGGATAAACTGGCCGATGTGGTCAAAGTCACGCTTGGGCCGAAGGGACGCAATGTGGTGCTGGAAAGAAAGTATGGCGCGCCACTTATCACCAATGATGGTGTCACCATCGCTCGCGATATCGAGCTGTCCGACATTTTCGAGAATATGGGCGCGCAATTGCTGAAGGAGGCCGCGACGAAGACCAACGACGTGGCCGGTGATGGCACTACGACAGCAACAGTGCTGGCCCAGGCCATCGTGACCGAGGGCTATCGCAACCTCGCCGCCGGCGCGAACCCGATGATCCTGCGCCGTGGCCTGGAAAAAGGGCTTGAAGCCGTTATCAATGCCATCAAGCAGGAGAGCAGGCCGGTTGAGACGCAGGAAGAGATCGCGCAGGTCGCCTCGATTTCCGCCAATGATACTGAAATCGGCAATCTGATCGCCGAGGTGATGCAGAAGGTCGGTAAGGATGGCGTCATCACGGTGGAAGAAGGTCGCGGTCTTGGCCTGGAGACCGAATACACTGAAGGCATGCAGTTCGACCGTGGCTTCATCTCCCCTTACATGGCGACCAACCCGGAACATACCGAGGCCGCTCTGAACAACCCCTACATTCTTATCACTGATAAGAAGATCAGCGCTATCCAGGACATCCTGCCCCTGCTGGAGCGCCTGATTCAGATGGGACACAAGGAACTGGTGATTATTGCTGAGGATGTGGACGGCGAGGCTCTGGCGACTCTGGTCGTCAACCAGTTGCGTGGTGCCTTTACCGTCCTGGCAGTCAAAGCTCCTGGTTTCGGCGACCGCCGCGAGGCCATGCTGGAAGACATCGCCATCCTGACGGGCGGGCGCGTGATTACCGAGAAAGCCGGTCTCAGGCTGGAAACCACCACTATGCAGGATCTCGGTCAGGCTCGCCTGGTAACGGCGACAAAGGACACAACTACGATTGTTGATGGTGCCGGGGACCCACAGCAGATTCAGGCGCGCATCCGCCAGATTCGCGCTCAGATCAACGAGACGACCAGCGACTACGACAAGGAGAAGTTGCAGGAGCGACTGGCGAAGCTGGCCGGTGGAGTCGGCGTCATCCGCGTGGGTGCTGCCACCGAGGTGGAACTGAAGGAGAAGAAACATCGCGTCGAGGACGCGCTCTCTGCCACTCGCGCTGCCGTTGAAGAGGGCATCGTTGCCGGTGGTGGTGTCGCCCTCGTCGACGCCATTCCCGCCCTGGACAAGGTACAGGTCTCCGAAGGCGACGAGCGCACCGGTCTGAGCATCCTGCGCCGCGCTCTTGAGGAGCCACTGCGCCAGATCGCCATCAACGCCGGGAGCGATGGTGCAGTGATCGTCAATCACGTGCGTTCCAGCCAGCCCGGTCACGGCTTCGACGCGTTGAACGGGAAGTTCGTCGACATGTTCCAGGCCGGTATCGTTGATCCGGCCAAAGTGACGCGCTCGGCCCTGCAAAACGCCGTCAGCGTTGGCGGCATGTTCCTCACCACCGACGCGCTCATCAGTGAAGAGCCTGAAGAGCCTTCCGCCGCCGCCGGTGGCATGGGTGGCATGGGTGGCATGGGCGGCATGATGTAGCAGTTTTATAGGTGAGTTGTAAGAAAAGAGAAGGCAAGCAGGCTAGCCTGCTTGCCTTCTCTTTTCTTACAACTCACCTACCAGTATGTCACCTTTTCCTTGCCTATCCCGTGTAGAAAAGAGGTTCAGGTGGTAGATCCGTCTGCTGCTCTGAGATGAGAGATGGGATGTGACGAATATAGTTGACTGATAGAAAAATTGACAGATCGAGAGAAAACAAGCAATTTCTCTCTGAAAGGAGATCTGGTATGACTGTGACTCAACGTTCAACGGTGATAGGAGTCTTTACAAACCGCGATCAGGCGAACCGGGTCATCGATGCACTCCGACAAGCCGGGTTTGGCTATGATCGGATCAGATTGGTAGAACGGGGTTCGGGCAATTTTCTCGATACACTGAAGAGCTTGTTTACTGGTCAGGAGACCACGACATCGAACAATGCCAATGATTTGATGAAGATGGGTATGCCGGAACAGGATGCCCACTACTACCAGCGCGAACTGGATGCCGGAAACGTGATCGTCATCCTCAATGCCGGTGAGCAGCCGGAGCAGGCTTTCAGCATTATGCGCCAGAACGGAGCATTTGATGTCAGTTCTCACATGAGAATGGCTGCTACGGCCAATGTCCCTGCAGGCGCGTACAACACGAATGCGGCACGAGAAGCATATAATCCGAATGCGCCTGCGGGAACATACAATCGCCCACAGCCAGCATACAATCCCAACATGCCGCCCACAGGCAACCCTGATGTCAATGTGCCGCCGCCCGCCTATAACCCAAATGTCGGCGTTTCGTCGGGAATGCAGAATCCCAATGTGCCGCCTACGTATAACCCGAATAACCCGAATAACCCGAATGCACCCGCGTACAATCCTAACGTTCCGCCGGACACGTCGCGCAATCCGTAAGAGTTGCCTGCTTTAACTGACGGACAACACGGAGGACCTGTAGGGACAAGAGGTGGTGGTGTGGTGTGGTTGGTGTGGCCTTGTGCTTGTCCCGCCCCCTTTCGTGGCGATGCCTGCGCCGGAGCGTCGGCCTGCCGGGCGTCCCGACCCGCCCGGCAGGCACAGACAGGCACAAGGCCCCCTCCCATCTCCGCCCTACTTCTTGTCCCTACAGGACACCCCTCATTACCGCCGTTCTCCTCGATCTTGCAAAGTGAAAGCGTACCCCAAACACGTGTCTATCTATATGTGAGAGAAGATTTCGCAGGACAAAACTCTAGACAGAAGGTATAATCTAATAGCAAGAGCGCTGGAACGGAGGGTATTTGCTATGCCGATTGATTTTCATGATAGGCAGAACAGGCAATCGTATGCGCTGCGCGAGGCTGACCGCTCGTGGAGAGAGGCGATCCAGCAGATGGTAAATGTCAGCGGGCTGAATGTGCTCGATATCGGTAGCGGAGGCGGCATTTATAGCCGGGCGCTGGCGGAAATGGGAGCCGCGCGCGTCACTGGTGTTGATTTCTCTGAGGTGATGCTGGAGGAGGCGCGAGAGCAGAGCCGGGGCTACTCACAGATAGAATTTGTGGTCGGCAACGCCCTGGAGACGGGCCTGCCGGGCGAGGAATACGACCTGATTTTAGAGCGGGCGCTGGTGCATCACCTTGCGCTGAGCGACCTGGAAAAGGCCTTTCGCGAGGCATTCCGCCTGCTGCGCCCCGGCGGCACGCTGCTGATCCAGGATCGCACGCCGGAGGATGTCCTACTTCCTGGCAGCAAGCGCAACATTCGCGGCTACTTCTTCGAGCGTTACCCACGCCTGATGCGCAGAGAAATCGAGCGCCGCCCGGAGACGGACAGCGTGCTAGAGGCCCTGCACGCCGCAGGTTTCCTGCGTACCAACGCCGAGAAACTCTGGGAAACGCGGGCGCGCTACCCCGACATCTCTACTCTCGCTCAGGATCTGCTCGACCGCACAGGCCGCTCCATTCTCCACGAACTCAACGACACCGAACTGCAAGACCTCGTCGACTTCATCCGGCAGGAACTGCAAAGTCAGCTTAAGCCCCAGGAAGAGATTGTGGAGGAAGACAGGTGGACAGTGTGGAGCGGAAAGAGGTGATAAACGGCTGACCGCCTCATCCGCAGGCCGACCCCCAGGGATCGGCCTGCTATACGCGATCGCTCCGCTCCCTTGCTTGACTACATTATCTCAACAGTGACATCACCGCAGCCGCGTGCTGGGCGACGTTGACGAGCCAGAAGGGGAGTATGGTCCCCATGGCGAGCACGCCGAGGGCGCTCAGGCCCAGCGAAATCCAGGTGGGCCACGTAATCGTCCAGCGCTCGACCTCTTTTTCGGTGGCGATGGCCGTTTTAGCTTCGTTGACCGTCGTGGCTTTGACGGCTACTGCTGTGCCACCTTTAGGAGATGCCTGCGAGAGCGCGCCGCTGGTCAGTTTCCGGGAGGCGCGCTTGCCGTTGCCGGTGGGCGTGACTAATGGGCCGCTGGTTGTTGTGGCAAGGGCTGCTTGCGCGGCGGGAGCAGGCGCTTCACGCTGCATGAACATGGCGGCGATGAATTTCAGGTAGTAGTACATGCCCAGAACGCTGGCGAGCACGCCGATGATAAGCAGTTCTGGATGGCCGCTTTGCAGCGCGACAAGGAAGAGGTAGTATTTGGCGGCAAAACCGGCCATGGGTGGGAAGCCTGCCAGCGAGAACAGGAAGAAAGCGAGCAGGCCCGCCAGCACGGGTTGCCGATACCAGAGGCCGCGCAGTTCATCCAGATTGTTGGCCTGCGGATTAGCCGCTTCCAGCACGGAGGAGACGCCGAAAGCTCCCAGATTCAGGAAGGTGTAGCAGAGCAGGTAGAAGAGAATGGCAGCGATGCCGAGCGCGCCGCCCGCGACGACACCGATGAGCAGGTAGCCAGCGTGCGCGATGCTCGAATAGGCCAGCATGCGCTTGAGATTGGTCTGCGCGAGCGCCAGGACGCTGCCGCCGACGATGGTCAGAACAGTGATGGCCCAGATGATCGGCATCCATGTTGGCAACAGCGACTGGAAGAGGATAGCGAAGACTCGCGCAAAAGCGATCAGCGCGGCTGCCTTTGTGCCAACGGACATAAAGGCCGTGACGGGCGCAGGCGCACCGGTGTAGACATCAGGCGTCCAGGCCTGGAACGGGATGGCCGAGACCTTGAAGGCGAAACCGACGACGAGCAGGCCTATACCAATGAGCAGCAGAGTTGGAGCATGAAGCACAGCGCCGAAAGGGAGAGAGTGGTTGAGTCCAAAGTAGTTCGTCAGGAATGTGCTTATTCCCGCGAACGTCGTGCTGCCCGTAGCGCCGTAGGTGAAGGCGATGCCGTAGAGCAGGAAAGCGGAGGCGAAGGAACTGAGCAGAAAATATTTCATGCCCGCCTCTTGCGAGCTCCTGCGCCGGGCGAGGTAGCCACTGAGAATGTAGAGGGCCAGCGAGAGCATTTCCAGGCCCAGGAAGACAACCAGAAAGCTGGTGGCCGCCGCGAGCAGCATCATGCCGATGGTGGCTAAGAGCCAGAGGGCATAATATTCGCCCTGGTGAGTGATATTCATGCGCCAGAGGAAACCGGGCGAGAGCAGCACGCCCAGGAAGCTCGCGCTCAAAATGATGATGTAGCCATAGAGCGACCCCTCGTCTGAACCGATCATCCCATTGAAGGCGCTGAGATGGTCGCCCGCGACAAAGAGGATGATGGTGGCGGCAAAGGCTCCCGCCAGGCCGAGCAGGGCCATCCCCGCTAGTGGCAGGAAACGTCCCAGCCCCGGCTCGTTGCCATTCGCGCCCGGCCTGGAGGATGGCAGCAGGTCGGCCAGCATGATGAGCAGTGCCATGCCCGCCAGCACCAGTTCCGGCGCGATACGCCCCCAATCTGCGGCGCTAACTGTAAACGTAAACGTCATAGGATTTGTCCTTGATTGCTACTAATGTATCAAAGCGGTGCCGATCACCTGCAACGTATTGACGACGGATGGCTCCATCAAAAAGGTGAAAGGCGCCGGTTGCACTCCAATATAGAATATCAGGGCCAGCAAGGGCAGGACCGTTAAGAACTCCCCGTAACTGATATCGACAAGCCTGCCCTTGCGTTCGAGCGAGGCCACCGGTCCCTCCGTTACGCGCCACCCTTCCATCATGCCGAGGAAGAAACGGATGAGATACCAGGCGGCAGGGACGATGACGGCGGTTGCCAGCACGCCATAGACGGCGCTGTGCTGGAAAATGCCGAGCATGGCAAGGAACTCGCCCGCGAAACTGTTCAGACCGGGCAGGCCGAGCGATGAGAGCGTGGCGATCATCAGCACCGTCGCCAGCACGGGTATGCGCACGGCGAGACCACCGTAGTCGCTCAGGCGGCGCGTGCCGGTGCGTGCCTCGATGAAGCCAAGGATCAAGAAGAGGGCGGCAGTGGTGATGCCGTGGTTGACCATCTGCAAGACCGCGCCCTCGATGCCCTGCACGTTGAAGGCGAAGGTCGCCAGCACGATGAGGCCCAGGTGGCTGATGCTCGAATAGCCGAGCAGGCGCTTGAGGTCGTTCTGGACCAGCGCCATGAGCGCGCAGTAGAGAATGCTGATGATGGCGAGAATGCTGAAGAGCGGGGCCAGCGTGTGCGCCGCCGCCGGGAAAAGCGTCACGCAGAAGCGCAAGAAGCCGTAGGCTCCCGTCTTGGACATGGCCCCGGCCAGTAGAGCGGTAACGGGCGCGGGCGCTTCGGCATAAGTATCCGGCAGCCAGCTATGGAAGGGCACCAGCGGCACTTTGACGGCGAAAGCGGCGGCGAAAGCCAGGAAGAGCCAGGTCTGCGTCGTGTTGTCCAGTTTCGTGCTCAGCAGGCTCGCCAGGTCGAGCGTGTAGCTGCCGCCTGCCGCCTGCTGGTGGAAGTAGCCGAGGGCGATGATGCCCGCCAGCATCAAGAGGCTGCCCACCGAGGTGTAGAGCACGAACTTGAAGGCGGCATAGATGCGCCGTTCTCCGCCCCACGTGCCGACCAGCAGGTAGGCTGGAATCAGCATCAGTTCCCAGAAAATATAGAACAGGAAGAGATTGGTGGAGAGGAAAACGCCGAGAATGCCGCACTCCAGCAGCAGCATGAAGGCCATGTAGTTCTTGACCTTCTGCTCGATGCGATACGAGGCCGCGACACACACCGCCGTGAGCAGGCTGGTGAGCACGACGAGCAGCAGGCTGATGCCATCCACGCCCAGGCTAAAGTTGATGCCGATGGCGGGAATCCAGGTCAGCAGCTCGGTAAACTGGAAAGTGGCGTTGGCGGCATTGCTCGTAATGGGCAGCGCGGCGGAGACGTTGGCCTCAGAGTAGAGCAGCATCAGCACAAGGGCGAAGACGAAATCGAGTATGGCGAAGCCGAGGGCCGTGCCGCGAATCAGGCCGTGTTGCTCTCCGGGCAAAAGTAAGACAACGATAGCTCCCAGCAGGGGGAGAAAGACGATGACGGACAGCAGTGGAAACATATGCTCTCTACCCCCTTATCGCATAGTACAGGACGATCAAAAGGACACCGACGAGAATAGCGAGGGCGTAGTTGCGTACAAAGCCGCTTTGCAACCGCCGCAGCGCGCTGCTCAAGCCCCGGAATATCGAGCCAAGTTTGCGGCTGCCGCCATCAAGCACGTCGCCCTCAAGATAGTGTGAGAACTCGCGCCCGACCCAGATAATGGGGCGAATGAGCACGGTTTCCAGCGCCTCGTCCACGTAATACTTGTGGAAAGCGAACTGGTAAAGCGGATTGTTGTTCTCTCTGTACTGGAACCCCTTGCCGTAGAGCGCCCACGCGCCCAGAATGCCAAGCAGGGCGAGGACGATGCTCAGCCCGGTCGAGATCCAGGCCAGCCCGATAGGGGCTGTCGGTGCCGTGACTCCTGGGAAGACGGTAGACAGGAAGGTCTCAAACGGGTGGACATTGGGCAGGCTGAAGATGGCCCACGAGCCGATGAGGCCACCGATAATCGAGAGACCGGCCAGGATGACGAGCGGCACGGTCATGACAGGCCCGGCTTCGTGGATGCGGTTGTAGTTAACGGTGCCGCCATGATGGCCCGCCGGTCCCTCCTCTTCGTCCTCCGGCTCCTCCGTGAGGAGAGCGGCGTTGGCCCCACGATAGTCTCCCGCGAAAATACCGAAAAAGAGACGGAACATGTAGAAGGCGGTCAGCCCGGCGGTCAGGAGGCCGATGCCCCAGAGCGCGTAGTACCAGGCATTGCCTGTCGTCGTGGCCTGCGCCAGCACAGAGCTGAGAATGTCGTCCTTGCTCCAGAAGCCGGAGAGCGGCGGGATGCCACTGATCGCCAGCGCGGCGATGAGGAATGTCCAGAAGGCGACAGGCAATTTCTGTCGCAGCCCACCCATGGCGCGCATATCCTGCTGCCCGTTCAGAGCGTGGATAACGACGCCCGCGCCCAGGAAGAGCAGTGCTTTGAAATAGGCGTGCGTGGTGAGGTGGAAGATACCGGCGCTGTAATTGTGCACGCCCTCGCCCAGGAACATGTAGCCAAGCTGGCTGATCGTCGAGTAGGCCAGAACGCGCTTGATATCAAGCTGGAAGATGGCGATGCTGGCGGCGAAGAGCGCGGTCACGCCGCCGATGCCCGCGACGACCCCCAGCGCGACGGGCGCGTTCTGGAAGAGCGGGTTGGCGCGGGCGACGAGATAGACACCTGCCGTGACCATCGTGGCGGCATGGATGAGCGCACTGACAGGGGTGGGGCCTTCCATCGCGTCCGGCAGCCACATGTAGAGCGGCAACTGCGCTGACTTGGCCGTACAGGCCAGGAAGAGCAGCAGACAGATGGCCTCTACTATTCCGCCGTTCGGCTTGGGCTGCGTAAAGACGCCGACGCCCGTGCCGTTGGGCAGGTAGTTCAGCGTGCCGAAGTGGATGAAGATCAAAAATATCGCCAGCATCAGGCCGAAGTCACCGATGATGTTGATGACCAGAGCTTTCCGCGCCGCCGCCACCGCCGTTGGTCGCTGAAACCAGAAGCCGATGAGCAGGAAGGAGGCCAGACCGACCAGCCCCCAGCCGATGAGCAAGAAGAGGAAGTTGTCGGCAGTCACCAGCAGCACCATGGCGAAGACGAAAAAGTTCATGTAGGCGAAGAAACGCCAGAAGCCGGGGTCATCCTCCATGTACCCGGCGGAATAGATGTGGATGAGCAGGCCGACGCCGGTGATGATCAGCAGCATAGTGGCCGAAAGCGGGTCGAGCAACTGACCAAAGGGAATCTGCAAATTCCCCGAACCGACCCAGGTGTAATAGATCGTGTCGTTGACGCGGGCCGCTGCCGGTGTACCGAGCACCGAGAAAAAGTTCAGCAGCGCGAAGAGAAAAGCCCCTCCCACGGCTGCCCAGGCGATGGTTAAGATACCGCCGCGTGACAGCGTCCTGCCGAGCAGCCCCAGGATGACGAAGCCGAGCAGGGGCAGCAGCAGCACCCAGATACTCCAGTTAACCATAACAATTAGCCTCGTAATACATTCATGTCGTCAACATCGATATCGTGACGCGTGCGGAAGATCGAGACAATGATAGCCAGGCCAACCACCACTTCGGCGGCGGCAACGGTGAGTACGAGGAAGACAAACATCAGGCCATCCGCTGAATTGAGAAAGGAGGAGAAGGCCACGAACGAAAGATTGACGGCATTTAACATCAATTCAATAGACATGAAGATAACGAGCGGGTTGCGCCGGATGAGCACTCCGACGACACCGACCGTAAAAAGGATGGCGCTCACAACCAGATATGCAGATAGTGGCATAACAAACCTCCTCTATGCCTTCCTGCCTAGAACCAGCGCGCCCAGGATGGCGACGACGATCAACAGGCTTGTCACCTCGAAGGGGAAGGCAAAGCCGTGGAACAGTGCCATGCCAAAAGCCTGCGCATCGCCGCCAAAAGCGCTGACGGCGTGAGAATAGCTGTTCGCGCCGTGCGTAACTGCTCCGCTGGCGATGCTGGTGCCGGTAAAGAGCATATAGCTGAGCGCGCCGACCAGCGCGAGGCCAAGCACAGCAGCCACGCCGCGCTGCCAGCCGATGCGATCCGGCAACCCGGTATCTGCCGATTCGCTCACCAGCATGGTGACGACGAACAGGAAGAGTACCATGATCGCCCCGGCGTAGATCAGAATCTGCACAATGGCGATGAACATGGCCCCCAGTTGCAGGTAAAAGAGCGCGATGAAAAGCAGGGTCAGAATCAGGCTCAACGCGCTGTGAACGGCGTTCTTAAAAGTGATGACACCGATGGCGGAGGCGACGCTGGCGATTGCCAGCACAAAGAAGGTAATGACCGTCAGTGTCATGGCGCGACCTCCTTCTCCTCATCTTTATGCTCGAATGGCCTGCGGTCCTCGTCCTGTTCCGGGTCAACGATCCAGACCTCGCGCTCTGTCTCCAGCGTGCCGAGGCCGACGGCGGCGGCACTGGCCTGCGAGCCATCGAAGGAGCCTATCTCCTGCGGCACGGGTTGCGGTGCCTCATCCGGCGGCGGCGGTGCCTCAAACCAGACGGCGGCGCTGCCAACGGTGGCCTGCCCGACGGGTTCGAGCAACTGCTCCTTGTGGTAAACGAGGTCTTCGGGGAAGAAGGACGCGAGCTTGTATTCGCGTTCTAGCGTGATCGCGCCCGTCGGACAGGCCGCCTCACAGTAGCCACAGAAGATGCAGCGCAGCAGGTTGACATCGAAAACCTTCGCGTAGCGTTCTCCGGGCGAGACGCGATGCTCCTCCGTGTTCTCGTCCGCCTCGATATAGATGGCATCGGCGGGACACGCACCCGCGCACAGGTAGCAGCCAACGCAGCGTTCCAGCCCGTTCTCATAGCGGTGCAGCACGTGCCGTCCCCGGAAACGCGGCGGCAGCTCCCGCTCTTGCTCCGGGTATGAAACCGTCGTCGGCTTCTTCCCCATATTCTTCAGGGTCGTTTTCAACCCCTTCAAGATATCGAAAGACATAGCTATGTGTTCCTTCTCTATACTTTTCTGTGTTAACCCCTACCCCAGGCCACCCCTTGCGGGTGGCCTTTCCTACGCTTTCACCTCCTGCGCAGGCTCGGCCATCGTGTCCCCACCAGCTTGCTCGGTGGTCTTCGCGGTCGCGGTCGCGGTCGCCGGGCCGAATTTGACGAGACGGACGGAGGTCGGAAGGACGCGGCCCTGCGGGGTGACCACCCGTTCCACCTGGATCGTGTGGCTGCGGATGAGCAGCAGGACGACGATGACGATGGCGAGGCCGACGATGCCGTTGATCCACCAGGGGAGGCCGAAGGCCACGATGGTGGCGGTGATAACGACGTTGAGCACGGCCAGGGGCAACAGCATCTGCCAGCCCAGGCGCATCAGGCGGTCATAGCGAATGCGCGGCAGCGTGGCGCGCAGCCAGATGAACAGGAAGAGGAAAAAGGCGACTTTGATTAAGAAGATGATGATCGAGAGGCCGGGAATGTTTTCCAGGCCGAGGCCGAAGAAGCTCCAACCGCCCAGGAAGAGCGTCGAGGCAACGGCTCCAACGGTAATCATGTTGATGTATTCGGCCATCTGGTAGAGGCTCCAGCGCAGACCGGCGTACTCGGTGAGATAGCCAGCGGTCAGTTCCTGCTCGGCCTCCGGCAGGTCGAAGGGGGCGCGGTTGACTTCGGCGATGCCCGCGATGAGATAGATGAAGAAACCGAGAGGCTGCGCGAAGATGAACCAGATGTGCTGGTCAAGCTGGGCGTGGACGATGCCGACCATGCTCAGCGTGCCGGCCCACATCAAGACGCCGCTGAGGGCGAGGCCGAGGCTGGTTTCGTAGGAAACCATCTGGGCCGCGCTGCGCAGCGCGCCCAGCAGCGAGTAGCGGTTGCCCGAAGACCAACCGCCGAGCACGATGCCGTAGACGGCCAGCGACGAGATGGAGAGGATCCAGAGCAGGCCAACATTGATATCACCGATCCATGGGTCCCACACGCTCGGCTTGCCGGTGATCCAGCTATTGCCGATGGGGACGACGGCGAAGGCGCAGAGTGCCACCACTACCGAGATGATGGGCGCGAGCAGGTAAATGGGCTTGCGCGCCTGGGCCGGGACAAGTTGCTCCTTGAAGGCCATCTTCAGCGCGTCGGCGACCGGTTGGAACATGCCGCCCGGTCCGGCGCGGTTCGGTCCCAGCCTGCCCTGCATCTTCGCCACCACGCGCCGCTCGATCAGTGTCATATAGGCGAAGGCGGTCAGCAGGGCGAAGATGACGATGGCGCTTTTGACGATGGCCGCGACGATGATGTTGTTGAGGAAACTAAGCATGGGCCACCTCCTGCTCCCCTGTGCTTTCGCTGTGCTCCTGCCTGCGCACGCCCTGCTCCCCTAGCGCCTCCCAACTGAGGCCAGCATAGAAAGGATTGGCTGCGGCGATCTCGCGCAGGACGTCCTGCGGGCTGCTGTAGCTCCACTTATTGCCCAGATGCTTTGCCAGTTCGACGAAAATCTCCCAGTCGGCCTTCGCGCCGGGCAGGGGGCGCAGGGCGCGGCGAATGGCCTGCACGTGGGCATCGACGTTGGTCATGCTGCCCTCTTTTTCGGCAAAGGTTACGGCTGGCAGCACCACATCGGCCTGCTGAGCCGTTTCGGTCAGCGTCACGTCCTGCACGATCAAGAATTCGAGCGTGGAGGGCAGTTGAGATTCTTCGCTCCCGCTCAGAATAACATCCTTCGCGAGATGGCGCGCCGGGTTGGCACCCACAACGTAGAGGGCCTTGATCTGCGGGCTGCTCAGCATCTCGCTATAGCTCATGCCCTTCTCTTCAACGGGCTGGTAGCCGGGCAGAGTATCGGGCAACACGCCCATGTCGCGCACGCCAAGCGAATTAGCGTCCTCGAGGAGCGGGCCAGCGCCAGCGCCAGGGCGACCAATGTTGCCGGTGACGACGGCCAGAGCCTGCACATCGGCGGCGAGGTTCTGACAGTCGGGCGCGAGCGTCGCCATCTCATCGTAGAGAATGATAGCTCCCTTTGCTCCCGCGATCTCGTTTGCCAGGAACTGCAACTGCGTCGCGGTCTCCACGCCGAAGGCCGTCTCCGCCTCCTTCAGTTCCTTCTCCAGATTCTGAAGCTGCGTGTAGAGATCGCTGTACTTGCTGGCCTCCACTTTGTCGCTTTGCAGGGCGGCTTTGAGCAGCAGCTTCGCGGCCATGCCCGCGCCGTTTTCCGGAATGGTGATCTTGTTGGCGGCAAAGCGGTCAAGCTCGGTTTCGTGCGCGTTGACGATGTAGATGCGGGCGCCCCCGCGCATGGCCTTCTTGATGCGCAGATCAAGGATAGGCTGGCGCTGGTACGGGTCGGCGGCGATGAGCACGATATGCGAGGCTTTTTCGATGTCGGCGATGCTGTTCGTCATCATCCACGGCGCGCCAGTTAGCGTGTCGCGAGGGCCGGGGAAGGAGCCGTGATGGTGGTCGATATTGGGCGTGCCGAGCACATCACGCAGTAGCTTCTGGAAGAGGTAAGCCTCCTCGTTGGTGATGCGCGTCGAGCCGATGCCGCCGATGGCCTGCGCGCCATGCGTCTTGAGAATCTCCGTCAGGCGTCTGCTAATGAAGAAAAATGCCTCATCCCAACCGGCGGGCTGCAACTGGCCGTTGCGACGAATGAGCGGCGTGCGCAGGCGGTTGTTGTTGACAAAGCCAAATTCCCAGCGCCCGCGATTGCACAGCCAGCCATCGTCGATCTCGTCGTTGTTGCGCGACATCAGGCGCATGATCTTGTCAACGCGCACGTCCACACGAGCATTGCAGCCGACGCTGCAATTGTTGCAGACGCTGGGCGTGTGCTTCAGCTCCCACGGGCGCGCCCGGAAGCGATAGGAGCGGGCAGTGAGCGCGCCGACCGGGCAGATTTCGACCGTGTTGCCGGAGAAGACGGAGTCGAAGGCGCGATCAGGGGCAGTGCCAACCTCCATCTTGTAGCCACGCGAGATCATTACGAGGCCATTGTCCATCGAAATCTCCGCACTGAAACGCGTGCAGCGCTGGCAGAGAATGCAGCGCTCGCGGTCAAGCAAGATGTCGTCGCTGATGGGAATGGGCTTGGTGTAGTGGCGCTTGTACTGATCGAAGCGCGTGCCACCGGGGCCGTAGCGCTGCGTAAAGTCCTGCAAATCGCACTCACCGGCCTTGTCACAGATGGGGCAATCGAGCGGGTGGTTGATGAGCAGAAATTCCAGCGTGCCGCGCCGCGCCTTCAACACCTTCTCGGTGTTGGTATGCACGATCATGCCCTCGCTGACGGGCGTGGTGCAGGCGGTCTGCGGCGGCTTCGGCATCTTCTCGATCTCCACGAAGCACATACGGCACGCGCCTAGCGGCGGCATCTTGGGATGATAGCAGTAATAGGGTATCTCGATACCAATGCGGCGCGCCGCATCCCAGACCAGCGTTCCCGGCGGCACAGCGACGGGCTTATCGTCAATGGTCAGATGTACTAAATCGTCTTTTTGCTCTTCTGACATGTTTTATCTAAACCTCCCCGGCATGCAGGGGAACTTTGTGCGTGCTTGCGCGTTCGACCATGCAGCGTTTTTCGCGCACGTGATATTCATATTCATCGCGGAACAGCTTGATGCTGCTGACAATCGGGCTGGTGGCGGCGTCGCCAAGCGGGCAGAAGGATTTGCCGCTGATGTTGTCGCAGATGTCGAGCAGCAGATCAATATCTTTCTCTCTGCCCTCGCCGTGTTCGAGGCGGTGCAGGATTTCAGTCAGCCAGAACGTTCCCTCACGGCAGGGCGTGCATTTGCCACAGGACTCGTCGCGGTAGAAATCGGTCATGCGCAGCACGGCATCGACGATGCAGGTATCCTCGCTGATGACCACGACGCCGCCGGAGCCAAGCATAGAGCCAGCAGCGGCGATGCCCTCGAAGTCAAGCGGCGTATCGAGCTTGTCCGGCCCCAGCATAGGCGTGGACGAGCCGCCAGGAATGATAGCCTTGAGCGGCTTATCGTCCAGGATGCCACCGCCATACTGTTCGTCGTAGATAAGCGTGCGCAGCGGCGTGCCGAGCGGCAGTTCATAGTTGCCCGGCTTCTTGACCTGCCCGCTGAGGCAGAAGACACGTGTTCCCTTGCTCTTTTCAGTGCCAAACGAGGCGTACCAGTCGGCCCCGTTGCGCACGATGGCGGGCAAAGTGGAAAGCGTCTCGCAGTTATTGATGACGGTCGGGCCACCATAAAGGCCGATGGCGGCGGGAAATGGCGGCTTCAGGCGTGGGTAGCCGCGCCTACCTTCCAGCGATTCCATCAGCGCGCTCTCCTCGCCACAGATGTAGGCTCCCGCTCCCCGGTGCATGATGACATCGAGGTCGAAACCGCTGCCCATAATGTTTTTGCCGATGTACCCGGCGGCATACGCTTCTTCGATGGCGCGCTGCACCTGTCGTGCAGCGTAGGCCAGCTCGCCGCGCACATAAATAAAGGCGACGGAGACGCGGCAGGCGTAGCTGCACAGAATGACCCCCTCAACGAGTTGATGAGGATTTTTCTCCATCAACATGCGGTCTTTGAATGTACCCGGCTCGCTCTCGTCGCAGTTGCAACAGAGATAGCGCGTCTTGTCGTTTTTGGCGAGGAAGCTCCACTTCATACCTGTCGGGAAACCCGCGCCTCCGCGCCCGCGCAGCCCGGATTTCTTGACCAGTTCAACCAGTTCATCCGGCTGGTACTCCTTGAGGGCCTTTTCCAGCGCCTCGTAGCCTCCATGCTGCCGGTAGCCCTCCAGCGTATCCAGCCCGGGCGCATCGATATCCTTCGTAACAATCAGTTCTGGCATATATGATGTTCCTTATAATTCCCGATCCCATTTATCGATGAGGGCGTCAAGCATGTCGGGGGTGACGTTTTCGACAAACTCGTCATTGACCTGGAGCACGGGCGCCGTGCCGCAGGAGGCCAGGCACTCGACGGTGCGCAGAGTGTAGTTGCCGTCAGGTGTCGTCTCGCCCGGCTTGATGCCCAGACGCTGCTCCAACTGCTCTACCAGTTTGTCGCAGCCGCGCAGGTAGCAGGAGATACTGTTGCAGACCTTGATCTGCTTCCTGCCCTGTGGCTGCTGGTAGTACATGGTATAGAAGGTGGCGACGCTCTCCACGTCGTTGACGGTCATGCCGATAGCCTCTGCCACCGCCTGCAAGCCCTCCTGTGTGAGATAGCCCTCTTCCTGCTGGGCGATATAGAGCGCGGGCATGACGGCAGAGCGCGCCACAGGATAGCGCGACGCCAGATCACGCATGCGTTGTTTTGCCTGTTCTGAAATCATCTGTCTACCTCGCCCAGTACAATATCTATGCTGCCGATGGCGGCCACGACATCCGAGAGAAAACGCCCTTCGACCATTAAGGGCAATGCCTCTAGATTGGCGAACGAGGGAGCGCGCACGTGCATGCGATAGGGCCGGGCGCTGCCATCGCTCACAATATAGAAGCCAAGCTCGCCCTTCGGAGACTCGGTACGCACAAAGACCTCGCCCTTCGGTGGGCGGTAGCCCTCGGTGTAGAGCTTGAAGTGGTGAATCAGCGCCTCCATGCTGCCGGTGAGCTGCCACTTGGGCGGCGGAGCGATCTTCGGATTCGCCACGCGGTATCGCCCTGTCGGCATGCCTTCCAGCGCCTGGTTGACGATGTTCAGGCTCTGCTCCATCTCCAGCATGCGCACAAGGTAGCGATCATACACGTCGCCATTGGAGCCGACGGGGATGTCGAAATCAAACTGCTCGTAGCCGCTGTACGGGAAGGCCTTGCGCGTATCCCAGGCGACGCCGCTGCCGCGCAGGACGGGGCCGCTGGCCCCATAGGCGATGGCATCCTGAGCGTCGAGCACGGCAATGCCCTTCGTGCGTTCGAGCCAGAGCTGGTTGTTGGTCAGCAGGTCGTGATACTCCTGCAGGCGGGCGGGAAAGATGTCGGTGAAGGCGCGCACCTTCTGGTCGAAGCCGGGCGGCAGGTCTGCCTGTAAGCCGCCGGGGCAGATATAGCTGGTCATCATGCGCACGCCGGAGACGTACTCGAAGACATCCAGGATCAGTTCGCGCTCGCGGAAGCAGTAGAGGAAGACGCTCTGCGCTCCCAGATCGAGGGCGTGGGTGCCGAGCCAGACCAGGTGGCTGGCAATGCGCTGCAACTCGGTCAGCAGCACACGAGCGTACTTGATCTTGTCGTTGATCTCGTCTTCGATGCCCAGCAGCTTCTCCACGGCCAGTGAGTAGCCCAGGTTGTTGCAGAGGGGAGCAAGGTAGTCCATGCGGTCGGTCAGCACCAGTGCCTGGTGGTAGGACTTGGACTCGGCTGTCTTCTCGATGCCAGTGTGCAAGAAGCCGATGTCGGGTACGGCCTTGACAACCGTCTCGCCCTCGATGGTGAGGATGAGCCTGAGCACACCATGCGTGCTCGGATGCTGCGGCCCCATGTTGATGGTCATGGTGTCGACGCGCTGCCGCTCATCGATAGGCTCACTGTCCTCTATGGTAGAGTAGGTTTCTAGCTCTTGTTGCTGCATATATCCTCTTTACAAATCCAGTTTCAGGGACAGACGGTGGCCTCACTGCCGGGGCGTTCCCGGTTCCTGCTCTCGATTCAGCTTACTCCGGCTCTCGTTGAGTTCGCGTCCTTCGGGAGTGCGCAGGGTCTGGCTGCCAACGCCAGGGTCAACGTCATAGGGAATCTGACCGCCCCAGTGCGGTTCCGGCAGGTCGAAGCCGGAGAGTGGGTAATCTTTGCGCAGGGGATGCGTCGTCCAGTCCATCGGCATCAGGATGCGACGCAGGTCGGGATGGCCCTCGAAGGTAATGCCGAACAGGTCGTAGACCTCGCGCTCGTACCAGTTTGCTGCGGGCCAGATGCCCGTCACCGTCAGCACCGACGGATGCTCCTCGCCTTTCTCGCCTACACGTATCTTAAGACGGAGCACACTCTGATTTGGCAACGAAAGCAACTGATAGACCACATCGTAGCGAGGAACGCGCTCCAGCCAGTCTACGGCGGTGATGGTCGACAGGAAGTTATATTGCAGCCGCTTTTGCAGGTAGGCGCAGACGGGGACGAGCGCTTCGGGCTTGAGTACAATCGTCTGCTCGTCGCGAAAATCCGTCGTCTCCACAACCGCCTGCGGGAACTTCTCGCGAATCGTCTCGACCGTCGTCAGAGGAGTGATTGTCATAGCTTACAACTCCTCTCCGGTTGGCCCCACCAGCTTGAGGCCACTTTCCTTGAGCGGGTCAGGCGGGTTGGGGATGCCTTCACGTATCTTGCGCTGCAACTCGTTGAAGCCAAAGAGCAGCATTTCCGGCGTCGGCGGGCAGCCGGGGATAAAGACATCCACCGGCACGATTTTATCCACGCCCTGCACGATAGCGTAGTTGTTGAAGACGCCGCCGCAGGAGGCACAGGCCCCCATCGAGATAACCCACTTCGGGTCCGGCATCTGGTCGTAAATCTGGCGCAGCACCGGGGCCATCTTGATCGAGCAGCGACCCGCGACGATCATCAAGTCGGCCTGGCGCGGTGAGGCGCGATAGACCTCGGCCCCGAAACGGGCAATGTCGAAACGGTCCGCGCTGGTCGCCATCATCTCGATGGCGCAGCAAGCCAGACCAAAGAGCGCGGGCCAGAGCGAGGAACTGCGTCCCCACTCGATAATTTTACTGACCTGGGTCGTCAGGATACCAAACTCACCGTTCTTGACGTGCAGTTCTTTCCCCCGCCGACGGGGTGTCTGCGCGTTCGAGACCGTCTGCACCGGCTCCCAGGGATTCTTTACCTCTGGCATACTATTGTTCCTCCAACACCGCTGCCACAGCCTGTCTTTCAGGCCAAATAGCGGCTATTCCCAGGTGAATGCTCCTTTACGCCAGACGTAGACGTAGCCGATCATTAAGATCAGCAGGAAGAGGAGCAGTTCGACCAGCCCGAGCACTTTGAGGCTGTGGAGCAGGATGGCTAATGGATAAAACGAAACGATTTCGATGTCAAACGCGATAAAGAGCATACCGGTCAAGAGATACTTGACGGGGAAACGCCGCTTCGGCGCTTCGATCTCCTGAATACCGCATTCATAGGGTGCCAGCTTCTCCGGCGTTGGATTCTTAGGCCCGAGCACAGTAGTTACCGCCATAACCAGCGCGCCGAAGAGGATAGCGAGAATCACCATAATAAAAATGGGGAGTGTTCCCATAGCGGACCCTTCGTTTCTCTTCACTATCAAACGAAAGGCGCAACCCAACATGCGCCTCTAACAGGTGTCATTTGTACACTACCTCACCATGTATGGTAGCACAGCAGGCCCAACGTGTCAATTCATCGTTTCAGGCGCATGCTGCCAGAAACCGGGGGTGAGGGCAGGAAATGTAGGGGCGCAAGGCCTTGCGCCCCTACAGCGCCACAATGCGCAGGCTGCTGATACGCAGGATAACCAGCGCACTATTGAGGCTGAGAGGGCCATTTGAGAGGGTATCGGTCGCGGCGCTGTTCGCCTGCGCGATTTCCGTGCCGTCGTCCAGCAGGCGCACCTGATTATCCTGCACTTCCAGCCGGTATGTATGCCAGTCGTAGCCGGGTTCATAATCAATGGGTAGGCAACAACCTTGAGGCATATCGTCGTTGGGGTCGATGAGCGCCTGCGCCTGTGGATGGCTGCCGAAGGGACCCGGCTTTTTCAGGTCAAGCACGCCTGCCTCGTAACCATCTTTCCCTTTCTGCTCCGCCGCAGCAAACAGGAAATCTCCGCCTTCATTTTGCAACAGGCGCACCACCTGCAAGCGAACCTCGATGGCATAATTGCTCACCAGCGGCTTATAAGGGATAGCGAGGGTGGCCGAGTCACTGGAATTGACCTCAAGCTGCCCCTGTACAATCGTCCAGCCCTGCGTCCCACTCCAACCGGAAAGCCCACGCGACCAGTCGGCCTGAAAGAGCACCGTTCCCGGCGCAACTGTCGGCGAAGGTGTCGCTGCAATGGTCGGTGTTACTCGTGCAGAAGACGGCGCTGAAGAGGGGCCTGTACCAGAAGAACAGGCAACAAGGAAACACACAGGAAGACAAAGGAGGAATGCCTGTAACGCCCGTTTGTGTAACATGATGGTTTCTCCTCAAAAACTGCTCATATTCGCACTATCATCACTAGCCTGATGTACGTCGTGTTTTTCCAAACATTTCACGTGAGAAATCTGTGGAGAGAGCAAAGCAGGAAACGAAAGCCGACCAGCAAACGTGCTACTACTATCTTTAAGGACATGTTTTTATCTCAGCTTGCACGGAGGATACTCGTATGGCTTTGAGATCGCCTGTGAAATATGTGTGGAAGGCATTTCAAGATGGAATCGATGCACTGGAAAACCTCGCATCCTCCCAAAAGTCGTGGACTCCTTCGCCGGACTTTGAGCGCGGACTGACCATCTTTTCTGCAACACAGGTGGCGCTTTTTGTACCGCTCATGCTCTGGGTGAGCAGGCATAAGGTGGACGCTATGGATGTGAAGATCACGAGAGCTGTGCAGAAGGCACGTTCTCCGCTTCTATTACAGGGAGCGCGTGCGCTCAGCGACCTTGATTGGCCAAAGTTTCTGACCGTGGCAGTCTTTCCTCTTTCGTTCCTGCTGTGGAAATTACGCTTGCAGTTGGAAGCTGTGATTTTGCTGGGGATGTTCCTGACAAGCGAGGTAATGAAGAGCATCATCAAACACACTGTGAATCGTCCTCGCCCAGGTCCTCCACCTGTCCAGAGGTGGAAAAGCGCGCGCGGGCCGGGCTTTCCCAGCGGCAATGTGATTGGTTCGATCACAATATGGGGCTGGCTCTTCGTGCTGGGGCTGATCTACTGGCGAGACAAACCGGTGTGGCAGAAGGCCCTGCTGGCTATTCCCCTGCTGCTCATCGCGCTGGACGGTCCTGCTCGCATCTACCTCGGAGACCACTGGACAAGCGATGTCATCGGCGGCTACCTCTTCGGCAATGGCTGGCTCGCCCTGTGGTTCAGGATTTATCTGCTGTTGCGAGGGAAACGCGTGCTGAACTTCTCCAGATGAATTTTATGATGACTGGTAGATGAACTTGCGGTGCAGGATGGAAATGAGGGTGTCGGTGAGAGCGAGCATTTTCTCGAATTGTTCGACCTGCTGTTCCGGCGCTACGCCCTCCTCCTGCCAGCGCGGGCGCAAGTGCCGCTCGTAAGCGGCGAGTTCGCTACGCACCAGTTGCCGCAGTTGGAAGCGGATGAGCGCGGGCAAAGCGAGCGGCAGGCCCAGTTGCTCAAGACCCTGATAGAGTTCGAGCAGCAGGAGGTCATCACTTGTGAACACCTGCTCCCCTTCGCTTTCACCGGGAAAAAGCAGCCCTTGCTGCGCCATCTCCTCAATGGAGACAGCGGAAATGCCCGTGCGCTGAACCAGTTCCTCCTTTGAGAATCGCGTCTGCGATGTATCGGTAAGCGGAGAGAGCAGGCGCTGCTTGAGCGCGAGGATCATCTGTACGTCACCATGCTCGGCCCGAATCTGCAAAAGTTCCCTGATGGCGTGTAGAGGCAGATTCTGCCGCTCTTTGAGTTCCTTGATGATATTGAGTACCTGCTGGTGCTCGTGTGTATAGTAGGCGATGCGGCCACGTATGATCGGGGGGGGAAGCAGCCCCTCGGTATTGTAGAAACGAATGGTGCGTCCCGGTATACCCGTGATATGCGCAAGATCATCAATGCGCATAGCCTGTTCTTCGTCAAGATCTTTCTGTACCACCATTACTGAACCTCTGAAAATGTAACAGAGAAGCTGTTAGAAACGAGTCGAGAAGAGAGCAGAAGGCGCGAGGCTGCGCACCTTCCGCTCTCTTCTCACCCCTATCCTGTCGGCACACTCAGTCGCCAGTTTGCGCGCCGCCGGTGACCTTCGCAATAACCTCTTCGTCGCTCACGTCGCCCTTGATGGTGGCCTGCCCGATGAAGAAGACAACCACTGCCACGAGCAGCGAGAGGAGCGCGATACCGCCGATCCAGAGCAACCAGGTACTCTCACTCAACAAAGAGGTCCACGGACCTGTGAAGGTGACGTAGACACCAACGGCGCTGGCAACGAGGCCAAAGACCGAGCAGAGGTAGAACACCCAGTCCGGTGCCAGCCGCGCCCGGCTGAAATCCTCATGATACTTGTAACGAATGATGATCACGTCAACGAAGAGGATCACCATCGAGACACACCAGATGACCGTCACAGCCGCTTGCAGGATATCATAGACGATGGTGGAAAGATCGGTCGGTTTAAAACCGGCTTTCAGGGCGTAGGGCATAACGATGAAGCCTATAACCGTGAAGAGGGCGGCAATAATGCTTTGCACCAGCACAGCTACCCACGGCACCCTGTTAGCATTGACCTTGCTCATTACCGTTGGCAAGCGGCGATCCAGGCCAGAAACGAAGAGCAGCCGTCCGAATGAGTAGTTGTAGACGGCGGTGTTAAAAAGGAAGAAACCGATGAAAATGAGGTTGACGATGACACCAAGTATGCTGCCAGCCGCGCCAAACCCATTCTGCACGGCTGCGGCTACTGCTGCCGGGTTGCCCTGAGTGATCACGTTGGGATTGCTTGACGAGACGGGCACCGCCATCATTACGCCGAAGGTGCCAATCAGGTAGGCCGCCATGACCACGACCGACCCCCAGAGCAGATAGCGGGTGATGGAACGCACGTTGTTGATCTCGACGCCCATGTTCAATGGAACTTCGATACCAAGCAAGGCAAGCACCACCAGGCCAAAGAAGGTCCAGTTACCACCGTTGAGACCCCAGCTCTTTGCCGAAAAGTCTGCCTGTGGCGCGTGACCACTGGCGAGCCAGACGACACCGGCCAGACCAATCAAGAGGATTGCGCCGCCATAGGCCACGAACACGACGTTGACGAAGTTCTGGGTGACGCGGAAGCGCATGATGGAGAGCACGAAAGAAAAGGCGATCACCAGGATAATCACCAGACCCTGTTGCCATGCATCCTGCAGGAGGCTGGCATTGAACTGCCCGCCAAGCTGCTGAATCAACGTGACAACGGCATCACCTGTAGCGATCATAACCAGGATACCGGGCCACCACGCACAGAAGCCGGCGAAGAAGCCCATAAAGGCCCCGAAAGCCTTACTTGTCCAGACATAGATGGAGCCTTCACCCGGAAACATCAAACCCAACTGCCCGGTCACAATGGCGCCGGGGATGAGGAATGTGAGGAACCCAAGTCCCCAGTAAATGTACGCTGCTGCACCCGCACCGGGGATGACGCCCGCGTTGCTGATAAAGAGGACGATTGCAACGAAAATAGCGACCATGTCGAACGAATTGAGGACTTTTGGCAGAATACCACCGGCAATGCGCTCTGAACGCAGAACGCTGTTGTTGCTGCTACCACTACTAGCAGTTGTTGCCATTGAAGTATGCACCTCCCCAAAGGATTTCTGCAGCAGAGTCAATCGTGCCACAGATGCAGACGATACACTGAACTACGGCTATCAACGTGACATACAGGATCTACAGGTAGGCCATCCTTCCTGTACAACGTGCCCACGGTTGAGCATAAAAGATTTATGTCTGAATAATCAGTGCTTTTTGGGCGTGACGGTAGGTTTTGCTCCTGTAGTTGGGGTTGGCGTCGCCGTTGATTTATTGAGTAAAGCCTGCTCTTGCTGCAATTTGTGTTGCAGCGAGCGCAGGTAGGATTGAGCACCATCCAGGTCCGTATCGGTAATAGCCTGGATCTGTTTGGGCATAGTATTGACCTGATTGACCCAGGTTTGCAGCACCGTTTGCAGCGCCGCCAGGGTATCATTATCCTGGTAGATACGGGCAAGCCAGGCGCGGGCGGTCTGCACAGCGCGCAGGGTAACAGTGAGGAAGTCGCCGGTCACAGTAGCAGCGAGCGTGACCAGGGGGGAGACGAAAACATCATAGGCTACTCGCGTCAGCCTGGCGGCGGCTATGGCCGCGTCGAGGGAGACACCTTCCAGGCTGTCCAGCGCGGTAACAAATTCTTTGCGTACCGCATATTCACCGGCCTGGACGCCCTTCTGAAAAGCATCTTCCAACTGTTTCTGAATATCATTGCCTGCAGTCTCCACGGCCTGCGGAATTTTTGGGCCTAGCTCGATAGCGGCTATGGTCCCGCCTCCAACGGCGGCGAGGCCGAGCCCCCATAGCAATTTGCGGCGCGTAACCCCCTGTTTCTTTCTGCGCGGTTTGCGTCTCGGCTCGTTGTCCTCGTCTTCATCGTGGTCTTCCCGGTCTGCGTAGTCATACTCATAGTGAGGGGAGACGCTTCTGCGACCAGAGCGCGTGGGCTGGCTGGAGCGATGGGGGACCGGGGTACGGGCGATGCGACGATCAAGAGGATCCCCCTCTTCGTACTCGTACTCGTAGCCAAGATCGGGGTCGACATCCTCTGGTTCCCACTCGACGAGCGCCTCTCCCCGCTGCTGTTCCAGTTCGGCCAGCCGCCGGGTACGAGGAGCACCCACGGGAGGATGAGGAGCATAAGGTTGCAGCGAACGGCTCTGCAACCTGCCCTCAGTTTGGCCCTGATCTGGCTGCTGGCGCGTAGGAAGATGCTGACCATAATGCGGGTCGGAGTTTGCGTGACGCTGGGGTTCTATAAACTCGTCCTCTAACTCTTCAGGCTCAAGCACCACTGTGGCGCGGGCCTTACTGGCGAGGATGTTCTGTCGCAGGAGCTGGCGCGTGCGCCGTGGGTCGGGACGAGGAGCAAGAATGCCGGAAGTATGATGGGAACCGCGATTCGTTCCCTGCTGGCTGCCTGTGCTGGAAGACTGAGACCTGCCGCGCAACGGGTCGTAATCATACGCATATTGTCGTCCTGGACTTTTCCGGTATGTCCTTCTTTCCGGTGATAGCATGAATGGCTACTCCTCGTGCTTGCGCTAACTCATCAACATTCAAACGGTTAAAAGAAAACAGCCCTATGCTGTTTATCGTTTATGATACTCATTCTACACTATAAAAAGCCAAACGTCCACCTCTATCGTAGCGTAGAGGCGCAATGAGGAATTAGAATCACCAGAACGGTAAGGGGACGCTGTAGGGACAGGGAGTGGCTGTGAGGTGGGGAGAGGGCCTTGTGCTTATCCGCCGTCCCCTTTCCTGGCGCTGCTCACAGCGGAGGGTCGGCTGGCACGAGGACAGGCACGAGACCCTCTCATCCTTACCACGCCCCCTGTCGCTACAGGACGACGCGCCACCTCATTCCCGAACCTGGCTGTTCAAGCTGCGATGTGGGCTACCTCTTCATGCTTGCCAGGAAGGACGAATACCACCTGCCGCTATCTTTGACGATACGCTGCTGCGTAGAGTAGTCGATGTAGACAATGCCAAAGCGCTTGCTATAGCCATATGCCCATTCGTAGTTGTCCATCAGCGACCAGACGAAGTAACCCTGGACAGGCGCACCATCCCTGATAGCCCGCGCTACAGCCTGGATATGCGTGCGCAGGTAGTGAGTGCGCTGCGGGTCGGAGACGAAATCCTCACCATTCCACTGATCGTTGAAAGCGGCTCCATTTTCTGTGACAAGCATCTTTTTCGGGGCGTACTCGCGGTTGAGACGGGCGAGCAGCTTGTATAGGCCATCGGGATATACTTCCCATTCTACCTCGGTGTAGCTTGCGCCGGGCACGGGTACAACGATCTCGGCCTCATTGCTCCCGTTCCCATTTGCCCTGGCGCGAATGACATAGCGTGTGTAGTAGTTGACCCCCAGGAAATCGATGGGGGTTGCAATGAGTGCGGAATCTCCCGCCTCCATAGCTGGGGGAAGCGTGTGGCGCTCCTCGAAATAGTGATCCGGGTAGCTGCCGCGGTAGATCGGTTCGATAAACCAGCGGTTGTTTAAGGTATCTTCTTGCCGGACACATTCCCGCGTTTCCAGGCTATCATCGGCAGGATCAATCAGCGTGAAGTTCAGGGTAATACCTACCTGTGCATCTGGACGCACAGCAGCCCGGATGCGAGGCACAGCCAGAGCGTGAGAAAGCAGTACATGATGCCCTGCTGTCATTGCTGCCTGCATATTTTTGATGCCAGGCGCGTGAATGCCGATACCATAGCCGAGATAAGCCGTACAGAAAGGCTCATTGTGCGTTGCCCACCAGATTACCCGGTCTCCCAGGCGTTTCGCCATAATTTCCGCATAATCGGCGAACGCATACGCCGTCTCACGCACGAGCCAGCCACCTTTTTCCTCCAACGCTAAGGGGAGGTCCCAGTGATAGAGGGTCGCGAAGGGGGTGATCTTGTGCTCAAGCAGGGCATCGACGAGACGGTCATAGAAATCCAGCCCCTTCTCGTTGACCGCGCCGGTTCCCTGCGGAAGAACACGCGGCCAGGCGACAGAGAACCGGTAGGCATTCAGTCCCAGTCTGGCCATCAAAGCCACATCATCGCTCATGCGGTGATAATGGTCGACGGCGATATCGCCAGTCGCACCTTGATAGGTTTTTCCCGGCGTGGCGGAAAAACGATCCCAGATGGAAGCGCCCCTGCCATCTTCGCGTGTGGCCCCCTCAATCTGGTACGAGGATGTAGCCGCGCCCCACAGAAAACTCCGTGGGAAACTGGCTGCTTCGACGCTTTGCCCAAAGGTGTCAGTAAGATCATTCATGATTAACAATACTCTCCTCTGTTAGCGGTGCCGATGAAGCTTCTTCTGGATTCTTTTTCTGCCCTGGCGACGTGCGCACTCGCGGCGGGTGCTCTGCGCGCAGGCGTGGATTCGCCAGTTCGTCAATGCCGAAATTGATGAAGGTAAGGCCCGCGCAGAGCAGGGCGACGCAGAGACCAGCCGGGACGAATTGCCACCATTTCCCGACGATGAGCGCCCCGTTATTCTGCGCCCAGTACAATATCTCACCCCAGCTTGCCTGCGAGGTGTTCCCAAGTCCGAGGAACTCCAGGGCAACCTCCGCGCCCACCGCGTAGACAAAGGTGCCAACGAACGTGGCCGCAACCAGCGCCGCCTCGTTAGGCAGGATTTCCGCGAAGATGAGGCGCACTGTATTTTCACCCGTAGCCCGAGCGGCAGCCACGAACTCGCGCTCCTTCAAAGAGAGCGTCTGGGCGCGCAAGACACGCGCCCCGTAGCTCCAGGAAGTGAAGAGCAAGACCAGGGCGATGACGATCTCGTTCCTGTTGGTAGCGGCATTGGCACTGGCTAAGGAAGCGAGCACAATCGTAAGCGGCAGTCCCGGCAGCACCAGGAAGACATTGATAATCAGGTTGAGGGTATCGCCCAGGACACCGGCAAAATAGCCAGAGGTCAGGCCAAAGAGCACCTGGAGCAGGGTAGAGCCTGTGGCGGCGGTAAAGGCGATCAGGAGCGTCACACGCGCTCCATAAACGATCTGGGAAAACATATCCTGGCCCAGACCCGTTGTGCCGAAGATGTGCGCGGGCGACGGGGGCAGCGAGCCCTGGACAACACTCGCATTGGGATTATAGGGCGTCAGCAGCGGGGCCGCAATCGCCACCAGCACAAAAAAGGCCACGATGCCCACCCCGACACCAATTTTTGGATTGGAGATGAGGAGGCCAATGATGTTACGTCCACTTCCTTTTGTGCTTTTGAGAAGACTGGAGGGATCGATCTGTTCTTCAGTTACGTTTGTGGTTTGCATCATCTAGCTCCCTTCTCGGCGTACACGTGGATCAAGCAGGGTGTAGACCAGCTCGGAGAGGAAATTCGCGATGAGGACAGCGAGGGCGATCACCAGAAAACACCCTTCCACCAGCGCGTAATCGTCGCCCTGCACGGCCTGATACAAAGCGTAGCCGATGCCGGGATAGTTGAAGACAATTTCTGTGAGCAAAGCTCCACTGACCACCAGACCCAGGGAGATAGAGAAGCTGGTAATGCTGGGCAAAATCGCGTTGCGTGCCGCGTAATTCATCATGATACGTCTTGTAGAGAGTCCCTTTGCCTCGGCCATCACGACGTAATCCTCTGAAAGCGTCGTGATCATCGTGTTACGCATGGTCAGCACCCAGCCTGCCAGCGAGCCGATGACCAGGGTGATTACCGGGAGAATGGCGTGTTGCACCACACTCAAGATGAAATCTCCGTTCCAGCCGGGATTGACGTTGAATACGTCATAGCCGCCATTGGTAGGGAACCAGTTCAGGCCGACACCAAAGACGTAGACGAGCGCCAGGGCCATCCAGAAGTAAGGGACAGCGGAGAGAAAGGTGAAGAACGGGGGAACAAGGGTATCGTACCAGGAGCCGCGCTTCCAGGCGATCACCATGCCAATCAGGGTGCCGACGAGAAAGCTGATAATGAGGGCAGCTCCAACCAGCCCGATGGTCCAGGGCAGGCTTTGCTTCAGGACATCGATGACCGTGGTAGGGAATTGTGAGGTTGCGATACCGAGATTGCCGTGTAGGAGACCGTTCAGATAATCGAGATATTGCTGCCAGAGCGGGACATTCGGGTTGACGCCAAAGAGCTTGCGGATCGCGTCGAGCTCTTGACGAGTCACACGCTGTCCCTGCAGCCTTGCGATATATGCTTCCGCGGGATCACCGGGCATCAGGCGCGGAATGATGAAATTGAACGTGATCGCGGCCCACAGCGCGACCAGATAGAAGCCCACCCGCCTCAAAAGATGGCGCATTCCATAACTCCTTTATAGTGCATAAGAGAAATCTCTCCATCTCCCTGGCGTAGGAGATGGAGAGACATACGATGAAGAACACACGGTCAGGAGGCAGGTGTCAGGTGGAGGATGACGTCCTCGAAAGCCGGAGCCTGATAGGGAGCGCCAGAATCATACGGATTGCTCGCCGAAGGCCAACCCGTCCAATTCCTGGTTGTGTATTCATCCCAGTAGACGTTGACGGTCAGTGGAATAACCGGCAACTGGCTCACCATGATATCCTCGATACCAGCGATAGCCTGCTTCTGAGCCGTGGCGTCGCTGGATGCCTCGAACTGCTTGAGCAGTTGATCGGTCTCCTTTGCATACTGGCCCCCGGTTGATGTATCCCAACGCTCGAAGTTTGTGCCAGAGACCGCCTTCCCGGCTGGGGCAGAGTTGGCGCTGCTCAACAATGCCTGGTACGGGAAGTAGGGATTGGGGCCGCTGTTCGTCCAGCTAATCGCTGCCTGGTAATTGCCGGTCGAGATGGCGTTGAAGTAGGGCGTGTAGCCGCTCTCTGAGTTCATGGAGGCGTTGATACCAGCAGCTTTCAGGTCGTTCACGATAAACTGCACGTCCTGATCCCAGTCGTTCCAGCCATTGACCACATCTATCGACATGGTGAACTCTTTGCCGCTGGGATCGCGGTAGAAACCATCACTGCCTTTGGTAAAGCCCGCCTGTTGCAGGTACTGGTCGGCCTGGCTGGTACTGTACTGGAAGCTCGCGCTCTGGTACTGCGGCGAAATCCAATCGCTCAAAGTGGGGACGATGATGCCTGTCGGGTTGGCAACCTTCGCGTAGAGCGCCACGCCCTGCGGTAACTGATTGCGATTAATCGCCGCGCTGATGGCCTTGCGCACCAGCAGGCTGTTGAAGGGAGCCTTTTGCAGGTTCAGGTACAGCATGACGGTGTTGCTGGCAGGAAACCACGTCTGATTGTGCTGCGGGTCCTTCGCCTTATACTGGGAATCTACATCGGGACTCCAGCCGATCCCCGCCCAGTCGTACTCTCCCTGAATCATGTTGGTGATGGCCGTGGTGTTGTCTTTCGTCGCAGCCACCTGCACCGTCTGCACCTTCGGCTTCGTTCCCCAGTAGTTCGCATTGAGCTTGTAGGTGATCAGATTCTGATTGAAGCTGCTGAGCACGTAGGGGCCTGTACCAACGGGGTTCTTGTCGTTGGCGAACTTCGTCGGATCGCTGACATTGGCCCATACGTGTTGTGGAACAATGTACACGCCACCAATGAAGAAGAGCGCGGTGCTGTTCACGTTTTGCAGCGTGAAGGTGACAGTGCTGCTATCTGGGGCATCTACGCTCTTAATCAACGGCATGACGCCATTGGTATCGAGAGCTGTAAACTGCTTCATCTCGTTAAAGGTGAAGACAACATCCTGACTTGTAAGGGGCTGACCATCGTTCCATTTCACACCAGGGCGCAGGTGGAAGGTCAACTGCGTATTCCCGTTGGAGTAATCATAGCTGCTAGCTAACCATGGGGTGGGTACGCCTGTATACAGGTTCGTCGGATACATAGGTTCGAATATCAGCCCATCCGCGCCCCAGTCACCACCATGATTGTTGTCAAAGTAGGGGTTGAAGAAGTCAGGATTGGGCTGTCCCGGTGCCGGAAGCACACGCAGCGTCGTGGCCCGGCTTGAGGTAGCGTTGTTATTGTTACTGTTGCCACTACCCCCGCAAGCAGCGAGCAACATCATGGCAAGCACCATGAAGAAAGAGATACCGGTTGTGTAGAATACCGGGCGTTTTCGTTGCCCGGCTGTAAACTGCCGTCGTTGAGAATCCATTGTGTACCTCCATCAGTGAGTTAAGTGCAAAAAAACTGACCGGCGAGAACACCCTTGCCCCCGCTACAAACAAGGTTGACGAGATCACCCCCTTTCGTCGTGTTTTGAAAATAGCAACAGGATGACTTGACAACCAGATAACGGGTTGCCAGTATGATACAGGTAAGCATCGGCACATTGTGCTAGCGCATGGTGACAGTTGCGAAACCGACGGGAGCGCCCTTATCCACTCAATGGTAGAGGTTGTTTTGCTCCGCAGGACTCACGCACTATGAGGCGAGTAGGTAGCTGATAACGTATCGGCTCATGCATCCCTCCTCTGATCGCAGAAAGCAAGGATAGGGGTATATCCCATTCTCGCGCTTTCTCGCCAGTAGAAAACGCAGAATCAATAAAACACAATAGGAGTTCAATAGCCACTCTGCCCATTTCATAAAATGGTTGTCTCACGGTTGTCAATGTTGGTCTGATGTACGCAGACAGTGGCATGTCATCGAAGCCAACGATGGCAATATCGTCAGGGATACAGATGCCCCTTTCGGCAGCTACCTCCATCAGGCCGAATGCCATCTGATCATTGGCGGAAAAAATAGCCGTTGGCCGCTCGCGGCTGCTCATTGAGAACAAGGTCTCACCACACGCGCGGCCCCCCTCCACGAGAAACTCGCCCTGAACGACAAGTCTGGGATCAGGAGTGATATTGGCTTCGAGCAGCGCCTGCACGTATCCTTCGTACCGCTCTGCTGTACAGCGATGGCTCGTTGGCCCCTCCAGGTGAGCAATGCGACGATGACCAAGTTTGATCAGATGGCGCGTTGCCTGGTAAGCACTGTTCCGGTTGTCTATACCGATCCATGGTAAGTCGATAAACGGTCCCTGGTCATCAATCACTACGATGGGCAGCCCGTGGTCGTGCATATCAGTAAGGTGCCTGCTGAGTTGGCCGGGAAGAATGACGAGCAGGCCCGCTGTGAGTCGCATCCCGATGATGCGATCCAACGCATCCCCATGACGGTGCTGAGGGTTAATACTATAAAGGACCATTTCATACGCGCTCTGTTCCATGACTTCGGCCACACCGCGCATGATCTCAGGCACAAACGGGCTGGTAAACGGCGGGGCAAGCACGCCGATCAGGCGGCTTTTCTTGCCAGCCAGCCCGGAAGCAGTTATGCTAGGAACAAAGCCTTTTTCATTGATGACGCGGAGAACACGCTCCCGCGTGTCCGGGTTCACATTCGTTTTCTGGTTGATGACCCGCGAAACCGTCGCCTTTGAAACACCCGCCAGACGAGCGACATCCTGTATCGTCAGCTTCGATCTCATACGATTTCTCACACTTTTTGACGAATGTCCTTTCAAAACAAGGACAGGTTCCCAGCTTAACTGAAAATGTAACCGCTTACACGTCTCAAGCGTAGTATGAAACCGGTTACATGTCAAGAGTATAAGGCGGAATTTTTAGAGAGGCGAAGATTTTGTGATAGAAGCCGCCGACCCCTCCAGGCCATCCCCTTGCGCATGGCCTGGAGGGGCGTTACACGACACAAATGCCTCAGCGTGTGAGGAGTGATGGCAGGTAAGGGGTCAGGAGCGTCCAGATGGTCGTGCCAGGCAAGGCGACGGCGAGCCAGAAGGCGAACCAACCATCGAGCTTGATAGTTTGTCGCATCACACCATGAAAGCCAACCGGGTTATCCGTGCGGAAGACGCCCGTGGCGGCGACGACCGCGATGGGAAGCGTCCACAGGGTGAGAAGTATGAGATGGGGTGCGCCGCGCGGCACGGCCAGCGCAACGATGATGCCATAGGCAACCAGCAGCAACAGCAGGTAGAGCACGCGACTCATGCGCAGGCTAAGAAACGTTGCTATTGTGTGCTTGCCTGCCTGAGCATCGCCCTCCATATCGCGCAGATTATTGGCGTGGATGACTGCTGCTGCCAGCAGACCCAGGGGTAGGCTATAGAGAATGGCGCTGCGATTAATGCTGCCGATCTGAATGACAAATGCCATCAATGTCAGCAATGGACCAAAGACGAAGAAACTGACCAGCTCGCCCAGCGTCAGTGAGGAGAGTGAGCGAGAGGTGGCGCTGTAGAAAAAGGCGCAGAGCAGACCAACGAGGGTGAAGACAACGGCAAGCAGGCCGCCATTGAGCGCCACCACCAGACCAAGCAGGCCACCAATTGCCAGCAGGAACAATCCACTGGAGAGGACAGTTGCCGGGCGCACAACCGCTTGCTGGATCAGGCCGCCGGGTCCGAGGGTGTTGCTGGTATCGATACCACGCAGGTAATCATAATAATCGTTGACGAGTTGCGCGCCAGACTGGATAAATACGACGGCGACAAGTAGAGCAAGAAAGTGCAGGATGTGAAAATGCCCGAACGGCACCTTCTGCGGGATGGTTTGTGTCCAGGCCAGTACGCTGCCAACCACAACAGGCGCGAGTGAAAGCGGCAGGTACGACGGACGCATGCCATCCCACCACATCTGTACCCACTCGCCGGGGCCGCGCCTGTACTCGGCAGGATGGACCACCAGCGGCCCCGGCAGGCTCACCGAGCGCGTAGCCGTTATCGAGTGAATCTCGATCTCAGGTTGGAGAGCATTGACGGCCTGAAACGAGTCAAGTGGAACAGTCGGTACTTCTTCCGCCTGCACCGCTTCCGCCGTGACGATCTGTGAAGTCACCTGCTGCTTGATTTTCGGAGGAGTGGTATCCTTTTTCTGGTTCCTGTCTTCTTGATTTTCTGGCATAGTTTTGAGTACATCCCCTCTGGCATCAAAATGAAATATAGAGCGATAACAGTAAAAAAGTCCTCAAAAGAGAATACGTTACAACCCCTGAAAACGTATATGTAGCTGATTGCTCTCTATTAGTATACACTATTCCCGTTGTATCAGCAGCGGAAAAAGAGCAAAAATTTTACGTGCCGGGTTTATGCTGCTGAAGTTCCTGTTGCAAGGCCAGCATGGTGCGCTGTAATTGTGCCTGTTCCATAGCAATGGTCAGATCGCCGCGTGTTTTTTCCAGGATTCCGCGTGCATTATCGGTCGTGCGACGCAGGCCGCCGGTGATGGCATCGGGGTAATCGATGGAGGTCAGGATGGCGTAGATATCGTCCATATAGCCGAGGTAGACCTCACAGTTTTCGATGTTGCCCCGGCGCAACTGGTCGAGGAGGTAGCGGCGCAACTCGCCGAGGGCTTCACCGAGGCCGTTGAGGTAAGCGGCCCAGCCGAGGCCGAGCTGCTCCGCGTCGGGCGGGGGCAGATGCTGGACGAGGGCGACAAAGGTGCTGGCTTCGGCAAATTCTTTCTGAGCGTCTTGCACGAAGCCAGCGTAGTAGATATCCTGGTGGTCGCGCAGGTCCGCTGTCATTTGCTGGATCAGATCCGCTGCCTCCTCCAGCAATTGCGCCGCCACCGCGAACTCCTGTCGGTGGGCGGCGCGAATGCTGTTGGCACAGTAGCGAATGGCGCTGCGCGATTTGGGCAAGGCGCGTTCGCGGGCCGCGTTCTTGAGGGCCAGGTGATCCGCCGCCTCACGCCCTATCGTATCGAAATTTTCCGCCATAGTAGCTTTCGCTTTCTCGTTGCTAATCAACCGTTCAATCGATCAAACCCATTATAGCGAAGCTGCCACGGCCCTGCAAACATAGTCATTGAGGTACTATTTTCAAATGAGGCGGCGCACCTCGATTTCGGGCGGGAAGCTCATGTCGTTGAGGTCGCCGGACCAGAAAAGCTGCTTCATGATCTCGGCAATCGCGTAGAGCAGGTGCTGGAGCGCGGCTTCGCGGCCCTGCTCGAAGGCGGCGCTGCCCCTGTACTCCCCGATCCTGGCGAAGAAGCTATCGACGGGAACCTGCTCGCTCATGCGTACCAGGTACATCTCCATCTTCAAGGCCCCCTGCTCAACAGGCACCATAATGCGCAGTTGCGGCACCGAGTTGATGATGTCCAGGCGATAGAACACGCCGTAGTGGTCGCGGGAGGCCTGAAAAATAGAGACCTCTGGAACGCAATCATCGTTGTCATACGGGTGCTCTGGATGTTCCATCTCTACTCCTAAATCTGCCAGAATGTTTTGAACCTGTTCGTGAATATTCATTGTGCCCTCTCATACGGGCGAATCCCGGATCGCCCAACCTGTATCTAGCCTGAATAAGACCGCTTTCACTATGTTGGCATCTACAGTTGCCTTTCCCTTCACCCTGCTATTCTGTGCAGCCTCAAAGAAAACGGAAATCCAATCTACGCAATAGCATTCCTCGTCTTTGCGTCTCTCTCAGAGAAGGTTTTTGCGACAGACATTTCTGAAGTGGGAGCATCCCCTACTCAAAATCCGGCTCTTGCATGGAAGCAATGCAGCTTGCAGCGGGTTTTTCGGCAGGGTGTTGCAGAAAGGCAGCCATGATACTGTCCGGGCAGGCATTCGTAGAAGTCGGTTGACTGTTCAAGCGTGATATCGCTGGCAAATTCCGAGAGGAAGTTGTAGTTTCCTTCGCTGACCTGCAAAATCAGTTTCGGGAGCGTAGGAATAGCGCTGGAAACGTACATGGCATTGAAGATAATGTTGACGAAGGCGTCGCCATCCAATTCTTGCACGCCGTTTTGATCGGGCCGCAGAAATGATGTATTGATCTGAACAATTGCCGGGCGCGCATTCAGATTAGCAACAGTCTGGTAGAAGATTTGATCGAGGTGTGGATACTCGGCGCGGCAGGAAGGGCTGATGGCACAGCCATGAAAGAGGACATCTAACGCATGCTGCGTATCATACGGCTGCTGCTCGAAAACGTTGAGCTGTGAATGAAAGGCTTGCAAGCAAAGCAGCCATCTTCGCATGCCGCCTCTCATTGCCCCCGCGCCATGCTTCCTATTGTGTTCAGTGTATGTATTATGTTTACTTTCATTGCATGTCCTGCCCTGGACATTTTAAATAGTAGCGATTAGAATGAACCTTATGCAAGAGGATAGAGAGCCACAACAACTTATGAAGGCAAGCGCGTTGTTTCGCGACCTGGAACCGCACGAGGCGAGCGCTATCGCTGCTCGCCTGCGCTCAGCACGGTACGCTCGTGGGGAACATGTGCTAGAGCGGGGAGTCTGGCGCGGGCAGCTTTATATTATTGCCGCCGGTCGCGTCAGCGTTGTGCTGCAAGAGCGCCAGGATATGGAACCTGTTGTGGTGGCCTCGTTAGGACCCGGCGAATGCTTTGGCGAGATGTCGCTCATCACAGGCGAATCGCCAACCGCTACCATTCGCGTCGAACAGGATACGCTACTCTGGTCGCTGCAACAGGCAGATTTTCTCGCGCTCGTCGGTTCCTGTCCAACGCTGCTGCGCAACATCAATACTATTCTCTCGCAGCGCCTTGCGCGCATGAACCAGCGCATGCTGGCACGACAGCGCGGCGAGCTGCTCTGGTTTTCCCTCTCCAGCGCGGACAATACGCCTGCCAGGCGCTCTCTTGCCCTTCATATCGCGGACGCACTGACGCAGCGCTGGCAGATGCGCGTCCTCTTGCTGGCCCTTGATGAGCAGGTGCGGGCAATAGCGGAGGGTTTCGCGGTTGATCCGGGGCAACTGCGACCCTCTCTCCTGGACATAGCAGTTGACCCTTCCCTTTTACAGGCTCATGCAGTCCCGGCTATCGCTCTCGACGGTCGCCGCTATGCCGCTCTGGCCTCCTTCTCAGCGGCGCAAGCGCAGGCCAGTACAACAGATAGCGACGTGCTGGCAGTATTGCATGATCTGAGCCTGCATTACGATTATCTCCTGCTGGTCAGCAGCGAACAACCGCTTGCCGAAACCGTGCAAGCAATGGTCGGGGTATGCAGCAGGTCTATTGTGCTGGTTGCCGCAGATGCCCTGGAGGCATTTCCCGGCATGAGCGCAGATGTTGCAGGAGAGCGAGCGGTTTTCGTGACGCATGTCACGGAGCGCCCGACGATTGGCGCGCAGGATCGCTACAGCGCGCAACTGGGCTGCCCGGTGACCCGCCTGCTCCCGGCGGATATGCCCCTGCTTGAACGATGCTGGCAAGAACGAAAGACGCTGTGGCAGACAGCTCCCGCTGCCGAACTCAGCCGGGCCGTCGATTTCGTGGCGCGTTTCATCGCCGGGCGCACGGTTGGCATCGCCTTTGGCGGAGGGGGCGCTCGGGGTTTCGCGCATATCGGCGTGCTGGATCGCTTGCTGCATCACGATGTGCCACTGGATTACGTCACCGCCTGTAGCAGTGGCATGATCGCCGCAGGTATGTACCTGTTTGGCAGGCCCCTGGAGGAAATTGAGAGCAAATTCCTGGAAATTCAGCGCAATATCATTCGCTGGCACATCCCGCGCACCTCGCTCTTCTCCAATAAAGGGCTGATACGCATGATACGTAACCTGACCGGGGATGCGCGTTTCGAGGATCTGACCACACCTTTCGCGCTGGTGGCAGTTGATCTGGCGACACGGGCCGGAGTGGTGCTGGATCGGGGGCCGCTCTGGCAGGCCGGTCTCGCCAGCGTAGCGCTACCCGGCATCTTTCCACCCGTGATGGTCGGTAAGCATATCTTGATGGACGCGGGCTTTCATGACCCCGTGCCGGTGCGGCTGCTGCGCCAGATGGGGGCCGATATCCTGCTGGCCTCCGAGCTGAGTGGGCAGGAGCCGCCCGCGCTCGCAAGGGCGACGCCCTGGCTGGAAGAGCAACACTATCTCCACCGCGAGAAAGCTCCTTACATCCTCGATATCCTGCTGCGCTCCTACGATCTGGCAATGGCAACGGTAGGCATGCACAGCATCAAGGAGGCTGATATCGTCATTCGCCCCAGCCTGCACCGCGTCTCCCTGCGCCAGTTCTCCGAGGGCCACAAATTCATCGACGCGGGCCGCGCAGCCGTCGAGCAATCGCTGCCCGCTCTGAGCAAATACCTCCCCTGGATTCAATAAACGTCCCTGTGGATGCCCTGATTCCTGCAAAGATGGAGAGCGTGCAGGGTATATGATATAATCTGCACGAGAAAAGGACGCTAGAGAGAAACAGAGGACTATCAACCGCATGTTTACCCTCGACGATGTATTAGTGGGCAATGAGAACCGCGTGCTGTTGCAGAGCGACGCACCGGTTCATTACGACCTGGTTTTTCCTGCCGCGCACCATGACAGTCGCCAGATTGGCCGTGGCGACCTCTTTGTCGCTATCAAGGGCGAGCATGTCGATGGACACACTTTCATATCGGCTGTTGCTCAGAACGGCGCGGCTGCCGCGCTCTGCACTGATCCCATTCCCGTTGAGCAAGTTCCTCCCAACTTCCTGCAAATTGTAGTTCCCAACGTTGTAGAGGCACTGCATGCCACGGCTCGCGCGCGCGCGCGGCGGCAGAGGAACACGACGCTGATCGGCATAACCGGCAGCAATGGCAAGACCAGTACAAAAGAGGCCGCAGCTTCCGTGCTGAGCAGGAAGGCCCCAACGCTCAAGACCTTCGCCTCATACAACAACGAGATCGGCTACCCTCTCACGCTGCTGCGTCTGGAACCGCAGCATCGCTATGCCGTGCTGGAGATGGGCGCGCAGTGGGTCGGTGAACTTTCATGGCTCTGCAACACGATTGCCGCCCCCAACTGGTCCATCATCACCAGCGTGGGGGCGGCGCACCTCGGATATTTCGGCTCGCAGGAACGGGTCGTCATTGCCAAAAGCGAGCTGGTGCAGGCGCTCGCTCCCACAGGCATTGCCATTCTCAACTACGATGATGCCAATGTGCGCGGTATGAGCGAGAAAACCGCCGCACGAGTGCTCTATTTTGGCTGTGGCGAGGGCGCGGAAGTGCGCGGCAGCGAGGTCGGCGGCGACACCTTGCGCGGTCACAGCTTCACCCTCAACTATCGAGGACAGCATGTGCGTGTCCAGTTGCATCTGCCGGGAGAGCACGGCGTGACCATCGCGTTGGCCGCTGCCGCCACCGGCTGCGCTGCCGAGATGCCACTGGACGAGATTGCCGCCGCGCTGGAGAGCCTCCTGCCCGCGAAGGGGCGCTGCGAGATCAAGCCCGGCCCCAACGGCAGTACCCTGATCGACGACACCTACAACGCCAATCGTCAATCCATCCTGGCCATCACGAAGGCCATGCACGAAACCAGCATTGAGCCGGGCGGTAGACGCTGGGCCGTGCTGGGCGACATCTTCGAGCTAGGGGAATATGCTCCCGCCGAACATCGCTCCTGCGGCCAGCAACTCCCCAACTACATCGATTATTTGATCGCCGTCGGCGACGAGGCTCGCTACTACGTCGAAGGCGCGCTCAACGCGGGCATGCCCGCGCAAAACGTCTTCTACTTCAAAGCCGACGTCGAGGACAGCAAAGAACTGGATGCCGCCAAACAGGAAGCAGCCGCCTTGCTCAAGCAGCGTGTCCATGGCCCTGACCTCGTGCTCATCAAAGGCTCTCGCGGTATGCGCATGGAGAGCATGCTCCCTTTGCTGAAGGATTGAAATTTCCCGTCGCAAGCCGCCTTAGTCGCTATTGTTCATCCCCTGTACAATCTCGAAGAGGAACCACTTGCGCCGTTCGCTCTCGTCAATAATGATCTCCAGCACACTGGCCGTCGCCACATCGCGGCAGCGCTCGCATGTCTGGTGTGCCTCCCGCTGCGCCTTCACCAGGTGTTCGTTGTCCTGCATCAAGCGCTTAGCCATTTCCCCGGCAGGGACAAATTCACTGTTATCGTCCTCAATTGTCTGCAACTGGGAGATATGACTGATACTGCGAATCGTCGTGCCGCCGACACGCCGCACGCGCTCTGCCAGCGTATCAATGGCCTCGAGGATCTGCTCGGCCTGCTCATCAAAAAGCAGATGGTAGTCGCGGAAGTGTGATCCCGCGAGGTGCCAGTGGAAATTCTTCGTCTTGACATAGAGGGCAAACAGGTCTGCAATGAGGGTATTGAGCGCCTCTGTGATGGCCTGTGACTCCTGCTGCGTCAAATCGGTCACCGTCGCCAGCTTCGCTGGTGCAGGGAACGTCTTTACCTGGGTCTTCGTTGCCTGTCTGGTTGTCATGATCTATTCTCCTTCAGTTGAATCTGAACGGTACTTACACACACTACCCCTATCCTTTACGCCATTCTCTTTCAAAAAGACTCAGGTGGTCACACATTTGATTTTGCCCCGCAAAAGGCTCGAATCCTCACGAGAAGCCAGCGTAGCACCCTTGTGTCCAGACACAAATATATGCTACACTGCTGTTAAGGAAACTGTATTGGAGTTGTCCCCTGCATGTCGGGTGAGTATGATGATGTTAATCGGACTGGCCCAGACGGCTGAGCTGGAGAGCGCGTAGAAATAGACAGTGGAAGAGGAGAGCGAATGGCAGAGAAAAAGAGAAAAATACGGGTTGGCCTTATCTTCGGAGGGCGGTCGGGGGAGCACGAGGTGTCACTGGCATCGGCCAACGCGGTGATGGCGAATCTGGATAAGGATAAGTATGATGTCGTTCCCATCGGCATCACGAAGACTGGCTCGTGGTTGCTGGGCACCGAACCGGCAAAGCTCATCGCGGCTGAGCAGAGTGTCGGGCAGGAGCAGGCAGGCGGAAAGGGCCAGGAACATACCACCAGCGTGACGCTGACGGGCGACCCGAATCTGCGCCGCCTGATCGCACTTGAGGATGGCGAGGAACTGCGCGACAATGGTGCTCTGGATGTCATTTTCCCCGTCATGCATGGGACGTATGGCGAGGATGGCGCGCTGCAGGGGCTGCTGGAGATGGCAGACGTCCCCTATGTCGGCTGCGGCGTGCTCGGCTCTGTGCTGGGCATGGACAAAGAGAAGATGAAGATGATCTTCCAGTCCGTTGGCCTGCCCATTGTCGACTACCTCGTCTATCGCCGCAACCAGTGGGAACGCTCGCCCGAACCCATTCTGGACGCCATTGAAGCGCGTCTTGGCTATCCCTGCTTTGTCAAGCCCGTGAACCTGGGGTCGAGCGTGGGTGTGAACAAGGCGCATGAGCGCGGCGAACTGGTGCATGCTATCAACGTGGCCGCCGAATACGACCACAAAATCATTATAGAAGAGGGCATCAACTGCCGCGAACTGGAAGTCTCCGTGCTGGGCAACGATGAACCCATTGCTTCCGTCGTCGGCGAGGTTATTTCCAGCAACGAGTTCTATGACTATCGCGCCAAGTACCTGGATGGCAAATCGCGGACCATCATTCCCGCCGATCTTCCACAGGAAACGGCGGAAGAGGTGCGCCGCGACGCTTTGCAGGCTTTCCTCGCGCTCGACCTGAGTGGCCTTGCCCGCGTCGACTTCTTCCTGGAGAGAGAGTCCGGCAAGGTCTACATCAACGAGGTCAATACCATGCCCGGCTTCACCCAGATCAGTATGTATCCCAAATTGTGGGAGGCCAGCGGCCTATCCTTCCGTGAACTGCTGGATCGCCTGATCGAACTTGCCATCGAGCGCCACGCCGACCGCCAGCGCAATCGTACCGATTTGCAACTGTGAGTGTCAAACAAGAAAAGAGGCCATACTCATCAAGAGAGGAACACCTACTCTGTTCCTCTATCTCAGCGCGGCTCAGAGTCTCGCGTTGCCCTTTCTGTATCTGCCCGATGAAATCAACCTGAGCAATCCAACCATAGCTCGTGACTACACTCAGGTCCATTTCACCACCAGCGCGGGGCAGACCTTTCACGGCAAGCCGATCAGTTTCAGCGCGGCGCTGTTGAATCATGCCGGTCATCCTAAAGGCTGTAGTACAATGTGTCGAGTACCTGCTCTCTCCCGCAGGCCAGCAACTCATTCAGGCCGCACCCTTTCTTTCCAGCCCAATCCTGGTTGGCGGAGATGCTGCCTCAGTTCCCGGTCAAAGACAGCCTCTCATTGAGGGGCGTGCAGGCCATATCAAGGCGCGCCGACAAGGCTTCTGTAATAGCGGCGCTCAGGACTCTCCTGCATGCCGAAGTGCCGAAGGAACACCTTGACTTTCTGGCGTATTTTGGCTATACTCAATATATGAGTACTTACTCATTGAGTATAGTTTTCTGCCAGTTGCCCCTTAGACGCTTCATCGCCCTGGCAGAGACGATGACGGGAACCGTTGTAGCAAGAGACTTCATGGGTAAGTGCTCTTCTCTTTTCTCTCTGTTGAAATAGAGGAATGTCGAAAGGAAAGAAACATGGCGGTTTCTGACACAGAGGTGCAGGTCGCACCGGAAGTTCAACAGTTTGTCGGTGAAACTCGTAAGATGTTGATTGATGGCCAATGGGTAGATGCCGCCTCTGGCAAAACCTTCGAGGTTTACAATCCCGCTACGGGTGAGGTGATGGCTCATGTGGCCGAGGGAGGGGCCGAAGATATCCATCGGGCCGTGCGAGCCGCACGCAAAGCCTTCGATGAGGGCCCCTGGCGCAAGATGAGTCCCTCGCAGCGAGGTCGCTGCATTTCCCGGCTGGCCGATCTCATTGAGCAGCACGGCGAGGAGTTCGCGCAACTCGAATCGCTGGATAACGGCAAACCCCTGACGATTGCCCGTGTCGCCGATATTCCCCTCGCCATCGATCTGTTCCGGTATATGTCGGGCTGGGCAACCAAGATCGAAGGGAATACCATTCCCATCTCAGCGGGCAATTATTTCGCGTACACCTTGCGCGAACCAATAGGGGTGGTAGGCCAGATCATTCCCTGGAACTTCCCGCTCTTGATGGCGGCCTGGAAACTGGGACCAGCTCTGGCGGCGGGTTGCGCCATCGTTCTCAAACCAGCAGAACAAACGCCTCTCTCCGCCTTGAAACTGGGTGAACTCATTCAGGAAGCCGGGATTCCTGATGGAGTTGTCAACATCGTACCGGGCTTCGGGGAGACAGCGGGCGCTGCGCTCGCGGCTCATCCAGAGGTCGACAAAGTCGCCTTCACCGGCTCAACGGAAGTAGGCAAACTGATTGTGCAGGCAGCGGCGGGCAACCTCAAAAAGGTGTCGCTGGAACTGGGAGGCAAATCACCCAACATCATCATGAAAGATGTCGATGTGCCAACCGCTGTTGCCGGAGCATCCTTTGCTATCTTCTTCAATCATGGACAGTGCTGTAGCGCCGGTTCTCGCCTCTATGTCGAGCGCGAGGTCTTTGACCAGGTAGTGGAAGGGGTTGCGGAGCAGGCAAAGAAAATTCGTCTGGGTCCTGGCTTCGATCCCAAGACCGAAATGGGGCCACTCGTCTCCGATGAACAATTGCGCCGCGTCACCGGCTACCTGGAGTCGGGCATAGCGGGTGGGGCCAGGCCGCTCTCCGGTGGCGAACGCTACGGAGAGCAGGGCTACTTTGTCAAACCCACCGTGCTGGTGGATGTGCGGCAGGATATGAGCGTGGTGCAGGAAGAGATCTTTGGCCCGGTGGTGGTGGCGCAGCCATTCAAGGAACTGGACGAAATTCTGCCTGTTGCCAACGATACCATCTATGGGCTGGCAGCAGGGATCTGGACACGCGATATCAGTAAGGCGCACCGCCTGGCTGCTAGCTTGCGCGCTGGCACGGTGTGGATCAACTGCTACAACGTCTTCGATGCGGCCCTGCCTTTCGGCGGCTACAAACAGTCTGGCTGGGGACGTGAGATGGGCCACGAGGTGCTGGAGAATTATACTGAGGTCAAGTCCGTGTGCATCGGTCTCTAGTTGTTAGATGCTGTCTAAGACTGTACCCGGTATTGGTACGATGCCGGGTACAGCTCTCTTCTTCATGCATCAACGATGCCAGGGGTGGATACAGAGTGGTAAGAACCTGTTGGAAGGTGCAGCATTGAACCTGGAGCAAGCTCTCACCGCAAATGGCCATCGTTTGGTGTACCGGCAGCAGGGGAATCGACGCGTAATCGTAGAGCGTCAGCAGTATCTGCTCACCATTCACTTCCAGCGTCGCCGAAAGAGACATTGGATCATCGACGATGAAGGCGAGAGCGTGCGTTACCTGGGGGGTATAGTGCGAGACGGCCTGGGTCGCTATCTCTCTCTCTGCCTCTCAGACGATCTGTCCACCGTCGATCAGATCAGAGCCGTGCTGCCCTTTTGTTATCAAGATCTGCTGCTCCCAATGTCCAATGATTGGCTGCCTTTGGAGGGGGGGAACCAATGAGCGATACATGGAGGCTACAGGTCGAATCGAGAATGTTCGTGCTTTCCGTTTTAGGCGAGATGAAGCAGACAGGCAAGTTAGATCTGGCGCAAGCAGATCAAGCGCAACTGCTTACAGATCTTCTTAGCCTCTATCCCCTGGAGCGCTGGTATGGGCAAGGCTTCATCACCAGGGAGCAAGTCGCCGCCTGGATCGCCCAGGCACTCGCGCTCCTTGCTTCCACTGATGAAGGTGCCTCGCAATGATTGCCTCTACAACTTGTGTTCCTCGTCTTCACCTCATCGCGCGGTCAGGCTTCGCCCATCACTGCCACTGTATGAACAAAGGCCGTTTGTATGCTATGGAGTCGTTGGCTGTAGCCTCCTAAAGAACCTCGATCCGATCTCCAACGGAAATTGTCCCCTCGGTTAACACCATCGCACGCAGGTCGGGGCGGGGTAATACCAGGCAATGTCCCGCTGGCGTGGTACACTCGTGGGGAGGAGTCTCCTGCGTGCTTTCTGCTGAAGAGGCGCCACTGCTCTCGCGGCGGGCAAGCCCTCGCAATGTTACTGTGCCGATGCGGAAGGTGCGTCCGACCAGTTGGGAGAGCATACAGCCTCGCACGACGATATTGCGCCGCGCACTTTCTCCCGCATCTATCGCTAACTGCTTCATCGCCTCGATGGTTTCCTGTTCGATCAGCGTGACATCACAGGTCAACTGGTCGTAGACCACGTCTCTGCCGCGTCGGAGGTAGTAGCGATCACCGACTATCCCTCTCCCTGGCACCAGATGGGCCGAAGGAAGTGCGGTCATAGAAACATTCCCGGCAGGCGCGACATGCAAAGAGACAACTATCCCCCCAGCAGGCATTGATGGCTCATCGGGTTGACTCTCATGGGTTCTCAAAATATCATTCATTGTACGCTTCACTTTCTTCCCCAATGCTGAAAAACGTGTCAGGCAAGCTCTTGCCTGGGACGCTTGAAGACCCAACTGTGATCTTCAACGTGCGTCAGTTGCCATCCCTGTTCTCCCAGATCGTTGACATAGCTATGAAATTGCGGGAAAGTATGTTGCGTCATCTGGCCGTTTCTGTCGATGACTGCAACGACAGGAGCTGGTTTTTGCCAGGGATTGACACTTACCGCAAGCAGGAGATATTCCCATTGTTGCATCGTCGCTCCCCCTTTCTTTTGTACTGAACATTTCGGCAAATTTCGGGATAACCTCACCCAACGCGATCCCACTCTATAGCCCTCGGTCCCCGTGACTGGCACCGCCTGGCGCAAGATATCGTTTTTGCGCGCGCTCGCGATCACGATTCCTGCCTGCTGCAAGAGCCTGTAGCTTGCCCGGCTGAGGGTAAGGGCCAGTTACTCACTATATAAGTATTCATATAGTGAGTATAGGAGAACAGCAACGTTCTGTCAAGCCTGAGGCATGTGAGGCCAGTTCTACGGGTCAACCAAAAAGTCAGGCACGTGAGGCACCTGAGGTGGCGAGAAAGGAGGGAGAAGAGGCGGGGTTACCTGATTTCCTTTCTGGCAATCGGGCGAGGTGCGGACAGGCTATTCGTTTTTGCCAATCATCACTTCCGTTGATTTCAGTGCTACAGCGATGCTGACCGCCAGGAGCAAGTTCTCTGTTCTCTATGCTAAATGCTTCCAGGCAAGACTTGCGAGATCGTGATACAATAGAGAGAGCATATGGAAGAGTAACATACGTAGCCAGAGTCCTTCACCTCGCCGGTACTCGGCGCCTTTGGGGTCCTGCGCTTGCCCGGACGGGTGAGGAAGGGAACAATCCAGCACAGAAGGCGACAAGGAGGAGAACATATGTCAGATTCACAACCTGTTCCCTCTCCCTCTGCATCCCTGCAAGAAATTGTACGGGCAGAGCTCGAAGAGACCAGAAGCGACTTTCTGGCTCTGCTTGCTTCTCTCTCAGAGTCCGACTTGCAGCAGAAGAGCGTCATGTCCGCCTGGACGGTCAAAGAATTACTGGTTCACATCGTTTTCTGGCTGAGGCAAACCCCTGGCGTCGTCAGGGTGGTGCGTACTGGCTGGGGCATCCGCAAGATTCCCACATCTCTGTTCGACTGGCTCAATCTGTGGCTGACGCGTTTGGCGGCCTGGCGACAAAGCCGTCAGTCCATTCTGGCTCGCTACGAACGAGCCTATCAAGCCACCCTACGGCTAGTCGAAGGCATCGGAACGGAGGAATGGAACAAAGGGGCCTTCTTTGGGGGGCCGTTCCACGGTGAATATCGAACCATCGAGATCATTATTCGCTCCCATCGCACCCATTTCCAGCAGCACGCAGCGGAAATCCGCCAAAGTCTCTCCCGCCCGTGAAGAGCCCTCTGGCTTTGTAATGAACAATATCATATCCATTCCCCGCTCGTGTAGAATTGTACAGAATTACGGCTGATTATCTTCTCTCTATTCCCAGCCCGCTTTTTACACCTGATACGTCGTATATGCCACCGTGTTGCTCATAGCCCCCAATAAAAGGATTTTCAGCCAGTAGCATAGGCGTATCCAGATCAATAAAGGAGAAGCCGCCCAGACCAGCAGCGAGATGAGCGGCAGCGGCGATGGCCAGGCGTGACTCTATCATGGCACCGATCATTAACCCAATGTGATTGACTCGACAGAGAGCGGCAATATCAAGCGCCTCCAAGATGCCTGCTTTCATCAGCTTAATATTCACGACATTGACAGCACCCATCTTAATCAGGCGTGCGACTGCAGCAGCGTCAGAGGCACTTTCATCGGCGGCAACTGGAACAGAGCTGTGCTGAGTAATATAGCGGAGTCCTTCGTAGTCGTCTTTATGTACTGGTTGCTCCATGAGCAGGGGGCGAATATCACGATCATCGAGGGCTTCCAGGCACAGCAATGCCTGGCTGGGAGTGTAACCCTGGTTAGCGTCGAGGATGATGCCAGGTTGAGGGGCACCACTGCGCACAGCTTCAACACGGTCTACATCTTCGCGTAAGTCTCCTCCCACCTTGATTTTGATTCTGGTGATACCGCGTCTGACGGTATCTTGCGCCAGTTCATAGGCATGTTCGGGCGTGACCATTGGAATACTCATGTCTGTTTCCACAAAGGTGCTGGCGCCACCGAGAAAGACATACAACGGGATTCCATACGAGCGTGTCAGTGCATCGAGAATTGCCATCTCCATGCCCGCACAGACAGTCGTTTGCGCATAATATAGACTGTGTATGAGCTTTGAGAGGACGCGCCAACAGGACGCGTCTTGCCCCTGTAGCAGTTCAATGCAGCCACGCGCTGCCGCCAGCGCTGTTTCTTGTGACTCACCCGTACTCGGAGGAAAGGGCGCACACTCGCCGTAACCTCTACTACCGTCGCGTAGGGTGACGGAGATAAGTACATTACGAGCTTGGGTTACGCTGCCAGTTGCGATAGTAAACGGCTCCAGAAGGGGGATAGTTAAAGGTTCTACCGTAATGGAATCGATGGTTGTGCGTGACATACTGCATGAGCCTTTCCACTAGTGCGGTGATAAATACAGATTTCTTAATAACGGATACTCTATCAATGAATGTGGGGCCTGTCAAGAAATGTGATACTCATACCGAAGACGAGAGCAGTTGCATATTCCCCAGAACATCAGGTATACTCTATACAGCGTTGGTTCGTTGGTTACTCAACTACCTTTCGAGATAGCAGCGGGATTGCCTGCCCCTGACCTGCGCAATGCTTTGCGTGGTGGATAGCTTGAGCCGACACAACGAACGGGACGTGAAGAGGCCCCGTTGACTCCCAACTGCGCCAGAGGACATGCCAGCAGTTGCAGCGAGGGCATTAAGCGATAGCTCTACTATTGTTAAAGTAACAGGCGTTTATTATCGGGCCTGTTACAGGAGCGAAAAGGAGTACCTTAATGGCTGGTGTCCAGTTTGAACACGTCTACAAGCGCTTCGGCAAGGTCGAGGTTGTCCATGACATCAACCTCGACATCAAGGACAAAGAGTTCCTGGTGCTTGTAGGCCCGTCCGGGTGTGGCAAGAGTACCTGTCTGCGCATGGTGGCAGGATTGGAAGATGCTTCCGAAGGTGAAATCCTCATTGGTGACCGCGTTGTCAACGGTGTACCGCCTAAAGATCGCGACATCGCGATGGTCTTCCAGAACTACGCCCTCTACCCCCACATGAGCGTCTACGACAACATCGCCTTTGGCCTCAAGCTGCGCCACTTCCCGAAAGACCAGATTCAGAAGCGCGTGGAAGAGGCAGCAGAAATTCTGGGCCTGCAACAACTCCTCAAACGCAAGCCCAAAGAACTCTCCGGCGGGCAGCGCCAGCGCGTCGCCCTCGGTCGCGCTATCGTGCGCGAGCCGAAAGTCTTCCTGATGGACGAACCTCTTTCTAACCTGGATGCCAAGCTGCGCGTCGAAACCCGCGCCAACATCACCAAGCTGCACCAGCGCATCCAGACGACCGTTATCTATGTGACGCACGACCAGGTCGAGGCCATGACGATGGGTAGCCGTATCGCTGTTCTTAACGGTGGCCTTATCCAGCAGCTTGGCACACCGACCGAGCTCTATGATCATCCCGCCAATCTGTTCGTGGCCGGCTTCATCGGCTCTCCCTCGATGAACTTCTTCTCGGGTGCGAAGGTAGTTGGCGAAGGAAATACCACCTGGATCGTGCTGGAAGACATTGGTCGCGTCGAGGTGCCCGCACTGTATGCCGACGCGGCACGTGGTGCAGCGGGCAAGAACCTGACCTTCGGCGTCCGCCCGCAGGATATGGAAGACGTCTCCCTTGTCCCACCTGAGAGCCGCAAGGGTGCTATTGAGGCAACCGTAGACGTTGTCGAGAATCTGGGCAGCGAGCTACAGGTCTATGCCACCGCTGGTGGCAAACAGATTATCGCCACCCTCAGCCCCAACTCTCGCGTTTCCCCTGGCAGCAAAGTCAGCCTGCACGTCGATAACGAACGCATCCACCTCTTCGATACCGACAGCGGCCTTGCCATTTTCTAAAAGAGCATTTCACGCCAGACAAAAAGCAGGGCACGATACGCCCTGCTTTTTGTCTGGCGTAATTCCTTTCAGTTGCGCAATGGCTTGCCCGTCATCAAGAAAGCCTGCATGCGCTCCCTCGTCTTCTCGGTGCCGAGCAGACTGAGGAAGGCTTCACGTTCCAGATCGAGCACCTGTTGTTCCGTCAGTGGGGTGATGGGCGAAGTTTCGCCGCCTGTGACGACGCGGGCAAGCTGGCGCGCTACTACAGCATCGTGCTCGCTGATCTTACCCACCTGCAACAGGTTATCTACCTGCTGCTCCAGCACCATGCGCGCGCCCGGGCCCGGCAGTAGCAGCATGGCCGGTTGTGCCCGCTGCCATTTTCCTGCCTCACGTGCCTCAGCCAGCTTGAGCGCATCCGCCTTCGCGTCGCGCAGTACAAGGTCGCGATTGACGGTAATCGCGTCGCTCTTGCGCAGGAAACGCAGGTCTTGCGCCTCCGCCGCGCTGGTAGAGACGGTGGCGAAGGCAATGGTCTCGAACGTCTTGCGCGCCGGGGTGAACGGGCCGCCCGTTTTGCGTGCCAGTTGCGTCTGTACATCCGCGCCCTGGCGCAAGAGCAGTTCTTTGATGCCACCGCCAGCCGGAATCAGGCCGAGTCCCACCTCAACGAGGCCGACATATGACTCCGCGTGGGCGCGCACGTGGTTGCCATGCATCACTACCTCGGCTCCGCCTCCCAGCGCGCGCCCGGCAAGCGCAATCACAACCGGAATCGGACTGTATTTGAGCATCATGTTGGCCTGCTGCAAGCCGTTGATAGCTGTATCCAGCATTTTCCACTCGCCCGCCTGCGCGCCCATCAGCATCAGGAGCACGTTGGCTCCCGCCGAGAAGTTCTCCGTCTCGTTGCCGATGACGATGGCGCGGAAGTCCTTCTGGCCCTCTTCTACAGCGAAGAGCAGCATCTCAATGATGCCCTCGTCGATAGCATTCATCCTGGTATGGAACTCGACGCAGACCACGCCGTCGCCCAGATCGATCAATGAGGCGGAGCCGTTGTCGCGCAGCACTTTGTTGTTGGCTTTCGCGGTCTCCAGGGAGACGACGCCCTCTGGCTGTGGCACCGGCAAGTACTCGCCCGTCTTGAAATCGAAGTAGCGACGCTGGCCCGGCGTGCCAGTGTAGAACGTTCCCTGTCCCTCGCGCCGCACACGCTGTACCAGCGGGGGCAGTTCCGCCCCGGTCGAGGCCAGCACTTTTTGCAGCGTTTCCGGGTGTTGCAGCAGCATATCCCACGTCTCGAAGCTGCCCAGATCAAAGTTGAAGCCCCAGCGCATCGCCTCATCAACAGCCACGATGCTCCCGGCGATCTCCTCCGCCCGGTTAGCGGCGTAGATCAGCGAATCGGCCAGCGTCTCCCGCGCAAATTGCCCGGCGCGATCATCGGTGTTGAGCACGGTCAGCATGCGCTTCGCGGGATCGCTGTAGGTGCGAGCCTCGCCAAGCGAGGGGAAGCGCACTTTCCGTTGTGGCTCGTATTCGAGCGTCTTCAGGTTCAGTTCCAGTATGGTCGATTCGCCGCCAGGATTCTTGACGCGCTTGTAGAAGCCCTGACCGCTCTTCTCGCCGAGCCAGCCGCGCTGGATCATCTCGCGCATCACCTCAGGCACGCGGAAAATCTCGCGTTGCTCGTCGTTGGGAGCGTTCTCATAGAGATTGCTGGCGACATGCGCCGTCGTGTCGAGGCCGGAGAGATCTGCGGTGCGGAAAACGGCGGATTTTGGACGCCCCATGTTCGTCCCCAGGATGGTATCGACCTCGCCGACGGTGTAGCCCTCGTCCAGCGCTCTGCGCAGCGTGGACATGAAGCCGTAGACGCCGATGCGGTTGGCAATGAAATTGGGCGTGTCCTTGCAGAGCACCACACCCTTGCCCAGCACCTCGGTCGCGAACTGCCGCATAAACTCCATTAAAGTCGGGTCGGTGTCGACATCCGGCACCAGTTCCAGCAGGCGCATGTAGCGCACGGGATTGAAGAAATGGGTAATCAGGAAGTTGCGGCGGAAGGTTTCGCTGCGCCCCTCAGTCAGCAAGTGCGCGGGCAAACCAGACGTGTTGGAGGTGATAATCGTGTTGGACGCAAGCACTGTTTCAATCTGCTCGTAGAGCCTGCGCTTGATATCCGGGCGCTCCACAACGGCCTCGATAATCCAGTCCACGCCGTTCAATTCCTGGAGATCGTCCTCGATGTTACCTGCGGTAATCAGCTTCGCGGCGCGCTTGCTGTAGAACGCGGCGGGCCGGGCGTTGAGCGCCCTTTCCAGTCCAGTGCGGGCAATTTTGTCGCGGTCAGCTCCTGCATCCGGTGGCACGATATCGAGCAAGAGGCTGGGGATGCCGACGTTGGCGAGGTGGGCCGCGATGGCCGCGCCCATCACGCCCGCCCCCAGCACGGCAGCTTTTCTTATCTGGTATGACATGGCTATGACAACCTCTCAATAATCGTGGCAACGCCCTGTCCGCCGCCGACACAGAGCGTAGCGATGCCCAGCGTCTTATCCGCAGTCTGCAAATCGTTGATCAGCGTAGCGATAATGCGCGCACCGCTGCAGCCGAGCGGATGCCCCAGTGCAATCGCGCCGCCGTGCGGGTTCAGCTTCTCCTGGTCGATGCCCATGGCCTGCACCACCGCCAGCGACTGCGCGGCAAACGCCTCGTTAAGCTCGATGATGTCGATATCGCTCAACTGCAAACCCGCGCGCTGCAGCGCCTTCTTCATGGCCGGAATCGGCCCAATGCCCATAATATCGGGCCTCACGCCCGCCACCGCCATTGAAACGACTCGCGCCAGCGGCTGGATGCCCAGTTCGCGTGCTTTCCCGGCGGACATCAGCACGGCGGCAGACGCGCCATCGTTGAGCGGGCTGGAATTGCCCGCCGTCACCGTGCCACCCGCGAGGAAAGCTGGCTCGAGCGCGGCCAGCTTCTCCAGCGAGGTGTCACGACGCGGCCCTTCGTCAGTCTCCATCACACGCCCATCGGGCAGCGTCACCGGCACAATTTCACGCTTGAAAAAGCCGCTGTCGATAGCGGCGGTGGCCCTCTGGTGGCTGCGCAGCGCGAAAGCGTCCTGCGCCTCGCGGCTGATGTGATAGTCGCGGGCCAGATTCTCTGCCGTCATGCCCATCGGAATGTAGCTTGCATAGCCATACTCAAGCTCAATGGGCGCGTAGGGCGAAGAAAGCTTCTCACCCTCACGAGGGGGCATCAGGCGCGGGTTGAAGCTTGGATTGAAGCCACCCATTGGCACCCGTGACATGCTCTCGACACCCCCCGCGACGAAGGCATCACCCTGATCTAGCATAATGCTCTGCGCCGCCATATTCACCGCCTGCAAGCTCGACGCGCAAAAGCGGTTCACCGTTACGCCCGCCGCCGTCTCCGGCAGCCCGGCCAGCGCGCCCACCAGACGCGCCAGGTTCATGCCCTGCTCGCCCTCCGGGAAGGCGCAGCCGATAATTACATCCTCAACCAGCGAGCGATCAAGCTGCGGTACGCGCTCTAACGCGCCCTTGACCGCTAGAGCAGCCAGATCGTCTCCGCGCACATCCTTCAACGCGCCCTTATTCGCACGTCCAATAGGTGTGCGCACGGCGCTCACAATTACTGCCTCTGCCATATGTATGTTTCTCCTTTATG